>Ga0335083_10008088_pt1 | contig 12873 bp, 8 predicted proteins | sample Lox_Sample_42_FD_206716 | JGI IMG/M metagenome (GOLD analysis project Ga0335083, IMG submission 206716) | Soil microbial communities from Loxahatchee National Wildlife Refuge, Florida, United States - Lox_Sample_4.2 | ecosystem: Environmental > Terrestrial > Soil > Wetlands | place: USA: Florida...
GCTCCACGACAGGTCGGAGAGGTGAACCAGACCGTCGATGCCGCCGGGCAGGCCGATGAACACGCCGAAGTCGGTGATCGACTTGATCGCGCCTTGCAGCTTGTCGCCCTTCTTGAAGTTGCGGCTGAAGTCATCCCACGGATTCGGCTTGCACTGCTTCATGCCGAGGCTGATACGGCGGCGGTCTTCGTCGATCTCGAGGACCATGACTTCGACTTCGTCGCCCAGCTGGACAACCTTCGACGGCGCAACGTTCTTGTTGGTCCAGTCCATTTCCGAGACGTGGACGAGGCCTTCGATACCCGACTCGACTTCGACGAACGCGCCGTAGTCGGTGATGTTCGTGACCTTGCCGAACAGGCGCGTGCCCGACGGGTAACGGCGCGAGATGCCTTCCCACGGATCGTCGCCCAGTTGCTTGATACCGAGCGAAACGCGGTTCTTTTCCTGGTCGAACTTGAGGATCTTCGCGGTGACTTCCTGGCCAACCGAGAGAACTTCGCTCGGGTGACGCACGCGACGCCATGCGATGTCGGTGATGTGCAGCAGGCCGTCGATGCCGCCGAGGTCCACGAACGCGCCGTAGTCGGTGATGTTCTTGACCACGCCGTTGACGATCGCGCCTTCCTTGAGCGTCTCGAGCAGCTTCGCGCGCTCTTCGCCTTGCGTGGCTTCGATCACTGCGCGGCGCGACAGCACGACGTTGTTACGCTTGCGGTCGAGCTTGATCACGCGGAATTCGAGCGTCTTGCCTTCGTACGGCGTCGTGTCCTTGACCGGACGCGTGTCGACGAGCGAACCCGGCAGGAACGCGCGGATGCCGTTGACCATGACGGTCATGCCGCCCTTGACCTTGCCCGTGATCGTGCCGGTCACGAGTTCGTTGTTGTCGAGCGCCTTTTCCAGCGACAGCCACGAAGCGAGACGCTTCGCCTTGTCGCGCGACAGGATCGTGTCGCCGTAGCCGTTTTCCAGCGCGTCGATCGCGACGGAAACGAAATCGCCCGCCTGAACCTCAACCTCACCCGCGTCGTTCAGGAACTCTTCGAGGGGGATGTATGCCTCGGACTTCAGGCCAGCGTTGACGACCACGAAGTTGTGGTCGACGCGCACGACTTCGGCGGATATGACTTCGCCGGCGCGCATGTCCTGGCGGGTCAGCGACTCTTCGAACAGAGCCGCGAAAGATTCGGTATTCGGGGTGGAGGTTTGCAGGTCGGACATAAAAATCTGGATTTGCATGGTTTTCGCTGCACCGCCAGTCAGTCGTGACTGCGGAGCGTTGATGCCGGAACGCAACGTTCACGGCGAAAATGCAAAAGCCATACGGGGTTAAAGGGTTTAACACACGCCCTGCCGCCTTCTTTGGCGTCATGCAGGGCACCACTACAGGTACCGCTACTGCGATTGCTGCCTTTACTGCTACTGCGCTGCTACTGCGCGTTGCCGCGTCCTTCGGATTACCGCACGGGCAACGCCTGATACCACTGCACGACCCGTTCGACCGCCTGGTCGACGGATAGCGCCGAGGTATCGAGAAGCTGTGCATCCTCTGCGGGCTTGAGCGGCGCAGCCGCGCGGTTACTGTCTCGCGCGTCGCGCTCACGCAAATCCCGAAGCAAGTCATCCATATTAGCAGAAAAACCTTTTTGGATCAATTGCTTATGCCGGCGGGCCGCGCGGGCCTCCACGCTGGCCGTCAAAAACACCTTCAGGACGGCGTCCGGGAAGATCACGGTGCCCATGTCGCGACCGTCCGCGACGAGCCCCGGAAGCTTGCGAAACGCACGCTGGCGCGCCACGAGCGCGCTTCGCACCGCCGGATGCGCGGCGATCACGGAGGCCCGGTTGCCCACTTGCTCGGCGCGAATTTCGCTCGACACGTCAGCGCCGTCGAGCTGGGCGATGCCTTCGCGGAACGTGATGTGGAGATCGTCGATCAGCTTTGCAAGGCTGTCCGCGTCGTCGCAGGCGATCGAGTAGCGCAGGCTCGCGAGCGCCGCCAGCCGGTACAGCGCGCCGCTGTCGAGCAGGTGGAAGCCGAGATGCGCGGCGACCAGCGCGGCCACCGTGCCCTTGCCGGAGGCGGTCGGGCCGTCGATCGTGATGACGGGCGTCGGATAAAAGGGGCGGGTCGATTTCATGCGTTGTTCAATTCAGGCAGGCGTCAGCGTCGGCCGCGCGCGCTCAGGGTTGCGCGAGCGCCAGGAAGCGCTCGAAATAATCGGGGAACGTCTTGCCGACGCACTTCGGGTCGTTGATGCGCACCGGCACGCCGCCGAGGCTCACGAGCGAGAAGCACATCGCCATGCGGTGGTCGTCGTAGGTGTCGATCGCGGCGTTCGGCGTGAGCTTTTCGGGCGGCCGCACGATCAGGTAGTCGGGCCCCTCCTCCACGTCCGCGCCCACCTTGCGCAGCTCGGTCGCCATCGCGGCGATACGGTCGGTTTCCTTCACGCGCCAGCTCGCGATGTTGCGCAGCGTGGTCGCGCCATCCGCGAAGAGTGCCGCCACGGCGATCGTCATGGCCGCATCGGGGATCAGGTTGAAGTCCATGTCGATGGGATCGAGCTTACCGTGATCGTTGCCGATGCCGCGCACCTCGATCCAGTCGTCGGCCATCGTGACGTTCGCGCCCATGCGCCCGAGCGCCGCCGCAAAACCCACGTCGCCCTGGATGCTCGCGCGCCCCACGCCCTCTACGCGCACCGGGCCGCCGCCGATCGCGCCTGCCGCGAGGAAATACGACGCCGAAGAGGCATCGCCTTCCACCATGATCTTGCCCGGCGACTGGTAGCGCACGCCCGCTGGCACCTCGAAGCGGTGCCAGCCATTGTTGCGCTCGACCTTCACGCCGAAGCGTTCCATCAGCTTGATCGTGATCTCGATGTAGGGCTTGGAGATCAGCTCGCCGTCCACCTCGACGATCGTCATGCCGTCCTTGGCGCGCACGAGCGGCAGCGTCATGAGCAGCGCCGTGAGGAACTGGCTCGACACGTCGCCGCGCACGCGGATGGGCGCCTCGACCGAAATCGCCGCCGGGCGGATGCGCAGCGGCGGATAGCCCTCGTTTTCCTCGTAGTCGATACTCGCGCCGATCTGGCGCAAGCCGTCGACGAGATCACCGATGGGCCGCTCGTGCATGCGCGGCACGCCGTGGATGCGGTAGTCGCCGCCGTTCACGGCGAGCGCGGCCGTGAGCGGGCGCACGGCCGTGCCCGCATTGCCGAGGAAGAGATCCGCGCGCACGGCGGTGAAAGCGCCGCGCGTGCCCTGCACGACGCAGGTGTCGTCCTCGCGCTTGAGCCGCGCGCCGAGCTTTTCGAGCGCGTCGAGCATGACGCGCGTGTCGTCGGAGTCGAGCAGGTTCGTGATGGTCGTTTCGCCCTCGGCCAGCGCCGCGAGCAGCAGCACACGGTTCGAGATGCTCTTCGAGCCGGGCAGACGAATCGTGCCGGACGCACGGGTGAACGGTCCGAGATCGAGGTGTTCCATGAGCGTGTCCTGAGAATGCCTTGAATTGCGGCGCTAGCGCCGCCTGGCGGGTACCTGCCTGCTTACTTGTCTGGCGTGGATTCGATGGCTGCGGCCGCACCCTTGCCACCGCGCTCTTGCCACGCCTCGCGCGCCGCACGCGAGCGCGCGAACACGGCTTCGAGCGCGGCGCCATCGCCGGCGTCGATGGCCGCGCGCAGCTTCGCGAGCACTTCAGTGTAGCTGTCGAGTTCCGCGAGCAGCGCGTCGCGGTTCGCAAGGCACACGTCGCGCCACATTTCGGGGCTCGACGCGGCGATGCGCGTGAAGTCGCGAAATCCGCCCGCTGCGAACGAAAACTTCAGCTGGGCGTCGGGCGAAGCGAGTATCTGGTCGACGAGCGCGAACGAGAGCACGTGCGGTAGATGGCTGACCGAAGCGAACACGCGATCGTGCTGCGCGGCCGGCATCTCGCCGATCACCGCGCCCGTGGCGCGCCACATCGCGGCAATGCGCTCGACCGACGCCGGCGCGTTTTCCGCAAGCGGACACAGCACGACGTTGCGGCCAACGTAAAGATCCGGCAATGCGGCTTCGACGCCGCTCGACTCGCGGCCGGCGATCGGGTGCCCCGGCACGAACTGCGCGATGCGCGCGCCGAGCGCCGAGCGCGCGGCGGCGATCACGTCGCTCTTGGTGCTGCCGGCGTCGGTCACGATCGTCTCGCTGCCGAGGTGCGGCGCGATGCGCTCAAGCAGCGCCTGGGTCTGCGCAACCGGCGCGGCGAGCAGGACGATGTCGGCGCCATCGAGCGCGGCGGCGAGCGCCGCTTCGTCGTCGAGCGTCGCGACCGCGTCGACCACGCCGAGTTCGAGCGCGCGCGCGACCGATTGCGCGTGGCGGCCCACGCCGATCACTTGCCCCGTCGAGCCGCGCTCGCGCAACGCGCGCGCAAGCGACCCGCCGATCAGGCCCACGCCGAAAATCACCAGTTTGCTAAAGGAAAACGCACTCACGACGTCACCAGAAAAAAGAAGAGTTGCGCCCTCATGGCGCACCAAGCGCGCGCTCGAGAGCCGCGAGGAAAGCCGCGTTCTCCTCGGGAAGGCCGATCGAAACGCGCAGCCATTGCGGCAAGCCATAGTTGCCAACGGGCCGCACGATCACGGCCTGCCTGAGCAACGCAAGGTTCACGCGGTCGCCAGCGCCCTCGTCGTCGCCCACGCGCACGAGCACGAAATTGCCGTCCGATGGCACGTATTCGAGGCCGAGGCGCTCGAACGCGGCCGTGAGCGTGCGATAGCCTTCGGCGTTGAGCGCCGCGCTGCGCTGCAGGAACGCCGTGTCGCCGAGCGCGGCGAGCGCCGCTGCCTGCGCGAGCGTGTTGACGTTGAACGGCTGGCGCAAGCGATTGAGCAGATCGGTCAGTTGCGGCTGCGCGATCGCAAAGCCGATACGCAGGCCCGCGAGTCCGTACGCCTTCGAGAACGTGCGCGAAACGAGCAGGTTCGGGAAGCGACGCACCCACGCGATCGAGTCGTAGCGCTTGTCCGCCGCGAGATATTCCGTGTACGCCTCGTCGAGCACGACCACGACGTGCGCAGGCACCTTCGCGATGAACGCCTCGAGCCTCGCCCCGTCGATGAACGTGCCGGTCGGGTTGTTCGGGTTCGCCACGAACACGAGGCGCGTGTCGTCGGCGATGGCCGCGAGCATCGCGTCGAGATCGTGGCCGTAATGGACGGCCGGCGTGACGATGTGACGTGCGCCAAGCCCCTGGGTTGCGAGCGCATAGACCGCGAACGAGTACTGCGAATAGACGATCGACTGGCCGCGCTCCGCGAACGCATGCGCAGCGATTTCGAGAATGTCGTTGATGCCGTTGCCGAGCGTGATCCACTCGGGCCGCACGTCATAGCGCGCGGCCAGTGCGGCCTTCAACTCGAACGCATTCGAATCGGGGTAACGGCCCAGTTCGCTCGCGGCCTGCGCGAGCGCACGTTGCGCCGACTCGGGCATGCCAAGCGGATTCTCGTTCGAAGCGAGCTTCACGATGCGCGCCTCGTCGAGCCCGAACTCGCGAGCGACTTCGGAAATCGGTTTGCCGGCAATGTAAGGCGCGATCGCGCGCACATACGAGGGGCCGAATTGCGTGGTCATGCATCTCTCCAGGGCTTGAAGCACGGGGCGGCAGGTTTGGGCGTCACCTGCCTCCGGCATTGCGCGTGGCGTACTGCGGGTCTGGTCCGGACGGATCGGGAAAGGCGCGCCGCCCGGTATCGTCCGTCGGCGTCCGTCGGCGTCCGTCGGCGGACGGTGCCTGGCAGGCGGCCCATGGCAACGCCTGCGGCACGCGGCCCGGCGCGCGATCCGCGCGTTGTCACGCCTTAGCGCGCGCGCGGATACGAGCCGAGGATCTTCAGATACGCGGCCTTCTTGCTGAGCTCGTCGAGCGCGGCGGCCACGGCGGGTTCGTCGCGATGGCCTTCGAAGTCGATGTAGAAGTAGTACTCCCACGTGCTGCCGAGGCGCGCCGGGCGCGACTCGAAGCGCGTCATCGACACGCCGTGGCGCGCGAGCGGCTCGAGCAGCTTATAGACGGCGCCCGGCTCGTTCTTCACCGAGACGATCATCGAGGTCTGATCGCGGCCCGTCGCGCCCGCAGGCTGCTTGCTGAGCATCACGAAGCGCGTGCGGTTGTGCGGGTCGTCCTGGATCAGCGCATTCGCGATCAAGAGGCCATAGTGCGTGGCGGCACGCTCGCCGGCAATGGCCGCGACCGTCGGGTCGGCGGCGGCGAGGCGCGCGGCTTCGGCGTTGCTCGACACGGGCTGGCGCTCGAGCTGCGGCGCGTTGGCGGTCAGCCAGTGCTGGCACTGCGCGAGCGCCTGCGGGTGTGCGCACACGCGCGTCACGCCGCTCAGGTTGCCGCTTTGCGTCATCAGGTTGTGCTGGATTGGCAGCGCGATCTCACCGGCGATCACGAGCTGCGTTTCGAGGAACAGGTCGAGCGAGCGTGAAACGGCGCCCTCGGTCGAATTCTCGACCGGCACGACGCCGAATTCGGCGGCGCCCGCCTCGACCGAACGGAATACCTCGTCGATCGAGGGGCACGGCATGCCTTCGATCGACTGACCGAAGTATTCGTACATCGCCTGCTCGCTATAGGTGCCGACCGGCCCGAGGAACGCGGCCGAAATCGTCTTTTCGAGCGAGCGGCTCGCAGCCATGATCTCGCGCCAGATCGCACTGATGTGATCGTTGCCGAGCGGGCCTGCGCTCAATTCCTGCAGACGCGCGATGACCTGCATCTCGCGCTCCGGGCGAAACACCGGTGCGTTGAAATGCTTCTTGACCTCGCCGACTTCGAGTGCGACAGAGGCTCGCTGGTTCAGGAGCGCGATGAGCTGCGCGTCGATCGCGTCGATGCGCTCGCGCAGCGGCTTGAGTTGGGAGTTGAGTTCGTCGTCCATGCGTGAGACCGGCAATCTGAAAGGATGCGCGCGGCACTCGGGGGCTTCCCCCCGGCGCTTACGCGTGCTGCGCCTCGAATTCCTTCATGTACTCGACCAGCGCCTTCACTGCCTCGAGCGGCACCGCGTTGTAAATCGATGCCCGCATGCCGCCGACGGACTTGTGGCCCTTCAGCTGCAACAGCCCGCGCTCTTTGGCGCCGGCGAGGAAATCTGCGTTACGTGTTTCGTCGGCGAGGAAGAACGGCACGTTCATCCGCGAGCGCGCGCGGCGCTCCACCTTATTGATGTAGAAGTTGCTTGCGTCGATCGTGTCGTACAGCAGCTTCGCTTTTTCGACATTGCGCGCCTCGATGGCGGCGAGGCCGCCCTGGCGCTTGAGCCACTTGAACACGAGCCCCGCGATGTAGATCGCGTACGTGGGCGGCGTGTTGTACATCGAGTTGTTCGCGGCGACGGTCTTCCATTCGAACGCCGAAGGGCAGATCGACATCGCGCGATCGAGCAGGTCCTCGCGCACGATCACGACCGTCACACCCGCCATGCCGATGTTCTTCTGCGCGCCGCCGTAGAGCACGCCGTACTTGGCGATGTCCATCGGCCGCGAGAGGATGTGCGACGAGGCGTCGGCCACGAGCGGAATGTCGCCGAGGTCGGGGATCTCGAAGGTCTCGACGCCGTCGATCGTCTCGTTCGTGCACAGGTGCACATAGGCAGGGTCTTCGGAGAGCTTCCATTCGCTCCTGGGCGGCGAATGCGTGAAGCCAGCCTCGGTGCGGCCCGTCGCGGCGATATGCGCTTGCCCGTACTTGAGCGCTTCCTTCTGCGACTTCTGCGACCACGAGCCGGTGACCACGAAGTCGGCGCGCGGCTTGGCGCCGAACAGGTTCAGCGGCACGATCGCGTTCTCGCCGATGCCGCCGCCCTGCAGAAACAGGATCTGGTGGCTTGCGGGCACCTGCATCAACTCGCGCAGATCGAGCAGCGCCTCGCTGTGGATCTGCATGAATTCCGGACCGCGATGGCTCATTTCCATCACGCCCATGCCGCTGCCATGCCAGTTGAGCATTTCGTCGGCGGCCTGACGCAGGACCTCTTCGGGCATTGCCGCCGGTCCGGCTGAGAAGTTGTAGACGCGCGTCACTAGAAGATTCCCCGAGGCAGGCGCTGCGGCCGAACTACGCCGCAAACGCGCCAGAAAAAGAAAATGGCCGTCCGCGCTTATCGCGCAAACGACCATTATCGCATTGTCGCCGGGAACCCGCCAACGCAGGCCGCGGCGGCCTGGCGCAGGCTCAACTACCCGATCCGGCCCCGCTGCCTTGAACGGCCGCGGCGAACCGGCGGGCGCGCTGCGCCCGAAAGGCTTACTTGCTGACCTTGACCGACGCGACTTCCTTGTCGGCTTCGTCGCGCGTTGCCTTGATCGACTGCGGCATGTACTTCTGCATCAGGCTGTTGACGACGTCGCGGCCAACCTGGTCCTGAACCTGGATGAACTTGCGGCCGGTCGGGCTGCGGTAGAACGTGGTCAGGTCCTTGATTTCCTGCGTGCTGTAGTACTTCGCGTAAGCGTCGTACTGAGCCGACATGGCGTCCTGGCGGAACGCGTCGGTCGCGAAGACCTGGCCCGCCGAGTCAACCAGCTTCGGCACTGCGTTCTTCTGCAGCGTCGGGACGGCGGCCTGCTTCTGCTTGTCCGTCATCGTCTTGTTTTCCGAGAGCGCGTCCGACAGGATGGCCGGAACGAGCTGCTTGGCTTGCATCTGGGCGCTGTTGCCGATTGCGCCGACGAGCTTCTGTGCGTCGATCGCGTCGAGCAGGTCCTTGATCGCGGCTTGCTTGGCCGGATCGACGGGTGCTGCAGCCGCGGCCGGAGCCTGGGCGGGCGCCTGGCTCTGGAGCGCCTGAGCCATGGCAAACGTCGGCACGAGAGCGGCCAGCAACATCACCTGCTTGAATCGTTTTTGCATCATTACTCCCTTTGAAAAATTGATCGGACAGCACTGCCGCTCGAACTGCGGGGCGTCGTTCGCCCGCTCACCGGTCCGCCCGGCACACCATTCATTTAGCTGACACTAACAAGATTCGCTGAAATCCACCTTAAAGCCCGCGTAAGTCTATTCTTGCGGGCCAACGTGGCGCGTCACTCCTCGCCTTCGCCCTGCTCGCCCTCACCTTCGGCGTCCGCCTCGGCAACCTGCTGCAGGCCAGAAAGCTTCGTGCCTTCGTCAAGGCTGATGAGTGTAACACCTTGCGTTGCACGGCCCATTTCACGGATTTCCGACACGCGAGTGCGAATCAGAATACCCGAGGTCGTGATCAGCATGATCTGGGCTTCGGAGTCGACGAGTGTTGCCGCAACCACCTTGCCGTTACGCTCCGAGGTCTGGATCGCGATCATACCCTTCGTGCCGCGGCCATGGCGCGTGTACTCCGTGATCGGCGTGCGCTTGCCATAGCCGTTCTCGGTTGCGGTGAGCACCGACTGCTGCTCGTCGCCAGCCACGAGCAGCGCGATGACCTGCTGACCGTCGTCGAGCTGCATGCCGCGCACGCCGCGTGCTTCGCGGCCCATCGGGCGCACGTCGTTTTCGTCGAAGCGCACGGCCTTGCCGGCGTCGGAGAACAGCATCACGTCGTGCTCGCCGTCCGTGATGGCGGCACCGATCAGGTAATCGCCGTCATCGAGACCGACCGCGATAATGCCCTTGCGCAACGGGCGGCTGAAGGCTTCGAGCGGCGTCTTCTTGACCGTGCCGAGCGCCGTGGCCATGAATACGAACTTGTCCGCGGAGAACTCCTTGACCGGCAGCACGACCGTGATCTTCTCGCCGTCCTGCAGCGGGAACATGTTGACGATCGGGCGCCCGCGCGAGTTGCGCGAACCCTGCGGCACTTCATATACCTTCACCCAGTACACGCGGCCGCGATTCGAGAAGCACAGGATGTGATCGTGCGTATTGGCGATGAAGAGCGTGTCGATCCAGTCGTCTTCCTTCATCGAGGTCGCCTGCTTGCCGCGACCTCCGCGCTTCTGGGCGCGATATTCCGACAACGGCTGCGATTTCACGTAACCGGAGTGCGACATGGTCACCACCATGTCCTGCGGCGTGATCAGATCTTCGGTGTTGAGCTCCGTTGCGTTCAGCTCGATCTTCGAGCGGCGGGCGTCGCCGAATTCACCCTTGATCGAGGTGAGTTCGTCGGAGATCATGGTAGTTACGCGATCGGGGCGCGCAAGGATGTCGAGCAGGTCGGCAATCTGCGCCATGACTTCGCGGTACTCGCCGATGATCTTGTCCTGCTCCAGCCCGGTCAGGCGCTGCAAGCGCATTTGCAGGATTTCCTGCGCCTGCGTGTCGGACAGACGGTAGAGGCCATCGGCCTGCATACCATATTGCGGGTTCAGCCCTTCCGGACGGTAGGCTTCGCGACCGCCCGCCGTTGCGTTCTCCTGCTCGGCGCGCGTGAGCATCTCGCGCACGAGCGACGAATCCCACGAGCGGTTCATCAACTCCTGCTTCGCGATAGGCGGCGTGGGCGCGGCCTTGATGATCTCGATGAATTCGTCGATGTTCGCGAGCGCGACGGCGAGGCCTTCGAGCACGTGGCCGCGTTCGCGCGCCTTGCGCAGCTCGTACACCGTGCGCCGCGTGAGCACTTCGCGGCGGTGCGACAGGAAATGCTCGAGCATTTCCTTCAGGTTCAGCAGCTTCGGCTGGTTGTCCACCAGCGCGACCATGTTCATGCCGAACGTGTCCTGGAGCTGCGTCGCCTTGTAGAGATTGTTAAGAATCACTTCGGGCACTTCGCCGCGCTTCAACTCGATCACGACACGCATGCCGCTCTTGTCGGACTCGTCGCGGATATCGGAAATGCCTTCGAGCTTCTTCTCGTTGACGAGTTCGGCAATGCGCTCGAGCAGCGAACGCTTGTTCACCTGATAAGGCAGCTCGTCGACGATGATCGCCATGCGCTGGCCGCGATCGATTTCCTCGAAGTGCGTGGCGGCGCGCATCACCACGCGGCCGCGACCGGTGCGATAGCCATCGCGCACGCCGGCGACGCCATAGATGATGCCGGCGGTCGGGAAGTCGGGTGCGGGAACGATTTCGATCAGTTCGTCGATCGTCGCCTCGGGATTTTTCAGCAGATGCTGACAGGCGTCCACGACTTCGTTGAGGTTGTGCGGCGGGATGTTCGTGGCCATGCCGACCGCGATGCCCGACGAACCGTTGATCAGCAGGTTCGGGATGCGTGCGGGCAGGATCTGCGGCTCGCTCTCGCTGCCGTCATAGTTCGGCCCGAAGTCGACGGTTTCCTTGTCGATGTCGGCCAGCAGCTCGTGGCCGATCTTCGCCATGCGGATTTCGGTGTATCGCATGGCCGCGGCGTTGTCGCCGTCGATCGAGCCGAAGTTACCCTGGCCGTCGACGAGCATATAGCGCAGCGAGAAGTCCTGCGCCATCCGGACGATCGTGTCGTAGACGGCCGTATCGCCATGGGGATGGTATTTACCGATGACGTCGCCGACGATACGCGCCGACTTCTTGTAGGCGCGGTTCCAGTCGTTGTTCAGCTCGTGCATCGCGTAAAGCACGCGCCGGTGCACGGGCTTCAGGCCGTCACGAACATCCGGTAGTGCTCGCCCAACGATCACGCTCATCGCGTAGTCGAGATACGAGCGGCGCATTTCCTCCTCGAGGGAGATTGGCAGAGTCTCTTTGGCGAATTGATCCATTATCGATGTCTTATATGGGCACGCGGTGTGCTAGCGCCTCGCCCGTTAAAGGAGTCGAGGTCGCGAACGGTGCCGCCAGATAGCCCAGCTGTCGCATGGACGCCGCGGACGCAGCGCATCACGCGATTCTACCATGCACGACACCCCCGCCCGCCGTCTGCGTATACCTATTAGAGGGATGGCGCCGAAGCGCTCAAAAACGCGCTGAGCGTGGCGCAAACGCCGCAGCTTCGACCGGATTCAGGTTCACAGCGTCCGATTTGGATGACAATGTGCAACGCCCCCGCCACCCAGGCGCACTACCAGGTAAAATTGCGGGAACTTTTTGTTGCGGGTGTACCACATTCGGCGAGCCCCAGTGAAAGGGGCGGACTTTTTTTATCGTTGGAAGGGAACGATATGGCAAAATGCCAACGCACAAAGTTAGACACTGCTCGAAGTCTACACAACGCAAAACGTTCCCCGCAACGCGCCAATGTTATACTTCGAGCAATGTATGACTTGTCTTCGTCATATGGCTCGCAGTAAACCTGCGGTAATCTCAATTTCGAGAGGAGAAATATGAATAAACTTTCAAAGCTCGCGTTCATTGCAGCTACCGCAGTAGTCGCTGCAACCGCCCAGGCACAATCGGTGCCGGCGTCGCGACAAGCCGTCAATGACAACTGGGTGAATGGTACCGGCGAATACGTGTGGATGAACGGCACGAACGAGCTTTGCTGGCGCGATGCATTCTGGACGCCGGCCACGGCCAACGCAAAGTGCGATGGCGCACTGGTCGCCCAGGCACCGCAGCCGCCGGTCGCTCCGCCGCCGCCGGCAATCACGAGCCAGAAGATCACGTATCAAGCTGATGCCCTGTTCGACTTCGACAAGGCTATCCTGAAGCCGGCTGGCAAGGAAAAGCTGGACGATCTGGCAAGCAAGATCCAGGCTCTGAACCTCGAAGTCGTCGTTGCAACGGGCTACACGGACCGTATCGGTTCGGCAGCTTACAACGACCGTCTGTCGCTGCGCCGTGCGCAAGCCGTCAAGTCGTACCTCGTCAGCAAGGGTGTCCCGGCTGAGCGCGTGTACACGGAAGGCAAGGGCAAGCGTAACCCGGTCACGACGGGTTGCAACCAGAAGAACCGCAAGCAGCTGATCTCGTGCCTCGCACCGGATCGCCGCGTTGAAGTCGAA
>Ga0335083_10008090_pt1 | contig 12872 bp, 9 predicted proteins | sample Lox_Sample_42_FD_206716 | JGI IMG/M metagenome (GOLD analysis project Ga0335083, IMG submission 206716) | Soil microbial communities from Loxahatchee National Wildlife Refuge, Florida, United States - Lox_Sample_4.2 | ecosystem: Environmental > Terrestrial > Soil > Wetlands | place: USA: Florida...
GTGGGGCGGCGTTCGCGGCGGGCGGCGAGGAGTTTTCCTTTCGCGCGCGCGAGCAGAAGCCGCGCATTCGATTCTTCCATTCCCATTTTTTTTGCGAGGGCTTCGATACCGGCGCCGATCCACAGGACATTTTTTTCGAGATTGTGGTGCATCTCGCCGCGGGGGCCGATGTCGTAGTAGGCCTCGGCGACGCGGGCTTCGTCGGGCGTGAGCACGGCGCGGACTTCGAGCTGCGTCCAGGTGAAATAGTCGCCGTCGTCGTCGAGGGTCTGGTCGGCGTCCTGGCTCGAGTAGAAGCCGCCGCGCGCGGGATCGGAAAGGACTTCGCCGACCCAGGCGATGATACCTTCGGCGGTTTCGCGGAAGAGGGGCGCGCCGGTGACCTGGTATCCGTGCAGATAATTCCGCAGCAGCTCGGAATTGTCGTAGGTCATTTTTTCGAAATGCGGGACGCACCAGCGCTCGTCGACCGAGTAGCGATGGAAGCCGCCGCCGATCTGGTCGTAGACGCCGCCGAGGGCCATGCCTTCGAGAGTGCGTTGAGCGATTTGCAGCAGCTCCGGATCGCGGGTGGATTGATAGCGCTCGAGCAGCAAGTCGACGGTTCCAGCGTGCGGAAATTTCGGCTGGTGGCCGAATCCGCCGTGAGCGGGGTCGAACTGGCTGTGCGCGGAGTGGAGGACGGCATCGATCACGCGGGCATCGAAAACGCCGCGCGCGCCGTGGGAAATTTCCGCTTTGGCGACGGCTTCGGCGAGCGCGTCGGCGGATTGGTCGACATCGGCGCGGCGCGATTTGAAAGCGTCGGCGATGGCGAGCAGGATGCGCTTGAATCCGGGACGGCCGCCGGCATCGTCGGGAGGAAAATAGGTGCCGCCGAAGAACGGCTTGCCGTCCGGAGTGAGGAAGGCGGTGAGCGGCCAACCGCCCTGTCCGGAAAGCGCGCTGACGGCGGATTGGTAGCGGGCGTCGACGTCGGGGCGTTCGTCGCGATCGACTTTGATCGGGATGTAGAGCTTGTTGATCATCGCGGCGATTTCGGGATTTTCGTAGCTTTCGCGGTCGATGACGTGGCACCAGTGGCACCAGACGGCTCCGATATCGAGCAGGACGGGTTTGGATTCGGCGCGGGCTTTGGCGAAGGCGTCGTCGCCCCATTCGTTCCAGTCGATGGGCTGGTGCGCGGCGGAGCGGAGATAGGGGCTGGCGGAATCCTTGAGGCGGTTTTCGGTCATTGGGCGTAGCTCGCGCTGAGGGCGAAATTCGGGGAGTTATGCGCCGAGCGGTGGGCCGGAGCCGCTCGGAACCCCTCAAAATAATTGTCGATTAGAATGTGCACCGGTCCTTTAGTTTCAACGAGATATAACGTTTTCTATTTATTCTCACTGTCGATTAGAAACGTCCTGTGTTGGTCTGGACACAGGGCGCGGGCGGCCCGGCCAGGACTGCGGGTCCGCTAGCGGGAAACTCCACGCACGGTCCGTCGCCATCGATTCGTTGTGCAGTCACGTTTCTCATCGCGTCCATGCTACCGGGATGTGTCAAGGAAGAAAAGTAGGTGCGCCTGTGGACTTTTGTCTGTTGCGGCGTGGCGGTGGAGTCGCTTGGTCCGGCCCGGATTGAAGTAAGCGCGCTCAGAACTCTGCCTGAACGAAGTCCGAAAATAAGACTTGCAATGGAAACGGAGTTGTCGTAGGAATACACACAGTTGTAGTAGTGATGAGAGGGCCCGATGCGACTTCCGAAGCTGAGCAAGTTCGATTTGCAGATTATGCAGGCGCTGTGGGCGCGGGGACCGCTTTCGATTCGCGAGATCCAGGAAAGTTTTCCGGAGCGGGACCGGCCGGCTTACACAACGGTACAGACGATCGTCTACCGCCTGGAGGCGAAAAAGGCGTTGCGGCGGGCGAAGAAGATCAGCAACGCGCACATCTTCGAAGCGGTGATTTCGCGCAATGCGGCGCAGCGGCGGTTGATCGACGACTTCATGGGAATTTTCGGCGGGCGAGCGCAGCCGGTGATGGCGCATTTGATCGAGACGGGGGCGCTGACGCTGGAAGATATCGAAGAAGCCGAGAAGCTTTTGCGGAAGAAGCAGTGATTGGTGAGTGGTGATTCGTGATTCGTGATTAGTGAGTCGTGATTCGTGACTCGTGATTGGTTACTTGTGATTTGTTTGGGCCCCGGCGAAGTGCAATTGCGTGAGGGGGGATTTTTTATGATGCATGAAGTGTTGAACCATTTGTGGCAGTCGACGGTGTTTGGGGTGGCGGCCGGTTTGCTGACGCTGGCGTTTCGCAAGAATGGGGCTGGGATACGTTACTGGCTGTGGCTGGCGGCTTCTTGCAAGTTTCTGATTCCGTTTTCGGTGTTGGGCGAAATCGGCAGCCGTCTGAGCTGGCGGACGGCGCCGGGGGGCGCGGTACCGGTGGCGTTCGAATATTTTGTCCAACCCTTCCGCGCGCCGGGCGCGACCGCGGCGGTGGCGCGGATGGCTGCGGCGCCGGTGAGCGCGCCGCACGCCGCGGCGGTACATTGGGCGGCGATCGTGGTGGGATTGTGGGCGGCGGGAACGCTGGCGGTGTCGATCTGGTGGCTGGTGAGGTGGCTGCGGTTGCGCGCGATCGTGCGACGCGCGACGCCGCTGGAGCTGGCCGCTCCGATTCCGGTGCGCTCATCGATGGCGCCGAACGAGCCGGGCGTCTTCGGATTTTTTAGACCGGTGCTGCTGCTGCCGCAGGGAATCGACGAGCGGCTGACACGAGCGCAGATGGAGGCAATCGTGGCGCACGAGATGTGCCACGTGCGGCGGCGCGACAACCTGACGGCGGCGATTCACATGGTGGTGGAGGCGATTTTCTGGTTTCACCCGCTGGTGTGGTGGATCGGCGGGCGAATGATCGCGGAGCGCGAGGCGGCGTGCGATGAGGCGGTGATTGCGGGCGGATGCGACCGGGAAGCGTATGCGGAGGCGCTGCTGACGGTTTGCAAGTTTTATGTGGAATCGCCGCTGGATGCGGCTGCGGGCGTGGCGGGGGCGGATTTGAAGCAGAGGATTGCCACTATCATGACGCCGCGGGCCGTGCGGAAGCTGGGCAGGGCCAAGAAGGCGATATTGGCCGTGATGGCGACGGCGGTTGTGATCGCGCCGCTGGCAATCGGCAGTTTTCTTGCGACCCCCACACGAGCCGCAGCGCAAACGCCGCAGACGAATGCGAGTGCGTTTCAAAGCGTGTCGATCCAGCAGAGTTCTCCCGAGGCGGTAGAGCACCGCTTGATCGTTGGGGTGGAATCTTTCCGAGCTGAAAACATGTCGCTGCGGCAGCTGATTGGATGGGCCTTCAACACGGAAGGCGCGCTTGTCATCGGGCCGGATGCGCTCGACACGAAATACAACATGGAGGCGAAGGCGTCCGCGCCGCTGCCGCCCCCAGATGGCAATGACACTTTGGGCGGCTCGCGAGCGCTGGTTCGCAGCATGCTCGCGGATCAATTCCAATTGCAGACGCATCACGGCAGGGAATCGATCAGCGACGCTTACGTCCTCAGGTCCGAGCCTGGCAACGTCCTTCAGAAAGCGGCCGGGCCGGCGGTGACGGGCCGACTGGTGAACGCGGGACCGACGTCGCTGAGCGGCACGAACTTGCCGATGCATGATTTCATCGATTTGCTTTCACAGCGGCTGGGGCATGCGGTGATCGACGAGACGGGATTGACTGAGAGCTACGATTTCAAGGTCGACTGGGGAACAGGCGCGAAACTGGCGCCGCCCTCGAATGGTTCAGGCACGCCGTCGACGAGTCCGACGCCGGAGGAGTTGGCAAATGCACTTCGCACGCAAGAAGGGTTGACGCTGCAGCTTGCGACGGGCGCTGTGGACGTGCTGGTTGTGGATCACGTGGCTTCACCAAAGCGACTGGTTGCGGCGCCGACGGCGGCGCCAATGGAACCGGCGGATTTTGACTCATACGCCGGATACTACCTTTACTCAGGGGCGCTGGTACATGTGTACCGCGAAGGAGGCCGGTATTTTTCGGAGCCACCTGGACAGGCACCGGTCGAAATCTTTCCGGAGGCGAACGGCGATTTCTTCGCGAAGGTGAAGAGTGCGAGAGTTTCGTTCGACAGGGACGAGACCGGCAAAGTGACCGGACTGGTGTTGCACGAGTCCGGCCGGGACATCGCGATGGCGCGGGTGGACGAGGCCACCGCGAAAGAGATGCAGAATGCGGCGCGCGCGAGAGCGCAGACGAATACGGCGAGGCCGGGAAGCGAAGCGGCGCTTCGAAAGACTCTGGAGGACATGTCCGCAGGAACGCCGGACCCGAATACGATGATGGCAGACTTGTCCGCAACGGTGAAGCAGCAACAACCGGTGATGCAGCGCGTCTTTCAAGATCTTGGGGCGCTGACGGCGTTGAGATTCACGGGGATCGACACGGAAGACGCGGATACTTATCGGGCGGATTTTCAACACGGGTCGATGGATTGCCACATCATCGTGACGCCGGAGGGGAAAATCTCCTGGCTCGTGTTCAAGCCGGCCGGCGCGGGCAAGTGACGGCGTCCAAAGAGTGGTTTTTGGTCCGGTTTGCGGCGAATGTGAACGGAGGACGTCGGTAGGCACGGCTCGGTCGTCCCTCCGGGACTTGAGCGTTTTTCCCGTTGTGTTCCCGGCACTGCGGTCGCGGCGGCGACCTTCGTGCCGGGCTACGTACGGTCGTCCCTCCGGGACTGAATTGCCGGGGAGAGCATTGGAGATGCATGTTGTGAGGCCGGAGAGCGCCGCAACTACGGCGCTTGCGTTTTGTGCGGCTTGTGTCCCGAGCCCTCCCGGGCTGGGCTAGCTTGTGCCGGGCCTATGGCGCTCCCTTTGGTTACACTCCTCTTGATTGCAATGGTCGCGCTGTGACTGCGGACGAGTTGTCGGGCGCGTCGTGATATGTTCTGGTGAACGGCATGATTCAACGGGGAATTTGGCGGATCGCTGGCGGTTTTGTGATGGCGGCTATGTGTGTGCTCGTTGCGGGAGTGGTTGACCCGCGCTCGGATGAGGTGCGGGCGCAGTCGAAGCAGCCGGTTTGGAGCGACGAGGAGAAGCCTATTGCCGATCAGATTTCCGGTTTGCGCGCGCTGCCGGATGATTTTCGCGGGAGGATGACGCAGGATCTGGCGATTCGGATCCGGCATCTGCCGGCGACCACGAACAAGTTGCGGCTGGCGTATGGGCTGGCGAATCTGGCGACGGAAGGGGATCCGGGTGGCGAGAGCACGCTGCAGGAAGTGGCGACCACGCTGGCGGATACGCTGGACGAGGAGAATCCGCCGGTTGCTGCTGACGGGCCCAGTCCTGCTTACATCGAGCTCGCCAAGCTGGTGCGCTACGAGCATGTGAAAGCGACCTCCGCTAATCCACAATTCGCGGAGGCGATGGCCAAGCTGGAGGCGGACGACAGCCGCCTGGAACGACCCGATTTCACGCTGGCGGATCTCCACGGAAAATCGTGGACGCTGAGCGACCTGCACGGGAAAGTGGTGCTGCTGAATTTCTGGGCGACGTGGTGCCCTCCCTGCCGCAAGGAGATGCCGGATCTCGAGGCGCTCCAGAATCGATTTACGGACAAGGAGCTGGTGATACTGGGCGTGTCCGATGAAAAAGCGGAGACGGTGCGGGCGTTCCTGGCGCAGAAGAATTACACGTACACGATCCTGCTCGATCCGGGACGCAGCGTGTCGAAGCAATTTGAGGTGGATGGTCTGCCGAAAACTTTTGTTTTCGACCGGGACGGCAATCTGGTGGCGCAGTCGATGGATATGCGGACGGGGAAGCAGTTTTTAGAGATGCTGGAGCGGGCGGGGTTGAAGTAGGCGGCGATCAAAGGTTTCGCATGATTCGCGGGTTTTGCGCGAAGTCCAGACGGCAAAGGCTCGGCCGTCGCTCCGCGACTTACGTTCTGCATCTGGTTTGACCACGTGATCCGATTTCGCGGTTGCCCTTCGTTGCGCCATCGTCGTAGGAGTACAGACAGGAGTGTCTGTGCCACTGAAAAGCGGGCTACGTTCGGCCGTCCCTGCGGGACTTATTTTGTGGCCATCAACACGAGCGAGCGCTGGGCGAAGGGGGCGTAGAGCAGGGCGGCGGTGGAGGCAAGGGCGAGACCGAAGCCGATTTGGTGGATGAGCAGGAATGGGGAGACGGCCCAGATCAGGTCGAGCAGGAAGATCATCGGAAACAGTTTCAGATAGTTGGAGCGCAGGCCGGGCGGGCGGAAAGCGGCGCCGGAAATCAGGTAGAGGCGGACCGGGATTCCGATCGCGGCTGTGACCGTCACGATCACCACGATGCGCAAGTAGGCGGCGATTACCTGGCTGACGACTTGTTCGACGCCGCGGAGGTGCGCCAGCGCCTCGATGTAAAAAATCAAATACATGATTTGGAGAATGAGGAGCAGCAGACGGACGACTGCGTGCGGAGCTTGCGGCGTTTCGTCCGGGTGTGTGAGCAGGCTTTGGGCGAAGCCGGGGTTGGAATTTTCTTCGATCGACTTTGGCGTTTGGGATGACGACGCTGGCGCGATGGATTCGGCATTGATTACTTCGACGGGGGCGATGAAGCGGTAGCCGCGCTTGGCGAGCGTCTCGACGTAGAGAGGATTGGCGGCGGAGTCGCCGAGGGCTTCGCGGATTTTGTTGATGGCGGTGTTGAGGCCGTGGTCGAAGTCGACGAAGGTACCGTCGGGCCAAAGGGATTGCTGGATTTCGGCGCGAGTGACGAGCGTGGCCGGCTGTTTCAGGAGCATCAGCAGGACCTGGATGGGTTGGTCCTGGAGGGCGAGGCGGCGGCCTTGTTTGCGAAGCTCGCCGGTGCGGGCGTCGGCTTCGAAGGGGCCGAAGCGGTAAAGGTGGGGGGCGGAGTTGTGAGCGGTGCCCGGCATCGGTCAGTTTGGATTCCGAGTTGGCTGGAAAAACCTCAATCGTCCCTCCGGGACTTTTTTCCTTACTGCAAAGCTTACCCGGCACGAAGCGCAGCGGAGTGCCGGGCTAATTTCAATCGTCCCTGCGGGACTTGCATTGTTGCTGCCTGGCTCAGCGCTCGCTCCGAAAGTGAGGGACCTGCTTGCTACGCAGCCTGCGTAAGACCACAAATAAGTGTGTCTGCGCCACCTGCACCAGCTCCTAAGTATCTCATTTCCCTCCAGTAATTGGACGAGACGGAATCGATTTGCAAATGATGCGGCGTGCATTGCCGGGCGCGGGCTGCTGAGGCATTTTGCCCGCGAAGGGAGCACATGGTGATCGCACTGATGGCATTCCTTGCAGCGACCGCGGCGGTTCCGGCGATGGGCGGGCCTTCGCCGGCTGCTTCGAAGGCTTTTGATGACTATGCGACGAAGTTGGAGGCGCAGATTACGCGGGAGGAGAGCGCGGTAGCGTCGTTTGTATTTGCGGCGGGCAGCACGGCGAGCCATGGCGCGCAAGAAGCGGCGCGGCGTGGAGAGGTTATTGCCGAACCGGGAGGGCAGGCAACGGTCGAGGTGCCCGGCGGGTTGATTCATCACTGGGTGGGGACGGTTTTCATTCCGCACGCGAGCGTGACGCAGGTGCTTGGCGTGGTGCAGGACTACGACCATCTGGCGCGTTACTACTCGCCCCGGGTGATCAACTCGCGGTTGATTTCGCGCCAGGGTGACGATTTTCAGACCGCGCTCCGAATGCGGGAGCACGAGGTGGTGACCGTGGTGATGGATTCCGAGTATGAGGTGAAGTACGGGCGGCTGGATGCGGCGCATCAGTTCAGCTTTTCGCGAAGCACGCGGATCGCGGAGATTGCCGATGCGGGCGGGGCGCACGAGCGCGTGGTGCCCGCGGCGGAGAATCACGGGTATTTGTGGCGATTGAATTCCTACTGGCGGTTTGTGGATCAGGACGACGGAGTGCTGGTGCAGTGCGAGGCGATTTCGTTGACACGGGATATTCCGACGGGACTTGGCTGGGCGGTGGGTCCGTTTGTCCGTGCGATTCCACGCGAAACGCTGGAGGCGACGTTGGCGGCCACGAGGGATGCGGTAGAGGAGCGCGTGCGGGTGGAGAGCGCGAAGAAATAGCGGGGATGTCGATTTCAATTCATTGCCAGGAGAGAGATATGAACGCAGAAGCGGCGAGTTTGAGAACGGCGGCGGGAGGATTTCGAGATGCGGTGCGGGTGCAGGAGGCGATCACGGCGCCGGTGGAGCGGAAGGCGCTGGCGTGGCTGGCCCGGCGGACGCCGGAGTGGATCGGGCCGGATCATTTGACGGGGCTGGGATTCGCGGCGCAGTTCCTGGCGGGGCTGAGCTATGCGCTGGCGCGATGGAGCGCGTTCGGGTTGCTGGGCGCGACGATTTTTATCGCGGTGAATTGGCTGGGCGACAGTCTGGATGGAACGCTGGCGCGATTTCGGCAGCGGTTGAGGCCGCGGTACGGATTTTATGTCGATCACATGATCGATACGTTTGGGGCGATTTTTCTGATGGCGGGGCTGGGCGCGTCCGGCTACGTGCACTGGTGGATCGCGGCGGCGATGCTGACGGCGTTTTTGACGCTTTCGATTCAAACGTATCTGGCGGCGTATACGCTGGCGGATTTCCGGTTGTCGCACGGATGGTTTGGGCCGACGGAGATTCGGATATTGATGATGGCGGGGAATCTGGCGCTGCTGTTTTTTCCGCGGGTGGAGATTTTCGGGGGCGAGTTTTTGCTGCTGGATATTGGGGGCGCGATTGCGACTGCGGCGATGATGGGGATGGCGGCGGTCGCTTCGGTTCGGAATACGCGGCGGCTGTATGAGGAGGAGAGGTTGGGGTGACTCGCATGGAGAACTGGAGTGGAATTTCAAAAGCTGCACTCGACACGTAGGACACGGAGTCGGCACAGAGTTCACCGAGAAGGCGAAGGAGCCAGCATAAAGGCGGCCGCTACATAACCATCTTGGTTGTGACGGCTAATTTGCAGACTTCTGCGTGGGGATGAAGTCTTCGAAGACGGCGCGGCGCATGAGGGCGGGGGGCAGCAGGCCCTGGGACAAGATGAAATCGTGGAATTTCTTTTGGTTGAATTTTGGGCCGAGGGCTTTTTCGGTGTCCTGGCGGAGCTGGAGCAGGCGCGTGTAGCCGTAGAAGTACGAGTTGGCCTGGCCGGGCGAGCGGAAGGTGTAGCGCTCGACTTCGGATTTCGCGAAGGCGCGGCTGAGGTTCACGTCGTCGGTCAGGACTTTCATGGCTGCTTCGGGCGTGATCTTGCCGGATTGCAATTCGGGATCGAGAAAGGCGCGGGCGGCGCGCTGCAGGCGCATTTGCAGGGAGATGAGCTGGCCCTCGAGCGGCTCATAAGGCTTCATGATGTACTCGGCGTAGAGGCCCCAACCTTCGACGTTGGTGCTGTTGAAGGCGTAGAGAGCGCGGGCGAGCGAGACGCCATGTTCGACCATGGAATCGAACTGCAGTTCGTGGCCGGGGCGCGCTTCGTGGGAGATCAGCGTCCAGGTGACCGCGTCGTAGGAGAAGTCGTCGTACTTTTCTTCCTTCTTGGAGCTGCCTTCGCTGGGCGGCAGGTTCAGCGGAAGCACGAATTCTCCCTGCTCGCCGTGATTATTGAGCAGCGGAGGAGGGATCATGTGGGGCGCGGGCTGCGAGGAGCTTTCCGCGGCCGTCGCGAGCCGGATACGCGCAGGGCGATCGGGCAGCGAGACGAGATTTTGTTTGGCGATGATCTGTTCGATTTCGGCGAGGCGTTTCTTGTAGAAGGGTAGAACGGCGTCGCCGGTGATTTGTTGCGTCTTCAGGCGGCGGCATACGGTGCGGTAGTCGGTGTCCTTCCATCCGCGCTGCTGGGCGATCTGCGCGGCGATGACCTGCATTTCGGCCTGGTAGAGCTTGAACTCGTGGTGCGCTTTTGCCTGGAGCTGGGCGATGGGGATGTCGATGCCGTAGCCTTCGAGATTCAGCGCGTATTTTTCGGGCGGCAGGCGGAAATCGGTGCGGGCCTTGGGCAACAGATCGGACTTAACCCACGCGTCGTAGTCCTCGAGCTCGGCCTTGAGCTTCGCGTAAGGCTGCTCCCAGCCTGTGACGCCGTATTGTTTGAAGAGCGGCGGGATGCCGTCGACGAAATTCTTGTTTCGAGAGAGGGCGGTTTCGATTTCGAGCTTGGCGGGGTAGATGACATTCGGCTTCGCGATTTGCTCGACGTCGCGCTGTTTCAGGATTTCGGTGAGCGGTTTGTAGCCGGGCTCGAGGCCGGCGTATTTGCGAAGGCGCGCGAGGGCGGCCACGCGGCGTTCGGGCGCGACCTGATCGTCGAGCAGGATGCGGAGGCCCTGGAAAACGTCTTCGCTGGCATTTTCATACACGACTTCCCGGGCGTTGCTGAAGTCCCGCTGCCGGAGCGTGAGCGAAATGCTGTGCAGAAGGATCGAAAGGTCCTGGCGGACGTTCTTGTCCTGCTCGGTGAGCATGGCGCGGGTGAGCTTGGTTTGTACCTCTTTCAGTTCCGCGACTGTGGCGTCTTCGTCTTGTTTGGTCGGCTGGGAGATTTGCTCGTCGTAGTGCGCGAGGCCCTGGGCGGAGGCCGTTTCGGGCGAATGCTTCTTGGTGATGTCGAGCAGGAGTTCCGTGAACTGATTGCTGCGCTCGATCCAGGCTTGGCCGGGCTGGGAGGCGGGCGGAGCGGCTTGCGGCGCTGCGCAGACGTTCGGGCTGAATGCCGATAGGCTGGCGCCGAGGATGGACACCGCAACAATACGATTCCGCCTGGATTTCACAGATGCCGCCTCCTGAATGGAACCGCGCTAAAACGAACAGGGATCATTGCACGCTTTGGACGCGCGGCGGAAGGATTTGTAAGCTGCGGCCGATTATTGAATCGGATTGCGGTAATCGGTGTCGCGCGGATCGAGGGGCTTGCGGCCGGCGAAGCCTTCGTCCTGCGCATGGTAGAAGCGGATGCGGTCCTCGCCGAGACGCCAGCAGAGATAGACCGCCTCGCCGTTGATACGCGCCGGGAAATCCAGCAGGCCGATCTCGAGGTCTTTCACGACGCAGCCCGTGGAGTGAATTTTCTCCAGCGCGTCTCGAATCACGCCGCCCAGGCGATTGTGTTCGAGCCTCTGCCGGGCGGCCTTGTCGTGCGCGATCATCAAACCTCCGGATTGCTGAGCGCGCTCGGCCAGTTTGCCGAGTTCCTCGTCGATTTCGGAGAGTTTGCGGCGAGCTTCGATGGCGTCGATCAGGACCGGCTCGAGCTGGACGCGGAGGCGCTCGGCATCGCGAAGCGAAAATATCCTGGATTCTTCGTCGGCCACGCGAGAATTCTGACAGTTCCCGGCGGGAATGTCACCCGCCGATCGAAACCATGGTCCGGGAGGGCGGGACAAATCCGGGCTCGTTGATGCGGTGACCTTTTTCTTTTTGGGCGACGATCGCGAGGATTTCGTCGGCGAGTTCACGATCGGTGGCGCCGGCGCGGAGCAGGCCGCGCAGGTCGTGATCTTCCTTGCTGAAAAGGCAGGTGCGGAGTTTTCCGTCGGCAGTCATGCGCAGGCGCGAGCAGGCGCCGCAGAAAGGCTGCGAGACGGGATTGATCAGTCCGAGCTCGCCGCGGCCATCGGCGAAGCGGTACTTTCGCGCGGTTTCGCTGCGCTCGTGCACGATGGGGACGAGCGGCCATTTGGCGGCGATGCGCGAATAGACCTCCGCTCCGGTGACCACTTTGTCGCGAGTCCAGTCGTGATCGGCGTCGAGCGGCATGAATTCGATGAAACGCATGGTCAGGTTACGGTCGCGGGCGAACGTGGCGAAGTCCTCGATTTCATCGTCGTTGATTCCGCGGACGAGCACGGCGTTCACCTTCACGGGCCGAAGCTGGGAGGCCTGCGCGGCATCGATTCCGGCGATGACCTGATCGAGCGCCTTGGTGCGCGTGATGCGTTCGAATTTTTCGCGATGGAGCGAATCGAGGCTGATGTTGATGCGGTCGAGGCCTGCGGCGACGAGGCGGTCGCAGCGTTCGGCGAGCAGGTGGCCGTTGGTGGTGATCGAGACATCGCGCACGCCGAGCGCTTTCAGACGCGCGATGAAATCTTCGACTCCGGGCCGCACCAGGGGTTCGCCGCCCGTCACGCGCACCTTGCGAATTCCCATGGTGACGAGAATGCGCGCCAGGCGCTCGTACTCGTCCCAGGTGAGAAGCTCGCCGGACGGCATGTGCGTTTCGGGGTTGGCCGATCTGCAATAGACGCAACGGAAATTGCAGCGATCGGTGACGGAGATTCGCAGGTCGTGAATCGGGCGGCCGAATTTGTCGGTGAGCGGCATGTGTCTGCGCAATAAAAAAGCCCAAATCCGCGGATGGATTTGGGCGAAAGGCACGGCCGCTCTCAGGCGGCGTGCGTGATTCCCCTTTCCAAACACGGGAGGCGCGGGCGTTTCCGTCCGTACCCTCATCCCTCGAATTGCGAGGGCGTCGCCACAGCGGCCGTCGGATGTCTCCCCTTTAGGCCGCAGCGGTCGGAGAACTTGCACGCAAAGAATAGACGGGTGGCGGCGCGGAAGCAAATCGCACATTCAATACGGTTGTAAGCGGTTACGGTCGTGTTTCAGATACAAATTGCGGCGTCGCGTCGGGGCTTTTCAGGCGCGTCCACGGCTCATATTGCGGATTTCCTTGCGGTAATCGGGGGCGGAGATTTCGATGGTGCGGCACATTTCGTAGAGGCGGGAGCGGATGCGGCGGCCGACGCGGCCGGAGAGCGGAGTTTTCATTGGGTCCGTCTGGCTTGGATCGGATCCGCGCAGCATGGGTGCGGCAGAAGGGCGTTCCGGGAGTGAAACGCTACT
>Ga0335083_10008091_pt1 | contig 12871 bp, 12 predicted proteins | sample Lox_Sample_42_FD_206716 | JGI IMG/M metagenome (GOLD analysis project Ga0335083, IMG submission 206716) | Soil microbial communities from Loxahatchee National Wildlife Refuge, Florida, United States - Lox_Sample_4.2 | ecosystem: Environmental > Terrestrial > Soil > Wetlands | place: USA...
TCGGTCCTGATTCTCGTCGCGATGGTCGGCGCGGTCATCCTCGCCCGCAAGGAGGCGCGCTGATGGTCACGCTGAACCACTACCTGATCCTGTCGGCGATCCTCTTCTCGATCGGCACGGCCGGCGTGTTCGTGCGGCGCAACCTCATCACGATCCTGCTGTCGATCGAGATCATGCTGAACGCCGTCAACCTGACGTTCGTCGCGTTCGGCCGCGCGCTAGGATCCGCGGACGGGCAGATCATCGTGTTCTTCGTCATGACCGTGGCCGCCGCCGAGGTGGCCGTTGGCCTCGCCATCATCGTCAACGTGTTCCGCCTCCGCGAGACCGTGTTCGTGGACGAGATCAACCTCCTCAAGGGCTAGACCGGGACGTCCGTGACCCCTGTGATGCTCTGGATCATCCCCGCGCTGCCGCTCGCCGCGGTCGCGCTCAACCTGCTGATCGGCGACCGCCTCGGCCGCCGCGGCACCGCGTGGCTCGCCTGCGGCGCGATCGCGCTCGCGTTCGCGGCGTCGCTGCGCGCGGTGATCGCGCTGGCGGGTCACGTCGAGGCGGACCGGCGCATCGTCGAGACCGCGTGGACGTGGATGCGCGTCGGCGACTTCCACGCCGACGTCGCGTTCCTGCTCGATCCGCTCTCGGCGGTGATGACGCTGATCGTCACCGGCGTCGGCTTCCTGATCCACGTCTACTCGACGGGCTACATGGCGGACGATCCGTCGTTCCGCCGCTTCTTCCTCTACCTGAACCTGTTCATGTTCGCGATGCTGACGCTCGTGCTCGCGGACAACTTCCTGCTCATGTTCGTGGGCTGGGAGGGCGTCGGCCTGTGCTCGTACCTGCTCATCGGGTTCTGGTACGAGCGTCCCAGGGCGACCGAGGCGGGCAAGAAGGCGTTCATCGTCAACCGGATCGGCGATTTCGGCTTCATCCTCGGGCTGATGTTCCTCATCAAGTGGACCGGCTCGGTGAACTTCGGCCAGGTGTTCGAATCGGCGCCGCGGCTGTTCGAGCCGGGCTCGACGTCGATCGCCGCGGCCTTCGCGTCGCTCGCCTCGGGCCACGGGCTGCCGGTCATCACGGTCGCCACGCTGCTGCTCTTCCTCGGCGCGACCGGCAAGAGCGCGCAGATCCCGCTCTACGTCTGGCTGCCCGACGCGATGGAGGGCCCGACGCCGGTTTCCGCGCTCATCCACGCCGCGACGATGGTCACCGCGGGCGTCTACATGGTCGCGCGCAGCCACGTGCTCTTCCTGCTCTCGCCGGCGAGCCTCGAGGTCGTCGCGGTGATCGGCGCTGCGACCGCGCTCATGGCGGCGACGATCGGAATCGCACAGAACGACATCAAGCGCGTGCTGGCGTACTCGACCGTGAGCCAGCTCGGCTACATGTTCTTCGCCTGCGGCGTGGGCGCGTTCGGCGCCGGCATCTTCCACGTGATGACGCACGCGTTCTTCAAGGCGCTGCTCTTCCTCGGCGCGGGCTCGGTGATCCTCGGCATGCACCACGAGCAGGACATGCGGCGCATGGGCGGCCTCGCCTCGCGCATGCCCGTCACGCACTGGACCATGCTGGTCGCGACGATCGCCATCGCGGGCATCCCGCCGTTCGCCGGTTTCTTCAGCAAGGACGAAATCCTCGAGAAGGCGTTCGCCTCCGGCCACTACGGCGTGTGGATCGCGGGCCTCCTGGGAGCGCTGCTGACCGCGTTCTACATGTTCCGGCTCTACGTGCTGACGTTCCGCGGTGCGCCGCGCTTCGACGAACGCGGCGCCGACTCGCTGCACGCCGCGCACGTCGCCGCCGAGCACGCTTCGCACGCGCACGGCGCGCACGGCCACGACGACCACGGCCACGACGCTCACGGAGGGCCGGTGCGGGAGTCGCCCGCGAGCATGACGGTGCCGCTCGTGGTGCTTGCGGTGCTGTCCGTCGTGGGCGGGCTGGTGGGCTTGCCGTTCCAGGCCGGCGGCCACCTGCTCGATCGCTGGCTCAGACCGGTCATGGAAGGCGGAGGCGCGCCCGCGGTGCGCGTCGCCGAGCTCTCGCGCGGGACCGAGTGGGGCCTCATGGCGCTCTCGGTCGCCATCGCTGCGTTGGGCATCGCGCTCGCATTCCGGGCGTACCTGCAGAAGCCCGAGCTCGCGACGGGCCTGCGCGCGCGCTTCGAGGGCCTGCACCGCGTGCTCGAGAACAAGTACTTCGTCGACGAGTTAAACCAGGCGGCCTTCGTCGGTCCCATCCATCGCGGCTCGGTCGCACTCTGGCGCTTCTGGGACGAGAAGGTGGTCGACGGCATCGTGAACGGCGTCGGCTACGTGCTCGAAGGCTTCTCGGCGATCCTGCGCCTCTTCCAGACCGGCTACGTGGGCACGTACGCGCTCTTCCTCGCGCTCGGCGTGCTCGCGCTGCTCCTCCACTTCCTGAGGTCCTGAGTGGCCCACGCGCCCTGGCTCTCGATCCTTGTCTTCTTCCCGCTCGCCGCGGCCGCGGTCGTCGCCATGATGCCGACCGGCTCGCCGCGCACCGCGCGGCTCGTCGCGACGGGCGCCGCGCTGATCGAGCTGCTCGTCTCGCTTCCGCTGTGGTGGCGGCTCGCGCCCCGCGCGCCCGGATTCCAGTTCGAGGAGTCGCTCAACTGGATCCCCGCCATCGGCGCGCGCTACCACCTCGGCGTCGACGGCGTAAGCGCGCTGCTCGCGCTGCTCACGACCATTACGACGTTCGTCGCCCTGCTCGGCGCGTGGACGGCGGTCGAGAAGCGCGCGCGAGAGTTCTACGCGCTCGTGCTGGCGCTCGAGGCGGGCATGCTCGGCACGTTCTTCAGCCTCGACCTGCTGCTCTTCTACATGTTCTGGGAGGCGATGCTGATCCCGATGTACCTGCTGATCGGCGTCTGGGGCGGCCAGCGCCGCGTCTACGCGGCGGTCAAGTTCTTCCTCTACACGATGGCCGGCAGCGTGCTCATGCTGGTCGCGATCCTGTCGCTCTGGCTCACGCAGCGCGCCGCCACGGGGACGCCGACGTTCGACCTCACCGTGTTCTACCAGATGCCGCTGTCGCCTTCTCACCAGTTCTGGCTGTTCCTCGCGTTCGCCGTCGCGTTCGCGATCAAGGTCCCGATGTTCCCGCTCCACACCTGGCTGCCGGACGCGCACGTCGAGGCGCCGACGGCGGGCTCGGTGATCCTCGCGGCCGTGCTGCTCAAGATGGGCACGTACGGCTTCGTGCGCTTCGCGATGCCGCTGTTCCCGAACGCGCTCCAGGTCTGCGGCCCGTGGATCGCGGGCATCGCGCTCGTCGGCATCGTCTACGGCGCGCTCGTCGCGATGGTCCAGCCCGACCTCAAGAAGCTCGTGGCGTACTCGTCGGTGAGCCACATGGGCTTCGCCATGCTGGGGCTGATGGCGCTCAACGCGCAGGGCATGGCGGGCTCGATGATGACGATGCTCAACCACGGCGTCTCGACCGGCGCGCTCTTCCTGCTCGTCGGCGTCGTCTACGAGCGGCGCCACACGCGCCTCATCGCCGACTTCGGCGGGTTGTGGAAGGTGGTGCCGGTCTACTCCGCGATCTTCCTCGTCGTCATGCTGTCGAGCATCGGCCTGCCGGGCACGAACGGCTTCGTCGGCGAGTTCCTCGTGATCCTCGGCGCGTTCCGCCACCAGATTCCGTGGGCGGTGATCGCCGCGACCGGCGTCGTCCTGTCGGCGTGCTACATGCTCTGGATGTTCCAGCGCGTCGTGTTCGGGCCGGTGACGCACGACGAGAACCGGGGCCTGACCGACCTCTCGCTGCGCGAGAAACTGGTGTTCGCGCCCTTGCTCGTGCTCATCTTCTGGATGGGCGTGGCACCCCAGCCGATCCTCGATCGCGTCCAGCCGGCGCTCGACCGCACGCTCGCGATCACGGAGACGCGCGCCGCGCAGCTCGAGCACTTCCGCGAGCCCGTCCCGGCGGGCGCCAGGCTCGCCGCGCGCGCGGCGGGAGAGGGCGCGCGATGACGGCGGGCGCTCCCGTGCTGCTTCGGGTCGATCTCTGGGCGCTCGGCCCGGTCATCGCGCTCACGCTCGGCGCGCTCGTGCTGCTGCTCCTCGAGCTCGTTCCGCCCCGCGAGCGCGGCAACCGCGGCGGCATCGTTTCACTGCTGGCACTCGGGGCGTCCGCATGGGCCGTGCTTCGCGTCGCACACGCGAAGCGCTCGATCTTCGGCGGCATGTTCGTCCACGATCCGATGACCGTGTTCTTCACGCTGCTCTTCTGCGCGATCGGCATCCTGTCCGTGCTCGCGTCGTGGGACTACGTCAAGCGCACGCGCATCAACCAGGCGGAGTACTACGCGCTGCTGCTCTCGAGCGTGCTCGGCATGATCGTGATGGCGGCCTCGAACGATCTCGTCACGATCTTCCTCGGGCTCGAGCTGATGTCGCTCTCGCTCTACGTCATGGTCGGTTTCCGGCGCACGCGGCTGGACTCGAACGAGGCGGCGCTCAAGTACTTCCTGCTCGGCGCGTTCGCCTCCGGCTTCCTGCTCTACGGCATCGCGCTGCTCTACGGCGCGACGGGCACGACGCAGCTCGGCCGCATGGGCGCGTTCCTGGCCTATTCGCCGCTGCTCCAGAACCCTCTGCTGCTCGTGGGCGCGCTGCTCGTCTTCTCGGGCTTCGCGTTCAAGGTCGCCGCGGTGCCCTTCCACATGTGGACGCCGGACGCCTACGAGGGCGCGCCGACGTCGGTCACCGGCTTCATGTCGGCGGGCGCCAAGGCCGCCGGCTTCGCCGCGCTGCTGCGGGTCGGGCTGCGCGCGCTCGGGCCGGTTCAGGCGGACTGGACGCCGCTGCTCGCGGTGATCGCGTTCCTCACCATGACGGTCGGCAACCTCACCGCGCTGCTCCAGAACAACCTCAAGCGCATGCTGGCCTACTCGAGCATCGCGCACGCCGGCTACGTGCTGGTCGCGGTCGCGGCGGGCGGGCCCGAGGGCGCGGCGGCTGCGGTGTTCTACCTCGCCGTCTACTCGTTCATGAACCTCGGCGCGTTCACCGTGCTCACGATGCTCGGCGAGGGCCGCGACGAGCGGGTGCTGGTGAGCGACCTGGCCGGGCTGGGCTTCCGCCAGCCGCTGCTCGGCATCGCGATGACCGTGTTCATGATCTCGCTCGGCGGCATCCCGCCCACGGCCGGGTTCATGGGCAAGATCCTCGTCTTCGGCGCCGCGCTGCAGAAGCCGGAGCTCGGCTGGCTCGTGATCGCGGGCGTGCTCAACAGCGTGGTCTCGGTGTTCTACTACCTGCGCGTCACGGTCGCGCTCTACATGCGCGAGCCCGAGGGCGAGCCGGTTCACGTCTCGTGGGGACCCGCGGCGGCGCTGGCGATCCTGCTGGCGCTCGCCGCGACGCTCTACTTCGGCGTGCAGTCCCACGGACTCTGGCAGCAGGCAAAGGACAGCATCAACGGCCTGCTGTAGTCCCCTCCGGCATCCGCAGCACCCACGCCTCGGCGGTGTCGCCCTCGCACAACTCCGCGGCAGCCTCGGGCACGAGAACGAGCGCGTGTGCGCGCGACTGCGGGAGCAGGTGCCCCGATATCTGCTCGCCCGCCGGGCTCGCCCACAGCTCCCCGTCGCGCCACTCGAGCGTGCAGCGCACGAGGTCGGTGCGGCCGGCGCGGGAGGCCAGGTGCCGCGCGAGCCGCACCGGCGCCCGGGGGCGCTCGAGCGCCGCGTGACCCTGGAGCCGGCGCAGCGCGGGCCGGACCATCGCCTCGAACACGCACGCGACCGAGGCGGGATTGCCGGGAAGGCCGAAAAAGAGCCGGCCCGATGGCCGCCCGAACGCCTGCGGCCGCCCCGGGCGCATCTCGACGCGCCAGAGCTCGACACCGTCGAGCGACGCGAGAGCCTGCTTGACGGGATCGAAGTCGCCCGCCGACACGCCGCCGATCGTGACGACGACGTCCGCGAGGGCGAGCGCATCGTCAACTCGCGTGGCGAGGCGCGCGGGATCGTCGGGCACTCGCTCGGCGATCGAGACCTCGCCGCCCGCCTCGGCGACGAGCAGCGCGAGCATCGTGCGGTTGCTGTCGCGGATCGCGCCGGGCCGCAGCGGCTCCCCGAGTTCGAGGAGCTCGTCCCCGGTCGACAGGATCGCGACGCGGGGCGGCGGCCCGACGGCCACCTCGGCGACGCCCAGGGCCGCGAGCAGCGCGATGTCGTGCGCGCTCAGGCTCCGCCCGGCCTCGAGCACCAGCGCGCCCGCGGCCACGTCGGCGCCCGCCTCGCGAACGTGCTCGCCGGGAGCGGGCGCGACGCCCACGCGCACCCGCGCGCCGCCGGCCGCGTCCTCGCCCTGCTCGAACGGCACGACCGCGTCGGCGCCCTCGGGCAGCGGCGCGCCCGTCATGATGCGCACGGCGCAGCCCGGCGGCAGCGCCGCGCCCTCGCCCACGCCCGCGGCGACGACACCGGCCACGGGGAGCGCGACCGGCGCCGCGACGCTCGCGCCCGCGAGGTCGGCAACGCGCACCGCCCAGCCGTCCATCGCCGAGTTGCGAAACGGCGGGAGCGCGTGCGGCGCGATCATTCGCCTTCGCAGCGCGCGCCCGGCGCACCGCGCGAGCGGGAGCTCGATCGCCGGCAGGGGCGTCGCGGCTGCCAGGACCCAATCGCGCGCTTCGTCGAAGCGCAGGACGCGCGGCGTCGCCGCCGCGCTCACCGGCGCGCCGCGCGGCGGGGGCGTTGAGCCGGGCGTGCGGGGATCGCGCGCGGGCGCGTCCACGTGCCGCTTCGGCCGCCGCGCTTTTCCCACAGCGCGATCTCGCCGATCACCATGCCGCGATCGATCGCCTTCAGCATGTCGTAGAGCGTGAGCGCGGCGGCGCACACGGCCGTGAGCGCCTCCATCTCGACGCCCGTGCGGCCGCGCGTCCGCACGCGCGCCTCGATCGACACCGCGGGGCCGTCCGCGTCGAGCTCGAACGCGACGTCGACGGCCTCGACCGGGACGGGATGCGCGAGCGGGATCAGCTCGCTCGTGCGCTTCGCCGCCATGACGGCGGCGAGGTGGGCGGTCGCGAGCACGTTGCCCTTGGGCGTGCGTTCGGCCGCGAGCCGCTCGAGCGTCGTGGCGTGCATCCAGACGAGCCCGCGCGCGACGGCCTCACGGCGCGTCGCCGGTTTACCGGAGACGTCGACCATCCGCACGCGGCCGCGTGCATCGACGTGGGAGAGACGCTTCGCCATGCCATCAGCATAGGAACCGGCCCCCGGCCGGGCAAACGGCGTATCGCCGGGGGTGCGAGGCGGCCGCCCGCGCAGGCGCGCGCACGCTCCGCGGCGCGCATCCCGGCGCTCAGGGCATGCGCTGCTGCTGCGACGGCTGCGACAGCTGCGACGGCTGCGACGGCTGCGACTCGACGTGCGGCTCGTCCTCGGCGCCGCGGCGGACGATCACCGCGGCGAGGAGCAGCGAGAGTCCGATCGCGAGCGGGATCATCCCGACCGACCACGCGTTCGTCTCCCCGGTCGTGAGCATGCCCAGCATCACCGCGAGTCCAAGCCCCGTGGCGGTGCAGACGAGGCCGCCGATCATGAGGCCCTGGGCGCGACGGAGCGACTGGAGCCGTGGCGAGAGGTACATCGCCGAGACGCCCGTCTCGTCGGTCGGGACCGGCATCCGCTGCAGCAGGGCGGGATCGACCCCACGCTCGATCGCCGCGATGCGCTCGCGCTGGGCGAGCTCGATCAGGCGGTGCTGGCTGATCATGCGGACGATGCCCGCGGTGATGCCGCCCGCGATCGCGACGATGGGGATCGCGAAGATCATGAGGGGGACGAAATCGGAGCCATCGAACCCGAGCATGGAAGCCTCCTTCACGGGCGGACGATCGGGGCGGAGGCCGGCTCTTCCGGCCGCTCCGCACGGCCCTTTCCCGCGTTCACCTCTTGGACCGGCGCTTCCCCCGGGCGGGTTTCACCGGGTCTCGTGCCCGCCCGTGCGACGGGGTAATCTCGGGGGCCCTCGAATGGAATCAAGGCCCGCGTGAAACCCGACCACCCCGGTCCGCCGTCCAAGAGAGCGATGGGAGCGACCGCCGCCACCCTGAGCCTGCCGGCCGTCGCCGCGCTGGAGCCCGCGAGCCGCGCCGCGGGCGACGACGCGGCGCTGGTCGAGCGCGCGCGTGCCGGCGACGCGGATGCGTTCCGCGTGCTGGTCGAGCGCCATCGCGACCGGGCCGTGGGGCTCGCGCTGCGCATCACGCGTTCGCGTGCCGACGCCGAAGACGCCGCGCAGGACGCATTCGTGCGGGCGTGGCGCGCGCTGCCCGCGTTCCGCGGCGAGTCCGCGTTCGGCACCTGGCTCCACCGCATCGTCGCGCGCCGCGCGCTCGATCGCGCGGGCAGCGCCCGCGTGCGCAGGGGCCGGGAGGACGAGCTCCCGGACGCAGACGACCTGCCCGCCGCCGAGCCCGCCATCCCCGGCGACCCGTTGCTCGCCCGGCGGCTGAACACCCTGATGGGCGAGCTCTCGGCGCCCCAGCGCGCCGCGCTCACGCTCTACTATTTGGAGGACCGCGCGGTCGAGCACGTCGCGACCGCCCTCGGCATGCCCGAGAACACCGTCAAAACTCATCTCTCGCGCGCGCGGGCCGCGCTGCGCGAGGCCTGGGTGCGTGAGGGAGGAGAACGACCGTGAACGCCGGATGCAAGGAATTCGATCGCTGGCTGGACGCCGGCGCGCCCGCCGCGGGCGAGCGGGCCGTGCACGACCACGCCGCCGGCTGCGCGCGTTGCGCGGCGCGGCTTGAAGCGGCGCGGACGCTGGATGCCCTGCTCGCCGCGCCGCCCGTCGCTCCGGCGCGGGAGGGCTTCGCGGACGCCGTCATGCGTCGCATCGCACGCCCGCCCCAGGCCCGGACGCGCGCCGCGAGCACACCGTGGTGGCTGGGGCTCGCGGCCGAGCCCGCGGCGGCTCTCGCGGTCGCGCTTGCCGTCGTGACGGCCACGCTCTCCGCGCCACTCTGGTCCGCGGCACTCGCGCTCGCGCGGCGCATGCCCGCGTTCGCGGCGGCGCCCACCGCGCTCCATGGGGCCGGGCCGCTCGCGGCGCTCTGGAACGCGCAGACGTGGGCGGGCGCCGGGCAGCTCGCGGCGCTCTGGCGGGCGCAGCCCTGGGCGGGTGGCGGCGCGCTCGCGGTCAGCAGCGCGCTCGTGGCGTTCGCACCGGCCGTGCTCGCGGGATCGTGGCTGCTCTTTCGCTGGCTCGAGCGCTCGGTCGGACACGCGCGCCCGGGCCGGGTGTGAGCGTCACCCGCGACGGGATGCGCGGGATGGCCGCTGCACCGCGCGCGGGCATTGACACTCGCGTGCGACGACCGTAACGTTTTCCGAGCGCGTACGCGCGTCCCGAACGATGCCCTCATCCCGCCGTCTGCCCGTCTCCTCGCGCCACGCGTTCGCCCTGGCGTTCGACCTCGCCATCCGGCGTGACGTTCTGCACTCGCTGCTCGTTCCGCTGCTGCTGCGGCTGCCGTGGATCGTGGGCCCGGCGCTCGTCACCCTTGCGATCCCGTCGATCTCGCAGAGCCGGCTCGCGCTCGTTCAGGGTGTCGGCCAGCTCTTCGATTTCGTCGTCATGGTGCTGGTCATGGCGATGCTGCGCTTCCGGGCGCGCTCGGTCTTCAACCGCCCGTCGGGGACCGAGCCCGCACCCGTCGGCGAATGTTATTCCAAGGGCCTCCGCCGCACGCCCGCGCTCTACCTGACCGAGGCGCTGCGCAACCTCGCGTTCACGATCTCGTTCAGCATGCTCGTGCTGCCGCTGCTCTACCTCGGCTTCAAGCTCTCGCTCGCGACCGAAGCCGTGGTGCTGCGCGGTGAGGGGCCCCGCAAGGCGTTCACGCGCTCGTTCCACCTGACCGAGGCGCGCTTCGAGCGCTGGCTCGAGATGGTGGCGCTCTCGGTCTTCCTCATCGTGCCGCTCTGGTTCCTGATGGTCGCGTGCTTCTTCGCCGTGCCGGGCAGCACCTGGAACACCTGGGTGATGCTGGGCCTCGTGCTCACCGCGGCCGTGCTCCCGATCGTCCAGTACGCCTGGACGTTCTTCTACCTGCGACTGGAGGAGAGCGAAGCGTTCGCGCTCGAGACCGCGCCGGTCCTGGTCGCGCCCGCTCCGGCCTGGAGGAGTGGCGGGGTACCGCGCCTGCGCCTCGTCGAGTCCGAGCGCGACGACGCCACGAAGAACTGAGCGCCGCACGAGCGAAGGCCCGCGTCGCGGACGGTCGGCGCGCCTTGCGGCCGAGGCCCGCCGTGATTGCCGGACCGCGTGCCCTGTGGCAACTTGAAACGCCTCCGGCATCTCCCGAGAGTTGCACGCTCGGCCACGGCCGGAGTGCCGCCAGCGTTTCAATTGCGGACGAGGAGCCCTTGAACCCACCCCGATCGGCAGGCCGTGTCGGCGCGCCGGCTCCTGCCGAGGTGCGCGACGTCGCGATGAGCCCGATCGTCGGGGCGAGCGCCAGGATGCAGCGCATGCTGCGGCTCGTCGCGCGCGTCGCGCCGACCGACAGCACGGTGCTCATCCTCGGCGAGAGCGGCACGGGCAAGGAGCTCGTCGCCCGTTCGCTCCACCTGCTCTCGCGGCGCGCGCAGGGCCCGTTCGTTCCCGTCAACGTCGGCGCGCTGCCCGAGGCGCTGGTCGAGAGCGAGCTGTTCGGCTACGTGCGCGGAGCGTTCACCAACGCGGCGGGCGAGCGCGCGGGGCTGATCGAGGAGGCCGACCGCGGCACGCTCTTCCTCGACGAGATCGGCGACATGCCGCTGCCCGCTCAGGTGAAGCTCCTGCGCGCGCTCGAGAGCGGCGAGGTGCGTCGCCTCGGCGAGAACGCCTCGCGCGTCGTCGACGTGCGCGTGATCGCGGCCACGCACCGCGACCTGCAGACGCTGATCGCCGAGGGCCGCTTCCGCGCGGACCTCTACTACCGGCTCAACGTCGTGCAGCTCGAGCTGCCGCCGCTGCGCGAGCGGCGCGAGGACATCGGGCTGCTCGCCTCGTTCTTCCTCGACCGCGCGGCGCGCCGGCAGGAGCGCGGGGCGCTCCAGTTCGCGCCCGAGGCGATGGCGCTGCTCGAGAAGTACGACTACCCGGGCAACGTGCGTGAGCTCGAAAACGCGATCGAACACGCCGTGACGCTCTCCGAGGGCGCGTCGATCGTGGCCACCGACCTTCCGGCAGCGATTCGCTCCCCCCGTCTGCTGCCGCGGGCCGCAGGCGCCGCGACCGACGCACCGAACGCGCCCGAATCCGCGGCGGCGCGCGACCGGATGTCGCTCGACGAGGTGACCCGGGAGCACGTGCTGCGCGTTCTCGCGCGTCATCACGGCAACGCGACCGCCGCCGGACGCCAGCTCGGCGTCTCGCGCACGACGCTCTGGCGCATGCTCAGGCGCTGGGGCGTCGCGCGCGCCGACGTGCGGGAGGGATGAGCGTGGCGAGCGAGCGGCGTTACTACGACGATGCGTACACGACCGCGTTCCCGGGCCGCGTGGCCGCCGTGGGCGAGCACGCGGGCCGTCCCGCGATCGAGCTCGCGGAGACGTGGTTCTACCCCGAGAGCGGCGGACAGCTCGCGGATCGCGGCACGATCGGCGCCGCCGGCGTCACCGACGTGCAGTCGGACGACGACGGACGCGTCTGGCACCTGATCGAGGGCGACGCGCCGGGCGCGGGCTCCGAGCCCGCCTGCGCGATCGACTGGGCGCGGCGATTCGACCACATGCAGCAGCACACCGGCCAGCACGTGCTCTCGGCGGCGTTCGAGCGCGTGCGCGAGATCGCGACGCTGTCCTCGACGCTCGGCGCGGAACGCAACGTGATCGAGCTCGCGATGGACGCGATCGACTGGCACACCGCGGGCGAGGTCGAGACCGCGGCGAACCGGGTGCTGTGGGAGGACCGCGAGATCCGCCTCCACTGGACGGACGATCAGGGCGTGAAGCGTTTCGCGCTGCGCAAGCCGCCCGCGGTCTCGGGCCGCATCCGCATCGTCGAGATACCGGAGTGGGACGTCTCGGCCTGCGGCGGCACCCACGCTCGGCGCACGGGCGAGGTCGGCGCGATCAAGATCGTCGGCTGGGAAAAGGTGCGGGGCAACGTTCGCGTGGCGTTCGTCTGCGGCGAGCGGGCGCTGCGCGATCACGCCTGGCGCGCCGAGGCGCTGCTCGAGTCGGCGCGGCGTCGCACGCTCAAGGACCGCGACCTGCTCGCGCACCTGGAGCGTGCGGCGGACGAGCGCGACGCGCTCGCCAAGCAGCTGCGCGGGCTCACGGCACGACTGCTCGCGGACGAGGCCGCGCAGCGCGTGGGCCGGCCGCCCTCGGGCGTCGCCGAGTGCGCGCAGGAGCGGCCGCGGGAGGACGTGCGGGCGTTCGCGCTCGCGTGCCTCACCGCGGGTGCGCCGTGGGTCGTGAGCGCGGCGCGTTCGCCCGAGCCCGCGCTCGTGCTCGGGCGTGCGAAGGGCGGCGCGGGCGACCTGCGGACGCTCGTGCCCGCGCTGCTCGAGGCGAGCGGCGGCCGCGGCGGTGGCAGCCCTGATCAGGTGCAGATCTCGGCGCCCGATGCCGCGGGCCTCGATCGCGCGTTCGCGCTCGCGGCCGAGCGCCTGCCCGCGCTCGTCGCGGGCGCGTAGGCTTCGTTCGGAAGCGCCCCGCGACGCCGCGAGCCCGAGAACGACCGCTACTTCTTGCCGCGCGGTGCGGGTCGCGAAGGCTTCTTCGTCTTGGCGGGCTTCGCGGCCGGCTTGGCGGCGGGCCTGGGCGCCGGCTGGAGCTTCACCGAGATGCCCTTCGGTCGCACCTTCGCGGCGACGATCG
>Ga0335083_10008092_pt1 | contig 12869 bp, 12 predicted proteins | sample Lox_Sample_42_FD_206716 | JGI IMG/M metagenome (GOLD analysis project Ga0335083, IMG submission 206716) | Soil microbial communities from Loxahatchee National Wildlife Refuge, Florida, United States - Lox_Sample_4.2 | ecosystem: Environmental > Terrestrial > Soil > Wetlands | place: USA...
TCATGGTCGATCGCGTCCCCATGGGGACCGGCGCAGATAGAGCGCTTGCGCACGTAAAGCTACTGCTTCTGGTGAATGACGCCAGTTTGCGGTCCTTCACTGCACGTGAAGTCCGGTCGGGCTTTGGTTTCCTCCAGGCCAAGCCATCCACCAGCTTCGCTCCGGTGGCCGTCACGCCCGACGAACTGGGCGACTCCTGGCAGCAGGGCCGCGTCAGGTTGCCGGTGAACGTCTACTGGAATGAGCGGCCCTTCGGGCATCCGCACGCCGGCGCCATGGGCTTCGGCTTTCACGAGCTCATCGCGCATGCGGCACGTACCCGAAATCTCTCTGCCGGTACGATCGTCGGCTCCGGGACGATTTCCAATGACGAACATCGCATTGTGGGCTCGGCTTGCATAGCCGAACGACGTGCAATCGAGATGATCGAGCACGGCGAGCCCGCGACTCAATACATGAAATTCGGAGACTCGGTCCGGATAGAGGTCCTCGACGCAGACGGCGCTTCGGTATTTGGCGCCATCGATCAGCGCATGGTGCCGGCCAGATGAAGAACAAAAGCCTGCGCCGAGTTGTGCTTCGCCACCGAGCTCAGTGACGCGAAGGAACGATTGCGAAGCCGGCCACACCCTCAAGGGTGGAGAGTTCGTACGCCAGCAATGCTGGAGAAGTGGCGCGAGAGCGATCCAGCGCAACAGCGCCAAATCTCCAGACGGACAACTGATCAGCCGAGGTTATCGTCAGGCTTTCGCGCACTAGCTGATAGCCACGTGCTTGCGCGCCAGCGACCAACTCCTCCAGGTCGGGGCTGGTGCCCGTCCGGAAGGTGAGCGAGACTTCCAGGGTGGCTCGTCCCGGAAGCTTCGCCTCCAGCTTCCGCAGCAGCGACATCGCGAGCATGCAGAAAACCGCGAAGAGCACCGCTGCCCCATAAAAGCCCACACCCAGCAATACGCCAATGGCGGCCACGGCCCAGATGGACGCTGCCGTGGTCAGGCCGCTGATGGTGAAGCCGTCTTTCATGATGACCCCGCCACAAAGGAACCCGATGCCGGAAACAATCCCCTGAACGAGCCGCGTGGGGTCGGCACCGACGCTCGCTGCACTGCCGCCGTACCAGAGGGGAACGTAGCCAGCAAAGACGGTCAGCGCAGCGGAGGCCATGCAGACAAGCCCGTAGACACGCATGCCAGCCGCGCGCCCTTTGAACGTACGTTCATAACCGACAAGGACGCCGAGAACCAGGGCGCCAAGAAGGTGAGCGCCGATATTCACGTTCGCGGCAAACAGTCCGGGCGTCCAGTACTGCTGGAATGTGTGCATGGAGTGCTGGCCTACCCCGAAACATCTGCCAGTGCGGGTATCGCAAGTGCGGCACCGTCGCGACGCTTCTGCCCCCAGGACTGGCACAGATCCACGCCCTGCTGCAGAGAATTGGCAATCCTCTGCATGCTGCCATTGGCCGGGCCATCGGCTGACGGGGGGTTCACGCCCGAGCAAAACAGGCCGACCACCTGCGCTCGGGGAAACAGTCCCTGAACCTGATCAATCAATGGCTGACTGCGTTCCCGTGCAGGGTTCGGGAATGCACTGACCAGAAAGATGATGGAGACTCCATCAGGATCCGCGCCTGGAGGTAGCCCGACGTCCAGCTCTTGCGCCGAGAAATGTCGCGCATCCAGCCTCTCTGCGCGCAACACCCTCACGAGTAGCTCGGCCGCAAGATCGTCGGGTGGGGAGCCCAAACCCAGACACAGGACGACCGAGCCCGCGGGAACATCCAGAGGCCCCTGCCACTTTCCGCTCACCTCCTCGCGCTGTTGGCGCAGCCGCCGTCCCGCACTGATCTCATCGAGCACTGCGCCGCGGACTCGTCGTTGCTGTATGCCAGGGTTGCCATTGAGGGCAGTGACCACCTGCACGACGGTCCTGCGAATCTTCTGCTGGTGACCCTGGCCGGCGGCACTGTGTTCCGCATCCAGGCGTGCCAGGTGGAGGGCTGGCAAGAGGACCCGATCGCAATACTGCGCCAGAGAATGGGTCTTCAGGAATGTGCGCGCATTGACCACGATCTCGTGTGGATCACCGGCCAGCGCGCGTTGATAGAATCTCTGTGGCAAGGTCAGCGGCTGAGCATCCGCAAGCAGCAGTTCGAGTACTCCGAGCGCCTTCGTGTGCCGGCCGGCGACCAGGAGACACAAGGTCAGTGGCGTCGACAGGACAAGGCCCACCGGTCCCCACAGTGAACTCCAGAATATGCCCGCTACCACGACCGAGAGCGGCGATAAGCCCGTGGCGTGACCGTAAAGACGCGGCTCGAGCAGTTGCGCCGCTACGATGTCCAGCCCGATGAAAAGCACAAATGTGCTCACAGCAAGCGACCACCCCGGATCCACCGCGAAAGACAATGCGGTCGGGAAAAGCGCCGCCGTGGCCACGCCCACGTACGGCACGAATCGCATTACGACGGCAAGCGTGCCCCAAAGCATGGGCTGCGGGACGCCCAGAACCCCGAGCACCGCCCAGATCACCACGCCGAAGAGAAGGTTCACCAGAGACTGCGAGACGAAGTACCTCGACAGTCTTTCGCCTGCATCGTTGAGTGCCAGGGTCGTGGCGCGTATGTCCGTCACGCCCGCGACGCGGATGAACCGATCGCGCAGCGACTCGTGCTCCAGCAACACGAAAATGACGACCAGCAGCACGATTCCAGTACCCTGCAGCGGCCTCCAGATCGTTGTCACCAATCTGCCGACGAGTTGCAGTGGCTGGTAGGCAGCAGCCCTGGGCTGCTCAGCGGCCGAAGTCGATCCCGACGCGTGCTGTCCTGCAGTGGCTGTCGGGGAGGTGGACACTGGATCCTGGACCGCGATCAGGCCGCTCGCCTGTGCCGTGAACATCCGCACCTTCCCCAGGGTGGATTCATCCAGTGTCCTGAGCTTGCGGTGAATGGTGGCCTCGTATTGCGGCAGACTCCCGGCAATGCGCAGCACCTGCGCTCCCAGTGCGATGGCCACCGTGAGGCAAGAGACGGCTAGCAGCAGCACCACCATGAACACCGAGGGAATGCGGCCGATCCCGATGCGTCCGAGTATCCGCACCGCAGGCGCCAGCAACAGGCTGATCATGATCGCAAGCGCCAGAGGAATCAGTGCATGCCGTCCCAAGTAGAGCAGCGCGAGGAGAGTTCCTCCCGCCAGGAGGCGACTGCCGTGAGCGTGCACCCACCGCGGCGTGCTTTTGACACTTGCTCTCATCGCGCGCCCGCCACCGCGAACTGTACGTCCCTCAGGGGACACTCTACCTGCTGATCAACCGTGGCTCGCCTGAAGGCGGGCGTAGCGGATGCAATCGAGCTCATCGTCTGGTCCAGTGTCGTCCACAGCCGTCCGCTCTGTGCGCAACGCACGCCGTAGTCAAACAGTGCCCGCATCGTGGACGCGCGGAAGTCGGCCGATCCGTACCTGGGATAGTCAAACGGCACATAGGTGGATTCCACCGACATGCGGTATTTCTCCGCGAACTGATTGACCGCAACGACCTGCGCTCTGGACAGGTGCTTCAGTGCCACCGAGAACGTGCGCGATACGATGGGCCCCAGCTGATAGCGGGTTGTTGCCGGTGCGTCCATGATCTGGCCGTTTATCAATACATAGACTCGAGCACCCTCCAGGCTGCGTTCATCCAACATCGCAAAGTAGGCGGCCACGGGTGCGACGAAGAGGGAGGTCGATGCGTTGCCATCTATATGCATCTCGTCATAGGACACGCCCGCGTCCTGGACGTGAATGAGCGCAGGCGAGAAGACTCCCGGAATGCTTGCCGATGCCACGAGCACATCACGGAACAATTTGCGAGCGGGCTCGCCCTCGTACAGCGCAATTACCCCCAAGTCCCAGATCACCGTTTCTTCTTTGTCCAGATCGGTGGTGGCGACCCAAAGAATACGGCCCTTCGCCGCCTCCCTCGCCACCGCCCGAACAAGCTCCCGAGTGACGTAGTGATCCACAATGGCGCGCAGAGCCGCGCTGCGGCGGCGTGCTCCGAATGGGAGCTGCGTGAGGCCACGCAGGCTCATCTGCGCGCCTCGTCCGCTCGTAAAAGCTTCGGTGAGCTGCGCGTCCCACTCAGAACCCAGGAAGGCGAACGGAGCGATGAGCGCACCCGTGCTCACCCCGGTAACCACATCGTATTGAGGTCTGTGACCCCCGCGACTCAGCCCGATCAGGGCCCCCGCGCCAAAGGCGCCCCCGGCGCCGCCGCCCGAGAGAACCAGTGCGCGCACCGTGCCGTCCTTCGATGAGCGTCTCAGGCGCTGCAGACTGGCGGCAGACTTTCTCTCGACGCTCGCGCGATCGGTGCTGAGGAATCGAACATCGGCATCGAATCCCAGCGGTGCAGCCGTACTGAACAGGGTGGGCGGTGCCTCACGACGTGGAAGTGCGGTACACCCGGCAAGCGCGCAAGCTCCCAACAGACCTATCCAGGCTGCAAGCCTCGCGCTCCAACAACCCCTGCCGCGCGGTGTGTTCATGGATGGCTCCCTTTATGCGCAGTCCCGCTTGATTCCTCAATGCCCGATGGAGGCGGCATCGACCGTTCGAGTCGCTTTGGGCGCAAGCACGATCGAAACGGATGCGATGAGGAAGACCGCGGCGATCATCATCATGAGCCCATTGGTGGCGAGCATCAGGCTCTCCCGTGTCACGAGGTTATTGAGCAATTCGCGGACCATCTGTCCATTCGACCCGGGCGGCAGCATCGATGCGACCTGGCCGGCCGGATCCACGACATCGGCCAGTTTCGCATGTGCGACGATGCTGCGGTCCTGCCAGGAAGTCGTCACCAGGGAGGTCGCAATGGCACCGGAAATGGTGCGCACGAAGTTCATGAGTCCGGCAGCTGAGGCAGTCTCCTCTTCATTAACCGACCCCATTGCCAGCCCCGTGAGAGGCACGTAGTACATCGGCATGCCAACGCCCATGAAGAAGAGCGGGATGCAGATCATCCAGTAGCTCATGTCGGAGGTGGCCACGGAGCGCCATAACACATCGAGTCCGAGCCAGAAGCAGCCGATGAAGATGAGAAGGCGCGGGTCGATTCGGTTTGCCAGCTTCGCCGCGATGGGAGAGAAGACCACCGACAGGAGGCCTCCCCAGGCGACCACAAGGCCGGCCCATGTCGTGGTGTAGCCCATGTTGTACACCAGCCATTGCGGCGTCAGCACGTTGATGCCAAAGAACGCCCCGAAGGCGAGCGCGAGCACCAGCATGCACGAGGCAAAGCCGCGATGGCGGAACACCCGCAGATCCACGATCGGATATTCCTCCGTCAGCTCCCAGATCAGGAAGGACAGAAAGCCGATCACGGCCGTGATCGCCAGCACCCGGATCTCGGTCGACGAGAACCAGTCCAGATCCTTGCCCTCATCGAGCATGATCTGCAGTGAGGCCACCCAGATGATCAGTAACAACATGCCGACCCGGTCGACAGGCTTCGCGACAGGAGGGTCCTGATACCGCTTCAGCAGGCTCCAGGCGATCGCCCCGAACAGCAATGCCATGGGCACGTTGATGAGGAAGACCCACGACCAGGAGTAGTTGTCACACAGCCAGCCGCCGAGCACCGGGCCGACTACCGGGGCAAGGAGCGTGGTCATCGCCCAGAGCCCCATGGCCTGCATGGACTGCTCTTTCGGGAAGATGCGCAGCAGCAGGGTCTGCGAGAGCGCGAGCAATGGTCCGCCGGCCATACCCTGCAACACCCGCATGCCCAGCAGCATGGGCAGCGTCGTGGACAGGCCGCAAAGCAGCGAGAACAATCCAAACAGCACCACCGAGATGCAGAACAGGCGCACCGCACCAAATCGAGCGGACAGCCATCCCGTCAAGGGCACCGTGATTGCCTCTGCCACGGCGTACGAGGTAATCACCCAGGTACCCTGGCTGGAGCCGGCGCCAAGGGCACCGGCGATGTTCGGCACCGTGACGTTGGCAATCGTCATGTTGAGCACCGCGACGAAATTGGCCAGCGCCAGGACAATGCCGCCCACCCAGAGCATCGCTCCACTGAGAGTGGACTCCCTCTCGACAGTCACCGTATTGCTCGACATGACATCACCTTCGCAAGTTGCAGGCCGCTTCAGGAGTCGCTGCGCAGGTCAACCGTCGCATTCATCGACAGGCCCACCCGCAGCGGGTGTGCAGCGAGTTCTGCTGAATCCAGACGAATGCGCACCGGCAGGCGCTGCACCACCTTGATCCAGTTGCCGGTCGCGTTCTGGGCTGGAATGAGTGCAAAGGCGGCGCCCGTACCACCCGAGAAGCCGTCCACGACGCCGTGGTACACGACCTCGCTGCGGTAGAGATCAGAGACGAGTTCGACCTTCTGCCCATCGCGCACCCTGGCGAGCTGCACCTCCTTGAAGTTCGCATTGACGTACAGCTCCTGGATCGGCACCACAGAGAGCAAAGGGGTCGATGGCTGCACGCGCTGTCCCAGTTGTACTTGGCGTCTGGCGACAACCCCATCGACGGGTGAACGGATCTCGGTGCGCCCGAGGTCAACTTTCGCCTTGTCGACGCGTGCCTGCGCGAGTGCGACGGCAGCGCGGGCGGCATTGAGCGCAGCCTGGGCATTGCTGGCACCGTTCTTGACGTGCGTGAGCTCATCGCCCGAGACCGATCCCGACTGGATCAACGCCTCCCGACGCTTCAAATCGATACCGGAGCGCTCCACATCGGCGACCGCGGCCGCGACTTGAGCCTCGGCACGCGCGAAATCGGCTTCCGCCTGCCTCAGTGCGAGTCTGGTATCCGTGTCGTCGATGACCACCAATACATCGCCGCGCTTGACTTCCTGGCTGTCCACGACGTTCACGGCCGAGACCGGCCCGTCTATTTCCGACGTCACCATCGCGACTTCGGCGGCCGTATAAGCGTTGTCGGTCGACACGTACCGGGAACCGACTTGCTTCCAATAGAGATAGGCTCCGCCGCCGGCTGCTGCGGCCGTCAAGGCAAGTACGGAAAACAGGATGGCGCGCCGCCCCATGCGGCTCCTGGTATCGCCGTCATTCGCTGCCGGTGTCGGGATTCTCGAGACCGAAGCTTTTTGTGGCTCATTCATGGCATTCTCCTCATTGAGTACTCGGTTGATGATCAAATCTTTCCAGGTGGCGTGCTCTGGCCATCCGATGAGAAACCACCTCCCAGCGCGCGCACGAGGGACACATCCAGGATCAGCGCGCGGGTCTCGAGCTCAGCCTCGGAACGACGCGAAGAGATCAGCGCATCTTCGGCGGTCAACACGTCCAGATACGTGGCAAGCTCGCCCTGGTAACGGTTGTTGATGATCTGGTGGGCCTGGGCCGCCGCAGCCACCGCTGCGCGCGATGCCGCCAGCTCCCCTTCGAGGGACTTGCGGCTGGTTTCCGCATCGGCCACCTGCCGTAGTGCGTTCGAAAGGGTGGCGTTGTAGGCCGCGACCGCCCCATCGTATTCGGCCCGCGCACCGCGCAACTGACCCTGAAGACGTTGCGTATTGAAGATTGGCAGCGATACCGCGGTGCCTGCACTGCCGATCTGCGAGCCTGACTGGGTGAGGTCATGGATCCCCAGTGATTGCACGCCGATCAGTGCGATCAGATTGACGCTCGGGTAGAAGCCGGCTTTTTTCTCGTCAATCCGCCGGGCAGCCGCCTCGACGCGCAGCCGGGCGGCAATGATGTCGGGGCGCCGTCCGAGCAGTTCCGAGGCCAGGTTGGAGGGTAATCCCTGCGATCCGCGAAATTGAGCTGTCGGGCGTATGATGGCCAATCCCCGATCGGGCCCTGCGCCAAGAAGCGCGGCGATGGCGTTCTTCTGCAGGCCGATACGTTCGTCAAGCGCGAGAAGCTCCGCCTGTGCCGCGGCCTGCCGAGCTTCCACCTGCCGCACGCTCGCCAGGGTCTCCAGGCCGAATTCGTGTCGCTGGCGGAACAACGCTACGGTCTTCTCGCGCAGCGACAGGGTCTCGGCAGCGTTGTCCCGCAACGTATACAGATCGACGAGCCCGGCATAAGCGGAAGCCACCGAGGTGGACAGGATCAGACGGGTCTGCGCAATCTCAACTTCCGCAGCGCGCTGCTCTGACAGAGCCGCAGCGAGTGCCGAGCGATTCTTTCCCCAGAAGTCCAATTCCCAGCCCAGGTTGAGAGTCGCCAGGCCGTAGTCGTTCCAGCCGTGCGGCAGCGCCTGAGGCGGGATCAGATAGTTGTAGCTCTGCCTGCCCTCGTTGAGCAGCATGTCGCCGGTCACTTCGGGCAAGCGGCTGGCGCCAGCGATCTGAGCGGCGCCCGCAGCGGCAGAAAGCCGCGCCCGCGCCAAGTCGAGATCAGGCGCCCCGCGCAGTGCCTCGCCGATCAGAGCATCGAGTTGCGGGTCCTCATACATGCGCCACCATCCATCTCCCGGCCAGGCCGCTTCGGCAGACGAGAAGGACTGAGCGCTACCCAGCTGCGCGACATCCTTCACGGCCGCAGACGCAGCCATCCGGGGCAGTTGAGCACAGCCCGCGGTTGCAACCAGGCTCGCGGCGATCAGCGCCCTGACAACGCGCCGGCAGGCTCCGGGAACTCGGGTATTCGTCGCTTTCATCGCTTGCTGCTCCCATGATCTTTAATCGTACTGTACGGTACAGTTTACTTGACTCCCGGCGTCTGTCAAGGAAAACTGTACTGAATAGTACAGTTACGAGAAAGCGACATGCAGATCAGGAAAAGCGACACGAAGCGGCAGGCCATCGTTGAGACGGCCTATCGTCTGTTTCGCGCGCAGGGGTTCGACAAGACTTCCATGGCCGAGGTAACCGCGCAGGTCGGCGGTTCGAAGGCCACCGTCTACAGCTACTTCTCCTCGAAGGAGGAGTTATTCGTCGAATGCATGATGGCGGCCCTGGGAAACTACATGCCCGGCAGTCTCAAGCATCTCGATGGATCCCGCGCCGACCCGCGTGCCCCTTTGCTCAACTTCGGCAGCAGCGTGCTGGAATTCATCTGCTCCACCGAACAGCTGGAAGTGCGGCGGCTGATCATTGCCGAAGCCGCGCGCTCCGGGACCGGAAAACTGTTCTTCGACAAGATCACTGCCCTGCGCGCGCAGCTCTCCGCGTTTCTGGCGGCCTGCATGGCCCTCGGCAGTCTGCGCCAGGCCGACCCCGATCTGGCCGCGGAGCAGCTCGGGGCGATGCTCGAGGCCGAAATGCTCGAACCCCTGCTTCTTCAGGTGCGCGAGAATACCCCGGACAGGAACGAGACCACCCGCGCCGCAAGACGCGCCGTCGATGCGTTCCTCAGGGCATACGCCCCGTCGAGCTGGCCAGCGTTGCAGGACACTCACCGCTCCAACTAAACTGTACTCGATGGTTCTGTTAACACGCCATGTATGAAAGCCAAGACTGAAGCCAGGCGCCTCGCCATCCTCAAGGCCGCCAGTGAGGTGTTCCAGGAGGTGGGCTTCGAGCGCGCCTCCATGTCCGACATCCGTGCCCGGATCGGAGGTTCCAAGGCGACTCTCTACAATTACTTCCCCTCGAAGGAAAAATTGTTCTTCGAGGTCATGCACGAGGCCAAGACCCATGAGCTCGAGGAAGCCGTCGGCGCCTTGAACGCGCAGACGACCGATCTCCGGCAGGAGTTGCTGCACTTCGGGCAGCGGTTTCTCAGCGTGCTCTATTCGCCCGAGGCGATGGCGGTCCGGCATCTGGCCATTGCCGAATCCAGACGATCCGAAAGCGGCAAGCTGTCCTTCGAGCGTGCGGTCGTACCGCTCGAGAAGCAAGTCGCCGAGTTTCTCAGGAGGTTCATGAAGCGCGGCATGCTCCGAACCGGTGATGCGCGGATCGCCGCCATCCACCTTCTCACCCTGCTCGAGTCGGAGCTATGGCTGCGGTCGCTGCTCGGTGTCCTCAAGTCGGTCAGGACGGAGGCCATCCAAGGCGCGGTGCGGCGCGCCGTCGAGGTGTTTCTGTCCGGCTACCAGCGGCGCTGACACTCGATCGATAGCGGCGCCGGAGCTCCCACCGATTCTCTGCCGGCGCAAGTCCCGGGGCGGTTCTCGTCTCCTGTAATCAGGCGCTTGACCTCATTTTCGCCGCGCTGACAGAACTCACACCCATTGCCATCCCACGCCTTGCGCAAGGTCAGCAAAGCTTTCCGCTAGACGAGGAAATCCGGCCTCATCGGGCTCGGCATGATGGGACAACCGATGGCGCTCAATCTCGCCAAGGCAGGCGCGAAGCTCGTAGCGTGGAACCGCTCGGCGAACCGCGACGAGGCGTCGCGTGATGTTCGTGCAGCGGTAGCAGAGGACAAACTGTGGATTGGATCACACACTGTCAGCGTCATAGACCAAGTTGGCGACCGTCCCCACCCGCCAAGGGTTCGAGCTTCTCGTGCGCGTGACATGCGTCAATGCTTGCGGTCAGGGTTATGTGCAATCTCGCCCCTTACTCGTTGCTGTTATTGGGGTATGTTGTGGAAGAGACGAGCACATAGCTTGGCATTCAAGGTCAAAGCGGTTGCCCAGGCGCTGCGGCCCAACGCTTCCATCGCGGAGGTCGCCCAGAAGAACGGTATTCATAGCAACCTGCTGCGACAGTGGATCAGCGCAGTCAAACTTGCTTTCCCGAAGAGCTAAAGCGTTCTGGCCGAATTCTTGCGCGCGGACTCTCCTGCGCCCGAAACACCGGTAAAGTTCCGGTAGACTTTCGCGCCGAAAACCGCCGCCGCTTTCCAACAGAATCCGCAGGCTCCTGAATTCATCAGCTGGTAACACTCTGTCTTTCCGCAAGGAGACAAGTTCGCACCGCAGCCTACGCCTTCTGCCCCTGTCCTAACCCTGTAGGGTCAAGCGCACCCTCGTTGACGACCCGTACGCGGGCAATCGATCGTCTCGGCGTATCGGCATGTAGCCGGCTGACAGATCGCACAGCATGGGATCATCTCGTCGTCCACGCACAACCCGGCCCCGTCATGGACGTACTGCAGCATGTACTCGAGCGGGCTCCCAGGTTGCCGTCCGATTGGCGGATGTGGCTTTCCAGCTCGAATCGATCTACTCGGTAGGTATCACCGTGCAGTTGGCGCTAAACCACCAGAATGCCGAGCAGGATCGGGAGCTCGAGCGCACCCTGCGCCTTTACGTATCCGAACCCGTAAGTCGCATGGCCGAGACCCTGCGCGCGATCATCGGACGCCTGGACGGCGAGCAATTGAAGCGCGAACGGTGAGCACCAGCCGCTCCACCCAACGTCATCGAGTTGCGCTCGCTTTCGCCGTCGTCTTGAGGAGCGTTAGGTGCGCACGGGGAATGACGCAGGAGAAGCTGGCCGAGATTGCGGATGTCGATCGCACGTATCCGTCCTTGCTCGAACGCGGATTGCGACAGCCGACATTGACGTACCTGTTCGCTCTCGCAGATGCGTTGAAGGAGGACCCTGCCGATCTGGTGAGGCGGACGTACACGGAGTTGTACGAAGATCCGGCGACCGCGACACTGGTTACGGCGTTCGGCACCCCAGTGAGCCAGGACGCAGATCGGGATACTCCAGTTCGTCTGCCTTTCCAGATTGAATCCGGGCGCCAACGCCGGTAAGGTACTGAGATGCGCCGAGTCCTCACATGCTGATCTCTCGAAACCGGGAAAAGCTCGTCAATGCGATCGTGTATTTCGCCTCGAATACACGGCATTGCGGTAAGGTTAAGCTGTTCAAGCTCCTGTACTTGCTCGATTTCACACATTTCCGCGAAACGGGCCGCAGCGTCACCGGCTTGGACTACAGAGCGTGGAAGATGGGCCCTGTTCCTCTTGACCTGATGCAGGAGTGGGACGAGCTCGAATCTGACATGGCGCATGCGATCGACATCGTTCCAGAGAAAGTCATCGACTTCGTGCGGGAACTCGTAGTTCCCAAAGTTGCGTTCGACGACTCGTTGTTCACCCGCCGAGAGCTGCGGTTGATGCAAGATCTCAGTGTGAAGTTCGCTGACGAGTTGACTAAGCCGCTAATTGGGTTTACGCATGAAGACCGCGGGCCGTGGGATAAGATCTGGGACGGCGGCAAAGGAAATAACGAGCGCATTCCGTATTCTCTGGCGCTCCAGGACTCTGATCCGAATCGCGAGGCGATCCTCGATTCTGCGCGCGAGTACGAGGCCATCGCGGCAGCGGCACTCCACCGGCACTGAACATCGCCGGGACGCGGGTATCAACCCATGCAGCCTGGCGAGATCTATCGGCACGACGCCTTCTATCGCGACCCCGAAACCGGGACGCCCGAACCGAAGTATGTTGTACTTCTGGCGACGCTCCCCTCAAGTGATCTGGTCGCACGCCTCCTGACCAGCCGGCCTCATGGACGCCCTGAGCAACCACCCTGCTTTCACGGTCGGCCGTATGCGAGTTACTTCCTTGGTGTACTGGGTGGGCCGCTCTCTGCCAAGTCATGGCTGGATCTGCGCTATCAGGATGACTTTGACGAAGTCGAATTCCAACGGCGCCTGCGGAGCACGCGAATCGTGCTGATCACTTCCTTAGCGAAGGAAGTACTGATACCGCTACTCGAATGCGCCGCCGCCGCAGAGGACACGACACGAATGCAGGAGCGCGCCATCCGGGACGCGCTCGCAAAGCTGCGGTGATTGCTTCCCCGCGGACTTTCCTAAGCCCGAACCACCGGTAAAATTCCGGTAGACGAAAACAGCTGCCATTTTCCTGCAGAAATCCGCAGGGTCTTAAATCCAACAGCTCTTAACCCTCAGTCTTACTCTCGAAAACAGGGTCACCCCGCTGACCTGCCCGGGGATTTTCGGACCAGCTGAAACTTGAGAG
>Ga0335083_10008093_pt1 | contig 12868 bp, 13 predicted proteins | sample Lox_Sample_42_FD_206716 | JGI IMG/M metagenome (GOLD analysis project Ga0335083, IMG submission 206716) | Soil microbial communities from Loxahatchee National Wildlife Refuge, Florida, United States - Lox_Sample_4.2 | ecosystem: Environmental > Terrestrial > Soil > Wetlands | place: USA...
AGTGGAAGCGCTCGCAGCACTCGAGGACGAAGCGGCGGTCGAAGATCGTGTGCTCGGGGACGGTGCCCTCGGCGAGCGGGGCGATCACCTTGCCCATCTGCGGGCGGCCTCCATGGCGGTCGGGGGCGGACGCCCTGGTGATCGGCTCCTGCGTCCGGCGGTTTAGGGGACTTCGACGTTCGCGCCGTCGGGTGGGCAGACGAGAATGGCGATCTCGAGGTACGGCCAATTGAGAGGCTTGGGTGTCCCATGAAGCTGACTCCACTCACGGGCGCGCGTGAGGCAGCGGCCTTGGACGAGTTCGCTCTTGCTGTCCCAACTGGCCTCGAGGAGCAAGAAGCCGCGCTGGTAGAAGATGCGTTTGCTCAATCCGGGCCAGGCTCGGGCGGCTATCTCCGACCGGTGCTCGAGCTTCTCCATGGCCGTGAGGAGGCGGAGGCGATCCTGCTGTCGGCTGGATTCCGTTCGGGCAGTCGCTCCTGAACTCCGAGCCGATTTCGAGATGTCCAACGATGACTCCACCAGGAGGTGAAGCGTGGAGGTTCCGGACGAGGCGATTTCGCCGGAGGTAGGTCAGCTTCTCGATGAACTGCGAAACCGCGGATTCACGACCGAGGAGACGCGATACAGCTGGGAGAGCTTCGGCGACGCCATCATCGTCCTGCAGCAGGGAGGGACGGTCATCCGACTCTCTCGTGACCGAGGGCAGTGGTTCATCGAGGTGGCCGCCGGAGAAGGCGACTGGATGGATCCGGTCATCTGGAACTCGTTCCTGGAGTCGGTCGAGGCGCCGACTGAGGCCGTTCGGTTCGATGATCAGGCCAAGATGCTCCTCGGCGATCTCCCAAGAATTCGGACGTACGGAGCGGATCCGGACGAAGAGGCGACTGCGAAGCTGCGGTCGATACGCAAACGGCGTTGGGAAGGACGATCCGAGTTGGGACGCTGACCCTCCGATTGGGCATGAGGAAGACGTCCCAAAGCCTCGGCGCTATCTCTCGAAGACGGGCCAGATGCGGCGCTCTCCGGCGTGCGCGGTGATGGCGCCGTATTCGACTTTGCCACCACGATTGATCGCATAGGGGAGCAGAACCGCGAGGGCGAGTCCCTCGGCGTGCTCGAGAGCGACCTCGATCGCGTCACTTGAGATCGGTCCGGCGGATGGCATCTCGTTTCGTGTTGAGCGCGGCCAGGCAAGCGTCGATCACCTCCGCACTCGCCGGGCGATCGTCGTGCGTGTCGGGACGAGCGGCGATCGGCTCGACCGCACCGTCGCTGCCGACCGTGGCGGCGAACGGGAAGAACTCGCCGTGCTTGGCGAGCTGCTGCTGGCCAAAGCCGAGCATCATGTTGAGGAGCCCGTCGAGGTCGTCCTGCGCCTCGGGCGAGGCGATGTCACGCCATGACGACACGGACGAGTCGTTCAGGTGGCGTAAGCCCGTTGGTTGCTTTCGTGCTCGAGGACCATGGCTTGTCCGGGGTCGCAGACGATAGCTCGTTGGTCGCGGTCGAGGTATCTGGTGGCTTGAAGATGTGATGCACGTCGTCTACGCATGAGCTACAGGCGCTACTGACGGATGCCGAGAAGTGGTCGTATGCCTCCGCTTCTGATCCGTTTGGACCATCGAAGCGCTGATTCCACCTCATCATCGACAAACGGAATGTGGTGAATGTTGGCGTTCCTTCCACTTGGCGTGATGTCGGGAGTGAATGCATACGCAGCGTGCGATCGTGCCGGCCTCTATCGGCGCGGCCGGTCAACGGTTACCAGTGAGGGCGCCCCCGTCGGAGCGAGGAGGCTCATCCCTTGACACGCAAAGAGGTTCCCATCGCATTGGCCATCCTCATCGCTTGCGGTCTGGTCATCGGAGTCGCATCCGCTCGTCGAGCGCCGACGCAGAAGGAGCGCGAGGCGGTGACTGCAGCGCTTCGGAAGGCTCAGGGGGCGCACGTGACGGTCACGTCGATCGAAGTGTCAACTGTCGATCACCGCTGGGCTTCTGCCCGCTGGACACAGGGTGCGGGCGGTGTGCCAGTGGCACTGCTCCATCAAAACAAGCGAGGTTGGTCCATCGCCTGGGGATTCGTGACAGGGCAGCGCGCCGATGGTGCGTGCGCCTTCGCCTCGGCTCGGGTCGTCGAGGATCTCTACGAGATCCGCTGTCCGCCAGAGGTCGCAGTCCACGGCCGTCGCGCGACACCAGCCGAACGAAAGGAGCTCACGCGCGCGTTCCGCGCCAGCCCACTGGTCGACCATACGGGGAGCGGAGATCTCGAGCGCATTTGCGTATCGCGTTCCGCGCCGATGTACGCGGCAGCGGCGGTGAGGTACCCCGATACCGTGTCGTTTGCCTGGTTCAAACGAGGCCCCTGGCGCGTGGTGTTCGAGACAACCACGAATCGAGGCAGCCTGCCCGGCCACGACGTCGTCCTATCGCTCGCCTCGTGTGTCGGCTACAACGCGGCCCAGTACGGAGGTTGAAGCCCCAAAGACGCGGCCACGGCAGCCCGTCGTCCCGCGGCTCTCGTTGGCTCGTAAGAACTCTGCGGCAAGGACGCTCGGCGCTCGGATCTACTCTTCGAGGCCGTTCGCCATGCGCAACGCGGCGATGTCGATCAGATCCTGATCGCGTCCGGCGGCCTCCTTCATCGCCAGCAGGTCGCGCAGGCCGGCCACGGCAACGACTCCGCCGACCTCCGGAACGTCGAGCCGTTCGGCACGGCCGTGCAGCTGCTCGTAGCTCTCGACGCCGCTCACCCACTGCATGACGTCGATCCTCCCGAGATCGGTGTCGAGTATCCAGTTCCCGGCGCCGTCGACGAGACCGTCCAGCGTCCAGGGCACGGGGATCTCGTCGGCGCGAAAATCGGCAAGCTCTCCGGGTCGTGCGTTGACGACCGCGAGGGCCTGCCAGAGGCGACCGAGATTCTCCCTGTTCGGCCCGGGGACGATGTCGATGTCCTTCGTGGCACGCGGGACGCCGTGGAAGGCGAGCGCGAACCCGCCGATGAGCACGAACTCCACCTCGTGCTGGACGAGGACGCGCAGGAGCTCGAAGAACCGGTTCGGGGAGCTGCTACGCGCCATCTTTGGCCTGCGCGACCACACTGAGGGCGTAGCTCAACTCGTCGACGTCGCGCATCCGCTCGAGCGCGCTCGTCGTCTCGAAGGCATGCCGTAGCTCGGCTGCTCCCTGATTCGGACGCGGGCGACGCCGCAGACGGCCATGCGCCTGGAGCGAGCGAATCGCACGCGCGGCGACGCGCCCTGCCGCACCTTGCTCCCGGAGCCTTCTCACTTCGGCGACGAGCTCCACGAGCGCCTCGGTGTCGACCTCGACGCGCTGCGAGCCCGGGCGCTTCACCGTCGGGATCGCGCCGCGGTCGATCCACTTCTGGAGCGCAGGAACGCTGATGCCGACCAGGGCTGCCGCCCGCTGCTTTGGGACGCCGACGCCGGCGTCCCAGCGGAGGTCGCGCTCGACGGCGAGCAGCCGGCGACGAGCAACGGAATCGTCGACCGAGTCGCACGCGCGGCGGATGGCCACCGCCCGCTCGACCGCCTGCTCGGCTGCTGCCGCGCGTCCCACACCGACATGCTAGCGCAAGGTTCTGTTTTTGATCGGTTTTCGCCAACTTACGCGGCCTGCGCGAGCAGGCCGCGGCGGGCGAGCGAGGCGAGCGCGGTCAGGTCGCGCCGGCCGAAGCGCGGGAGCGCGGCGAGCGGGCCTTCGAGCGGGAGCTCGGTGAGGACGGCGTCCACGGCCGAGGCGAGCCGGCGGTCGTGCGCGTCGGAGGGGACGACGAGCAGGTCGGCGCAGGTGTCCGGGTCGAGGCCCGCGACAGCGAGCGCGTCCTCGAGGTCCTGCGCCACGTCGGCGCCGGGATCGGCGACCACGGCGAGCGTCGCGTCGTCGCCCTCACCGATCGCGCGGCCGTAAGCCGCGAGCAGGTCGGGGCGCGCCGACAGCTCGTCGGCGAACGCCGCGACGACGAAGCCGCGCGCGCCGGGGAACCGCGTGTCGCGCGGCACGCCGCCGAGCGACGCGGGCCAGCCGGGCAGTGCGAGCACGGCTGCGGGCCAGTCGCCGCCGAAGCGCGCGTGCATCTTGCCCCAGCCCTCGCGCACGAGCGCGTCGCGCCGGGCGAGATCGGTGGTGGACGCCGACTCGAGATGCTCGACGACGCTCTCCGCGCAGTAGCGGACGCGCAGGCCCGCCTTCCAGACGCGCAGGCAGAGGTCGACGTCCTCGACGTACATCACGTAGCTCTCGTCGAAGCCGCCGAGCGCGAGGAAGAGCTCGCGCTCCATCAGCAGGCACGCGCCCGTGACCGCGACGCAGTCCCGGTCGACGAGCACCTGCGGGTCGTTCCCGTCGGCGAAGCGGTGCGCGTGGAACGGGACCCCCGGCTCCCTGAAGCCCACGCCGGCGTGCTGGACGCGCCCGTCCGGGAAGAGCAGCCGGGCGCCGACCGCTCCTACGCCCGGATCGGCGTCGAGGCAACCGACAAGCGCCTCCAGCCAGCCCGGCTTCGTGATCGTATCGTTGTTCAGGAAGACGACGAGCTCGCGGGTCGCCGCGCGGGCGCCCTGGTTGCACGCCGGCCCGAAGAAGTGGTTGATGCTGTTCAGGATCGGTACGACACCGGGATCGCTCTTCAGAAGAGTCGGCGTCGCGTCGGTCGACCCGTTGTCGACGACGATCACCTCGGCGTCCGCGGCGGTCTCGCGCAGGGCGGCGAGACAGCGGAGCGTCAGGTCGGCCCGGTTGAACGTCGGGACGACGATCGAGACGCGAGAGCCGGGGGACGACATCGCGGCCGGGTGATCGGAGACCCTGCCGGCGACTTGAGACCGGGCCGCCGCCGCTCAACTAGCCGATCGCCACGTCGAAGACCAGGCAGTCACCCTCTTCCCGCTCGCCCGGCGAGCGGCGCCAGGAAGGCTCGCCCATGCTAGATGGCAAGACAGTGCTCGTCACCGGCGGAACCGGATCCTTCGGTACGAAGTTCGTCGAGGTCGCGCTCACCCGGCATTCGCCCAAGCGTGTGATCGTGTTCAGCCGCGACGAGCTCAAGCAGCACGACATGCGGCGCGAGTTCGGCGACCCGCGCCTGTCCTTCTTCATCGGCGACGTGCGAGATCGGGCTCGGCTCGAGCGCGCGTTCGAGGCGGACGTCGACGTCGTCGTGCACGCGGCGGCGATGAAGCAGGTGCCGGCGTGCGAGTACAACCCCTTCGAGGCGATCAAGACCAACGTGCTCGGCGCGCAGAACGTCATCGACGCCGCGATCGACCGGAAGGTCCCGAACGTGATCGCGCTCTCGACAGACAAGGCCGTGAACCCGGTCAACCTCTACGGTGCGACGAAGCTCTGCGCGGAGAAGCTGTTCGTCCAGGGCAACGCCTATGCGGGCGGCCGCGGCACGCGCTTCGCCTGCGTGCGCTACGGCAACGTCGTCGGCAGCCGCGGCAGCGTCGTCCCGCTCTTTCTCGAGCAGAAGCGCTTCGGGCAGGTGACGCTGACCGACGAGCGCATGACCCGCTTCTGGCTCACGCTCGAGCAGGGCGTCGAGTTCGTGATCGCGTCGCTCTCGCGGATGCGCGGCGGCGAGGTCTTCGTCCCCCGCATACCGAGCATGAGCATGGTCGACCTCGCTCGAACACTCGCTCCGGGCTGCAAGATCAAGGTCACCGGCATCCGCCCCGGCGAGAAGCTGCACGAGTGTCTTCTCTCTTCGGACGAGGCCCGGCACGCCGTCGAGCTCGACGACGCCTACGTGATCCTGCCCGAGCACGCCTTCTGGAACACGGGCATTCAGGGCGACGGCGCGCCGATCGCGGACGAGTTCGAGTTCTCGAGCCACACGAACGACCGCTGGCTGACCGGCGACGAGCTGCTCGGGCTGGTCAAGGCGGCATAGTGGCCGTCGCCCGCCCGGCGCAGCGGGCGGCCGCCCCGATCCCGTACGGCCGGCAGTCGATCGACGACGACGACATCGCGGCCGTCGTCGAGGCGCTCCGCTCCGACTGGCTGACGACCGGCCCGCGCGTCGAGGAGTTCGAGTCTGCGCTCGCAGCGAGCGCCGGCAGCCGGGAGGCAGTCGCGGTCTCGAGCGGGACCGCCGCCCTGCACGCGGCACTGCACGCGCTCGGCATCGGCCCCGGCGACGAGGTGGTCGTGCCGACACTGACGTTCGCAGCGACCGCCAATGCCGTCCTCTACACCGGCGCCACTCCGGTGTTCGCCGACGTCGACTCCGAGACGCTCCTGATCGACCCCGCAGCGGCAGCGGCGGCGATCCGGCCGAGCACCGCAGCCGTCATCGCGGTCGACTACGCGGGCCAGCCGTCCGAGTACGGCGTGCTGCGCGCGCTCTGCGACCGCCATGGACTCGCCCTCGTCGCCGATGCCTGCCACTCGCTCGGCGGGGACCTCGACGGACGGCCGGTCGGCTCGCTCGCCGACGCATCGTGCTTCAGCTTCCACCCCGTCAAGCACGTGACGACCGCCGAGGGCGGCGCCGTCACGACCGACGACGCCGAGACCGCGGCCCGTCTCCGCCGCTTCCGCAACCACGGGATCACGACCGACCACCGCGAGCGTGCGCGCACCGGATCGTGGGCCTACGAGCAGATCGAGCTCGGCTTCAACTACCGGCTCTCGGATCTGCAGTGCGCGCTCGGCACGAGCCAGCTGCGCCGGCTGCCCGGCTGGATCGCGCGCCGCCGCGCGCTGGCCGCGCGGTACGACGAGCTGCTCGAGCCCGTCGAGGGCGTCACGCCGCTCGCGTTGCGGGGCGGCGCCGGCCACGCCTACCACCTCTACGTCGTGCAGCTCGACGGCGACCGGGATGCCGTCTTCGCCGAGCTGCGGGCGGCCGGGATCGGCGCCAACGTCCACTACGTCCCGGTGCACCTGCACCCCTACTACCGCGAGCGGCTCGGGACCGGCCCCGGCCTCTGCCCGGTCGCCGAAGACGCGTTCTCGCGCATCCTGAGCCTGCCGCTCTTCCCGGCGCTGACCGACGGCGACGTCGCGCGGGTCGTCGACGAGCTCGCGAGGGCCGTGTGACGGAAGCGGCCGCCCGCGGCGCGGTTGCGATCGTGCAGGCGCGGATGGGCTCGACCAGGCTCCCGGGCAAGGTCCTCCTCCCGCTTGCCGGCAGGCCGGTCCTGCTCCACGTCGTCGAACGGGCAGCCGCGGCCCCGGGAATCCAGCGGGTCGCCGTCGCGACGACCGGGCTCCCGCGCGACGAGCCGATCCGGTCGCTCTGCAGGACGGAGGACATCCCCTGCTTCGCGGGGTCGGAGCTCGACGTGCTCGACCGCTACTACGGCGCCGCCTGCGCCCTCCGGGCCGATCCGATCGTGCGCCTCACCTCCGACTGCCCCGCCCTCGACCCGGCGCTCGTCGGAGAGCTCGTCGCCCTGCACGCCGCCGAGGCACTCGACCACGCCGCGCTCGCGACGGGAGCCGGAGCGGTGTTCCTGACGGAGGGCCGCTTCCCCGTCGGCGTCGATGCGGAGTGCGTCTCGTTCTCAGCCCTCGCTCAGGCGTGGCGCGAGGCGTCACGGAGCGCCGACCGCGAGCACGTGACGCCGTTCCTCTGGGGCCGGCCCGAGCGCTTTCGGACCGCAAAGCTCTTTGCCACGGGCCGGCGCCAGCGACCCGACCTCCGGCTGACGCTCGACCACGGAGACGACTACGCCCTGCTCTCCGCGATCTTCGACGCACTGGGCGACCGGGGGATCTTCTGCCTCGACGAGGTGCTCGACCTCCTCGACGCGCGCCCTGAGCTCGCAGAGCTGAACCGGGCGCACCTCGAAAGCGCCGAGACCGCCTACCGCTCGGTCTGGCCGGGGGAGGCGAGCGCCGCGACCGTCTCCGGCACTGCGGCAAGCGACGCCACCGCGACGTCGGCGTCATAGCCTTCCGCTGCGCGCACGGCGGCGCAGCGGCCGGTGAGCACGCGAATCGTCGCGCCGCCCAGGGCGCGAACGCCGACGAAGTCCTTCGAGGGATCGTCGCCGACGTAGACGAGGTCGCGGGCGGCGGCCCGCTCGCGGGCGAGCATCAGCTCGAACACCTTCGTGCCCGGCTTCGCCGCGGCCGCGCCGTACCGGCCCGTCAGATAGCAGTGGCGAAAGAGAGGACGGACGCCGAGAGCGTCGACCTTCGCTGCCTGGACGCGAGCGTTGCCGTCCGTGACGAGGTACAGCGAATGGCCGTCCGCGCACAGTCGCGCGAGCACCGAGCGGCTCGCGCCGGGAAGCTTCAGCTCGGGACGATGGCCGCGGTAGACGGCGAGCAGCCGACGGAGACGGCCGCGCGTGTGCGCCTGCCAGTGCTCGAGCAGGTCGTCGAGCTGACGCCCGCGGCCGTGGGCGGCGAGCGACGCGCGGAGCACGTTCAGGCTCTCCTCCTCGTCGACCCCGAGCTCCACGGCGGCCGCTCGCGCAACCGCCCGGAACCCGCTCTCGACGTACGTGATCTCCGGGTAGAGCGTGTCGTCGAGGTCGAGCGCGACGATCACGGCAGGAGCACGGTGTCGACGGGCCGGCGGACGAGGCGCAGACCGGTCGCGATCGCCGGCGGCGCGCAGGGTGGCTCCCCGAGCGCTTCGCGCACGAGGTACTCGGGCGTGCGCAGCCCGGCGGCGAAGGCCAGCGTCGAGGCGCCGCCAACGCGCGGGTTGCACTCGATGTGGCGGTAGCCGGACGGCGTCTCGATCGCCTGGAAGACGGCGTGACCGCGCACGCCGAGCCGCGCGGCGAGCGCCACGCACTCCGCGACGAGCACCGGCGCGTCGACGACGGTCGTCACCTGCGACTCCCCCGACACGACGCGGTCGCGCGTGCGGGCGACGGCGCCGACGACGCCGTCCGCGGCCGCAAACAGGTCGACGCTCAGCTCGGCGCCGGCGACGAACGGCTGGAACAGCGGGGCGGCGAAACCGGCCGCGAGCCGCGCTGCCTCGTCTCGGCCGACGTCGAGCAGGACCCCGCGCGAGCCCGCGCCGCGCCGCTCCTTCACCACCAGGCGCTCACCGGGGACGTCCTCGACCGCGAGCGCGGTCTCGACGGCGGCGAAGCCTGCGGCCGCGCAGGCGCGGGCGTAAGCGAGCTTGTCCGCGCAGGCCTCGAGGGCGGCTGCGGGTGAGACGGCGACGTGAATCCCCTCCTGGGCGAAACGTGGCGCGAGTCGCGCAAACCGCTCCAGCTCGCCGTCGCGCGTGGGCACGACGAGACGGATCCCCGCCGACCGGCACTCCTCGAGCAGCTCCTCGTCGCCGAGATCGTCGAGCGGCGGCATCTGCCAGAACGCGTCCGCCTCGAGAGCGGCAGGGGCGAGCCCGTCGCTGTCGGCGGCGACGACGCGGCCGTCGACCGCGAGTGCGTGCAGCGCCTCGCGGAACGCGCGAACGAGCGGCGCCTTGCGCGAGGCGCTCGTGACGAGGATGCCGACGCCCGGGGCGGGCGGCGTGTCGCCCGTCCCCGTGCGGTCGTTCTCGACGAGCCCGTAGAGGATCGAGTCGACGTAGCGCCCGCGCTTGACGACGTGGTCGCGCAGCACGCCCTCCTTCCGGAAGCCGTTCGCCTCGAGCAGCTCGCGCACCGTGCTGCGAAACGCGTACGTCTCGCTGACGATGCGGTGCAGTCCGAGCTCGTCGAACGCGAGCACGCCGAGGAAGCGGAGGAACGCAGAGAAGTCGGCGCCGAAGAGCTCCGGGTCGGCCGCGCGCGCGGTCTCGTCGAGGAACGACACCTCGCCGCGAAGGCTGTCCCAGTCGAGGTTCGTCAGGCCGCCGTAGCCGACGAAGCGCCCTTGGAGCAGGATCGAGACGAGCAGCATCGGCGGCGTCTCGGACTCGTGCGCCGGGACGACGACCTCGCGGTACCAGCGCTCCTGGTCCGCTTCGGAAAGCGGGCGCTGCTGGCGCAGCACGTCCATCTGCTCGTTCCGCCAGACCCGCAGCGGCACTGCATCCTCGGCCCGGAACGGAACGAAGAGATAGTCGCCGACACGCCAGCTCCGGCCTGCGAGCCGGCCCGCGGTCAGAGCGCGTCCCACGTCAGCGGCTCGCCGGCCTCCAGCGCCCGCGTCAGCCGGCGGCCGACAACGAGGCCGGCGTCGGCCGGACGGATGCCCGTGCCCGGGCGGAGGACCGCGAGGTGCGCGGCCTCGATCGGCGCGCCGGCGGGAAGCGAGACGGCGACGTGCAGCGAGCGGCGGGCGAGCAGACGGTTCTCGAGCTCGCTCGCGAGCGGGCGCTTGCGCGGCGAGCCGAGCGCCGCCTCGACGTTCCGGATCGCGCGCACCATCGCGACGAGCTCGTCCGGCTCGAGGGCGAACCGGTGGTCAGGCCCCGGGTGGGCCCGGTCGCCCGTCACGTGCTTCTCGAGCATCGTCGCGCCGAGCGCGGCTGCCGCGACCGGCACCTCGATCCCGAGCGAATGGTCGGACAGCCCAACCGGGCATCCGAGCGCGCCGCCGAGCGTGCCCATCGCACGCAGGTTCACCTCGGCGAACGGGGTCGGATACTGGGTGGTGCAGTGGAGGAGCGTGACGGGGAGGGACGCGTCGACCTCCCACACCCAGCCGAGCGCCTCCTCGACCTCGCCGAGGAACGCCAGCCCGGTCGAGAGGACGAGCGGCTTGCCCGTGGCCGCGCAGGCCTGGACGAGCGGCCGGTTGGTCAGATCGGTGCTGGCGAGCTTGTGCCGGTCGACGAGCGGGTCGAGCTCGGCGACCGCGTCGAGGTCGAACGGCGTCGACATGAACTCGATCCCGAGCTCGCGGCAGTGCGCGGCCAGCTCGCCGTGCCACTCCCGGGGCAGCTCGAGCGCCGCGATCATCTCGTGGGGCGTCACGCGGCCGTCGTCGCCCGGGAAGGACGCCATCTCCGAGAGCCGGGGCGCGCGGCGCGAGTACAGGGTGTCGGCCGCGTAGGTCTGGAACTTGGCCGCGTCGGCTCCCGCCTCCGCGCTCGCCGCGATCAGCCGGTGCGCCTCGTCGAGGTCGCGGTTGTGGTTCGACCCGATCTCGGCGATCACGAAGCAGCCGCGGGCCTCCGCGGCGCTCGAACCGGCTGACGGCTGTCCATGGCGTTCCATGAGGACGACATGCGCGAGGGCGCACCTTCGGTGATCGTCAGGCGCCGGCGCGACTTGAGGCGCCTAAACCGCGCCGGTGCGCCGCCGATAGCCCGGGTCGTGAGTCCCTCCGCGCCGCCGCGCGTGCTCGTCTACGCGCCCTACAACCGGTGGCTCCTCCACGGCCAGTGGTTGACGACGATCGTGCACGGCCTCCGGCTGCGCGGCGCCGAGACGCACTACGTGCTCTGCGACGGCCTCTACACCGACTGCGACGTCTTCTGGGCGTCGACCGAGCCGCGTCCCGAGCATGCATGCACGCGCTGCCAGGCGGAGGTGACGCAGCTCCTGTACCGGATGAGCGCGGACTTCGAGTGGCTCGGCCGGTACCTCACCCTCGACGAGCGGCGCGAGGCGCGCCGTTGGGAGCGCTCGCTCGAGCGCGATCAGCTCCTGACCGCCGCCTACGGCGAGTGGCCGGTGGCAGAGTGGATCGCCGGCTCGGTGCACTCGCACTTCCGCCTCAACGCGCTCGACCCGGACGTGGCCGACGTCGAGGCCGCGCTGCGCAGCTACCTCTACAGCGGGCTCGTCGCCTGCTTCGCGCTCGAGCGGCTGCTCGCCGACGACGAGCCGGATGCGCTCCTTATCTTCAACGGGCGCGTTTCCTCGCCGCGGATCGCGTTCGAGCTGGCGCGGCGGCGCGGCATCCGCGTCGTGTGCCTCGAGAGCGGCCCTCGGCTCGAGACGATCGCCCTGACCGTGAACGAGCGCTGTGTCTCGTTCCGGCCGCTCGACCAGGCGTGGGAGCAGTGGCGCGACGTACCGCTGCTGCCGGCGGAGGTCGCGACGATGGCGGCCCAGCTCGAGGCGCGCGAACGCGGCACCGACTTCGCGTTCCGGAGCTTCAACCCACCTCCCCAGCACGCCGACGAGGTGCGGAGCCGTCTCGGCCTCGAGCCCGGGCGGCCGGTCTGGGCGGTCTTCACGTCCTCCGACGACGAGGTCGTCGCGGAGTCCGAATGGCAGGGCCCGTTTGCGGCACAGCTCGACTGGATCGAGCGCACGGTCGCCTTCGCCGCCGCCCACCCGGCGATCGACCTCGTCGTGCGCGTCCATCCGAACACCGCCGGGCGCGTCTCGAACGGGTCCAACCTGCGCCAGCTCGAGGAGCTCAGCGCGCTCGCCTCCCGGCTGCCGGCGAACGCACGCATCGTCATGCCCGACGACGAGATCTCCTCGTACTCCCTGATGGACCTCGCCGCGGTCGGCCTCGTCTACCACAGCATGGTCGGCCTCGAGCTCGCCTGCAAAGGCAAGGCGGTGGTCGTCGCAGGGGCGAACCAGGTCGCGGGCACGTCGTTCGTGCACACGGTCACCGACAGCCGCCGCTACGAGGAGCTGCTCGAGCCGCTCCTCGAGCTTCCGGCGGCAGCCACGCGCGACGAGGTTCGGGTGCCGGCCTGGCGGTTCGCCTACGCGCGGTTCTTCCGCAGCTGTGTGCCGTTCCCACTCGTCCGCATGCCGGACGGGCACAGCGGCACGCTCGCCTACGACTCGTTCGACGCGCTCCTGCCGGGCCGGGACGAGGGTCTCGACCGCACGCTCGAGGTGATCCTGCGGGACGAGCCCGTGTGCCTTCCGCCCGGCGCAGCCGAACGGACGCGGTCGGCCGGCGAGGAGCTCGCCGCGCATCGCAGCCTGCGCGAGCCCGCGTTCGCCGCCGCCGCCTTCGCGGACGAGGTGATCGCCGACCCGACCATCCTCGCT
>Ga0335083_10008094_pt1 | contig 12868 bp, 9 predicted proteins | sample Lox_Sample_42_FD_206716 | JGI IMG/M metagenome (GOLD analysis project Ga0335083, IMG submission 206716) | Soil microbial communities from Loxahatchee National Wildlife Refuge, Florida, United States - Lox_Sample_4.2 | ecosystem: Environmental > Terrestrial > Soil > Wetlands | place: USA: Florida...
CGTCACCGGCGCGCGTTTGCGCAACCTGAAGACCGGCGAAGTCTGGAACCAGGAAGTCGACGGCTTCTTCGTCGCCATCGGCCACATCCCCAACACCAAAGTTTTCAAGGGCCAGATCGATACCGACCCGGACGGCTACATTCTCTCCAAGGGTGGCGCCCGCACCAACATCCCGGGCGTATTCCACGCCGGCGATGTCCAGGATCGCGCCTATCGCCAGGCCATTACGGCGTCGGGCGCCGGCTGCATGGCGGCCATCGAAGCCGAGCGATTTCTCGAAGCGGAAGGACACTAAACTCCATGATTGAGCGATTCTCTCCCGCCGGCGTTCCCGCCCCGCGCGGTCCTTACTCTCCGGCCGTCAAAGCCGGCGAATTCGTTTTTGTTTCCGGCCAGGTCCCGGTCGATCCGGCTACCAACCAGGCCCTGCTCGGCGACGTTGGACAGGAAACGCGGCAGGTCCTGAAAAACATCGAAGGCAACCTGGCCGCCTGCGGCTGCACCATGCAGGACGTCGTCCGCTGCACGGTCTACCTGACGAATATCGCCGATTTCGCAGCCATGAACGCGGTGTACGCCGAAGTCTTCGGCGACGCCAAGCCGGCCCGCACCACCATCGGCGTGGCCGCCCTCCCGCTGCCCGGCGCAAAAGTCGAGATCGACGCCATCGCGTATAAAGCGAAGTAGCGTTTTGTGGCAGGAGTGCCCGCGCCACGCGTTCAGCGCTTTCTTCTCAGCGCCCGCTGCAAATCCGGATAAAACTCCTTCATGACATTGGACGCCATGTCCACCCCGACCTGGATCGCCCACGATTCCGCGGCGTCCCGTGCCTCGCGATTATCCGGATAATAAGCCTGTCCAATCGCCACCGCGCTGGCATTTCCGCCGAGCTCGGAGAAATTTACCATGTGCCCGCCCGAATCGGTGTGCGTCCAGAAAATCTGACCCAACGCGTACGTCAACCGCCGGAACCCTCCGCCCGACCCCTTGCGAAAATACCGCGGGTCCTGATGCAACATCACCGGGAAAACCGCCTCGGTCATGTAATCTCCGACTGCCCAGTCGCCAAACGACGCCGCCAAGCGGTGCGCATACCCTTCGACGCCTTGTCCGAAGGATGGATTCGCGTCCGTCAGTTGGCCCTTGCCGGCAAACGCCGCCGCCAGCGCAAAGGTTCCGCGGTCAAAGGCATCCTCGGTCGCCAGCTTGAACTTCTGACGCGCGGTGAGGGGCTCGTAGTTGCCGGTGAGCTCCGTGGTTTTGTAGTTGGGGATGATTCCGAAAAGCCGCTTATAGTCCGCCTGCTGGGATTGCGGCGTTACGTTGCGGTCGGCTGAATCCTGGGCCGCCCCGCGATGCGGAAGCCATAAAAAGAATAGTGCGAACCATAACACCAGCGGCCTCGACATGCCGAAGTAAGCAGCATGCCGAGGCCCATGTTACTCAATCGTGCAAAAACAGACCGGCTTACCTGCCGACCACCACCAGGTGGAAACTTTCCGGCACGATGGTCGCGCGACCCTTCTTCTCGCCTGGTTTCGGTTCCGGCGCGGGCGCGAACTGTGCCGTGGGGAGATAGATTTTATGGGTCTTCTCATCGACAACCATGGTGCGCGCCCGCGCTTCTGTCGGAACGGTGTCGACAGTTTGATATTTGCCATTCACCAGCTTCACAATACTCAAAGTTCCGGTTTGTCCATTCGAACTGAAGGCCAGGCCGAGAGTGGAATCGAACCCCGCCGCGTCCGGGCCGTTGCCGATATCTGTCGTCCCGACGACTTTAAACGACGGAATGTCGGTGATCGCCATCACCTTGTCGCAGACCGAGAACAGCTTCTTGTTCTTCACATCGATCGCCAGTCCGCTCGGGCCTTCGCACGGCAGAATCGACACGCGCCGCGTTACCTTGTTCGACGCCGCATCGATCTCCACCACCTCATTCGAGCTCTCGATGTTGACGTACACCTTGCCCGTGCCATCCACCTGGCAGAACTCCGCCGACGACCCGATGGGAATCGCTTTCACCAGCACCTCGCCCGTTTTGGCGTCGATGGCGGTTGAGGTTCCCGCCCGGTGATTGATCGAGAACACATGCTGCGTCTTCGGCTCGTAGCAAACGGCGTCCGGGCCGGTGTCGGTGGAAGGTTCGCCGCTCTTGGCGAACGTCTTCAGATCGAAGATCGTCACGCTATTGGAGCTGCCGTTGGTGATGAAGCCCTTGTTTAAGTCGTTCGCAATGGCGATGCCGTGCACGCCGTGCAGATCGGAAATCTTCCCGATCATCTTCCCGGCGTCGGGATCCACAATATCCACTTCGTTGTTGTGCGAGGCGTACAGTCGGCGATTCACGTTGTCGATGGCGATGTAGTCCCAACTGCCCGCGCCCCCGATCTGAATCTTGCCGACGACTTTGTAGCCTTCCGCCGCGTACGACGCGGCCGCAATCAATCCGATCGTCAAAATCTTTTTCATCCTTTGAGCTCCTTTCGTTATCTGCCGTGGCGCAGGCACTCTTGCCTGCCGCGTCGGCACTCATGCCGACACGTTCTTTGAAGGCGGCACAATCGCCGAGATGAGTCTCGGCGCGGCAGGCAAGAGTGCCTGCGCCACGGTAACACACTCAACTTACCCTCGCCCGCCCAAATAATACCGGACCGCCGGAGTCACCACCAGAGACAAAACCATCGACGCCGCAATTCCGCCGATCACCGCGATCGCCAGCGGTTGCAGCATTTGCGATCCCGCGCCTAGTCCGAATGCCAGCGGCGCCATCCCCGCCACCGTCGCCAGCGCCGTCATCATGATCGGACGCAGCCGCCGCTCGCCGGCGCGGATCATGCTGTCCTCGGGCGCCATGCCTTCCGCGCGAAACTTCTGATCCGCGTCCAGCAGCAGAATGCCGTTCTTCGCCACGATGCCCACCACCATGATCAGCCCCATGAACGACGACAGATTCAGCGTGGTCTTCGTGATCAGCAGAGCCACAAGCACGCCGCTCAGCGAAAGCAGCGCCGAGGCCAGCACCGCCAGGGGCGCACCGAAATTGCCGAATTCGAACAACAATACGCCGAACACCAGAATCACCGCCAGCACGCCGACGAATTCGAAGTCCTTGAAGGATTTCTGCTGCTCGGCATAGAGCCCGCCATATTCCAGCCGAATCGACGGCGGCAGCTTCAGATCGGCGATCACCTGCTTCACCTTGGCCATGCCGTCGCCGGTATTGATGCCCTCAAATCGCGCCGTGACTTGCGAATTCCGCTGCAGATTGTCGCGGCGGATTTCGGTCTGCCCGGGGATCTCCACCATCTTCGCCAGCGAGCCGATGGTCGCCGTCTTCCCACTGCTGCTGATCAGCATCGTGTCCAGAATCGATTCGAACGGCTGGTCCGGATGCTGCGGAAAGCGGACACGAATGTTGTACGAGCGATCGTTCACCACCACCGGGTTCGCGGCGGGTTCGCCTTGCAGAATCGCGCTCGCGTCCAGTTCCACTTCCTGCGGCGTAAAACCGGCCCGGGCCGCCACCACCGGATCCACATTGAACGTGCGCGCCGGACCGCTGATGGTGTTCTCCACGCCGTCTTCCACGTCCACCACGCCGCCGCCCATTTTCTTCAGCGCATCCCCCACCGCCGTCGACCATTGGATCAGCTCCGTGGGATTCTGGTCGAACAGCTTGATCACCACCGGCTCGGGCGCGCTCGTCAAATCCCCGATCATGTCCTGCAATAACTGCGGAATTTCGATGTCGAGCACCGGTTCCGCTTTTTTGATCCGCCCGCGCGCATCCGCGATCACGTCGTCGGCCGACCGCTTGCGCTGCCGCTTCAGCTTCACCGAAATGTCGCCGGTGTTGGCTTCCGTCACCTGTGCCGGACCGAGCTGCATGCCGGTGCGCCGCGAAATGTTCTCCACCTCGGGGATCGACTTCAGAATGCGCTCCACGTGCGAGATCACGCGATTGGTTTCAGCCAGCGACGATCCCGCCGGCATGATGTAGTCGACGATGAACCCGCCCTCGTCCATCGGCGGCAGCAGGTCGCTGCCGATATTCGTGGCGCACAGGTAGGCCACGCCGATGACCACCAGCGAGCCCAAGGCCAGCACCCACTTGTGTTCCAGCGTGACGCGCAGAATCCGCTCGTACGGGTTCATGATCCAGCCGGGAACCGTGTGATGCTCCGTGTGGTCGCGCCGGGTGCGGCTGCGGATAAAGTAATGGCTCAGCGTCGGCGTCCACGTGAGCGCCAGAGCCAGCGACGTCAGCAGCGCCATGCCCACCGTCACCGCCAGCGCGCGGAAGAACACGCCGTCCACGCCCGCCACCGAGACCAGCGGCAGGAAGACCACGATCGGCGTGATCGTCGAGCCCACCAGCGGGACGCGGATTTCGCGAATCGCGCTGCGGATCGCTTCGGCGCGCGACTGGCCGCTGTCGCGATGCATCACGATGTTTTCCACCACCACAATCGCGTCGTCGATCACCAGCCCGACTGCCGCCGCCAGCCCGCCGAGCGTCATCAGGTTGAACGTCTGGCCCATCATCCGCAGCGCGATGAACGTCACCGCGATGGTCGCCGGAATCACCAGGCCGGCCACCAGCGAGGTGCCCCAATCGCGCAGGAACAGCACCATGATGAAGGACGCCAGCACCAGGCCCAGCACGATCGCGTCGCGCACGCTGGCGATGGAATCGTTCACCAGCTCCGATTGATCGTAGAACGGCCGCAGCTCCACGGTTTTCGGCAGCTCCTTGCGCAGTTGCTCGATTTCCGCGTGAATCGCGTTGGCCACCTGCACGGTGTTGCCGGCCGGCTGGCGGTAAATATTCAGCAGGACCGCCGGTTTGTTGTTCGCCGTGACCACGGTGTAGACCGGCATCACCGACGGACCGACCGTCGCCACGTCGCCGACGCGTACCGGCGCATCGGCCGGCGTGGTCTTGATGACGATGTTCGCAATCTCGTCGGGCGTCCGCGTCTGGCCGCTCACCAGGCTGAGGATCAACTCGTGGTTGGCCTCGATCATCCCCGGCGAATCGATCATGTTCGTCTTGCCGACCGCGTCCAGAATGTTCTGAATCGTCACGCCCGTCTGCGCCAGTTTCGCCGGATCCGGGCGAATCTCGAACTCCGGGACCTGGCCGCCCTGAATGGTCACCTGCGACACGCCCAACTGGCGGTTGAGCCGCGGCTTGATATCGTACGTCGCCATCTCCCACAAGGTGGTCTGCGGCAGCTTGTCCGACGTCAGGCTGTAGCCTATGATCGGGAACGCGGCGAAGGTCATGCGAGCGGTGTTGATCTTGGCCGTCGCAGGCAGTTGCGATTGTATCTGCGACATCGCCGCGTCCACCAGGTTCAGCGTGCGGTACATGTCGACGTTCCAGTTGAAGAACAGGTCGATTTCCACCGTTCCGCGGCTGGTGATCGAGAACAGATGGTCCAGTCCGGGTACCGTGTTGACGGCATCCTCCAGCGGCTTGGTGACCGTCACCAGCATCTGGTCGATAGGGAACACGCCATTATCCACGCCGATGACGATGCGCGGAAAGTCGGTGTCCGGAAACACCGCCACCGGGATATTCGTCGCCAGGTAAATGCCCACCGCCACCAGCACCAGGATGACGAAGATGATGGGCTTGCCGAACCGCGCCGTCCAGTGCGCGGTTTCGACATCTTCGCTGGGAGGCCGATGGCTCGGAGGAGCGGGAGCTGTGATCAGGTCGCTCATTTCTTTTTCGGCGCGGCCGTGTCGCCCTTCTTCTGGGTCTGCGGAGCGTTGTCGTCGGCGTTATCTTCGTCGTCGTCCGCCTCCGGCGCGGTGGCTTCCACTACCTTCACCTTGCCCTTGTCGTCGACACCCATGCCGCCCACCACCACCACGTCCTCGCGCGCCGCCACGCCGGTCAGTACCTGCACCTTATCGCCCTGCCGCACGCCCAGTTGCACCGGCCGCTTGTGAGCCACGCCGTCGATGACCACCAGCACCGCCTGTCCGCCTTCTTCGCCGGGCAGCAGAGCCGTTACCGGCACCAGCAGTGCGTTCTTGATGGTCTCCGTGACGATGCCGGCGTGAACGCTGGCGCCGGGCTTGAGTTTCTCGCCGGGGTTGGGGATGGTCACCCAGACCTGCAGTGTGGCGCTCTGCGGATCGGTTGCCGGGCTGACGGTGGTAACGGTTCCCTTGAATTCTTCCCCGGTGTCGGCCAGTGTGACCGTCGCCGGCTGCCCTGATCGAATCGCCGAGGCTTGCGCCTGCGGCACGTTCAGCCGCGCCACCACCCGCGAAATGTCCATGACCACGAACAGCGGAATACCCTGCGTGGCGATATCGCCGGGGTACAGCGGACGGTCCGCGACAACTCCCGCTCCCGGACTGTGAATCTCCGAGTACGTCACCTGCGCTTGCGACGAATTGTATTGCGCCGTGGCGGACGCAACCTGCGCCTTGGCCGCCTCGATCTGCGATTGTTTCCCCGCCGCCTGCAGCGTTCGCAGATGCTCCTGGGCGGTTTCGTATTGCGCCTTGGCGGCCGCCAGAGCCACCGCCGCATCGTCCACGGATTTCCGCGCCAGCGCTCCCTGTTCCAGGAGTTGTCTTCGGCTGTCGTACAGGCGCTGCGCCGCGTCGAGTTGCTCCCTGTCGCTGGCGACGTCGGTCTGCGCTTTCACCACCGATTCCGGAATCGACGCCTGCTCGGTGAGCACCAGGTTGGCCTGCGCCTGGTCGATCTGGCTCTTATTGGCGGCAGCCGTCGCGACCAGGCCCTTATTCTCCAGTACCGCCAGCAACTGGCCTTCTCTGACGTGATCGCCGCGATTCGCCAAAAACTTCTGCACTGGAGCAGTGATGTTCGGCATCACATTCCACTGATTTTCCGGGAATAGCGTGCCGTCAGCCGTAATTGTGCGATTGACGGTGTCCTCGGTCACCCCCGCCACCTGCACCGGCGCCGGCGCTTCACTCTCCGCCGCTTCTTTTTTGGTGCATGCAGAAAGCACGAGCAGCACTGCTGTTGTGGCCAGGATGTATGTGGGGCAGGTTGGCAACCCGCGGCGGACTGCCGGTCCGCCTGGCCGCCCATCAACCGCGATGTCCACTGTTTGCCGGCCCCTGCTACGCAGACCGTAGCGCGTCGAGATGAGTATCGACGCGGCAGGCGCGAGTGCCCGCGCCACGGAGCACCCCAGATCTCTCTCGAACATCTAAAACACCCCCGTGAGTGTCTGCAGGTTGGCCAGCGCCATGCGATATCGCACCAGGCCATCGTCTACGGCGCCGCGAGAGTCCACCAGCGTGCTCTGCGCGTCCACCACTTCCTGCGCGCTCGATTCGCCCGCCGTGTACCGCAGCCTGGTCTTGTCCAGGTTCTCCCGCGAAAGCTCCAGCGACTCGCGCAGCGATGCGATCTGCGACAACGCCACCTGCGCCTCCAGATAAAACTGATCCATCTCCGAGAGCAGCGTCCTCTGCGCCAGGCTGAGATCGCGCTTCGCCTGATCGATCTGCATCTCCGCCTGCCGCACGCGGCTGCGATTGATGCCCCAATTGAAAATCGGAATGTTCAGGTTCACCGCCAGGCTGGCGCCGATCAGCGTATCGCCTTCGTGGTTGTGGATGGCGAACTGGTTGGCCTGCAAACCGTAAAAGAAATCCGTCGACAGGCTGGGCAGAAAGGCCGCCCGCGCTTCCTTCATCGCCGAATTCTGCTGCGCCAGTGCAGCTTCCGCGGCGCGGATGTCGGGGTTGTTCTTCGACGCCAGCGACTGCACTTCGGGAAACGCCGGCAGCGGACGCGCGCGCTCCAGGTCGTCCTCCACCGTGAATGCCTGGTTGTACGTGGGGAACAGGATTACCGCGAAGGTGATGCGCGCCTTGTCGAAAGCCGCCCGCGCGTCCTGCAGGTCGCGAGCGCGGTGGTTGACCTCGATCTGCGCCTTGATCACGTCGACGTGCGCCGCTTCGCCGCCGTGTTCCTGCTTCTCCGTGAGGTCCAGAAAATCGCGCGCCTCGCGCAGGCTCTGCTCGGCGTTGACGATTTTCCGCTGCCCGCCCACCATGGCGTAATAATCTTCGCTGACGACTGTGGTCAGGTCGCGCAGCGCCAGGTCGTTCTTGGCCTTCGCCAGTGCTTCGGCCGCCATGGTCTTGCCATAGGCCGCGCGCATCGCCGGATTGTAGATGTCGCCATGCGCGGTCACCCAATCGGTATAGACATTGTGGCCATCGTTGGGGACGAAAACGCCGCTCGGCGTGCCGTTGGGTTGTGTGTAGATATATCCGCTGAGCGCGTTGACAGCCGGCTTCAGGGCATTTTTCGCCTGCAGCGTGTCCTCATGCGCCATCAGCGCCGCGATGTTGGCCGAGTACGCCTGTTGGCTGTACTGGCGCGCGCGCGCCAGGGCGTCGTCGAAAGTGAGCTTCAGCGGGGCGTCGGCGGGCGTAGTCTGGGCCAGCGCCGCGCAGCAGAATAAGGCCGCTCCGGTGGCCGCGGCTATACACTTCATGAGAATGTTTCAGTATAGGGCCCGGGAGATGAATGGAGGATGAAAGGGAATTATCCCAGCGTCTCCGGTAGGACGGCCGTAAGTATGAAGGTCTCGCGAATGACGTCCGCTCCCTGGGTCGACTTCTGCGAGATCTCGCGGTACGCTTTCAGCACCAGCATCAATGCTTCCTTCAGGTTCTCCCGAGCTTCTTCCAGCGTGGGATCGACACCGCTGCACCCTTCATTCCTCCCGCAGCGCTCGCAATGGATCCAAGCCGGCTGCCCTCCCCGCCGGCACAAAGCTGGCAGCCGCGCTGACGGCGATCAGCAGCGCCGGCACAATCGCATACACCACTGCCGGCGATTGATCGAGCCCCAGGAAACTCGCGGCCAGGAAGGGGACCGCCAGCATCGTCAGCACCCCGCCGGCCGCGATACCGATTCCTGCCAGGATCAAACCCCGCCGCTCCACCAGCCACACCACGTCGCAGCGGCGCGCGCCCAACGCCACGCGGATCCCGAACTCCTTTACTCGGCGGCTCACGGTGTACGCGATCAGCCCGTAAAGACCGGTCGTCGCCAGCACCAGGCCGATGAAGCCGATCGTCCCCACCATTTGGAAAAACTGCATCCAGGTGCCCGTAGCGCGGCTTTCGTACAACACCGAAATCGGCCGCAGATTGAACACCGGCACGTTGGCGTCCACCGACCGAATCACATCGCGCAGCGGCGCCGCCAGTTCCGCCGCCTCGCCGATAGACTGCACCACCAGTGTCATTCGCGGCCGCGGATTCTGCTCGTACGGCACGTACACATAGGGCGCCGGCGGCTCATTCACCACCAGGTAATGGCCGGTCTTCGCCACTCCGACCACCTCGGCCCACTGCCCATCCGCCTTGTCCAATCGAAGCCGCTTGCCGATCGGATCCTGGTTCGGCCAATACTCTTTGGCGAATTGCTCGTTGACAATCGCCACGCGGCGCGAATCGGCGCGGTCATCCTCCGTGAAAGCGCGTCCGCGCGTAATCTCCACCCGCAGGGTCCGGAAATAGCCGGCGTCGACGGCCGAGCCGAACTCAATGGTCTTCTCGCGGCCCTTCGGAAACTGGTAGCCCTCCGGCGCCACCGTGATCACGCTCTGCGAAGGCGACAGGGGCACCGATTCCGTCATCGCCACGTCCGCCACACCGGCCATGGCGCGGACCCGGTCGGCCAGTTGCCGGTAGAACGCGCGTATCTGGTCCGGCTTATAGTGCAGCAGCGCCGGAGCCGTATCGAAGCTGATGATGTGCTCGACGCGGAAGTCGGGCGTCGATAAAGCCATTTTCCGGAAGCCTGCCAGGAACATGCCGGCCGCGATCAGCACCACCATCGCCAGCGCGATCTGCCCGCACACCAGCGCGTCGCGGCCCATGGTCCGCCGCTGCCCGGCCACGCCGTGTCCGCCGCCTTTGAGCGCGCTCACAAAATCCAGCCGCACCGCCTGCCACGCCGGAACCAGGCCGAACGCGAGGCAACTGGCCAGGGCGGCCAGCAGACTGAACTCCACGATGCGCCAATCCATCTCCACCGGCAGCACCGACGGCGGCTCGCTCGGCACGCTCAGCGTCTGCAGAAGCCGGATTCCGCCATAGCCGAAAATCAGCCCGGCTGCGCCGCCCAAACCTGCCAGAAGCAGGCTCTCCGTCATCAATTGCCGGATCAGGCGAAGGCGGCCCGCGCCGATGGAAAGCCGTATGGCGATCTCCCGGCTGCGTGCCCGCGCCCGCACCAGCAGCAGGTTCGCCAGGTTCGAGCAGGCGATGATCAGAATCAGCCCGACCAGGCCCATCAGCATCTTGATCCACGCCACGAACCGCGGGGTTTGCTGAATCCGCCGCGCCAGCTCGGTTTGAACGGCGATGCGCCGGTTGCGATCGGTGGCCGGATATTCCTGTTCCAGCGCCGCGCCGATAGTCGCCAGTTCGGCCTGCGCGGCGCTCGGCGTGACGCCCGCTGCCAACCGTCCCTTTACCACCAACTCGTGGCGCGCGCGGTCTTCCAGCGGATCGGCCGAAGACGCGGCCAGCCGCTGCCACATTCCCAAAGGGACATAGATGGTCGGATGCGAAAACCGGTCGAGGCCGGTAAACGATTTCGGCGCCACACCGACAATCTGAAACTGCACGCCATTGATGCGCACCGTGCCGCCGAGGGCGGGCTGCGGGCCCGCGTATTGTTGGCCGAAATCGTAGCTGATGACCGCCGCCGGCGATCGCGATTCATCCGGCGAGAACGCGCGTCCCACCGATGGCGCGACTCCCAGAGCCGCGAAATAGTTGTCGCTCACCATGGCCGCCAGGCGGACGCGCGCCGGAGCTGTGGGGTCGGCTGCCGCGGCGACCGTCACCAGGCGGTAGGCGATCAATTCGGAAACCGACCGGCTCTTCTCCCGCAGGTCGCGATAATCCGGGTAGGACATCCCCTCGAAGTTGTTGTCCGGCGTGGTGTAGCTGATATCGTACAGGCCGGCGGCGTCGCGCACCGCCAGCGGACGCAGCAGCAAAGCATCGGCGAAGCTGAACATTGCGCTGTTCGCGCCGATGGCCAGAGCCAATGAAAGCGCCGCTACGGCCACAAATGCCGGCTGGCTGCGCAGGGAACGGAAGGCGTAGCGGACGTCGCCCGCCAGGCTGCCGAGCCAGGTCCAACCCCAGACGGCGCGCGCATCCTCCATCGCCAGCGTCAGATTCCCAAGCTCCTTTGGCCCGGCGAGGCCGGCGAGCGCGTCCAGTTCCTCGCGCATCTCGCGCTCTTCCCTCCGGCGCCACCCCGGCCATAGAGATTTCAGCCGCCGCAGCATTCCCATGTAGAGACACTCTATATGAAGACCGTCTATATGTCAACGACGACGTGGCGCAAGCTCTCAGCTCGCCGCGCCGAGACCATCCCGGCGCCTGCGGCCGCCACCACCAGAGCTTGCGCCACGCCTACTTTGGCAGACTTACCGTGAACGTACTGCCGGCGCCCACCGTGCTTTCCACCGCCACCGTCCCGCCGTGCGATTCCGCGATCCACTTCACGATCGCCAGCCCCAGCCCGAAGCCGCCATCCTGCCGGGAACGCGCGCGATCGCCGCGATAGAAGCGTTCGAACAGATGCGGCAGCGCCTCCGCCGCGATGCCCGATCCCGTGTCCGAGACCCGCAGCCGCATTTGCGAATCGCCGGCATCCAGCGACACGGCCACGCGCCCGCCCGATGGCGTATGGCGGATGGCGTTATCGAGCAGATTCATCACCAGCCGGTGCAGCAGTTCTTCGTCGCCGCGAAACGGCGCGTCTTCGGGAGACTTGCACTCGATCGCCAGGCCTTTTGACGCCGCCAGCGCCTGCGCCGACCGGCAGCAGTCCTGCAGCAGGTCGCCCAGGTAAAAATCGCGGAGTTGCAATTGCGCTTTGCCGGCATCGGCGCGGGCCAGGTTGAGCAGATCGTCGACCAGCCGCGAGAGCCGCCGCGATTCGTCCAGGATGATCGATAGCGTCTCGCGATACGCCTCCGCCGGCCGTTCCTGCGTAAGCGCCACGTCGGCTTCGCCGCGAATCACCGCGATGGGGGTGCGCAACTCGTGCGACGCATCGGCCACAAAGCGGCGCATGCTCTCGAACGTCTGGTCGAGGCGCGAGAGCAACTCGTTGAACGAGGTCGCCAGCACTTCCAGTTCCTCCGCTGCCCGCCCGATCTCCAGCCGCGTCTCCAGATTGCGGCCGGTGATGTGGCGGGCCTGGTCGGACATCGCGGCCAGCGGCGCGAGGCTGCGCCTGGCCACCAGGTAGCCGCCGATGCCCGCCATCGCCAGCAGCAGCGGCGACGCCAGCAGCAGGATGCCGCGGACCTGGCGCAGATCGGACGCGATCGTCTGCAGCGACTGGCAGGCCACGATACGGTATTCGGCGCCATCGACGACCTGCAGTCCGCCGGCGGCGCGCCATCCGTCGGGTCCGGGGCCGGACAGCGTGGCGAACTCGGACGGGCCGGCGGCGCACGGTCCGCTGGACGCCAGCACCGTGTCCCCTCTGAGAATGGCGATCTGCTGCCCGCGCAGATCGTTGGAGACGATCTCCCGCGCGGCCTTCCGCGCATCGCCACCCTGCTCCGGAATTTCGTCGGCGAATAACCGGCCCGCCGTCAGCACGCGGGCTTTCAGTTCGTCGTCCAGACGCTGCCGCAGGCTGCTGGACAACCGGCCATAGAAAAAGAAGCCGAACAGCAGAAGCAGCAGCGAGAAAAAGCCGAGATACCACAGCGTCAGCCGCCAGCGGAAGCTCCGCATCATACCGGAGCACCGTGGCGCAGGCACTCCTGCCTGCCGCGTCGAGACTCATCTCGACGCGCTA
>Ga0335083_10008095_pt1 | contig 12866 bp, 9 predicted proteins | sample Lox_Sample_42_FD_206716 | JGI IMG/M metagenome (GOLD analysis project Ga0335083, IMG submission 206716) | Soil microbial communities from Loxahatchee National Wildlife Refuge, Florida, United States - Lox_Sample_4.2 | ecosystem: Environmental > Terrestrial > Soil > Wetlands | place: USA: Florida...
GCCGGCCGCGCCGGGCGAGCCGGCCGCGCCGGGCGAGCCGAGCGCACCGGCCGAGCCAACCGCGCCGGCCGAGCCAACCGCGACGCCCGGGCCGACCTCGTTGGCTTCGCCCGCGCAGCCGGTGCCGCCGCCATCGCCGGTGTCAGCGGCCCCGCTGGCGCCGCAGGCGGTGACAACACCAGACTGGCCAGTTCCCGCCCGCCCGCTGCGTCCGGTCTCAGCCGATCCGGCCGACGCCGCCACTGCCTCCGCGATGGCACCGCAGTTCGTCCCGCCGGCCCCGGTGTCTCCCGCGCCGCACGCCGCGCCTCCGGAGCAGCAGCCCGCAGGGCAAGCCAGCCTGCCGGCCACCGCTCCCGCCCCGCAGGCAACCCCGGCACCAGAACCAGAACCAGAACCAGAACCAGAACAGCTCGCCCCGCTGTCGTCGCAGGAACCAGCGCCGGCGCCCGCCCCCGCCCCCGCGGTTGCCGCCGGTCCCGCGGTTCCGATCCCGTCCATCGAGCGGGCGATCAGCGCCCCCTCAAGGGACCTGAACGCGTCATGGCACGGCAAGGTCAAGATCGTCACGGGCAACGGCGCGACTCCCGGCCCTGGCGCCCGCGACCAGGAGGCCCAGGACAGGAACCGGGCGCGCCTGCCGATCGGCGAGCCGAAGCGGATCCTGGTCCTCGGCTGCACGAGCGGCGCCGGCCAGTCGGTGACCGCGCTGATGACCGGTTCCATGCTGGCGAGCCTGCGCGAGCACCCGGTGGCCGCCGTTGACCTGCACGACGGCACGCTCGCCCGCTACCGGGCCCCGGCGGCCTGGCTCGAGGAGCTGCTCGCTGGCAAGCCGCCGCTCCCCATCGTGCCGACACGGCCTGACGGCCTGCACCCGACGCCGAAGCCGAGCCCCGCCCGGCTGGACGTGATCGCCTCGCACGAACCGCTCAGGGAGGGCGACGAGATCAAGCTGCTCGTGCAGACGAACAGGCACTACCCGCTGACCGTCCTCGACCCGGGAGCGGCGGGCCTGACCAGGCTGCTCAAGATCACCGACCAGCTCGTGGTGGTCGTTCCCGCGAACGTGGACGCGGCGGGCGCGCTCGCCGACACCCGCGACTGGCTCGATAACAACGGACACGCGGACCTGGCGATGCAGTCGGTGACGGTGATCAATGGCGTGAGCCGCCGCTCGCTGCCGGACGTCGAGCACGCCGAGTCGGTCGCCCGCGGCCGCTCCCGCGCGATCGTGCGGGTCCCCTGGGACGACATGCTGCCGGTCGCGGCGACCGGCCCGGCCACGCTCCGCCCGCAGACGCGCGTCGCCTATACGGCTCTCGCCGGGGTTCTCGTCGCCGGATTGTCCGCCGCCCCGTCAAGGAAGAAGCCATGATCAGAGGAACGGTTGCGGCGGACTCTCCCGCTCCTATGACCCCGTACGCGGGCACCGCGGCAACGCGGGAGACATCCCGTTGGGAGATGAGCGCCTGGTGACTGGCAAGAAGTCGAAGGGGCGCGGCCGGGCCGCGATCAGGTATTTCGATGATCGGGTGCTGCTGACCGACACGCACGCCTGGGCGTACTACCGCGTGCCGTCGGTGTCCTACGAGTTCACCACGCCGGAAGAGCGCGAGACGCTCGCCACCAACATCACCGTGGCGCTCGCGGCGATCAGGATGCAGGACGCCGAGGTGCACCTGCGGATCGCGCACCGGCCGTATCCGGCGGTGGAGTGGGCGACGGGGCTCGACGCGACAAGCGACGGCGGCCCCGGCTGGCGCGAGTACCTGGAGCAGATCTACCAGCACGTATGGGCGAAGGACTTCTGGTCCAAGGAGATTTACATCGGGGTCAGGCTCGGCCAGCGGTCGGTGCGGGCGCAGCTCACCGACGGCCTGTTCGGCAACCTCATGAACACCTACCGGGCCGCGGAGCGCAACCGGGGCCCGGAGGAGGACGCGCTGCCGGCCGGCGAGGTCGGCAAGTGGACGGAGCAGGCGGAACGGCTCGGCCGTGCGCTCACCGCGTCGGCACTCGCCGCCAGGCATGCGTCATCCCGCGAGGTCGCCTGGCTGTTCAGGCACACGCTGATGGGCTCGCTCGGCGACCCGCCGCCGTCCGCGACCCGCCGCAGGGCGTGGAGCTCGGGCGAGATCGAGCAGCTGTACGAGGGCGCGGTGCACAACGGCCGCACGATGCTCAGGCTCGAGCAGGTTCAGGGGGATTCCTGGGCGGCGTTCCTCTCGTTCGCCAGGTTCCCCGACCTGATGTCGTTCCCCGAGGGTGAGCCGTGGCTGCACTACGCGGACTCGCTGCCGTTCCCGGTGGAGATCTCCTCCCGGATGCACCTGATCCCGCCGGCCAAGGCGTCCAAGGACGTGTCGCGGCGCCTCGCGCACGCGCGCGACATGGACGCGCACATCCGCGAGGCGGGCGCGGAGGCGCCGCTCGCCCTCGCGGAGCAGATCGCCGCCGCCCGCATGCTCGAGCACGGCATCACGAAGGAGCGGCTGCCGTTCGTCTACGGCTGGCACCGGCTGATCGTGACCGCGCCGACCAGGGAGCTGTGCGTCCGCCGGGTGGAGGCGGTCACGGAGCACTACAGGGACATCGGCATCGACCTGGTGAACTCGACCGGCGACCAGTTCTCGCTGCTGTCGGAGTCGCTGCCAGGCGAGAAGGTCAGGCTCTCCTCGTACGTGCAGCGGCAGCCGCTCTACACCATCGCGGGCGGTATGCCGACCGCGACCGTGGAGCTCGGTGACCGCATCGCCGAGGGCGTCGGCTGGATCGGCCCGTACATCGGCGAGACCCTCGGGCGGGCGCGTTCGGTGGTGCACTTCGACCCGATGCTCGCGGCGGCCAGGAACCGCCCGACGGCGGTCGCCATCACCGGCGAGCCGGGCGGCGGCAAGACCACGCTGGCGATGCTGCTCATCTACCAGCTCGCGCTGCGCGGCGCCACGATCGCGGTCATCGACCCGAAGGGCGACGCCGAGCCGCTGGCCGAGTTCCTGGGCAAGACCGGGCGCAAGGCCCGCGTGCTGCCGCTGTCGTCCGCGGCGGCCGGCCTGCTCGACCCGTTCTCCTTCGGCGACGACCCGGGCGTGAAGCGGACCATGGCGACGGAGACGCTTCGCCTGCTGCTGCCGAGGATGAGCGAGGAACGCGAGTCGGCGATGATCCAGGCGGTCGGCGCGGTCGCCGCGGGGCCGCGGCCGAGCCTCGGCAAGGTCGTGCGGATGCTTGAGGAGTCCGACGATCCGGCGTGGAAGAACCTGGGCGCCGTGATGCGGTCGATCTCCGAGATGCGCCTGGCCCGGCTGTGCTTCTCGCCGTCGGGCGGCCAGCAGATCGACGCGGAGGGCTGGACGACGGTGTTCACGCTCGGCGGGCTGACCCTGCCTGACACCACGACCGGCCGCGAGGACTACTCCTACGAGCAGCGGCTTTCCGTCGCACTGCTTTACCTGGTCTCCCAGTTCGCCCGGCGGCTGATGAACAACATCGACCGCACCGCTCCGAAGGCCATCTTCCTCGACGAGGCGTGGGCCATCACATCGACTCCGGAGGGTGCCAAGCTCGTTCCCGAGGTGTCCCGGATGGGACGCTCGCGGAACACCGCACTGATCCTGATCTCGCAGAACGCCGGTGACCTGCTCAGCGAGCAGGTGACCAACTGCATCTCCAGTGTTTTCGCGTTCCGTTCATCGGAGCGTGCCGAGGTGACGAACGTCTTGTCGCTCCTCGGTGTCGAGCCGTCCGAGGACCACAAGGCAATCCTTCGTGCCCTCGGCAACGGCGAGTGCATCTTCCGTGACCTCGACGACCGCGCGGGCCGCATCGGCGTCGATCTGGTCTCCGAACAACTACGGGACTGGATCGACACAAATCCGACACGAGCCCGCCGGCCACAGCCGGCGGCTTCAACCCCCCACTGAGAACCGCCGAATACAGGAGCCCCCCGAGATGGCTGAACCCCACCCGCGAGCCGGCCGAATAAGGAGATGGCGGCCGGCCCGTGCCCTGCTGCTGGCTGGAGCGATCGTCGCGATCGTGTTCAGCGGGCTTTTCCTAGGCCACGCCGCGAACGCCGCACCCCTCGCCAAGGCAGTACCAGCCGCAAAGACGGTGCCCGCGGCGGCCGCAAGCACCGCGGGACACTTCGCTCCGGCATCCACAACCGCGCGGCTTGCCGCCGGCCAGCGCAACGCGTTCGTCTCGCCGGCGCAGCCGGACGGCAGCCCGTGCAACGTCCCAGGTATCGGCGACATCGGGGGCCTGATCGGCCTGTGCGGTGCGGGTTCTGGCGTGGTCGGCGACCTGAACAACATATGCACGCCCGGCACTCCGCAGCCTGAGCTCGCGACCGCGGGCATCGACTCCATGATCACCACACCCGGCAGCCAGACGGTGGGCAAGACGCTGTACGACAACTACGGCGTCGCCGGCCAGTACTGGGCCGCGACGGGGCTCCAATGCTCGGACATGACCTCGCTGATCGGCAATAACGTCGCCGGCATGGTCTTCGACATGGCCAAATCGCTGGACCGGGTGACGATCACCGTCTACCAGTCAGCCGCCGGGGCCGACATCCTGTCCTGGCTGAGCGGTGATGTGGACCAGCTCATCAGCGCGCTTGGCAGGGCGGTCTACTTCCCGTTCCTCGCGCCCATGGTGATCATCGGGGCGATCTGGCTGGCCTGGCAGGGCCTGGTGCGCAAGCGGGCGACCAGGACATTCGAGGGCACCGTCTGGATGGTCATCGCCTGCGCCGCCGCGATCTGGCTGATCGGCCGTCCGGCCGACTTCACGAACGTCGGGACGACGGTCTCGAATGGCGTCACCTCGGTGCTCAACACGGCCTTCGCGAACCTGCCGGCGACGAAGGGCAGCAATTGCCTGCCCGTGAACACCGGCGACAAGCAGTCGGTGATGGCGAACTACTCGTTCACCTCCGGCAACGGCCTGGTCGACAAGAACGCGAACGAGCTGTGGACGGTGCTCGTCTGCAAGCCATGGCTGAACGGCGAACTGGGCACCACGCAGTACGCGGCACCGGGAACGAACCAGCCGCAGACCGTCGTCAACCTGTACGGCAGGCAACTGCTCTGGGCACAGGCGGTCGCGGCCAACGAGAACGCCACAAGCACCGCCCTCGTCAACGCGAAGCAGGCCACCTACAACGGCATCGCGACGGAGCTGAAGCAGACCAACCCCGCGGTGTACTCGCTGTTCCAGGGTGATCAGTGGACCACCAGGCTGGAGATCGGTTTCGAGGCGCTGTTCGCGGCGGTGGCGGCGGGCCTGCTGGTGCTGCTGATCGCGCTGACCCTGATCATCTTGAAGCTCGGCTTCCTGCTGCTGCTCGTCGCCGGGCCGTTCTTCCTGATCATCGGCATCCATCCGGGCTTCGGCCGGGTGGTCGCGATCCGCTGGTTCGAGATGCTCGTCGGCGTGCTGATGAAGCAGGTCGCGGTGGCGCTGACGCTCAGCGTCCTGCTGTACTGCTACTCCCTGATCATGAGCACCACCGACCAGGCACTGCCCTGGGCGCTCAAGATCATGATGATCGCGCTCGTCACTGTCGCGGTGTTCATCTACCGCAAGCCTTTCCAGCACCTGTTCTCCTCGGTCGGCTACGGCATGCTCGGCGCCGATGAACGTGCCCAGGTGAGCTGGCGTGAGTCCGCCTTCGGCTTCCGCCGGGTGACCGCTAACGCGGCCGGCGCCGCCATGCCGAACGTCGGCGCCGCCCGGGCGTCGCGCTGGGCGCGGCGCGGCGCGGCGGACGCGCCGTCGGCCGCCGAGGCGGCGGCGGGCGTCGGCGGCGTCGCCGCGACCGGTGCCACGATCCCCGAGGGCATGCAGGTCGTGGCGGGCGCGGATAGCCACGCCACCGCCAGGCAGTGGCCGGAGGCCGGCGTCGGCACCGGACGGACGGCACCGCCGCTGCCGTTGCCGCAGCACGGCGGTCCGCCCGCGGGCAGCAGCGGTCCGCCGGCGGGCTGGGCGCGCGGCGGCACCGCGGGCACGGGCACGGCGCGCAGGCCGGCCCCGCGGCCGACACAGACGCCGACGCGGCAGAACGGTCCCGCCGCACCCGCGCCCCGTCCCTCGAACGGGACCAGCTGGCCGAATGGAGCAACCCGAACCCGTTCGGGAGAATCTTCCAGCGGGGCGGCCGGGGGAGGGGCAAAGCCTCCCGCGGTGCCGTTCTGGTCACGATCGCGCCGGTCCAAGTAGCGGGGCCGGCCATGGAACTGACCACCGGGCAGCAGCGGCTGCTGTTCGTCGTCGTCGTGCTCGCGCTCGCCGGGCTGGGCTTTTACCTGCTCGCCGGGCGCGGCTCCGGCGGTTCGCCCGGCGCCGCGCCGTCCCCGTCCGTCACGGCCTCGTCGACGCCGTCCGCGGCGGGGACGGCGAGCGCGGGCGTCCCGCCGGCCACGGTTCCCGCGGCGACGCCCGTCTCGACCGTGGGCGGCGCGGAGATCTACCAGTGGCTGCCGTTCACGCCCGACGACCTGGCCGCCGCGGCGAAGACCACCCTTGAGTTCGCCACGAACTACACGACCTGGAGCTACACCGAGGACACGGCGGCCTATGCCGCGAAGCTGAACGGCCTGGTGACAGCGAAAGAGATGCCGATACTGGAGTCCGCGTACGCGACGCCGGGCGTGGCCGCGCAGCGGAAGGCGGACAAGCAGGTCTCGAAGGGGAGCGGCACCATCGACCAGATCTACGCCTTCGCCACCGGCACCATCACGTTCTATGTGACCATCACCCAGACGGTCACCCCGGCCCAGCCGGCGGGCGCGCGGAGCGGCAAGTACGCGGTTACGGTCGTCTCTTCGAGCGGCGGCTGGCAGGTCAACAGCATCGAGCTTTCGAGCTTGGGCAACTGATGAACAGGCGCGCGCTCGGGCCGGCCGTCGTCGGCCTCCTTGTCATGGGACTCGTCGCCTTCCTCGTGGTGCCGATGCTGGTCGTCGGCGGGTCCGCGCTGCTGTTCGCCGGCGGTTCCGGCGTGAACTGCAACGCCACCGTCGCGGACGCGCAGCAGCCGCAGGTCTCCAAGGAAGCGGCCAACTCGATCCCGTCGGACTACCTGAAGTGGTTCCAGCGGGTTGGCCTGCAGTACAACGTGTCGTGGACGGTCCTGGCCGGCATCGGCAAGGTGGAGAGCGACGACGGGCGGACCACGCTGCCCGGCGTGAAAACCGGCTCGAACGCGTTCGGCGCCGCTGGGCCGATGCAGATCGGCATCGGCGGCGCGTCGACCAATGTGTGGGGCGGCGCGGCGGTGCACAAGGCGTCCCTGGTGGTCAACGGTGTCGCCACCGACGAGGACGGAGACGGGACCGCCTCTGTGTACGACGCGGCGGACGCGATCGCCGGTGCGGCCAAGTACCTGGTCGAGTACGGCGTGCAGCAGAACGTGCCCGGCGCGATCTTCGCGTACAACCACGCGACCTGGTACGTCCAGGAGGTGCTCAGCTGGGCGTCCACCTACGCGTCTGGCGGGTTCACGGTGGCCGATGCCTCGCAGGGCGGCGGCACCGCGAACGTGACGGGCACCGGCAGCAATTCGTGCACTCAGAACAGCGTGCTCGCCTCGTTCGTCGCGCCCAACACGATTGTCGCGGCCGCCGTCAGCTACGCCGAGGCGCAGCTCGGCAAGCCCTACCTGTGGGGCGGCACGGGCCCGGCGGCCTATGACTGCTCGGGACTCGTCATGATGGCCTACCGGGCGGCCGGGGTGACCATCCCGCGCACCTCGCAGATGCAGTGGCAGCACCTGCCGCACGTCTCCAAGTCGAAGGTGATCCCCGGCGACCTGGTTTTCTTCGCCGGTGCCGACGGCACGGCCAAGGCGCCGGGGCATGTCGGCCTGGTAATCGGGAAGAGCACGATGATCGAGGCCTATGCCACCGGCTTTCCGATCAGGATCTCCACGTTCGGCACGCCGCAGTCGCCTGGCGGCGAGGCGAAGGTCGTCGGCTTCGCCCAGCCCTGGCCGGGCAAGGCCTGACAGGCGGGCGGTTTCTGGCTGAATACGCCGATTGGGGGTAATGGCTCGCGCCAGTGCTAGTCTGCCAGCTAGTAACTCAGCGCGCGAGGGGGATCACTGTGTGGAGTCGGGCGCGGATTCTGCCTGCGGGGGCGGGGATCCTGGTGGCCGCCCTGCTCACGTCGGCCTGTCACGGCTCGCCCGCGGCTCGCCCGTCCGCCGGCGCCACGTCCGCCGTTCCCGGTGCTTCTGCTGGGCCGGCGTCTCCCGCGGCGAACGCCGTGGCCGGTCCGGTGGTGGCGCTCGGCGACTCCTACACGGCCGGCGCACTGCTGCCGATGGATCCCCAGGCCAAGCCGCCCGGCTGCCTGCGGTCGGCCAAGGCCTATCCGGTGCTCGTCGCGGCGGCCCTGCACGCGCCGCTGACCGACGCGGCCTGCGCGAGCGCCGGGGTGAAAAACATGACCGAAGCGCAGCCGACCTACCTGGGCACTAACCCGGCGCAGTTGTCGGTCCTCACGCCGGACGACGGGATTGTGCTGCTCACCCTCAGCGGGGACGACATGGGCTTCCTCAACGTGCTCCAGGAGTGCGTAAAGCTGTCGTTCACCCACCCCTGGGGGAGCCCGTGCCGGGCGCACTACGGTGACAGCGCCAGCGCCCAGGTGGCGGCAGAATCGGCGAAGATGACGCTCGTCCTGCGGGACATCGCGGCGCGGGCGCCGCGCGCGAGGATCGTCGTCGTGGGATACCCGGACATGTTCCCGCAGTCCGGCGGCTGCTGGCCGCGCGTGCCCATCACCAGCGGCGACATTGCCTACCTGCGCGGAATTGAGTTCCAGGTCAACGCGATGCTCGCCGCCGTGGCGCAGTCGGCGGGCGCGACGTTCGTTGACACCTACACGCCGACCATCGGGCACGACTTCTGCAAGCCCGAGTCGGTCAGGGATGTCGAGGGCCTGGTACCCGGCTCGCTCGCGCTGCCGTTCCATCCGAACGCCCGCGGCCAGGCGGCCATCGCGGCCGCGGTGCTCACGGCCCTGCGACGCTCGTAACGCTATCCCCGTGACGCGTGGCGGCCGGAGCGGCGCAGCGAACGCCCGCGCTGCCGCGACTCGGGGACCGCGCGCGACAGTTCCTCCGGCAGCCGCAGCAGCGGGTTGGCCGTGCTCGCAACCACGTCCTGTGCGAGCTCGGTGACCCGGGTGCCGCGTGCCCGGGAGGCCTTGCGCAGCAGGTCGAATGCCTCGCGCGGGCGGAGCCTGTGCCGTTCCGCGAGCACGCCGATCGCCTGCTCCACCCGGACACGGGCGGCGAGCGCGTGCTCAAGCTGCGCGACGGTGACCGCGAGGCGCGCCGCCTCGCCTGGCTCGCCTGTCTTGGCGTCGGTCCCCGGTGCGCCGCTCACGGTGGGTATCTTCCGCTGCGGCCCGGTGCCGCTTTCGCGCGGCGCCGGGGCGGTGGGCATCGGAGCGGTCGGCGCAGGCGGCCTGCTTGCGCCGCGCGGGGCGCCAGTCTCGTCGACGGCTTCCATGAGCCTGGTGTCGTCGCTGTCCGCCTGATCGGCGGCGAACAGGTCGGCGAGCACCATGGCACTGGTCAGGTCGGAGACGTTCTCGTCGCCGACGACCCAGCCACGCTCCGCCTTGCGGACGACCACATCGCCGCGCTGGCGGGCACCATGCTGATCGACACTGCGCGGACCGTTTCTGCTCATGCTTCTTACCTGCCTCCCCCTACCCATCAACCTCAGGGCTCCGCCAAGATTACCTGGTGTAACGCCACAGACCGAAAATGGGTAATGCCGGGACGGGGCGGGGGGCGCAGTGCTAACCGACCTGCGTGAGTTCCGCGAGCTTTCGCTGCACCTGCGCGGCCGACGGGTTGCACATCGTCGAGCCGTCGGGGAACAGCAGGGTGGGCACGGTCTGGTTGCCGCCGTTGACGCTCTCCACGAACTTCGCGGCCTCCGGGTCGCGCTCGATGTCGACCTCGGTGACCTCCACGCCGGCCTTGCCGAGCTGCCGCTTGAGGTTCCTGCAGAACCCGCACCAGGTCGTCGTGTACATCGTCAGCGGCACTGTGGGCCTCCTCGTCGTTCCTGACCCAACCGCTGGAATGGGGGGCCGCTGGCTGTGCAACAACGGATCCGCACCACTGTGTTCCCACGGACACGGCGTTCCCTCGGATGCGGCACCATAGGACAGATGGACGCCGATGCCCTGCTCGCCGCGCTCGACCCGGAGCAGCGGGCCGTGGCGCTGGCAGGCCGCGGCCCGGTCTGCGTGCTGGCAGGCGCGGGAACCGGCAAGACGCGGGCGATCACGCACCGCATCGCCTACGCGGTCGCGACCGGCATGGTCAACCCGGCGCACGTGCTGGCGCTGACGTTCACGGTCCGTGCCGCCGGGGAACTGCGCGGACGGCTGCGAGCGCTCGGCGGCGGTGCCGAGGCGGTCCGGGCGGCCACGTTCCACTCGACGGCGCTGCGCCAGCTGACCTACTTCTGGCCGAAGGTAATCGGCGGCAGGCCGCCGCGGCTCGTGGAATCGAAGCTGCCCCTGCTCCGCGAGTCGGCCGCCGGCCTTGGCCTGCGGGTGGACGGGGCGGCGCTGTCCGAGGCGGTCACCGAGATCGAGTGGGCGAAGGTCTGCCAGATCCATCCAGATTCATACGTGTTCGCGGCGACCGAGGCGGGACGCGCGCCGTCGATCGGCGTGCCAGACGCCGGGGGGCTGTACGCGGCATACGAGGCACTGCGCAGGGACCGGCAGCTGATCGACTTCGAGTCGGTGCTCGAGCTGACGGCGGCGATCCTGCTGACCGAGCCCGCCGTGGCCCGCGAGGTGCACGCCGCGTTCAGGTATTTCACCGTGGATGAGTTCCAGGACGTCAACCCGCTGCAGAAGCTGCTGCTCGACGCCTGGCTCGGCGGCAGGGACGAGCTGTGCGTCGTCGGCGACCCGCGGCAGACCATCTACTCGTTCACCGGCGCCACCTCCGAGTACCTGCGGTCGTTCGCGGCCGACTATCCGCAGGCGACGGTGGTCAGGCTGGTTCGCGACTACCGCTCGACGCCGCAGGTGGTGGCGGCGGCCAACCGGCTGGCCGTTGCCGCCGGCGGGGACGATGCCCTGGTCGCGCAGCGGGCGCACGGTCCGGAGCCGATGGTGACCAGGTACGCGGACGAGGAGGCGGAGGCGGCGGGTGTGGCCGCCGCGATCAGCGCGCTGACCGCTCAGGGGGTCCCGCCCGAGGAGATCGCCGTCCTCGTCAGGATCAACGCCCACATGGAGCGGTTCGAGCGGGCGCTCGCGGAGGCGCAGCTGCCGTACGTGGTTCGCGGCGCCGAACGCTTCTACGAGCGGCCCGAGGTGCGGCAGGCCCTCGTGCTGCTGCGCGGCGCCGCCCGCGCGGCGGGCGCGGGCACCGACGCGACGGGGCTGCCGGGGGACCTGCCCGCGGCGGTCAGGCACGTGCTCGCCTCGGCGGGACTCACGGCGACACCGCCCGCGGCACGCGGTGCGGTGCGGGAACGCTGGGAATCACTGGCCGCCATCGCGGGGCTTGCCGACACCCTGGCCGCGGCGCGACCGTCGGCGACCCTGGCCGAGTTCGCCGCCGAGCTCGCCGAGCGCGCGGAGAGCGGCCACGCGCCCACGGCGGCGGCGGTGACCCTGGCCACGATGCACGCCGCCAAGGGCCTTGAGTGGGACGCGGTTCTGCTGCCTGCGCTGACGGAAGGCATAATGCCCATCGTGCACGCGCGAGGGGCCGAGGCCATCGAGGAGGAGCGGCGGCTGCTGTACGTCGCGGTCACCCGGGCGCGGGTTCACCTCGCGCTGTCCTGGGCGCCCGCCAGGACGCCGGGAACGGAGCCGTCACGGCAGCGCTCCCGTTTCCTCGCCGAGCTCCATCCGGCGCCTGCGGCGGCACGGCCCCCGGCGCCTAAGCCAGCGGCGGCTCGGTCATGAGCGACGCGCTCGACCAGCTGCTCGACCTGCTCGACCTGGAGCAGATCGAGGTCAACATCTTCCGCGGCCGCTCTCCCGACGAAACGGTGCAGCGGGTGTTCGGCGGCCAGGTCGCCGGGCAGGCGCTTGTCGCCGCGGGGCGCACCGTGCCCGCGGACCGTCCGGTCCACTCGCTGCACGCCTACTTCATCCGCCCTGGCGATCCGTCGGTGCCGCTCATCTACACCGTCGACCGGATGCGGGACGGACGGTCGTTCACCACCAGGCGGGTGACCGCCATCCAGCACGGCAAGCCGATCTTCGCGCTGTCCGCGTCCTTCCACCTGCCGGAACCAGGGTATGAGCACGCGACCCCGATGCCTGCCGTGCCGGCGCCGGAGGAACTGCGGCCCAACACCGAGCGGCTCGCCGAGGCGCTCGGCGCCCCGCTGCCGCCGCACATCCGGGACAGCCCGATCGACTTGCGCTCGGTCGGGCCGCTGTCGGTCGAGATCTCCCGCGACCCGTCACTGCGCGGCCAGGGCAAGCAGGGGAACCTGGTGTGGCTGCGCGTCACCGAGCGGCTGCCTGACGACCCGCTGCTGCACGTGTGCCTGATGACCTACGTCTCGGACCTGACGGTGCTCGAGACCGTCCTGCTCGAGCACGACGTGAGCTTTCTCGACGGCACGACCTCCAGCGCGAGCCTGGACCACGCGATGTGGTTCCACCGCCCGTTCCGCGCCGACTCGTGGCTGCTTTACGCGCAGGAGAGCCCGGCCGCGGCCGGCGGCCGGGGCCTGGCGCGCGGCCAGGTCTTCACCGCCGACGGCGAACTAGTCGTTTCCGTCGTCCAGGAAGGCCTCATCCGCCTCACTGGGAACCCCCGCCCCGAGAACTGAAATCCCTGGTCAAAA
>Ga0335083_10008096_pt1 | contig 12866 bp, 9 predicted proteins | sample Lox_Sample_42_FD_206716 | JGI IMG/M metagenome (GOLD analysis project Ga0335083, IMG submission 206716) | Soil microbial communities from Loxahatchee National Wildlife Refuge, Florida, United States - Lox_Sample_4.2 | ecosystem: Environmental > Terrestrial > Soil > Wetlands | place: USA: Florida...
CAAAAGCTGGGCGGACGAAAGACCATTTCCCAGCCTTCGCAAATACCTACCCGCATCATGCAAGCAGATATTAAATAAGACCATTACCTATTAAATATTATAAAATGAAACATCCCCTGCTGATATTTTCTTTTATGATTGCGTTGCAATCTTTTGCACAAAACAGTTCATACACTGAAAAATTCCGCCCCAGGTTTCATTTTACGCCTGCAATCAACTGGACTAATGATCCTAACGGCCTGGTATATTACAAGGGTCAATATCATTTATTCTATCAATATAATCCCTTTGGCAATCAGTGGGGGCATATGAGCTGGGGGCATGCTGTGAGCACAGATCTGGTTCACTGGAAACACTTACCCGTAGCAATACCCGAAGAAAACGGAACGATGATTTTTTCAGGCTCTGCAGTCATCGATGAACAAAATAGTTCCGGGCTCGCTGCGAACAAAGGGGATATTCCAATGGTAGCTGTCTACACAGGCCACTATATCGCTGATACGAATAACAAAGAAAATTACATTCAATCCCAAAACATCGCTTATAGCGTAGACGGAGGTAAGGACTGGAAAAAATATTCCAATAATCCGGTGCTTGATCTGCATAAAAAAGATTTTCGCGATCCCTGTGTTTTCTGGTACGCTCCGGAAAAAAAATGGGTAATGGCAACAGTTCTTCCAAAAGAACATATTGTTCAATTTTATGGCTCACCCAACCTGATCAACTGGACTCATTTAAGTGATTTCGGCCCCGCAGGAGATATCAAAGATATCTGGGAATGTCCCAGCCTGGTACAGGTGCCTGTCAGTGGATCGAATGGGAAAAAGAAATGGGTGCTGTTCAATTCACAGCAAACCACCATGCAATATTTCGTCGGAGAATTTGACGGAACAAAATTCACGAATGAAAATCCTGCTGAAAATATTTATCGTCCGGATTACGGACCGGATTATTATGCGGGCATTACTTACAACCATCTTCCACCAGCCCAGCCTCCTGTATTATTAGGATGGGCGAATAACTGGACATATGCCAACGATATTCCAACCAATCCATGGAAAAGCATGATGGCATTGCCCAGGCAACTTTCATTAAAGAAAATAAATAATGAATGGATTTTATTCCAGCAACCTGTTCAGGCAATCTATCAGTTGCGGAAATCCCCGTGGAAAACAGATAGCGTCCATATTGAAAAAGAAAAATTACTTCCTGTAAAAAGCCAGCAATGCGAGCTGGATGTAGAATGGACACCCGCAGCCAATTCTGTTTCGGGAATTTGCCTCGCTGTGGAGAAAAATAAAAAGCTGATCATCGGCTACGACGAAAAAGAAAAAAAATTATTCATGGACAGGAAAATGTCGGGTGACCAGTCATTCAATAAAAAATTCCAGGAACTATCTCGTTATGATGCGAGCCTGCCATTGCCTGGAAAAAAACTTCGACTGCATATTTTTTTCGATCACAGCATTGTTGAGGTCTTTGCCAATGAAGGTCTTGTCCTGATGACCATGCAAATCTTTCCTGAAGAATCGGAAAATGGAATCGCTCTGTACACAGAAGGCGGAGCGAATCTTTTTGATCACGTCAAAATATGGAATTTGAAATCTGCCTGGTAAATTCAAGCCAGATCATTCGAATCTGACAATAGCGAATCCCTTTCGTTTAAAATTCTCATAAGGGATCGCTACTTCATTCTGTCCGATCTGGTGCGACTGCTGGAAATCCAATGTATTTCTCAATTTCCAGTAAACCATACCTTCATCAATAACCAAATTACCTTTGTAATCAAGTATCGTGGCATTCCCGAACTGATAATCATCATTTTCCTTGTAAAAACTATTATACAAAAAAAATATTCTTTTGTTAACCGGCATTACGAGATACGAAAGATATGGTGTGTTGAATTCTGTCACCTGTTCTTTATCAATGATGCCACTCCAGCAGCTGTCATTAGTATGCGCAGGGAAATAAAATAAACTCAGGTCTCCGCGGTTGTACAAAGCTCTCGGTCCGCTCAACCTGTCATATCTCGTATATCCATCCCTGTTAACCATCAGGGGAGTAACGGTATTGACTATATAATTTTCAGTAAACACAGATTCGAGTCCGCCGGGAGCGATGTATTGGTTGTTGTCGTAATAATCCGTTTCGTAGGGTCGTCCGTATTCTTTCAGCAGCATAAAACCTGTACCGGGAACCATTATAAAACTTTCATGTGTCAGGTTCTGGTTAAGAATTCTATATGCCATCAATGTGTTAAAACGATAAGACGAATCAAAATCCAATGCATGATCGGGCATTGAATAATGAACGACCTGTACATTTTTTAAAGGCTGATATTGAAATATGGAAACAATTCCCGCAAATACTTCCTGCCTTTCATTATCGATTGCAAGATCTACATCTTCCCATGTGGATGTTGCAGGAAGTTTAATTTCTTTGGAATTATATCCTGTATCTGTTGCATTAAAATGAAACAAAAGAAAATTTGAATTAATTCTCGAAGGAGTAGCCATCAGCCATTCTCCGCTGTTTGCAAGTTTTAATGGACCGTTACTGAAACATTCAATTGGGAAGCTGGTAAAATCATCCTGAATCAGCGGCTGTGTAATTAAATAATGTTTGTACCTAGTATACTTAATCAGGTTCCAGTTCCCGTCAAACAAAAAAGCATGTAATTTCCTGCCTTCGGTATCACCCTCAAAACACAAGAGCAATAATTTGCTTTTGTCCTCGGAACGAACCAGTATGAAACTATTTCCATCCTCATTGAAAGGCAGGTTCAGCAAGGTTTTGCCTTCATTCATTCTTTCGCCTTCAGGCGAATACCTGTTTAATACAAGGCTTGTCTTATTATTCCTTTGGACTAAAAGAAGCTGGTCCAGAAAATCTTCGTTAGAAACGAAATATTCTTTAAGCAGTGAATCCGAGATATTAAAAGGAGAGATGCTGTTGAGCAATTGCATTCTCGTATTGTAAATATCCAGGGTTTGTCTTTCTGCCTCTTCGTGACGGCCCATTTTTATTGTTTCCCTTCTTTCAACCCAATAATAATTCCCGGATTTTCCAACGACTTCAAACTTCCCGTCTATAAAAGGAGAATATAATACCTTTTGAGATATTGAAAGATTACTGTAGAAAAAAAGGGGAATTACACATATTATTACCTGGCGCCTCATAAGTAGTAAGTATCATTTCTAAGTTACAGCAATTTTTTTAGTTTATAGTTTTGAGTGTATAGCTTTCAGTTAAATAATTTTAAACCCGAAACTGTAAACTTTAAATCTCTCAATTCATACGGAATAAAGCGCCAAAAGGATTCTATACCCCTGAAATAAAATTCATCAAGGGTTTAAAACCCATGATTCATGTACCTTCGCAGCAATCAAAAGTATAATTTGAATCATGAAATTCAGAAACTTTAAAATGGTGAGCTATGTCGTGTTTGGGCGAGGAAGTTTTGATCAGCTGGATGAGATACTGGAACCCCACAGAAAAGCAGGCGCTCCCATGATTTTCCTTGTAGATCATTTTTTTGAAAACAAAGCCCTAGTCAATCGTCTACCTGTCCGTGGAAAAGATAAAATCGTTTTTGCAGATGTGACCTATGAACCAAAAACGAGTTATGTCGATAAACTGGCAAATCAATTGAAGGATGAATTCGGAACTGTGAGTGGAATTGTCGGAATTGGCGGTGGTTCTGCTATGGACCTCGCAAAAGCTGTTTCATTAATGATGAATAATCCCGGTTCATCTGCCGATTACCAGGGATGGGATCTTGTAAAAAATCCCGGAGTTTATAAAGCAGGAATTCCCACACTGAGTGGAACCGGGGCTGAGGTTTCGAGGACAACAGTGCTGACTGGACCGACAAAAAAGCTTGGAATGAATTCCGACTTCACTCCATTCGATCAGATTGTATTGGATCCCGTACTGACCCAAAATGCTCCTGTGAATCAGCGATTCTATACCGGCATGGATTGTTATATCCATTGTATTGAAAGTCTGCAGGGCACTTATCTGAATGAATTCAGTAAATCATATGGAGAAAAAGCATTGCAACTTTGTCAGCAGGTCTTTGTACACAAAAAGAACTGGGATGATGAGAGTGATGACCAGCTCATGATGGCTTCTTATGCGGGCGGCATGAGTATTGCATATTCGCAGGTAGGAATTGCGCATGCTGTCAGTTATGGATTAAGTTATTTACTGGGAACCAAACACGGGATCGGGAATTGCATCGTGTTTGATAAACTGGAAGATTATTATCCAGCAGGTGTAGTAGAGTTTAAGAAGATGGTGGAAAAAAACAAGATAGAAATCCCCCAGCATATCACCAAAGGGCTGACAGATGAACAATTCGATACCATGATCAATGTGTCGATGGGCATGAAGCCTTTATGGGAAAATGCCCTGGGAAAGGATTGGGAGAAAAAGATGACAAGAGAAAAACTTCGTGGATTGTATGAAAAACTGTAGAAGTTTTTCTACTGTCTCTTCTATTTATATAATCTTTTATCATGAAAAAGAAATTAAACTTTATTCTCATCATCATCTGCATTTCGACAATTTTCTTACCCAGGAGTCTGAGCGCCCAGAAATTGATTTTTTTATTTGGGCATCTGCAATATGCATTACCTGTCGACAATTATTTCAAAAACAATTATGATCATGGACTGGGTGTTGAAGGAGGTGCAGGTTTCGGAACCGGAAGAACATTCCTCGTAGGAACCATCGGATATACATCTTTCAGTAACACTGCAAAAAATTCTACCTATGGCAGTACTTCATATGTGCCCATAAAAGTGGGATTGAGGCATTATCTGTTTGTGGGAAAAATATTATTTCTGAGTGTAAATGCCGGTGTTGGCCTGATTAATAATAATGTGCAGAATAGTTCCAGGTTTAGCGGAGATATCGGGCTCGGACTGACTTTAGGTCCATTTGAAATCATCGCTGATTATGATGGCTATACCAGAACAAGTGCAGAAAATTCCGGTTATTCTTCATGGATAGGAATTAAAGGCGGAGTGAGATTTGGATTATGATCAAAAAATTTTCTTCTCATTACTTCGGCAGCGTTTTAAAAACTGCTTCATTCACTTTTATCGGATATTTCTTTTTTAATTCTGCTATCCATTTATCTTCTATATAAGCCTGGTAATCGTTGATAATAAGACCACGGGCTTCATTATAAGTACGGGGTTCGCGTTTGTCGAAAATCCTGATGATATAAGCCATTGTGATGCTGTTATCAGCCTGGTTCTTCACCATCGAAGTAAATTGATCTTTTTGCAGATGCCCGGATTCCGGAGGTGGAAGCTGGGTCAATTCAAATCTCCCTGAATCTGCCTGCGCCATTCCATTCGTACTATCTGAAGTTCTTCTCCAGTTAAATTGATTTTTTCCCATTTTGTCGGTGATGCCTTTAGCAGTTCTTTCATTTGTGCAGGTAAAAATAATGGCATCGGCGCTGGGTTGCCACCAGTAATTGTTTGCATTATTCTCATAAAAGTTCTTCAAACCAATGCTATCAGTGGAAGCCTTATCCCAGACTTCACGTTGCATGATTTCAAACAGGAGATTGCCGTCTTTGAATTCTTTCAACTGGTTTGCAAAATCTTTATTGTAGTCCTCCAGATGATTACGATAATAGTCCATCGCCACTGCTTGCTGATACTGGTCTAACAATTCTTTATTTGTTTTTCCATTCGTAAGTGTCGGGACATTCCTGATCCCTTTCCGGTAATCGATCCAGTCTTTGACGATAATATTTTTCTTCGCAAAGAAAAAAAGAACTGTTTTATTATCCAGGTCCGGGAATCTTATTGATTTATTTTTAAGAGCACTGTCAGTATAAGTCCATAAATGATCTTCGTTGATTGTATTTTTTCTGAATTTTGTTACCCGCAAAACATATTGAAGCATTTCTTTCCTCGATATCTCGATGCGTGGATCACTCATGACCTGCCTCTTCAGAGCTTCAATTGTTGCCTTATCCTTATTCACTGAAACCGGTTTTCTTTCGAGGAGTTTCAATATATGATAGCCATATGCAGTAGCAACAGGATGACTGATCTCTCCTTCTTTTTTTAAATCAAAAGCTGCATTCTCAAAAACAGCTTCATATCTTCCAACTCCGAATTCAGGAATCTCGCCTCCGCTTTGATAAGAGAGATTATCTCCGCTGAATCGTCTTGCCAGATCTGCAAAATTGCTTCCCTTCATCAATGCATTATAGATAGAATCTGCTCGTTGTTTTGTTTCAAATTTTGCAGATTCACTTGCATTATATGGAAACACCAGTAAGATCTGGGATACTTTTATTCTTCCAAAGGCTTTTCTTTCGCCCATATTTTTGAAAATATGATAACCACCCCTTCCGTGATATGGTTTTGAAAATTTCCCGGGTGCCGTATTGTATGCGAGTGTCTCCAATTCATAGGGCAATACGAAAACAGTAATATATCCCATATCTCCTTTATTGGTCTTTGCAAAGGGGTCTTCTGAATATTCAGCAGCTATATCTGCAAAATTCTTTCCTGCTGCCAAAGCTTTATATGCTTCCATTGCTTTTTTATAAGCTTTCAAAGTATCGGCAGGAGAAGCAGTTCTTGGAGAAGCAATGAAGATCTGGGCTATATGAATATCTTTCTGGCTGCGCATAAAAGCTTCATTCACCATTCTGTTGACGCTTGTTTCATCATGCAGGTACTGATCCACGATCTGATTTCTGAAATTTTGAAGTTCGGCCTGCTGATTCGGCAAACTGTCCAGCTTGAGATCATAAGCTTCCTGCACTTTTATTTTATACCGGGTATATAATTCAAGATAATCCCGGTATGATTTTTCAGAAGGTGTGCTGACCGTATTATTCTTGCGATATGCTTTTAAAAATTCAGCTTTGCTGATTGACTGTTTACCATATGTAACCAGTGTTTGTGCGGAAGCAGATATTGTTAAGAAGAAAATAAGGATTGATAAAAAAAAATTCCTTGAAACGGTTTGTTTCATATCAATTGGATTTGATATTCTTTAGTTTCAGTTTGATGACTTCATCCAATTGCTGGTAAGTCAGTTTTTTGGCAATGATGCGTTTTTCACTATCCAATAAATATAAAATAGGTGTTTGATAAACATCATACAACTGCTTATAACTGGGTTTGCCCCCGGCAGTTTCAGCATCTTTTTGCGCTTCAGACTGGTAAACGTGTATCCAATCTTTCAAATTGTGATCCCGGATGAATTTCAGCCATGCTTCATTGCCTCCGTCTACCATCACACCGAATAATTTTACGCCTTCGCTTTTCCATTTTGCCTGGTAAATGGAATCCAGCTTTGGCACTGTTTCTTTACAATGACTGCAGGTAGGATCCCAGAAACAAATCACAATAAATTTTGAATTCACATTGTAGAGGGAAACCGGCTTATTCGATGAGTCAGTCATTTCAAGATTCGGAGCAGGCTGGCCAATCAGATTGGCCATAAGACTATAAGCCCTGTCATTCACGAATTTCCTGTATTTCTCAGTAAAGAATTCTGCCTGTCCTGTGTTGATATACTTCTCAAACAAATGAACAAAAACCGCATCCTGTCCCATGTATTCGGGGTTGACATATTTCTGTACGAAATGAACCAGCAGGTATTTAAACATTTCTTTATTGGTTCTCGAATACAGAAGCATCATATCCACTTCACGATTTATAGAATCAACATCGGGAGAAACAAGGTCTTTATAATATTTATCAAGTTTGGGCTCGAAAATAGGAGTGCGGATGATCCTGTCATCAGTAAATGAAACACCATCCCAGTAATGTGATTTATAATAATTAAAAGCGAATGTGGTATCATAATGCCCTCCCGGTTGTTTATCTGCAGGAGGAATGGAAGGCTCCTTTAATAAATTCAAAAGGGTTGCAAGGAATGAAGTCGGATGTTTTTCCTGGATATCATTTCTGTAATTCTGGACTTCAAGATTCAGCTGCCTGTTCTTATCCATGATATCGGTTGAATCTTTTTTATTTTTTGCATTGGCCAGCATCGACTGGGAAGCTGCAAGAGCCTTTCCCTTTTTCGCCATGAATAATGTGTAGGATTGAAATAGGGTATTATCTGCAGATCCGGTGAATTTAACCCCTTCAGGAATAGAAGCGGTATCTGCTTCTATCGAAAAATTTTGTTCTTTATCGATCAATAATTCAAAAAGAATTTCTTTCCGGGGTGATACGATAAAATATAATCCTCCGGGCAAGGGTTCCTTTCCTTTAAAACTGCCTGTACTATTCCCATCTAATACAACAGAATCGCTGAGAGCTTTCAGCTTGCCATAATAAAAGCCCAGGTAAACCTTGCTATTGACATAAGGTTTCAGTGTGAGCTTAATATTATAAGCAGATTGTGGGAACACAGATACCGACCATAAGAGGACGGCCAATAAGCATAAATTCTTTTTCATAATACGGCGAAACTGGCGCTAAATTAATCTTTTAATCTTCCTTTTTGAACTTTTCCAAAGTTTAAAACTTTGGAAAAGTACATAAATCCCGGATGATTTATTTTTGTGCCTTGCGTAATAAGAAAAAAAATATTTCTCTCGAAAAGATCCTGGTGACCGATTATGCTGCCGAAGGAAAATCATTGGCACGCGTAGACGGAAAAGTGATTTTCGTGGAAAATGCAATTCCGGGTGATATTGTCAATATACGATTGACGAAGAATAAAAAAGACTGGGCTGAAGGCCAGGTCTTATCAATTGATCAGTATTCGCCTGACAGGGTAAAACCCTTTTGTACTCATTTCGGTATCTGCGGAGGATGTCAGTGGCAGATGCTGCCTTATGAGAAGCAACTTTATTATAAACAGAAGCAGGTGGAAGATGCTCTGAAACGAATCGGCAAAATAACGCTGCCTGAAATTAGGCCCATCATTGGAGCAGTGAATACAACGGGTTATCGGAACAAAATAGAATATACTTTTTCTAACAAAAGATTCTTATTGCGTGAAGAATTGCAAGATCCGCAGGTATCATCCACGCAAAATGTTGCGGGATTTCATGCAAAGGGAATTTTTGATAAGGTAGTAGATATAGATATTTGTCATCTTCAGGCCGAGCCTACCAACAGGATTCGTAAAGCAATCAAACAATGGGGAATTGAAAATAAGGTTTCTTTCTACGATATATTTCAGCACCGGGGTTTCCTGCGGACCATGCAGGTCCGGTTATGCACTACCGGTGAGATCATGGTAAATATTGTTTTCGGGGAAGAGGATGAAAAGAAAATCCATGCATTGCTGGACCATGTATTAAATCTTTTCCCTGAGATCACCACAATTCTGTACACCATCAATCCCAAAAAAAATGACAGCCTGCATGACCTGTTTCCACAGGTATATTACGGAAAAGGATATGTGATTGAAAACCTCTCTACCGCCCCGGGTGGCAAATCTTTGCATTTCAAAATCGGGCCCAAATCTTTTTTTCAAACAAATACCCGGCAGGCAGAACGGCTGTACCAGGTGACAAAAGACTTTGCCGCATTAAATGGCAGTGAAACTATTTATGATCTTTATTGCGGAACCGGGAGCATCGGTATTTTTTTGAGTGAGATGGCAAAAAAAATAATCGGTGTTGAATTGATTGATGAAGCCATTGAGGATGCAAGAGAAAATGCATCATTCAATAAAATTGAGCATGCACATTTTTTTACAGGTGAGGTGAGCGGAATTTGCAACGATAGTTTTTTTGAAGAGCATGGCAAACCCGATCTGATCATCACCGATCCGCCCCGGGCAGGTATGAGCGAAAAACTAACCCGGAAAATTTTAGAAATTGAAGCGCCGCGAATCGTATATGTCAGTTGTAATCCTGCAACACAGGCCAGGGACCTTGGCCTTTTAGACGAAAAGTATATCATAGAAAAAATACAACCGGTAGATATGTTCCCGCACACACTCCATATTGAAAATGTGGCGCTGCTCAGGAGAAAAAATTAAACTTTCCCAAAATTTTAAGCTTTGAAAAGTTAACTTGCACACCATAATAAAAGAAATATGACAGAGTTCAGGCCAGGCCGATTTCAGATGATCCCTCCCGTTATAAAGAATCTGATAATTATAAATGTGTTGGTTTTCATTGCCCAAAATACTTTTGCAAATAATACTTCATTTAATATTGAGAATTTATTTGCGCTCCATGATGTAAGTTCTTATTATTTCAAGCCACATCAGATAATCACTTATATGTTTCTTCATGGAAGCTTCGGCCATATTTTCTTCAATATGTTTGCCCTTTGGATGTTTGGAGCTATATTAGAAAACTATTGGGGAGCCAAACGATTTCTTATTTTTTATATGGCATGCGGAATAGGTTCCGCTCTTTTGCATTTGTTCATTCTGCACATGCAAATGAAACCCATAATAGATAGCCTGTCACAATACCCGCTTGCAGAACAACAGGAAGCTTTAACCAACCCTAATTCTGTATTAAACGAAGCAACTCTTGGTGCTTCAGGAGCTATATTCGGATGCCTGGCTGCCTTCGGTTATTTATTTCCAAACAGTCTTATTTACCTGTATTTCTTCGTTCCGATAAAAGCAAAATGGTTTGTTCTGATTTATGGAGCCATGGAATTATACCTGGGAATCCGCAATTCGGCAGGAGATAATGTAGCTCACTGGGCGCATTTGGGAGGAGCGATTGTAGGCATATTATTTGTTTTATACTGGAAAAAAACCGACCGGAGAAATTTTTATTAAACTATTGCCTCCCGGGAGTGTTAAGTTAATGCAGGCATGAAAAATAAATAGATCTTTGCATTGTTATTTTTTAATTTTGATATGATACACTAAGAAAGAAAAGAGTCCGTTCTATTTTTAATGATTTATCGCTTATTCTATGAATGTTAAAGAGGATAGCTATCGTAAAAGAATGAACCTGGGGCAGGATGGAAATTCGCTGATGAAGCTCATGATCATCAATGCCGTCATCTTCGTTATCCTGAAATTCATATATGTCATTTATCTGCTCGCTCCCCTTAAGATTGATGCCTACACCAACAATGTTTTTAGCTGGTTTGTACTGCCCGCAGATTTGGAAAAATTGATGAGTCGCCCCTGGACTTTTCTCACCTACATGTTCTCTGATAATCGTGTTTTCAGATTTATTTCAAATATGTTCTGGCTTTGGAGTTTCGGATACATTCTGCAGGATCTTACAGGAAACAGAAAATTAGCACCGATCTATATTTATGGAGGGGCTACCGGCGGTTTGGTCTTCGTGCTCGTTTCAAATTTTTTGCCCGGTCTTCATATTCAAATTTCACAAACAGTACTTGCAGGTGCAAATCCTGCTATCATTGCGTTAGCTGTTGCTACTACTACGGTAGCTCCTGATTATCGCATCTTCCCAATGATCAACGGAGGAATTCCTCTATGGGTCCTGACACTTGTATATATACTTATCAATTTCTCCAGCATCTCCTACGGTGATTCCGGTGCTTATATGGCTAATATCGCAGGAGCAGGCATGGGTTTTCTTTTTATTTACCAGATGCGCAGAGGGAGGGACTGGAGTGCCTGGATGAACAATTTCTTTGATTGGTGTAATGATCTCTTCAATCCCGATAAGAAAAATAGGCCTTCGAAGGACGAATTTTTCTACAATGTCTCGGGCACCCAGCCTTACAAAAAAATTCCGCATATCACACAGAAAAGAATAGACGATATCCTGGATAAGATCAACCAGCAGGGCTATCGCTTCTTAACAAACGAAGAAAAAGACATCCTCAAGCGGGCTGCTGAAGAGGAAGATTTGTAATTTAGACGGCAGTTATGGCATCTGTCAGGCAATTCACCAAAAGATTTTTAGTCGCCGCGAATATTTTCATTGCCCTTATTTTTTTGCTGTCCTGTGCAAATGCATTTCTTCATCCCGGCAGGTGGTGGATCTTTTCGCTGCTGGGCCTTCTTTTCCCATTATGGCTTTTGCTGCTATTCGGTTTTTTTATTTTCTGGTTCTTTTTCTATTGGCGGATTTCACTGATCTCATTCTTTGCTATGATTATTGGGTGGTCAAATATTCATGCTTTTTTCGCATTCAATATCCCCAAAAAATATTCAGTAGAAAAGCCCGATGGTAATTTGCGGCTACTCACCTGGAATATTCATTATTGGGATGATTTCATTACAAAAAAAGCCGGAGCTTCAGGTCATCGCAGCAAGATGATGCAGTTTGTCCAGGAACAAAATGCAGATATTTTATGTTTCCAGGAATTCAATCAGATGCTTGGCGGAAAAGATCCCGAAAATAATATTCTCGATATCCGAGACCAGATGCATTATCCCTATTATTTTTTTTCGGGCGATCATAAGAGCAGGAATGGCAAATATGAATCCGGTGTCATTATATTTTCCCGATATCCGATTATCGATACAATCAGAACAAAATATAGTTCCGATGCCAACAGAGGATCGGAAAGCCTGATCGGAGCCGATATCAATTTCAATGGTAAAATACTCCGGATCTGCACCACGCATTTACAATCGGTACTATTCCGCAGTAAGGATTTTCGGAATGTCGAAATTATCAGGAATGTGGATGACAGCATTTTGGAAGCATCCAAATCGATTATCAAAAAACTCAGAAGAGCATTTAGCCTGAGGGGAAATCAGGCAGATATCGTAAGACAGGAATTGGATAAAAGTCCTTATCCCGTCATTATTTGCGGTGATTTTAATGATGTCCCCAATTCATACACTTATTTTCATATCCGCGGCAGCAGGCAGGATGCGTATTCGGAAAAAGGATTTGGCATCGGAAGGACTTATGTCAATCTCTCCCCTACATTGCGCATTGACTATATTATGGC
>Ga0335083_10008097_pt1 | contig 12865 bp, 13 predicted proteins | sample Lox_Sample_42_FD_206716 | JGI IMG/M metagenome (GOLD analysis project Ga0335083, IMG submission 206716) | Soil microbial communities from Loxahatchee National Wildlife Refuge, Florida, United States - Lox_Sample_4.2 | ecosystem: Environmental > Terrestrial > Soil > Wetlands | place: USA...
AGCATCTGAAAGGCACCCTCGGCAATGGCGGCGCAACCGTCAAGGCCACCACGGTCAACGGCAGCATCCACTTTCAGAGGGGCAATGTTGCCTTGTGATTTATCGGGCTTGACGTGCGTCCGTTGGGCCGCGATTTTTCGCCTGTGAAAACCGCCCCCCTTTTGCTTCTTTTCACATTCACATTGATCGGAGTTGCTCGTGCGGAGGATGCCATCACCCCAACCCATCCCATCGAACTGTTCAACGGCAGGGATTTTTCAGGCTGGACGTTTTGCATGAAAGATAACGCCGACCCGAGGCCAACCTGGAGTGTCACCAATGGCGTCATTCGTTGCACAGGCACACCGGTTGGGTACCTCCGCACTCTCCAAAATTATCGCGATTTTATTCTGACTGTGGAATGGCGTTTCATCAAAATTACTCCCAAGGCCGATAACACCGGCGTGCTTGTTCATATTCAACCGCCCGACAAGGTCTGGCCCCTGTGCATTCAGAACCAGGGCAAGTCCGGCCGGCAGGGCGATCTGTTTTTGATGGCCGGCGCGGAGGCAAAAGAGCACAAGGGCATGAACATGAACGCGCCGGTACCGATGCGCGGTCCGCCCAATGAAAATCCCATCGGGTACTGGAATACCAACGTGACGATTTGCGCCGGTACCGAAGTCGAAGCCGTCATCAATGGAAAATGGGAGAACGAAATCACCGAATGCACCATTTCCTCCGGTTTCATCGGCATCCAGAGTGAAGGCGGCGACATCGAAATCCGCAGGATGTACCTGGAGCCGGTGAAATGAATTCCCGTTGCGGCTTTTGGGAGAAAGCCGCAAATACTGGCAGCGATTTGCCAACCGCCGCTACGCCGGCCGTAGTTTCACCAGCGTCGCGCCCCAGCCACCGAACTGCGGATAATCGAGCGTGAATGAAATGACCTCCGGATGTTTTTTCAAAATGGCGTGAACCGTGCGCCGCAGGTTGCCGATGCCCTTGCCGTGGATGATCCGCACCTGAAGAATGCCGCGCGCTTGGCAAGCGGCCAGATAATCCGGCACCAGGTCCTTCACCTCACCCGGCTTGAACGTGTGCAAGTCCAGCACACCGTCAATCGGCATTTCCATTGGTTCATCAGTCATCGCTCTGCAACTGTTTCTTTACCCACGCTTTTGCCTCCCGCGGGGTTTTCAATTCGTCCGCCAGTTGTTTCTCTCGGATTTCGTCCAGCAACGCGCCCATCGCCGGGCCGGGCTTCATGCCCAGCTTGATCAAATCCCTGCCGGTGAGCAGCGGTGGGCGGATCGCCGGTTTCTTCTTCAATTCCTCCGCCTGTGCCACCAGAAATTCGTAATGCTCCAGATTGCCGTGCGAACCGAGGCAATCGAGTCGATGCAGCTCCAACTCCAGGGGAAATGTCTTGCGCAACAACAGCCGCCGCAGCGTCGCTTTGCGCATCAGTTTCACGTCCTTGAACTGCATGTGCTGCCGCACGCATGCCACGATCTCCTCGATTTGCTTTTTGGGAAACCGCAGCCGCTGTAAAATCCGTTCCGCCATCGCCGCGCTGACTTTTTCGTGCCCGTAAAAATGAATGGCGCCGGTCGCGGGATCACGCTCCGCCGTGGCCGGCTTGGCGATGTCGTGCAAAATCACCGCCCACGGCAGCGACGGCGACGAATCCGGAGGCATTTTATCAAGCATCAATCGAATATGCTCGAACACGGTGCCTTCGGGATGATAATCCGGCGATTGCTCGCAAAGGAGCGTGGCAATAAGTTCGGGCAGAACGCCGGGAAGCAGCCGGCTGTCGCGCAATAGAACCAGGCCGCGGGCGGCAATCGTAGGACAGACAGCTTGCCTGTCATTTGGCAGGTAGGAAGCCAGCCCTACCTTATTCTGCGAAAATAATTTGATCAGCTCATCCCGGATCCGTTCGGCGCTGATGAGTTCGATCTTGGGCGCGAGCTTTTTGACGGCGGCGAATGTTTGCGGTTCGATTTCAAATCCCAGTTGCGCGGCAAACCGCACCGCCCGCAACAGGCGCAAATGATCTTCGGAAAACCGTTCCTCCGGCGCACCGATGGTGCGGATGATTTTTGCCTGCAAATCCTTTTCGCCGCCGACCCAATCGTGAAGCTTTTCCGCAACGGGATCGAAGAAAAGCCCGTTAACGGTGAAATCGCGTCGCTGCGCGTCCGCCTCGGCGCTGCTGAAAACGACCCTTTCCGGACGCCGGCCGTCCCGGTATTCCGCCTCGGCACGAAAGGTGGCGACCTGGAAATGATGTCCACCCTCAACGACAATCATCACGCCGAATTTGCGGCCGACGGCGAGCGTGCGCTTGAATAGCTTCTCGATTTGTTCCGGTCGCGCGTCCGTGGCGATGTCGTAATCCTGCGGTTCGCGTCCGATCAAAAAATCCCGCACACAGCCGCCGACCCAAAACGCGGCGAAACCGGCCGTTTGCAAATGACGGACAATTTCGGTGGCAGTCGCGCGCGAAAGATGATTCACAGAGTTCATTCTCACGCAAAGGCGCAAACCCCGCCAAGATAATTTACTTTGCGCCTTCGCGTCTTTGCGTGATTAAATTTGGTCGTTTCCCCAAACGGCTTTTACGTGCGCGATGCCGGATTTGACGGCTTCGAGGGGCAATCCCGGGTTGAGTTCGAACACCTTGATGTGCTCCGGTTTCACAAATGGCTTCAGCACGGCATAATCAATCGTCCCGGTGCCGGGCGCAGCGTGGTCGCGGTCGGGAAATTGCACGTCGTGAATGTGAAAACCGACCAGCCGGTCAGCCAGCGATTCCAGGTGTTGCACATGCCGGATGAGGCCGAGGTTCTCCTTGATTTGCGCGTGGCCGACATCGTGCCAGTAGCCCACCGCCGGGCTGACAAACTCACGGAAGAATGACACAAAATCACTTTCCAGCGGAATTTCCTCCAGCGCCTGGCGGTTTTCGCAACCGAGTTTCAGCCCGCGTTTTTCGGCCTCCGGCACAAGTTTACGCAGCGTGTCGTACATGTGAGCGACAAATTTCTCCTTCACTGCTTCCCGTTTGGCGATGGCTTCGGCGCGGAGTTTTTCAAATTGCGGTGTTGGCTTTCCCTCGCGTTCAAGCAGGTCACATAACCGGCCGGTATAATCCTTCAACTCCATGCTCCCCAAATGCAGCACCACGGCCGGCGCCTTGACGCGCACCGCGAACTCAAACGTCTGGAGCGTGTACCGGATGGCCAGCTGGCGTTCGTAGTCCTTCCCGGCCGAAAACTCGTACAGGTTCGGCGCGGCGTGAGTCACGCCCATCGGCAACGGACAGAAATTATGGAGGCTGGAAATCTTGATTTCGCCCGCGCCCACCGCGGCCAGAATCCCCGGCATGAGACTGATGGAAACCCCGTGACTGAGCTCGGCATATTCAAAGCCCAGCTCGCGGATTTCGCGCAACATGGCGCGACCGTCGATGTGACGGTGGGAATTCCAGCAGGTGGAAAATGAATACATTATTTAATTGCCGATTGCGGATTTTCGATTGCGGATTGGTGGATAAAATAAGAGACCGAACACGACAGAATTCTTGCCGTGTCCGGTCTGGTTGCAATGAAAAAATTACAGATCCGCGTAACGCGCCGTCAGCATGGCGGAAAAACGCGCGGCTTTTTCCTTGCGACGGCGCTTTTCACTCGGCTTTTCGAAATGCCGGTGATTGCGCACGACCTTCAAAGTGCCCTCGCGGTCCACTTTTTTCTTCAGCCGGCGCAACGCCCGATCCACTGACTCGCCTTTTTTTAATTTAATTTCGGTCAAAGCAACTCACTTCCTTTCTGCGCCGGAACACCACGGATCCGGCAAAATGGGACAAGCAGTCTGGCTTGTCCGCGCCCACCCGTCAACGTGTAAATCGGCGCAGTAAATGTCGTAGAAACTCAGTCTGCTTTTGCAGGTGGGGTGGGCAGCCTGTCCCGCCTTGCGGTGATCCCCGCGAGCCGGACGCGGCGGCCTGCACGAAGCGGGGGCGGCCCGTCAGCTGCCTCGCCCCACCAAGCCGGCCGGCCCATCGTTGCAATTGCAGCCCATGAAGTTATCCTGCCCGCATGAACAAAGGAAAACCGGCGGTCCGCGCCGCCGCCGATGTGGAATTGGAAAGGCGCATCCGGGAGCTGATCGCTTTCAAAGGAGGTGGCCACAATGAAAAGGAAGTCACCGACATCCTGGAAAACGCGTTGAAACTGTTGACGGACGTGAAGGACACCGGTGACGTGCGCGTCATTCAGACGGCGCTGCGCGAATTGCGCTATTCGTTCCGGCTGTTCGCACCGTACGCGCATATCCGCAAGGTGACAATCTTTGGTTCGGCGCGGACCAGGCCCAACCAAGCAGAATACAGACAGGCCGTCGAATTCGGACGCAAGATTGTGAAGGCCGGGTTCATGGTCATCACCGGCGCCGGCCCGGGCATCATGCAGGCCGGCCACGAAGGCGCCGGGCCGGAAAACAGTTTCGGCATGAACATCCGCCTGCCGTGGGAACAAGGGGCCAACCCCGTCATCGCCGAAGACAAGAAACTCATCACCTTCAAATACTTTTTCACGCGCAAACTGATTTTCATCCGGCACTCGGACGCCATCGTGCTGTTTCCGGGTGGTTTCGGCACGCTCGATGAGGGTTACGAGGCGCTCACCCTTATGCAAACCGGCAAAAGCCAGCTCATGCCGCTGGTGCTGATGGACCGGCCGGACGGCACTTACTGGAAAACCTGGGATCAGAACGTCCGCGAACACTTGCTGCGCGACAAACTGATTTCGCCCGAAGACCTGAATCTTTACCAAATCACGGATAATGCGGACGAAGCCGTGAATGTCATCACGCGTTTCTACCGCAATTTTCAGTCCAGCCGGTTCGTAAAGGATCTGCTCGTTCTCCGGCTCAAAACCGCACTATCCGCAGCCACCGTCACCACTTTGAACAAGGACTTCGCCGACCTCATCGACGGCGCTCCCATTAAATCCATCAAACCGACGCCGGAGGAAATCGACGACAAGGATAATTTGGAATTGGCGCGCATCGCGTTCGGTTTCAATCGTCGCGACTACGGCCGGCTGCGGCAGTTGATTGATGTGTTGAATGGAGCGTGAAAGCCCGCAGGGCCGGCATCTTTGTACTTCAGGAATCCCCCAACGGCTCAAGCTCCGTCAGGAGCGATACCATCGGGAAAGCGAATGGAATGTGTTGCTCCTGACGGAGCTGATTTGGTTCTTGTATCGGTATCTATAAATAGACCACGCCTACAGCGCTAATGCTTTTCCTCCCTCTCCGCCAACGGAGTTGGGGGAGAGGGTCGGGGAGAGGTGGCGCGTTTCAACCCGGTTTCGGTGGAGGTTGAATCAGATCGCTGACGTTCGGGGGAACAAAACGGTGGTTCTGAACCTTCCGCATTACCTCCACGCAGCCGGTCCTCCGATGCAAGGCATTCCAGATTTCCAAAAGAACAGCTTCACGGTTCGCCCGCCATTGATGGTTCCAAAAACGCAATTCCCGAATCCTTTGAGACGCCAGAAGTTTTTCGCGCTCCTCGTCATGCCGGTGCTGTTCCGGTAGCCCGTGTTGGAATCCATCCAACTCAATGGATAACTTTGCGGCGGGACAATAGATGTCGAGATAGTAATCTTTTAGAGGATGCTGCCGGCGAAATTTGAATCCGGCAAAACGACCAGCCCGCAAGGCGCGCCACAACTCCTTTTCTTGGTCCGTCTGTTCACGACGGAGATGACGGGCGTTGCTGGTGGGATTCACAGACGCAACGTAGTTGATATTTTTGGAGCGACAAAACCAAAAGCGCCGCCTCTCCCCGGCCCTCTCCTCCGCAAAGCGGAGGAGAGGGAGAAAATTCCCTGGTGCTTGAGTTTCCTGACGGTATGCAATTGATCCTGCGTGCCTGCACACTCGACAGCCCGCCTTCTGATTGTTAGCGTTCGGCCATGAATTTTCTGGTCACCGGCGGCGCGGGCTTCATCGGCTCGCACGTTTGCGAACGGTTGCTTCGGGATGGCCATGCGGTCTGGGCCCTGGATGACCTCAATTCATTTTACAGCCCGGCCATCAAGGAAAAAAACCTCAAGGAAATTTCTTCGCTGGGCAAGCCGTTCACGTTTGTTTCCAAACACTTGTCGGATGTCCGGGCGCTGGAAACCCTGTTCGCTCAGGTCCGGTTTGATCAGGTCATCCATCTGGCCGCCCGGGCCGGCGTCCGGCCCAGTCTCGACGAACCGGAATTATTCCAGCAGGTCAATGTGGAAGGCACGGTCAACGTGCTGGAGGCGGCGCGACGACACGGCGTGAAAAAAGCGCTGCTCGCCTCTTCCTCCTCGGTCTATGGCGTGAATGCCAAGGTGCCGTTTTCGGAAAACGACCCGGTCTTCTCGGTCATTTCACCGTACGCCGCCAGCAAACTGGCCTGTGAAGCCCTCGGCCACGTCTATCATTACGTTTATAAGATGGACGTGGTGATGCTTCGGTTTTTTACAGTTTACGGCCCACGTCAGCGGCCGGACCTGGCAATTCACAAATTCGCCAAGCTCATCCACGCCGGCAAACCGATCCCGGTTTACGGCAACGGCTCCACGGAACGCGATTACACCTACGTCAGCGACATCGTGGATGGCGTCATCGCCTGCACGCAGAAGAAGTTTGCTTATGAAATCTTCAACCTCGGCGGGTCGCAAACCGTCAAACTGAGCCGGCTCATTGATTTGCTGGAAACGGCGCTTGGCCAGAAGGCCCTTATCGACCGCTTGCCCACCCAGGCCGGTGATGTGCCTCGTACTTATGCAGACATTTCCAAGGCGCAGGCGTTGCTGGATTATCATCCGCGGATCAAAATCGAGGAGGGCATCCCCAAATTTGTGGATTGGTTTCGCCAAAATCAGTGATACACTGTCCCGGTCATGAGTTCACCGACGTCATTTAATCGTCCGACCTTGAAGGAGGGGCTGGACGCCTGGAAACAACTGCTCGCCGCGAAAGGTCTTGGCACCGAGTTGCGCTGGATTTTCGAGGAAAATCTGTGCTTCGAGAAATCACCGGCTGGAGAGAGCGGTCTTCACCTCGGTTTTCAGACCCGATTTGCACCGCCACCCGAGGATGCGCTGGACATCGCGTTCGATCACTTTTGTGAAAGCGACCGGCGCATTGTCTTCTATCGGCTGGGCGGAAATCTGGGTAAATCCATTTGCGTGTTGTTGTGCGACCCATGGTTTGAAAACAAGGGTGAAGCCGAGGGGTTTCAGCGCCGGGACGAATGGCGGGTGTCCTTCCATCCCGGCCAGACGGACGAAATCGAGGAAATCACCGACCTGGGCCGCTGGCTGCGCCGGGTCAAACACGGTCGCGCCTTCCACGATCTGGATTTTTGCATGACGCTGGCGGCCATTGACGAGATCAAGACCCACGGCCGCGTGCTCCTGCCCTACGAACGTTTTGCCTCGACGATGCTCAACCGCCTGCGCCGGTTCCTGGGCCAGCCGGCTTAGGGCTTTCGCGGCGGCGCCAAATCCGGCGGCGCGTTGGTGGCGCCCTTGTTTTCCTTTTTAAACGCCGAGCGGAAGAGCCAGTGACGCTTCAAGCCCTGGACAAAATCGTCGGCGTCTCCCACTGTTTTGGAGATGGCACCCAGCATATTCGTGTTGGCCTGAACCTGGGCGTTGAGGTTGCTGGTGAGGTCGGCCAGATGATCCAGGGTCGTGGACAACAATATCAGATTGGTATCCACGTCGGCCACTACGGACACACTCTGTTCCGCGCCGTTGGTGCCCAGCAGCCACACGCCCAGCCCGCCGGGTTCGCGCAGTTGTTCGCCGAGTGCCGCGAAATTGGTCAGCAACGGCTGCGTTCCGACGATGGCGGCATTGAGATTCGACGTGGCGTTTGCCGTGTTGTCCAATACAACGGAGATTTTGTTCGTTAAGGCCAAAACATTGGGCAGTGCCTGCTGCACCTGAACAATCATCGCCTGCAATTGATCTGACACCGGCGGCGTTTCCATCGCATGCAACCAGGCGCTGTCATCGCCCGGTTTGAAAATTTTGTAATGATGTATCCGCCCGTCCCACGACGCCACGATGCGATGCTTGTCCTTCTCCCGGTTGTCGTAGGCATAAAGGGAATCCACTCCCATCGCTGCGATGACCTGGAGATTGGATGCCGTCAACACACTATAGGCCTGGTAGACGATGTTGGAATTTTTATCGAAGACGTCCTGGGAAAGCTGCCACTCGCCCGGGTCTTTGACCACCAATCCTTTCAGTTCGTTAACGGTCTTCAGAAAGACCGGTTGGGTGACGACGATCTCATAGCCGTTGGTTCCGCGCGTGACTTCCAACTGGCGTTTGCCCAGAAAATCCGCCGCATTCACCTTCAGGTACGAGCCCCCGGTCCAGAGATAACGGAAGAACGGTTCGTGGATTTCAAAATCCACCTCGACATTGTGCGGGTCGCGCGGCGGCCGTGGACGGACCGAGGTGATTTGCCCGACCTCGAAACCCATCATATAGACCGGGTCGCCCACATTCAAACCGGCTGAACTTTGGAGATACGTGTGGAACGGCGCTTTGATTTTGAACCACCCCTTCCGTTCCGCCGTGTGATAGAGGTAATAGCCAAAACCGAACAGCAACAGCGCCGTTGCCAGAAATACAAACCAGCCCACCGCGCGTTCCATGCGGCTCAAGCGCGTACGTAGTTGCGGGGTCAGGTCTTGCAGGGCCACAATTCGATCTCGTCAGATTGTTGTTTCCAGCGGTACAGCCAGCAGCTCTCTCACCACCGGATCGTTCGCCGATTCTATCTCATTCCAGGAGCCAAGGGGGAAAAATCTTTTATCGCGCAACAGCGCAAATTTCCGGTTCGGGCTCCGCCAGGGACGCAGATCATCCGTCGTGGCGACGATGGTCATCGGCCTGCCGGCACACCAGTGGTGTCCGCGCGACAATTGGTCCAGAAACCGCAGCCACCAGTGCAGGTGTCGCATGCCAAGACCGGCCAGCGGATCGTCCAGCAGCAATAGCATCGGCCGGAGAATCAAGGCCCGCGCCAGGGCCACGCGCTGGCACCAGTTGGCGCCCACGCTGGAGGGCTTGAGGTCGGCCAACGCCGTTAATTCCAACAATTCCAGCAACGCTTCCACTTCACGTGCCGCCTCGCCGGGCGGCAAATCGTGATGATACTGCAGCGGTAATGCCACATTTTCGCCGATAGTCAGGTGATTGAACAATTGGCCACCGGCAAAAACCAGACCCACGTGCAGGCGCTCCACCAGCTTGGCCTCACCAAACACACGCGTTTCCGTCCCGAACAGTCTGCACTCGCCTTTCACCGGCGCCATCAACCCCGCGGTCAGCATCAGGAAATCGCTCTTGCCCGATTGTTCCGGCCCGGCGACGATGCAGAACTCCCCCGGCGCCACCGACCAGTTCACGTCCTCCAATACGACGGAGCCGATGTCGCGCATCGCCCCGACACTGACCTCGCGCATCTCAATTACCGCCCGGTTTTCGGTTTCGCTCATCGGATGAGATAAAGCAGGATAAACAACGCATCAATCAGCACGCAGACGATGACGCCCTGCGACACCGCGCGCACGGCCACGCGGGAGACATCCTCCAGCCGCAGCGGCTGCGCCAGGCCGTGATAGCACGTCACGATGGCGATGAAAAATCCGAACGCGATGGTCTTTAACGCCAACAGCACAAAATCCAGCCAGCCGAGCGCCTCGGTGATTTGTTTGAAATAATCACCCGGCGTCATCGGCACGTTCTGCAAAAACGTGAACAGATAACCGCTCGCCAACGCGCCGATGATCAAATACACCGTCAGCGCAAAGACACCCAAAGCCATGCCGATGACGCGCGGTACAATCAGGTAATGCACCGGATCAATGCCCAGTGCTTCCAGCGCCTCGATTTCGCCCAGTGCCCGTGCCGTGCCCAGTTCGATGACATGCGCCGTGCCCACGCGCGCCAGCACCAGCATCGCCGCCAGCAACGGGCCCAGTTCGCGCACCACCACTATCACCATCGTCGAACCGAGATATTCGGTGGCCCCGACCTGCGCCAGGGCTGAAACCGTCTGTCCCACGATGAGAAATCCCAGCGCCAGCGCCACAAACAGAAACATGGGCAACAACGCCACGCCCGCCCGGACAATTTCCTGCCGGATGCGCGGCCGGATCACGTTTCGAGCCGTCCGGAATTTCCGCAACAGGACGCCCAGCGTGATGAGCGCAAAGGCCGCCAGACCCTGCAAGGTGAGCAGAAACAGGAACAGTTTTCGGCCCAGAAAATCGGTGTAGGATTTTGGCAGCGCTGCACGCCGGAACCACTGTGTGTCCGTCAAGCTAAATGCCTTTGCCAGATTTTCACGCATGTCCCCAGCGTAGGACTGTGCCGGTTTTGAGACAAGGCGTGAAATCCACGCGCCCGGCCACGTTTTCGTTGTCAAATCTCGGGACTGTTCGTTCCAAATCAGGTCGTTCGGTTTGCTTTTCAGGTCCTCGCTTCTTTGGCCCAAGCCATGCTGGCAAAACGGTCATGACGAAAATCGCTTACAGCGAGAGCGAAAGCGGTAATGTCGTACGCACCGCGGTCGTTCCTGCCAACCGTTCCGAACAGCCAAGATTCGGTCCACTCGACAGCACCATCATCGTCGTAATCCTCCTGTGTTTCCTCCTGTGCGTCGCGGGGCTGATCTATTATCCGCTGACTCACTGAGCGGCGGCCGGCTTTAAAACGGTCTGATGGCCTGAACCGGCTGCTTGCAGCCCCACGAAAAAACTGTCCTTGGGCGGTCGCCTCGTTGCAAACTTCCCGCAATGACGCTCCGCGAAGCCAAAGCCCGGCACGCACAGCTCGCCGACGAAATCCGTCGGCACGATCACGCCTATTACGTCGAAGGCCGGCAACTCATCACCGATCGTGAATACGACCAGCTTTTCAAGGAATTGCAGGATTTGGAGAAACAATTTCCCGAACTCGTCACGCCCGAATCGCCCACGCAACGCGTCGGCGGCGCGCCCAGCGAAAAATTCGTCCGCGTCAAACATCTGATGCCGATGCTTTCGCTCGACAAGGTTGAGGCCGCCGAACACCCCACCAGCGCCGAAGAACCAAATCGCGACCAACGCAACCGCCAGCAGGATGAAAACACGCTGGCTGAACTGAGCGCCTGGGACGCCACCGTTCGCAGGCATCTGGGCCGCGATAAAATCCAGTACGTCCTGGAGCCGAAGGTGGATGGCGTGTCCATCAGCGTTCATTACCGTCAGGGCAAACTGGCGCTCGGCGTCACACGCGGCGACGGCACGGAAGGCGACGATATCACAACGAATCTCAAAACCGTCCGGGCGATTCCATTGGAGCTCGCACCCGTAGCGGCGCTCGGCCGAGCGCCGCAAGCTCCGCGCGCATTGAGCAAAACGAATGATGGCGGCGTTCTGCCGAACGCCGCTACGCCAAAGCTGTTGGAAGTCCGCGGCGAGGCATACATGCCGGTGAAGGAATTCGAGGCCATCAATAAAAAGCTCGAAGCCGCCGGTGAGAAACCATTTCCCAACGCCCGCAATGCCACCGCCGGCACGCTCAAGCAACTTGACCCCAAACTGGTCGCGCAACGCCCGATTCGCGCCGTATTTTATGCGACCGGCGCGGTGGAAGGCATTGAATTCAAGAAACATTCCGAGATGCTCGAAGCACTGGCCCGATTCGGTTTGCCTACCCAAAAACTCTGGTGGGTTTGCGACGGCATTGACGAGGTATTGAAAATCTATCGCGAAAAAGTTGTCGCGCACTACGACGAAGACAAAGACCTGCGGCGGCAATTGCCCTACGAAATTGACGGCATTGTACTCAAGGTTAACACGCTCGCCGACTGGCCGCGCATACCGGGCCGCACCCGCGCGCCCGGCTGGGCCATTGTTCACAAACCCGTGCCTTGGATTACACCTGCCGAAACCGTGCTCAAAGCCATCACGGTGCAGGTCGGGCGGACCGGTGTGCTCACGCCTGTGGCGGAACTCGAACCGGTCTTTGTGCAAGGCTCGACCATCTCGCGTGCGACATTGCACAACGAGGACGAAATCCGCCGCAAAGACATCCGCATCGGCGACACCGTGGTCATCCGCAAGGCCGGCATGGTCATTCCGGAAATTTTCGAGGTGGTGAAAACCAAACGCCCGCCCGACGCGAAGGAATTTGATTTATTTAATTATATCGAAGGCAAATGTCCGGTTTGCGGCGGTCACATCGCCCGGGAAAAGGTTTCGGCAGGGGACAAGGAAGAAGTCGCGTGGCGCTGTCAGAATGTGGCCGGCTGCCCGGCACAACAGACCCGGCGGGTGGAATATTTCGCCCACCGGAAGGCGCTCGACCTCGTATCGCTCGGCGGGGTGGTCGCAGAGAAACTGGTCGAACGCGGCCTCGTCAAGGAACCGCTCGACCTGTTCGATTTGAAATTGGAGCAACTGGCCAAACTGAATCTCGGCACCGACGAGGAACCGCGCGTGTTGGGGGAGAAAAACGCGAACAAAGTCCTGGAAGCCCTGAAACGATCCAAGACCGCGCCGTTGTCTCGCTGGATACACGCGCTGGCTATTTCCGATGTGGGTGAGGCCACTGCCAAACAACTCGCCGCCACGCACGACTCATTGGAGGCACTGGCGCATTCCGATGTGTTGCGCGACATCCGCGACCTGGGTGCGAAGGAGGCCAAACGCGCTGAAATCAGCCCGCGATCACGCAAAAACCCGCCAAACAACGAAGCGGAGAAAGCCGCGCGCGCGCAGCATGATGCTGCACTCAAACAGGAAATTGCAGAAATCGAA
>Ga0335083_10008099_pt1 | contig 12864 bp, 10 predicted proteins | sample Lox_Sample_42_FD_206716 | JGI IMG/M metagenome (GOLD analysis project Ga0335083, IMG submission 206716) | Soil microbial communities from Loxahatchee National Wildlife Refuge, Florida, United States - Lox_Sample_4.2 | ecosystem: Environmental > Terrestrial > Soil > Wetlands | place: USA...
GCTTCAGAAAAGAGTGGTACCCTTGCGCGCCTTGAAACTCACCGTGCCCGGACTGTTGATTGGCAGCTCCATCAGTTCACTGGTGATTCATCCGAGCGCACTGCTGGTCAAGTTGTTTTTCGGTCCCGTCTCAATTTTGCTGGGTGTTCTAACCATTATCCTTTCCCGAAGGACCGCAAAATCAGCCACCCGCACCGAAATTCCGCCCAACGCAGCGTTCCCGCTTTTCATCGTTTCCCTGATTGGCGGACTCATTACCGGCTGGATCGCCATCGGTGAGGGCGAACTGGTCGCCGCGCTCCTGATGCTCGCCTATGGCGTGAACGTCACCGCCTGCATCGGCCTCGGCGTGGTGCTGTTGTCGATCAATTCGATTTTCCTGACCCTGCTTCACCATTTTTTTCTGGGAGGGATACCCTGGCATATCGCCGCTTTTACCGGACTGGGTTGCGTGTTTGGCGCGCGACTGGCTCCCTTCCTCAGCCGCCGATCGAATCCGATCGTGCTGAAAACTATTTTTGCCATCATCGCCATTTGCGATGGAATCCTTTTCATCGTTCAGTATTTGATCGTTCACCGCGGAAGTTAAACGCTCGCTGCAAATGGACAGCGCGGCTTCAAATTCATACCTTATCGGGGGTTGACCCGGCCCAATTATCCCCGGGACAAAATTATCGCCAAACGTTGCACCCGCAGACAAGTCCGCGAAAGTCCGCTGTAAATGGACAGCTCCAACCCGCCTCCTGCCGTTCGGCCCTGGCACCCTGGCCTTGAATCAGCTTCGCTCGCGCCGCTGCCATTGCGTGTTGCAACCCGTCATTTCACAGGGGCGAGCAACGGCCTGCCAATTAAACAAAGCACCGAGACAACCAAAAGCCCAGGAGAAACAAGGATGCGAAAATTGACTTCCGAGGGAAGAACCGCTATTATCATCAATGTTTACGGGGGGAATTACCCAAAAGTTCATGTTCATGAAGAGAACTTTGCTTACGATGGCGGCGCTGGCTTTGTTGGCGGGCGCACCCGCGATCATTCGGGCGGCAGATACAAACAGTCCGGGCAGTTCGGTCAGCGTTGTGGTAAAGCCCTATCCTCTCGACCACTGTCTCGTGTGTGGTGACAAGGTTGGGGGAACGAACAGTGCGGTCATTGTCAACTACGACGGGCAGGAAATGAAATTCTGCTGCAAGAGATGTGTGCAGGATTTCAACAAAGACCCTGAGAAATACCTGAAAAAACTTAAGGAGGCAGAGAAACAGGGTGACACGCATTAGCGCATCGGACGACGGTTGAGGCTTCATTCCCGGTGTGCCGATTTCCCAAACTCCGACAGGCTCAATTTGGTAATTGTTACCCGGTGGGTTTGTGCCAGGCGCACGTGGCTTTTGGGGATTGGTGATAATTTGTCCGGGGAATATTTTTACAAGCTCGCCAGGCGGCTTGGAAGCTCATCAACAGGTGTGTAATGGCAAAGCCTTGTATCTGCGGAAAATGTCACCCCAAAACCGGACGGTAATAATCGCGCTATCCGGCCTTGACTTCGACCCGGCCACGTTCGAGATTTGAACCGTGTTTGTCCGAATCGGCAAAATGTTTGTTGTCATTTCGCTCGTCGCCATGCTCGGCGCGCATTGGATGCTGCTGCAAACCGTTGCCTGGACGACGATGCTCGCGGATAATCTTCATTCGAGTTCATTTCACGACGCCGTGAGGAAAACCTTCGACGGCAGACATCCCTGCCCCATTTGCAGAGCCATCGCGGCCGGAAAAAAATCGGAAAAGAAAACTGAATCCATTTCGCAGACGCAGAAACTTGAGTTTCCGCCATTAATGGAAAATTGCGCCCTGATTGCGCCGACTCAATTTGAGCTTTTGCCACTGGCAAATTCTTCCGCTAATTCTCTCACTCAACAACCGCTGACGCCGCCACCGCGCGGATGTTTCGCTTGATCCATTGACGGCAGGGACGCCGCGTTATGGTGTCCGATCGGCATTGTGTGCCGACCCTGCCTGATTTTCCCTGAAAATTTAACCTGGAGACCCGCCTGGGTGCGGTGTCTCGCATCCTTGAGATTTAAAAATGAAGAATAGAAGAATGAAATTTGCAGCTTTGAAAGACGGAGGCGGTTGGCTGGCCGCATCCGGCGCGGTTTTAACAGCCATGGGCCTGGGCACGACCACCGTCCGGGCACACGGGTTTGTCGGCGACCGATTTTTCCCACCGACGATTCAAACGGACGATCCGTTTGCCGTGGATGAACTGGCGCTCCCGACTGTCTCCACTATCATAAACCCCGGCAGCCCGGCGACCCGGGAAACGGACATCGGCGTGAGTTTCAGCAAGGAGATTCTCCCCAAATTCGCCATCTCGCTGTCCGAAACCTATGTGAATCTGGCCCCGGAAGGGATGCCGTCGGTCGGCGGTTTCGACAATCTGTCACTGAACGCGAAATACCAGCTCTGGGAAAACGTGCCACACGAGGCGATTTTCTCAGTGGGGTCGGATTGGGACGTTGGCGGCACGGGCGCAAAAAAAATCGGCGCCACTTCCGCCAACGTGTTCACGCCGACAGTTTACTACGGCAAGGGTTTCGGTGATTTGCCCGACGCCCTGACCTACGCCCGGCCTTTTGCTCTGACCGGCACGCTGGGCGTTGAATTCCCGACCAGCGCGGATCCCAATACGGTGGATTGGGGATTTGCCCTCGAGTACAACCTGCCCTATCTGCAAAGCGAAGTGAAGGACATCGGCCTGCCCGGGCCTTTTAATAAAATGATTCCCGTGGTGGAGTTCGCCTTTTCCACGCCGTTCAACCGCGGCGGCGGCCCGACGACGGGCACGATCAACCCGGGCATTCTTTACGAAAATAATTATTTTCAAATCGGCGCCGAGGCCATCATTCCGGCCAACAGTGCCACCGGCGGCCGGGTGGGCGCGGTTTTTCAAATCCAAATTTACATCGACGACATCTGGCCGAAGACATTCGGCCATCCTCTGTTTGGAGAATAACCACTCCCGGACAACCAATATGAAAACCATGGTAAAAATCATTCCGTTTCAACACTGGACGCTGGCCTGCCTCTTCTGCCTGGCGTTGCAAGCCACCGTATGGGCTCATGCCTTCTTGGACCGTTCCGACCCCCAGGTGGGCAGCAGCATCACCAACCCGCCCAGTGAAGTAAAAATCTGGTTCACGCAGGAACTGGAGCCGGCGTTCAGCTCGATTGTAGTGCAGGACGCGCAAGGCAAGGAAGTGGACAAAAAAGACCTGCATCTGGACGCCAAAAATAAATCGCTGCTGGAGATTTCGCTGCCACCACTGTCGGCGGGCACTTACACAGTGATCTGGCACGTCGTCTCGGTGGACACCCACCGGACTCAGGGCCGCTTCAAGTTCACCATCAAATAACATAACGCGGGACGCAGGCATGACGACGATTAGTCTGGTGGTGACGCGAGCCGTTCATTTCGGCGCGTGCCTGTTGTTCTTTGGCCTTCCGGCCTTTGATCGGTTCGTGGCGGCCTCGATTTTGACCGGGCATAAAACCGAGGCCGCCCGCTATTGGGAAACGCGGTTGCGATGGTTTGGTTGCGTACTGCTGCCGGTTATTTTGCTGTCGGGCATCGCCTGGTTCGTGCTTGTGGCTGCAACCATGAGCGCGTTGCCGCTCGGACAGGCGGTCCAACCCGTGATTCTGGAAACTGTCTGGAATCAGACCGATTTCGGAACGGTCTGGAAATGGCGGCTTTTTTTCTGGCTGGCTGCCGCGGTCGCTGCCGCGTTCTTCTTTTTCAATTTCCGGCCGTCATTTCAACGAAGTCTGGTCTGGCTCCAGCTGGTCTCTGGCGGTCTCTTGTTGAGCAGTCTGGCGTGGGCCGGGCATGGCCTGGAGGGCCCGTGTTGGCATTTGGTGGCCGACATTTTCCATTTGCTGGTGGCCGGGTTATGGCCGACGGGCTTGTTTCCGTTAATCTGGTTTCTCTGCCAATTACGCCATGGCTCGGAACCGGAACGGTGGTGTCGGATCGCCGTTCTCATCCGGCGCTTTTCGGCATTGAGTCTGGCCGCCGTTGCCTTGCTGGTCATAACCGGTTTCGTCAACAGCTGGTTTTTAGTCGGCTCCATTTCGAATTTATGCAGCCAAACCTACGGCCGGTGGCTGCTCGTCAAAATCTGCCTTTTCGGCGTCGCCATGGCCATCGGCGCGGTGAATTTATTGCGGCTGAAACCGCGTTTGCTGGCGGAAACCGCACAATCACAGCCGTCAGAAGCAACCGCCGCGCAACTGCAATTGAACGTACAAATGGAACTGGTCCTGGGCACCACCATAGTCGTGGTGGTCGCGGTTCTGGGGATTTTGCCTCCGGCCCTTCACTAGGTTTTTCCTGCCATGTTAATTCGATCCTCTCCCTCGGAGCCACCAAGTGAAGAACGCCACGTATTCTGGATGCTCATCGGCTTCTCCCTGTTTTTTTGCGCCGGCTATGGTTTGCTCCTCTTGGCATTGAACCACCACCAGGATGCGCCGGAGGCGGCCTTGGACGATTCGGAGCCGCTCGTCATCGCCCCGGATCATCCGCGTCAACTGATCGATTTTTCCCTGACCGACCAGGACGGCCGCACGGTCACCCGGGCGGATCTGGACGGCAAATTCCTCGTGGTAAGTTTTCTATTCACGAGTTGTTCGCTGACCTGTCCCGTGGTGAGCCAGCAGATGGAAGCCATCCAGCAACGGACGACCAACCAGCCGGACTTGAAGTTGATTTCGCTGACGGTGGATCCGGACGACGACACCGTCCCGGTGTTGGCGAAATATAGCAAACGTTTCAGCGCGAACAGCAACCGTTGGTTATTTCTCACCGGTGACAACGTCGTGATCCACCAACTGATTGGCGCCAGCTTCCTGTCATCCGATACGAACAACGCGTTTTCCTACATGCCGGGCAATTTTGCCAATATCGAGCGCATCGCGCTGGTCGACCCACAAGGTCGGGTGCGGAACTATTTCGACGGTTTGGACAATGACGTACCAGACGCTGTGATCGACGAAATCAAACAACTGAAACAATGAACGTGGAGGCAAATCCTATGAATACAAAAACGAAAAGCATGAAATCAATCACCTTGCATCTAATGCGCCCGTGGTGCGTGCTTTGGATGTTGGCGGCTGCCGGCGGCAGCACCGCCTGCGCCGAAGACCAGACGCTTCATTCCTATCCCGCCCGCGGCGTCGTGGAGAAAATCGCGCCCGACCGACGGCATGTCACCATCCACCATCAGGACATTCCCGGTTACATGATGGAAATGACGATGGATTTTCCCGTCAAAAGCACCAACGAACTCAATGGCATCTCGGTGGGTGACCAGATCACCTTCACGCTGGTGGTGAGCCAGACCAGTGACTGGGTGGAAAAAATCCATCGCATCGGACACATGGACAAAATGCCGCCCGGGTCCAAGCCCATGTCCGGCGGGATGTTTTCCGAACTCAAACCGGGGGATTTGCTACCGGACGGCGATCTGGTAACCGAAGAGGGACGCCACGTTCGCTTTTCCGATTTTCGCGGAGAGACGGTGGCGTTCACATTCTTTTACACGCGCTGTCCGTTGCCTGATTACTGCCCCCTGATGAACCGGAATTTCGAACAGGCGCGGGAGTTGCTGCGCTCTGAGCCTTTTGCGCCGACCAACTGGTGGTTCCTTTCCATTTCCTTTGATCCGGAATTCGACACGCCCCGGATGTTGTCGGTGTATGCGGTTACATACCGCGGAACCGACACCGGGCACTGGCTCTTCGCAGACGCGACCACCAACACGATCGCCTCTCTGGCACCACGCCTGGGCTTGATGGTGATGTACCAGGGCAATAGCATTTCGCATAACCTCCGCACCGTCGTGCTCGACCCGCAGGGCCGTATTTACCGCCAATTTAACGGCAACCAATGGACAGCCCAGGAACTTGCCAAAACTATGAAACAAGCCGCACGCCTGACGGCGACAAAGCCCTGGACGACCACTCTCTGACTAGTCCCCAATATTGCCCGCACATGGCAGATGGCCGCCGAAGCTCACGATGCGGCAATAATTCATTAGCCAAATCAAATCCAAAAGTTAACCGGAGAACAGATTATGATGACCCGACGACAAGCCATAAAAACCACCGCGCTCGCCGGCGCCGCGCTGGCTGCCTTGCCCGGCGCGATGGCCCAAACCAGTTCCCCAGCGCCCGTGGCCGCCGCCACAACCGGTCCGTTTACACTGCCGCGGTTGCCCTACGCCTACGACGCACTTGAACCCTACATCGACGCTCGGACCATGGAGATTCACCACGACAAACATCACGCCGCCTACGTCGCCAATCTCAACAAAGCCGTCGCCGATTTCCCGACGCTGGCAAAAATGTCCCTGGAAGACATGCTCAGGAACCTGCCGGCGATTCCCGAAAAAATCCGCTCGACGGTTCGCAACAACGGCGGCGGTGACTTTAACCACACCTTGTTCTGGCAGATGCTCAAAAAGGATGGCGGCGAACCGACCGGCGGCCTGGCCAAAGCTATCGTTTCCGCGTTTGGAAATTTCCCCACGTTCCGGGAAAAGTTCAGCAAAGCCGCCATCGGTCAGTTCGGCAGCGGCTGGGCGTGGCTGGTGCTGGATGCGAACAAACAATTGAGCATTGAGGCGACGGCCAATCAGGATTCACCCGTCAGTCAAGGCCAGCAGCCATTACTGGGCATTGATGTGTGGGAACATGCCTATTATCTCAAATATCAAAACCGGCGGCCGGATTACGTGTCCGCATTTTTTCATGTCATCAACTGGGATTTTGTTTCCGCGCGTTACGAAAAATTGTCGGCTTGAGGTATTTGCAGCCTCATTACAGATGGATCAGATTTTTTACCGCCAGTGGTCATCATTCTGGACGCCATGAAATCAGCCCGTTCCGGGTTGGGTAATGTCCTGATTTGAGGGGCCCGGCATTTACGCGCTTCACCGTCCCAGGTAATTGGTTCGCTGAAGCCCACGCTCCGAGGGCAAATTAGAATTTTACCACGGGTGGGACGGTTTTGACAATCAGTGTGGATCGTCTAATTTGGTCCTGCATTTCCGCCATGAACCTCACGGAACAAATGACGCAACTGGCCAAACAGGCCAAGGCGGCGTCGCGCGAGCTTGCGAAACTGACCACTCGCGAGAAGAACGCGTGTTTGCTCGCCATGGCGGACGCACTTGAGAAAAATGCCGGGGCGCTCAAGGAGGCCAACTTGCTGGACATGGACGAGGCGGTAAATCACGGATTGTCTTCCGCCATGCTTGACCGGCTCAAGCTCGATGATCAACGCGTCGCCGCCATGGCCACAGGACTGCGCGAGGTCGCGGCGCTGCCCGATCCCGTCGGCCGAATGCTCGACGAGCGCGTCCGGCCCAACGGCTTGAAACTCCAAAAAATTTCCACGCCGATCGGCGTGGTGGTCATCATTTACGAGTCGCGCCCCAATGTGACTGCGGATGCGGCGAGCCTCTGTTTCAAATCCGGCAACGCCACCATCCTTCGTGGCGGCAGGGAAGCGCTGCATTCGAACCAGCTTATCGCCCAAACGATGATTGAAGCTGGCAGGAAAACGCTCCCGCTTTTTCCCAAACACGCCATCCAGGTCGTGCCCGTAACCGACCGCGAGGCGATTCCAGCGTTGTTGTCGCTGACGCAGTACATCGACTTGTGCATGCCCCGGGGTGGCGAAGGCTTGATCCGCGCCGTGGCCGAATGCTCGAAGGTGCCGGTCATCAAACATTACAAGGGGGTGTGTCATGTTTACGTGGATGCCGACGCGGATTTGAAAATGGCAGAGGCCATTGCCCTGAACGCGAAGGTCCAGCGCCCCGCCGTTTGCAACGCCATGGAGACGCTGCTGGTGGACAAAACAATCGCAGCGCAGTTTATACCGGTGGTTGGCCAGCGACTCAGCGAAAAGAGGGTGGAGTTAAGGGCCGATGCGGATGCCGAAGCCATTCTGAAATGCTCGATGCACAACACCAAATCCGCCATCAAACGGGCGACGGAACAGGATTGGTTCACCGAATATAACGATTACATCCTGAACGTGCGCGTGGTGGACGGCGTCCAGCAGGCGATTGACCACATCAATTATTACGGTTCGGCGCACTCGGACAGCATCGTCACGAAGAACGAGGCGCACGCGAAACAATTCCTGAATGAAGTGGATTCGGCGGCGGTATACTGGAACGCCTCGACGCGGTTCACCGACGGCGGTGAATTCGGCATGGGCGCGGAGATCGGCATCAGCACCGACAAGATTGGCGCGCGCGGGCCGATGGGGCTGGACGAATTGACCAGCTACAAGTGGATTGGCCTCGGCAGCGGGCAGGTGCGCGTCTAAACAGGAGTTTTGTTGGCATAAAAGATGCGCGATTCGCGGTATTGAAGTAACTTGCCCAAGCCGTTATGAATAAGATTTTAGCCGGCGGATACGCATACTTCCTCTTCACATTTTTGACCGCGTTTTCCTTCGTTGTCCAGGCGGACCAAATCGTTTACGACGATGCGCTGGAAAACGACTGGCAGGATTGGGGCTGGGCGAGCATCAACTACAACAACACTTCACCGGTTCATTCTGGTTCCAAGTCGGTCAGCGTCACCATTACCAATGGCAGCAGTCAAGCGATCTATATTGCGCATGGAGCTTTCGATGCCAGCCTGTACACGAATCTGACGTTCTGGATTAATGGCGGGGCGACGGGCGGGCAACAGTTAAAAGTGCAGGGGCACGCCAATGGAACTGCGTTAGCCTCCACCAATCTGCCGGCCCTGGTCGCGAATACCTGGCAGCCATTCATCATTCCCCTGGCCGCCCTTGGCATCACCAATCAGCCCAACATGGATGGTTTTTGGATTCAGGACCGGATTGGTTCGGCCCAACCGACGTTTTACCTGGATGATATTTCCCTGGGCACCAATGCACTCACCGCCGGTACGAACGCAACGATTGCCATTGCGGTCGATGCTTTGGCCAATCGGCATTCCATCAGCCCTTTGATTTACGGCACGGCGTTCGCGACCTCGAACCAGCTGGCGGATTTGAATTTCACCATGAATCGTTCCGGGGGCAATTCCGAAACGCGATATAACTGGCAGCTCAACGCGCATAATCATGCAGCCGATTGGTATTTCGAAAGCATTGACGACGGAAACGCCACGCCCGGCGCCACTGCGGATGCATTCGTTGCCAACAGCAAAAACGGCGGTGCTCAAGCCATGATCACCATTCCCATGATCGGCTGGATGCCCAGGCTCGGACCGAGTCGCAGCAAACTCTGGAGTTATTCCACGAATAAATACGGCCCCCAAACGGACAGCGACATCCACAACGCACCATACAATAATCCGGATGCCGGTAATGGCATCAGCATTACCAACAATACCCACATCACCTGGAACAATCCCAATGATGCCAATTTTCCCACCAACGTTGCTTTTCAGCAGGCTTACGTGCAACACCTGCTCGGTCAGTGGGGATCCTCCACCAACGGCGGCGTGGGCTTTTACATCATGGACAACGAGGAAAGCATCTGGTTTTCAACGCAGCAAGACGTTCATCCGGTCGGCCCGACGATGCAGGAAATTCGCGATGATTTCTTCACTTATGCCAGCATGGTGAAATCCAACGATCCCAACGCGCTGGTTTGCGGACCGGAGGAATGGGGATGGAATGGTTACCTTTACAGCGGCTACGACCAGCAGAATCCGGGTTACACGGATCGCGTGGCCAACGGCGGCTGGGATTACATGCCGTGGTTGTTGAATCAGATTCACCAGCATGACCTGGGCACCGGCTACCGGTTGCTCGACTATTTTACCCTCCATTGTTATCCCCAGGAAGGCAATGTCGGCGGCACCGACGTTTCTCCGTCCACGGAACTGCTGCGCAACCAGACCACGCGCGTGTTTTGGGACACGAACTACGTTGACCCCAGTTGGATCAACCAGGTCATCATGCTGATCCCCCGCATGAAAAGCTGGGTGGCAACCAATTATCCGGGCACAAAGATCGGCGTCACCGAATATAACTGGGGCGCGGAAACGAACATCAACGGCGCCACCGCCCAAGCCGACGTTCTTGGCATTTTCGGCCGCGAAGGACTTGATCTGGCGACACGCTGGACGGTGCCGCCCACGGGCTCTCCCACTTACAATGCGATGAAGCTTTATCGCAATTATGACGGCAACAAATCCACGTTCGGCGATACGAGCATCCGGACCACTGTGCCCAATCCGGACAATCTCTCGGCCTTTGGTGCGGTCCGGACCAGCGACGGTGCCTTGACACTCATGGTCATCAATAAGGACCTCAATAACGCCTCGCCGATCACGGCCGGTATCACCAACATCAACACCGCCGGAACAGTTCAACGCTGGCAACTGACCTCCGCCAATACCATCAATCATCTTGCCAATATCGCCCTCACCAACAGAGTCCTCAGCGACCTGCTCCCGGCTCAGAGCATTACGCTTTATGTCTTGCCCGCAACGAACAGTTTCAACCTGCAAATTGGCAACAACAGCCCTCCAGGGCAATTAGGCATCTGGCTCAACGGACAGGCCGGACAAACTTATCTATTCCAGTCATCCGCCGATTTGGTTCATTGGTCAGTCGTCAATTCCAACCTGTTTGCCAGCAATTCCGTCGAATTCTTCATGCCCACGACCAATGCCGCGCGGATGTTTTATCGCGGAGTTTTGAGCGCCCCATAGCAGCCAGGAACCGGCCAATCAGCACCATCGGGTGTCGGTCATTCTTTTTTGACGCTGAACCCTTTGAAGCTTACTGTCTTCAGCGTGGCCGTCATTTCTCCCAATACCAAATCCGCGGCGGATGCCGCGCAGTTCGTTCGTGAACAAATTCCCGACGGCGGACTTTTTGCCGGACTCGACTGGCGCATTTCGCCGGAGCCGTTTCCGCTGGATGAAGATCTGGCGAAGGAAATTGAATCGTTGGGCCGGGTGTTGCTGCAATTTTATCGCGCCGTCAACCTGCTTTACCGGCGCAGCGTGGAAGGCAAGCAACCGGCATGGATTGCAGAACTGTTGGATCGCGGCAAACCGCCCGGATTGATTGAACTCCAGCGTTCGCCGGCGTTCAAAAACGATGTCCCCCGCGTCATCCGGCCCGACATTTTGTTGACGGAAGCGGGTTTCAGAATCACCGAACTGGATTCCGTGCCCGGCGGCATCGGCCTGACGGCGTGGCTCAACAAGACGTATTGCGGAATGCGGAATGCAGAATGCGGAATGACTGGCGCACAGGACCAATCCGAAATCCGAAATCCGAAATCCGAAATTATCGGCGGCGGGGATGGAATGTTGCTCGGTTTTGAAGCCATCTTTGGCGACGCGAAACAAGTTCATATTATTGTATCCGAGGAAGCCGCAACCTACCGCCCGGAAATGGAATGGCTCGCAGGCCAAATTCAAAGTTCAAAGTTCAAAGTTCAAAGTTCAAAGTTTGGGGACTTCACCGATGGCGACGCGGTCTATCGCTTCTTCGAGTTGTTCGATCTGGCGAATGTAACGAATTCGAAACGAATTTTCGAGCTGGCCACGGAAAAACGCATCCGCCTGACGCCGCCGCCGAAGCCGTTATTCGAGGAAAAGATGCTGTTTGCGCTGCTGTGGAACCGGAATTTGCGCGATTTTTGGCGTGCGGAACTGGGTGAAAGCTTCCTGTCGCGCCTGCAAAAATCGATCCCTTACACTTGGGCGGTGGATCCGGCGCCATTGCCGCCACACGCGGCGATCCCGGAGTTGAATCTTACCGACTGGCGGCAGCTGAAAACGCTGTCCCAGCGCCAGAGGGAATTGATTTTGAAAGTGTCCGGCTTTTCCGAACACGCGTGGGGCGCGCGCGGGGTTTATCTCGGCAGCGACTTGTCCCATGAAGAATGGGCGGCGGCGGTGGATCGGGCCATGGCGGGTTTTCCCACTTCGCCTTTTGTGTTGCAACGCTATGAAAAACCCAAAACCGTCGAAGCCCGTTGGTTCGATTTTGAGAAGAATGTCGTCACGCCGATGAAAGGCCGGGTACGTTTGTGTCCTTACTATTTCGTTGCCGGTGAAGGCGACGCGGCCCGCCCGCAACCGGGCGGCGTGCTGGCAACGATTGTTCCGGCCGATAAAAAAATCGTTCACGGCATGAACGATGCTGTCCTCGCACCCTGCGCGGTCTGACGGGTGCGCGGATTTTATTGACTGACAACGCGCTTCTGGTTCACTGCCCGCAAGGCCAGATGTCTTCAAAAATCCAGCATGGAAATGCGAAGGCGACGACACCGGATCGCCGCCGCGCCGCGCTGCTCAATCTGTTGGGCGATGAGAACGCAAAAGTTTACCAGGCGGTGCGCGAGCAAATTCTGGCCGAAGGCAATGCCGCGAGCGAATGGCTGCGGCCCCATGCCTTGAGCGATGACCCTTTGTTGCGCCGGCGCGTCCAGGAAATCCTCTGGCACGTGGACAAACAGACCGGTGACAATCGTTTTCTCACTTTCTGCCTCAATCACGGCGAGGAATTCGACCTGGAAACTGCCGCCTGGTTGCTGGCGCGGACGCAATTCCCCGAAATCAACGTGGAAGCGTATGAGGCGTTGCTCGACGGCTACGCAAATGCACTGCGTGAACGCATTGACCGCCACGGGCGCGCGAACGCTCTGCTGGGAAAAATCAACGATTACCTTTTCGGCGAACTTGGCTTCAAGGGCAACGAGCAAAATTACTACGAACCGGATAACAGTTACCTGAATCGTGTGCTTGACCGGCGGACGGGCAATCCCATTACGCTTTGCCTGTTTTACA
>Ga0335083_10008101_pt1 | contig 12861 bp, 10 predicted proteins | sample Lox_Sample_42_FD_206716 | JGI IMG/M metagenome (GOLD analysis project Ga0335083, IMG submission 206716) | Soil microbial communities from Loxahatchee National Wildlife Refuge, Florida, United States - Lox_Sample_4.2 | ecosystem: Environmental > Terrestrial > Soil > Wetlands | place: USA...
TTCGCCGCGCACCACGACGCGATACAGGCTCAGCGCGCGCTGGGCGCATTTGCGCGTCATGCCGCCGATGACGCGGGCGTTGTTGACGACCTCCTCGAGGATGCGGCCGGGCAGCACGCGCTCGGGACAATGCGCCACCTGGACCATCGCCATCTCGCCCTTCGCCTGGGGGAAGGTCAGGTCCGGCCGCAGGTCCGCGAGGATCGCCGCCATCCGGTCGGTGGTGCCGACGGGCGAGGTGGATTCCAGGATCACGAGGTTGCCGGCGTTCAGCACGGGGGCGACGGCGCGCGCGGCGGCCTCGACATAGGTGAGGTCGGGCTGCGCGTCCTCGCCGTGGCCATTGAGCGGCGTGGGCACCGCGATGATGAAGGCGTCGGCCGGTTCGACAATGGGGGTCGCGCGCAGCTTGCCGCTCTCGACGACTCGGCGCACCAGCGCATCGAGATTGGGCTCGCCGAAATGCGGGCGGCCCTGGTTGATGCTCTCGACGACGCGCGGGTTCACGTCGACGCCGATCACCTCGACGCCGTTCTCGGCGAACACGGCGGCCGTCGGCAGGCCGATATAGCCGAGGCCGATGACGGCGATGCGGCTGAAGCTATGCATGGCGCAGGGCCTCCACGATGCGTTCGGCGGCGCGGCCGTCGCCGTAGGGGTTGTGCGCGAAGCTCATGGCGTCGTAGGCGGCGCGGTCGTCGAGCAGGCGGCTCGCTTCGGCGACGAGACGGTCGGTGTCGGTGCCGACCAGCTTCACCGTGCCGGCGGCCACCGCCTCCGGCCGTTCCGTCGTGTCGCGCGTCACCAGCACGGGCTTGCCGAGCGAGGGCGCCTCCTCCTGCACGCCGCCGGAATCCGTGACGATCAGCGCAGCACGCCGCATCATGTGGACGAACGGCAGGTAATCGAGCGGCGGGATCAGGTGAATCGCCGGATGGCCGCCGAGCACGGCGTTGGCCGCCTTCTGCACGTTCGGATTGAGGTGCACCGGATAGACGACTTCGACGTCGCCGCGCTCCGCGAGACGCAGCAGACCCAGCGCGACACGCGCAAGGCCGCCGTCGAAATTCTCGCGCCGGTGGCCGGTGGCAAGGATCAGCCGCTTGCCCGGATCGAGGCGCGGCAGCGTGGCGTCGATGGCGGCGGCGCGCGCCGGATCGGCGTCGAGGATGGCGACGGCATCGAACAGCGCGTCGATCACCGTGTTGCCGGTCACGGTGATGCGCGCCGGATCGACGCCTTCGCGCAGCAGGTTGTCGCGTGCTTCCGCCGTCGGCGGGAAGTGCAGGTCGGCGATCAGTGTCGTGATGCGCCGGTTCATCTCCTCGGGCCACGGCGAATGGACGTTGCCGGTGCGCAGTCCGGCCTCGATGTGGCCGACGGGAATTCTGGCGTAGAAGGCGGCGAGCGAGGCGGCCATCGTGGTGGTGGTGTCGCCCTGCACCAGGATGCGGTCGGGCCGTGTCTCCCGCAGCACGTCGCCGAACCGCTCGAGAACGGCGGTGGTGACGTAGGTCAGGCCCTGGCCGTCGCGCATCAGGTCGAGGTCGAGATCCGGCCGGATGCCGAACAGGTCGAGCACCTGGTCGAGCATCTGCCGATGCTGCGCCGTGACGCACACAAGCGGTTCCACGCCCCGCGTGTCGAGAAGACGGCGCAGCACGGGCGCCATCTTGATCGCTTCCGGGCGTGTGCCGAAGACCGTGAGAATGCGCATGAATTTCTCCGCAATAATACGGCTATCAGAACCGCAATGATTACGCAAGAGTTACCGTTGGAAGGGCGCAGGAGATCTGCGGCCGGTTCCGGCGTCAGCGGCGCGTGTTGAACCGGCGACGGAGCCAGCGTTTCAGCTGCCGCGGCTTGCACGTCCAGCTGTAGGCGCCGCGCAGCTTCAGCCAGAACTCGATCGGCCAGTCGTCCATGTCCGCCCGCACACGCCCGCGCACGAAGGACGCGTCGGCGGGATCGAGGGTGTGCGGCATCGTCGTGTAGACGAACCGGAATTTCGCGGCCCGGCAAAGTTCGACCACCTGGTCGTCGTATTCGCCGTAGGGAAAGGCGAAGACGGTGACGTCCCGGCCGAGCAGATCGGCCAGAGCGGATTTCGAGCCGGTGATTTCCATGAGCGCATTTTCCCGGTCGATCTCGGGCAGACGCGGATGCGTGACGCTGTGTGCGCCGATCGTCACGAGGTCGTGCGGCAAGGTGTGCAGACACGCGCCGTCCGCCACCGTTTCGGATCGGTCCTCGTCAGCGATTTCCATGGCCCAGCCGGGATGACGGCCCAGCATGCCGGAGGGGGTGAAGATCGTCGCCGGCATGCCGCGTGCCGCGAGTTCCGGCAGCGCGTTGTCGATCACGCTGATGAAGGCGTCGTCGAAGGTGATGGCGACGAGGCGCCGGCCGGGCGAGGCGGGGCCGCAGAAGTCGGCGGGAACGACGGCATCCGCACCGGCGCGGATCATGTCCAGGTGCCGGGCGAAGCGGGCGCGGTGAATGGCCGGGACGGCGTGGTAGTAGAGGATCACCAGCCGTGCCCGACCGAAGCCGAGCAGGCAGGCGATCCGGTTGGCGGCGGATGCGACCGCAAGATAGACGAGGCTCGCCGCGACCTCGACATATCGCCGCTTGCCGGCGCGCGGGGGGCTGACCGCGGTGCGGGGACGTGACGGTGCGAGGGCAGTCGGTCGGTCCGCGGCCGGACTGGCGGACGGCGTCATGCGCCGGCGTCCCTCGCCAGATCCTCGCTGCCGCTGGGCAGGACGCAAACGTCGTGTGTCGTCCGGAGCCCGCCGGTCATCGCGTCCCGGATGTCCTCCCCGATCTGCCGGTGCGCCATCCGCGCATGCGGCACGATGCCGCCGAGTCCGTAGAACAGATGGACCATCCCCGCGTGGCAGGTGTGATGCACGGCAACGCCGGCCGCGCGCAGCCTCTCCGCGTAGGCATGGCCCTCGTCGCGCAGCGGATCGCATTCCGCCGTGTGGATATACGCGGGCGGGTGGCCGCGCAGGTTGGCGCGCAGCGGCGAGACGTGGCGGTGCCAGGTGGACGTGCCGGGCGGGAGATACCACGCCATGTCCCGCTGCATCATGTCGCGATCGACCAGATAGCCTTCGGCGAAGGCGTGGCGGGAAGGCGTTTCTTCCGCCCAGTCAAGGATCGGACAGAGCAGCAGTTGCAGGGCCAGCCGCGCTTCGCGCATCGTCCCGGCAAGTTGACAGACCACGGCGGCAAGCGTGCCGCCGGCGGAATCGCCCACGATCCCGATGCGCTCCGCATCCAGCCCCAACGCCCAGGCATTGCGGGTTATCCAGACGGTCGCCGCATAGGCGTCCTGGACCGCGGCGGGGAACGGATGCTCGGGTGCCAGCCGGTAGTCGACGGCGATCAGGCGGCAGCCGGTCTCGTTGCACAGCGCGCGGCACAGCGGGTCGTGGGTGTCGAGGTTGCCGGCAACCAGCCCGCCGCCATGGAAGAAAATCAGGCCGGGCAGAATGTCCTCGGCACCAGCGGAAGGCGAATAGACGCGGTACCGCAGCAGGCCGGCCGGGCCGGGCAGGAAATCGTCCTCGATCCGCCCGACGCGCACGCCGGTTTCGGCGAATGCCATCAGGCCGCGGAACGCGTCGCGACGCTGCGCGATCGTCGGCGATTTTGCGGCCGGCGGCCCGCTGGCCGAGAGGGCCTGCAGCAACCGCCTCACATGCGGATCAAGCGGCATGTGCGTGCGCGTCCCTCCCGTGCGCCAGGCGGAGAGCCCGGCGCGTTACAGCTCCAGCAGCGTGCGGACCGCATGCGGCCAGGTCCGCGGGTCGAGCCCGTGCTTCCAGAACATCGCGACGGCCAGACGATCCATGCCGAAGGCGACGCAGCCCGTATGCGCGACCGCCCCGTCCTCGCCGCGGATGCCCCAGGTGGTGCCGAAATGGTCGCGATGATAGTTGAAGCTCATGCAGGCGGTCGGCTTCTCGACCGAATGGATCGGCACCAGCAGCTCGAACTTCAGCGCCTGGTGGATCTGGCTGACCGCCTTCATCTGGCCCTCGCGGCCGAAGAACGGATCGCTCGCCGGCGCCACGCCCGAGACGAGGCCGAGTGCCTCGGCCAACTGGCCGGCGCGTTCGATCCAGCGCGTGCGGAACGCCACGATGTCCTCCGGCTGACCGACGCAGACGAACTCGCGCATCCGGAAGGACTGCAGCCGATCGAGCGACTTCGACGGTTCGTGGCGGAAGCAGTCGCAGGCGATGTCGAAGCACCAGCCGCCGCGCGGCATCGGCCCGCGTGCCGCCGCGAGCGGATAGACCGGGTAGCAGGCGGCGGGGCACAGCACGAGATCGGCCTCGGAGAGCGAACTCGTCCAGGACCCGCCCTCCTCGAAGCGCCGGACCGCGGCCTGGATATCCGCCTCGGTGCCGTGCAGCGCGCAGACGCAGCCGAGCAGATTGGGGAAGCTGTTGAGATAGCCCGACCGCTCCAGGTCCCGCCGGCTCATCACCGGCGGGAAGCGCAGCACCTCCGCGCCGTCGGGACGGTGCCGCGTGATCAGCGCGGCAAGGCGTTCGACCACGTTCTCGTAGAGTCCGGTGCGGGCATAGACGCCGTCCACCCCCATCGGCCGGAAAAGGGTTGCCGCGAGCGCTTCGGCCCGGTCCGCCGGCGCAACGGCGTTCTTCTCCGGCTCCGCGAGGTCCATGTTCATGTCCATGACCGCTGTCACCTTCCTTGCGTGTTCGTCCTGATACGGAGGGGCGGGCGATAACCTGCGGGATCACTCGATGCCGGCGGGAACCGGCGTCATCAGCATCGTGCCTGCGAGATTCCCCAGGATGCGGTCGTTGCTGATCATGATGGGCGACGACAGCACGTCGCGCAGCGCCCGGCCCACGCTGAATTCCGTATCGTTGCGGTAGCCGGAAAGCCCACACACCTTCATCGTGGTCAGCACGATGGAGACGGCAAGTTCCGAGGCCTCGACCTTGGTCAGGTTCATCACCGCCTGGAAGTCGAGCGAGGCGAGCGACTTGCCGTCGTCAGCGATCTCCTCGTAGGCGCGCAGGGAGGATGCGATCAGTCCGCGCAGTGTGCGCAGGGACGCGGTCGCCTTGGTGAAATGCGCCGCGCCCGGCGGCATGTTGCCCCCGCTGTGCCGCGCCGCGTGCCGGACGAAGGCGCGGGCCCGCTCGACGGCGCCGGCCGCGATGCCGGCCCAGGTGCCGGCCCAGGCGAGATGCGAGACCGGCACCATGCTCTGCGGATGGATCCGGTCATACGGCTCCGGCAGGATCTGCTCGGCCTTCCCGTTGGCGATCAGCCGGAAGCCGGAGCTGCAGGTGCCCCGCATGCCAAGCGAATCCCAGCCCACGAGCGGCTCGAGCGTGTAGTCCTCCTTCAGGAAGGCGACCAGCACCTGGTCGGAGGCCGCGGCCTCCGCCGACCGCCGTGCCGTGGTGAGGATGGCGTCCGCCCGCTCGCCGTACGAGACGACGGTTGCGGCCCGCTCCAGCCGGATGCCGGTGTCGGTGTGTTCGACGGGAGCCGCGCTGGCGCGGACGTTGCCGCCGCCCTGGCCTTCCGTCGTCGAGGAAGCGAGCAGCAGCTGGTCGCCGGCGACCCGGCGCAGCAGGGTGCGGTGCCAGGCATGGTCGTGCCCATGGCGCAGCAGGCACGCGAGGCACGCCTGGTGCATCGCAAAGATCATGGAGGTGGAGGAGCAGGCCTGGCCGAGCTGGTAGCAGACATCGACGATCTCCGAGAGGCTGGCACCCTCGCCGCCGAGATCGGGCGGAATCATGATGCCCATCAGGCGCTGCTTACGCAGCTCGGCGAACGCTTCCTCCGGGAAGCGCGCCTCGCGGTCCACCGCCGTCGCCCATTGTGCCGCAACCGCCGTGACCGCCGCGGTGCGCGCCCTCAGATCGAGCCGCCGCAGCTTGGCGGACGCATCGGGATCCGCGCCACGGGGCTCACTCTCGGTCAGGCGGTCTGCAAGTCGGCTGGTGGTGTCCATGGTCAGCTCATCCTGAAAAAGGCCGCCAGGCGGGTGGAGGGATGGGGTCGCAGGCTCAGGCAGGCGTCAGTTCGGGCATGGTGACTTCACGCCGGTTTTCCCATCGGCGACGCAACCAGGTACCGCGGTGGTCCGAGAGCGCGACCGGCGAGCGCGAGGCATGGCACCCATGCTCTCCGCCCCGTCGCAAAGCTGTCCAACCGTCATGTCCGTTGCACCTCAGCGACCCGGGACGAACTCCGACCGGATCAGCGAAACCGCGCTCATACGCAATGATCACGATTAATCATTTAATGCAACCCCAATTTCCTGTCAAACTATATCTCGGCAAAAAAACGATCATTCGTGGAGGGCGACCCGCCTCCTGCGAGCGCCGCGGATGTGGTGGTTTGCCGTGCGGTCAGGCCAGAACGAACGAAACGTCCGGATTTGACAGATAAGGGGGCGAAGCAAGAACATCATGCGGCCTTGCGGGTGATCTCGGGTGCGTTTCGGAGGGGTCTCAATCCGCCAGTGTTTTCCGCCATGCTCTCCTGGGCCGCCCAGGCATGATCGCCGGTCAGGTTGACGTGCTCCCAGACGAGCGGGGAGAGGTGAGCCAACGGGTGATCCGGGACATCCTCGACCTGGCGCAGGATGGCGACGGCGTGTTCGAGATACCGCGTGTTCCACGGGATGATCGCGGTGACGAGCAGGTCCTCGCCGGCGGCGCGGAACCTGCACGGCCTGCTCGACAGCGTTCGGGCCGTCCGGGTGCCTGGGATCGAGCGGAGGCGAGAGGCCGCGGTGCCGCCAGCGGCGTTCGACACCATCGCCGCCCAGGGCCTGCGTATGACGGCGCAGCACATACGCGACCTCGCCCAGCCTCGAGGCGCGGCCACCATCGTGGCCACCGTGCTGCGGTTGGAGGAGGAGCGAACCGACGCCACGCCGCTGATGTTCGACAAGCTGATCGGGACGCTCGCGCGTCGCGCCCAGCGTCACCTGCCCTCGATGCCGAGGTGGTTCCTTCCAAACCGGAGATTGTCGTTGCTCCGGGTTGAAGGGGCGTCCGCCACATCACCTCAGCAGGCAGCCGGGTTCGTCAGATCCGGGCGCGGATGATGTCTGCTGCGCGCTCGGCGATCATCGTGACGGCCGCGTTGATGTTGCCGCCAACCAGATCCGGCATGACCGAAGCGTCGATGACCCGCAATCCCTCCGCGCCGAGGACGCGCAGGTCGGGGCCGACCACGGACATGGCATCTGTCTCCGGTCCCATTCGGCACGTGCCGAGCGGATGATGCACCGTGATCGCGCTGCGCCGGACAAAGGCATCGAGGTCCGCATCCGACGTCACGTCGGGACCCGGAGCGATCTCGCGCTCGATGAAATGCGGCAGTGGCGCATGGCGCGCGACCTCACGGAACAGTCGCGTGCCGTCCCGCAGCGTCCGCCGATCCCGGTCGGTTGCCAGGAAGTTCTGGCGGATCCGGGGAAGGGCAAGCGGATCGGACGAGGCGAGCGTCACATCGCCGCGGCTTTCGGGCCGCAGCAGCACGATCCGGCAGGCAAAACCATCTTTGAAGGGCTTGCGGAACGGCAGGAAATACGCCGAAGCCCCGAATGGGGCGGCGGTCATCAGCAACTGGACATCGGGCAGCGCCACGTCGGGGCGGCTGCGCAGGAATGCCGTGACGCCGCCGGGCAGATCGGTGGCAAAGCCGCACCCGCGCAGATGGGCCGAGGCGAGTGAGAGCGCGATCCGGTCGGCCCGCATGGCGCGATGGAATGGCCCGGGCTCGCGGCGCGCGTAGGTCACGACTGAGGAAAGATGGTCCTGCAGGTTGCGCCCAACGCCCGGCAAGGCGACGCGGACCGTGATTCCGTGCGCGCGGAGCTGAGCCGGCTCGCCGATGCCGGAGAGCATGAGCAACTGAGGCGAGTTGATCACCCCGCCGGCCAACAGCACCTCGCACCGTGCGACCGCAATCCGGCGCTGGCCCCGGCACAGGTATTCGACCCCGGTTGCGCGGGTCCCCTCCAGCACCACCCGCGTCGCCTGGGCGGACACACGTACGGTGATGCGCCTGCGCGGGAGCGCCGGCCGCAGATAGGCGGTAGCGTTGCTGCAGCGGCGGCCGTCGCGGATGGTGTATTGCAGGCGCGCGAAGCCTTCCTGCTGCGCGCCGTTGTAGTCCGTCGTGATCGGCTGCCCGGCGCGCCCGGCGGCTTCCAGGTAGCCTTCGACGAGCGGGTCCTGATAGCGGGCGAAGCGCGTCGTCAGTGGCCCGTCCCCGCCGCGGTATTCGCTCGCGCCGCCCTCCCAGCTTTCCTGTTTTCGGAAATACGGCAGCGCCTGTGCGTAGGACCAGCCGGGCAGCCCATAGGACGCCCAGCGGTCATAGTCGGCCTGATTGCCACGTACATATGCCATCGCATTGGTCGAGGAGGAGCCGCCGATCACCTTGCCCCGGGCGCACTCGACGCGGCGACCGTCCACCGACGGCTCCGGCTCGGCGAAATACATCCAGTCATGATCCCGCCGCATCAGGATGCGCACCCAGCCGAGCGGGATGTGCAGCCATGGGTCACGGTCCCAGCCGCCGGCCTCCAGCACCAGGACCGAGATGTCCGGGTCCTCGGTCAGCCGGTTCGCCAGCACGCAGCCGGCCGAGCCGGCGCCGACGATGACGTAGTCGTAGCTCTCGTTCATGCGGCGCGGGGCCGGCGGAGGCGGATATGAATGTTCTTCTCCCGCGTGAAGGCGAGCAGTTCGCCGAGACATTCCTCCCGCCCGATTCCCGACTGCTTCACGCCGCCGAATGGCGCGCCGAGGAAGTGGCGACCGACCTCGTTCACCCAGACGAATCCGGCATCCACCGCGCCGGCCAGCCGGTGCGCCGTCTCCAGGTCGTCCGTCCAGATCGCGCAGGTCAGACCGTATTCCAGCGCGTTGACCGCATTGAGCATGGCCGCCTCGTCGGACCAGCGCAGCACGGCGAGCACGGGGCCGAACACCTCCTCCCGCGCAAGCCGCATCTCCGGCGTCACGTCGGTGAATACCGTGGCGGGGGTGAACCAGCCGCCGGCGAGGGCCGGGTCCTCCGCGCCGCTGCCCCCGCCGCAGATCAGGCGCGCACCCTCCGCGCGGGCGGCGGCGATGTGGTCCTGCACCCGCGCCTGCTGGGCGGCGCTGATGAGGGCGCCCATCGTCGTCGCGGGATCGGTTGGCAGGCCGGGGCGGAAGCGGGCCACGTGATGCGGGATGCGCGCCACCACGGCGTCGTGGATCGCCTCATGGACGAAGGCGCGGCTGGTGGAGCCGCAGGACTGGCCGCACCAGGTGAAGTTCATCCCGGTCACCGCGGCGGCGGCCACCTCGTCCGGGTCGGCGTCGGCGCAGGCGATCAGGGCGTTCTTGCCGCCGAGTTCCAGCAGCACCGGCTTGAGCGTGTCCGCCGCGGCGCGCATCACCGCCCGCCCGGTCGGCACGCTGCCGACCAGCGTGATCATGGCAACGCCCGGATGCGCGGCGAGCGCCCCGGCCACGTCGCGGCCGCCTGGCAGCAGGTTGAACACGCCCGGCGGGAACAGCTTGCCGATCAGCTCGGCGAGCCGCAGAGCGGACAGCGGAGCCTGCTCGGGCGGCTTGATGATGACGGCGTTGCCGGCCGCCAGCGGCGCGGCAAGCTTGCCGGCCGCGAACAGCAGTGGATGGTTGAACGCGACAATGCGCGCCACCACGCCGAGCGGTTCGCGCACCGAGAAATTGACCGCCTGCGGTCCCATCGGGATCGAGGCGCCTTTCATCTCGGTGACGAGGCCCGCGAAGAAGTCGAACAATGCCGCCGCGACCATGACGTCGCTGCCCATTTCCGCGACCGGATTGCCGCAGTCGGCGGCGTCCAGCATCGCCAGTTCCGTTGCGTGGCGTCGCAGCACCTCGGCCGCCGCGCGCAGCGTGCGGGCGCGTTCCAGGGGCGGGACGCTGCGCCAGAGCGCGAAGCCCTCGCGCGCCGCGGCCACGGCCGCATCCGCGTCCGCCGCCCGGCCCTCCGCCACGCGGGCCAGCAGCGCGCCGGTGGCGGGGTTGAGCACGTCGGTCCAGGACTCCGCATGCGGCGCGCGCCAGTCGCCGCCGTAGAACAGGGTGCGCTGCTCGGGCAGCACGAGCGGATGAGCCGGGGCGTCCATCGGCTGCGCTCCGCCTAGCGCCGCAGCGGCTTGGCGTCGGTCAGGAATGTCATGTCGAACCCACCCTCGGTCTTGGCGGGATCGGCAAGCCCGCCCCCGTAGTCGTGCAGCATCTTCGCGGTCGCCGCCCAGCGCGCGCTGTCGATCCAGCCGATCCCGTGCGCTTTGGTGTCCGGGCTGAAAAAGGTGCTGGCGAGGTCCGCCTTGAGCTGTGCGAGCAGGACACCGGCCTTGCCGGCGTATTCCGGGTTCGCCGCGACGGTGATCTTCACCGCGCCCTCCGGGTCCTCCACGACGCTGCGGAAGGCTTCGAGATATGCCTTGGTGAACCGCCGCACGAGGTCGGGGTGGTCGTGGATCATGCGGGCCGAGGTGAACAGGCCGGACCCGTAGGCCACGTAGCCGGCATCGGCACCGAGCAGCACGGAGAGGGAGCCGGGACCGCCGGCCTTCGCCTCAAGCTCCGGCACCTCCGCATCGACATAGCCCGGCACGACATCGACCCGGCCAAGCAGCAGGAAATTCTCGTAGGGGTGGCTCATCGTGCTCTGCTTGATCTCGGCGAGCGACATGCCGTTGGCGCCGAGCAGCGCCTTGAGGAACACGTAGGTCGAGCCGGTCGGATCGACGCCGACGTTCAGCCCCTTCAGGTCGGTGACGTGCCTGAGCTGGTGCGTCTTGGCCAGCGCGATCATCGCCAGCGGACTTGCCTGGTTGGTCGCGACCAGCGCCACGTCCGGCACGTCGCGGCCGCGCCCGACCATCAGGGTCGGCAGGTCGGCGAAGCCGAACTGCGCATTGCCGTTGGCGACGAGGCGCAGCGCGTCGCCCGAGCCGGTGCCGCGGCGGATCGCGGTCACGTCGATGCCGTTTTCGCGGAAGAAGCCCTTGTCCCGCGCGACGAAGAACAGCGCATGGTCGCCGCGCACCACCCAGTCGAGCTGCACGCTCGCCTGGTCGGCGGCACGGGCGTGTGGCGCGGCTGCCAGGCCGAGGCCGATGGCAGCGGCGAGTATCGTCAGGCGACGGCGCAGACTGTCACGCATGGGGATGCTCCATCGGTCAGGGGTCGTGCCCGGCAATTCGCGCCGTGCGGTCGAACTTCGCGGCCCAGGGCACGGCGAGACGTTCGAGGATTTCGATCAGATAGTAGAAGACGATGCCGAGCAACGACACTTCCACCAGCGCCGCAAACACCGTCGGCGCATCAAGCTGCGACGAGGCGAACTGGATGACGTAGCCGAGGCCCGCCGAGGCGCCCGAGAATTCACCGACGATCGCGCCGATGACGCTGAACGTGATGGCGATCTTCAGGCCGGCCATGAGTTGCGGCAGCGCGTGCGGCACCTGCACGCGCCAGAGGATTTCCGATCGACGCGCGCCGACTGACCGCATCAGGGAGACGAGCGAGCGGTCCACCGACTCCAGCCCCGCGAGCATGCTGAGCGCCACCGGAAAGAATGCGATCACCACGATCAGCGCCACCTTGGGCATCAGGTCGTACCCGAACCACAGTACGAAGATCGGGGCGAGCGCCACCTTGGGGACGGTCTGGAACAGCACGACGAGCGGATAGAGCGCGCGGCCGAAGCGCGCGAACCGTTCGATGACCAGCGCAACCGCGGCACCCACAAGGGCGGACAGCAAAAAGCCCACGGAGATTTCCACCGCGGTCGTGCCCGCGGCGTGCAGCAGGAGGCCCTGGTGATCGACCAGCACCGCGGCGATACTGCTCGGCGCCGGCAGCACAAAGCTCTGCACGGAGAGCAATCGCACAATCCCTTCCCACAGGCCGAGCAGCACGACCGTCAGCAGCAGCGTGGGCAGCAGCATCATGCTGCATCCCCCGGCCGGCCGTGCCGCAGGCTGGCACGCAGCCGGGCTGCAGCGCGGGTGAAGGCGGGGTCGGCGTAGCTCGCCTCGGTGCGCGGGCGCGGCAGGGTGATGGGCAGAATCTCGACAATGCGCGCGGGGTTCGCCGCCATGACGTGCACACGCGTCGAGAGCAGCACCGCCTCGTCGATCGCGTGCGTGACCAGGATCGCGGTCTTGCCGGTGCGCTGCCAGAGATCGAGCACGAAGTCGCTCATCTCCTCGCGGGTGATGGCGTCGAGCGCGCCGAACGGCTCGTCCATCATCAGCACTTCGGGGTCGAGTGCGAGCGCCCGCGCGATCGCCACCCGCTGCTTCATGCCGCCCGACAACTGGCCCGGCAGCCGCTCGGCGGCATGGTCGAGACCGACGAGGCGCAGCATTTCGTGCGCCCGTTCGCGCAGTTCGGAGCGACGCAGGCCGCGGTCGGCGATGCTGAGCAGGAAGGCGACGTTGTCGAGCGCGGTCTTCCACGGCAGCAACGTCGGTTCCTGGAACACGAGGCCGATGCGCCGCTGCCGCGCCGCCTCCGCGGGCCGCAGGCCGGCGACCTGCACGCGGCCTTCGCTCGGCGGCAGCAGGCCGCTCAGCACCTTCAGCAGCGTGCTCTTGCCGCAGCCGGACGGGCCGATCAGCGAGACGAACTCGCCGCGTGCAATCGCGAGGTCGATCCCCTGCAGCACGCGGATGCCGCGGGTGCGGCCACGCCCGGGGTAATCGACGGCGACGTTCTCGGCGAGGATGACCGGCGCCGCGCCGGCGGCGGCGGAGACAGGGGCGGGGGCAGCGGCGACCAT
>Ga0335083_10008102_pt1 | contig 12861 bp, 14 predicted proteins | sample Lox_Sample_42_FD_206716 | JGI IMG/M metagenome (GOLD analysis project Ga0335083, IMG submission 206716) | Soil microbial communities from Loxahatchee National Wildlife Refuge, Florida, United States - Lox_Sample_4.2 | ecosystem: Environmental > Terrestrial > Soil > Wetlands | place: USA...
CGAAAGACAGGACCGTGAGCGCGGCCGCGCAGGACAGAAGCCGAAATCGGATAGACATAGGAGGCTCCTTGCGCATTCGTATGGCACGACCATTTTTTGTCGGCCGCAACGAGACCGTAATCAGCGGCCATCCGATTTTTCTGTAGGAGCTGCGCCGACGCAGTGTAAGATCGATCGCGTCGATTGGGCCACGCGCGGAGCCGCCATCTTGATCAGAGCCGGCCTCATCCTGTGCGCCTGCATCGCCGTCGGAGCGGCGCTTGCGGCCGACGCGCCGGACAGCGTGAAGGGCAGCTTCAAGAGCAAGGCCGTCACGCTCCAGGCCAAGAGCGCGATCGCGTATCGCGGCAAGTCCTTTCTCGGCAGCGGCGACGCGCTCATCGTGGTCGTGACCAATGCGCGCGTTCACCCGGACGCGCTGGCCGAGTATTACGATCGCCGCCGCGTGGTCGAGAAACGCATCCGCGATGAAGAGACCGGCGTCGTCTACATCGAATTCCGGCCCGACGGCAGCTACCGCGGCCTGAGCTACACCTTCGCGCCCGGCAACGGCTGCGGCTTCTGTACCAGCGAGGTCGCTTCCACGGTGCGGCTGGCGAACGGCAGGCTCACCGGCAATCTCAAGGGCAGTGAAAAGGACCGGCCTTTCGATCTCACGATCGACGTTCCATTGATGAGCGACGATCACGGGCCGGCGCTGCCGGCCGACGGCGGTGCCCCGGGCAGGGCTTATATCGCCTATCACACGGCGCTCGTGAAGCGGGACCGTGCAGCGCTGAGGAGCCTGCTGTCCGCCGACCGCCGCGAGACGTGGTCGAACGCCGAGAAAAAAGGTCAGCTGGATGCGTTCATCGACTATCTCGTCTCGGAGCATCCGGAAAAGTCCGTGCGCGTCACCGGCGGCTACGCCAAGGCCGACACCGCGGTGCTGCTCGTAGCAGGCGAATCGGTGGCGGGCAAGCTCGTCGGCGAGGTGCTGCTCATGCGAGAGGACAACGCCTGGCGCGTCGACGACGAGCTGATGGAGCTCGAGCTGCGCTGACCGCCCGGCCGAATGCGCGGTAGACCACAGCTCTTTGACCGGGGGAGGTCGGGCCTGACCGCTCGTCCCCTGCCGTCGGATTGGTATGGTCTTTGCGTCGGCAGACATCAGGAGCGATCCGAAGCCTGCAAGGCGCCAGTGCGCCGCGCACTTCGGCATCGCTCGGAAAAGAATGAAGGAGCCGTCGATGCCGCTGCTGCTGAAGCCGCTCGAGAACACGCTGACGCCCAATGCGTTTGTGTCCGAAGTCGCCCAATTTCAGGAGGCGCTGGCCGACCCTGGCATGGGGCACGACGACAAGGCGCGCGCGTACGCGCTCATCGTGAAGCACGCGGCTTCGCTCGATCCGCACGACCCCGGCTTCGAGCGCGCTGGCGTCGCACTCAAGGAAGCGCTGTGCGCCTGGCTGTGCGTTCAGCCCGGCAACCGTCACTGATTCGCTAGAACTGCCGCTCTCCGTCACGCCGCTGGCGCGCGGCGCCTCCCGGCCTCGCGCCGGAACTTCCAAGCTGGTCTATGATCTTCCGCGAAACCGGTCCCGCGGAGAAAGGTCCCATGCCAGTCTTCGTCTTGCACGTCAACGGCGTGCGGCATTCGGTGGCGGTACGCGATCCAAACGAGCCCCTGCTTTATGTGCTGCGCAACCGGCTTCACCTTACCGGCGCGAAGTTCGGCTGCGGCCTCGGACAGTGCGGGGCGTGCACGATCTGGGTGGACGGCGTGCCCGCCCGCTCCTGCACGCTGCCGGTTTCCGCGGCCGCGAAGGTGAGCGTCACCACGATCGAAGGACTCGGCACGCCGGATAAGCCACATCCGGTGCAGGCGGCGTTCATCGCCGAGCAGGCTGCACAATGCGGCTATTGCGCGACCGGCATGGTCATGACCGTGGCCGGGCTTCTCGCGCGCAAACCCGACGCGACGCTCGGGGAGATCAAGGACGCGCTTGCCGGCAATCTCTGCCGCTGCGGCACGCATCAGCGCATCCTGCATGCCGCGTTGCAAGCGGCGGGTAAGAGCAAGCCCAAGGGAGCATCAGCATGACCGCGCTCGTCACCCGCCGCGAATTTTTGCAGGGGAGCGGCGCGCTCGTCGTCTCACTGGCACTCCCGCGTCATGGTTCGGCGCAGCGCGCGCCCGACGGCTATCAGGCGCTTGGCAAGCCCGTGGACACGGGCGAGGTCGATGGTTTTCTCTCGGTGCACCGCGACGGACGCGTCACGGTGTATTGCGGCAAGGTCGATCTCGGTCAAGGGCTGCGCATCGCGATTCCACAGATGGCGGCCGAGGAGCTTGGCGTGGCGATCAATCGCGTCGTGCTGATCGAAGGCGACACCGCGCTGACGCCGGACCAGGGACCCACCGGCGGCAGCAGTGGCGTGATGCGCGGCGGCGTGCAGATCCGCCAAGCCGCGGCAACCGCCCGCGAGGCGCTGTTGCGCAAGGCAGCGGAGCGGACGGGAAAGCCCGCAAGCGAGTTCGAGATCGTCGACGGAGTTGCACGGACGAAGACCGGCGGTCCGGATGTGCCGATCGGTGAGCTTGTGGGCGACGGGCGCTTCGAGCTGAAGCTCGACCCGAAGGCGAAGCTCAAGGATCCCGCGAGCTACACGATCGTCGGCAAGCCGCTGCCGCGCCCGGACGTGCCGGCGAAAGTGACCGGCCGTCACGTCTACATGCACGATTTCACCATCGAGGGCATGCTGCACGCGCGAGTGATTCGTCCGCCTGCGGTCGGCGCGAAGCTCCTCGCCGTCGACGAAACATCGATCAAGGGCATTGGCGGCGCGCGAGTCGTGCGGCGCGAAAGCTTCCTCGCCGTTGTGGCCGGTGATGAATGGGACGCGGTGCGCGCTGCGCACGCGCTCAAGGCGCACTGGTCCGAGTCGAGCGAGCTCGTCGGTCAGTCGGCCGTGCGCGACTGGATGCGCGCCGGGCCCTTCGAGAGCGAAGAGTTCCTGCTGCGCAAGGGTGACGTCAAGCAGGCGCTTGCCGGCGCGTCGAGGCGTCTCGCTGCGGAGTATTACTGGCCGATGCAGAGCCATGCTTCGATGGGCCCCTCGTGCGCGCTCGCCGACGTTCACGACGGCAAGGCCACGATCTGGAGCGCGTCGCAGGCGACGCACAAATTCCGCGAGACCTGCGCGAAGATGCTCGAGCTGCCGCCCGCCGCGGTTCGCGTCATTTATCTCGACGGGTCGGGCTGCTACGGCATGAACGGGCACGACGATGCCGCCGCCGACGCCGCGCTCATCTCGCGCACCGTGAGACGGCCGGTGCGCGTGCAGTGGATGCGCGAGGATGAGCACGGCTGGGATCCGAAGGGTCCGCCGCAACTGCTCGCGCTCGAAGCCGCGCTCGATGCGGATGGACGCATCGCCGCATGGAGGAGCGAATTGTGGCTGCCGAAGGCAACCGCGAATCTGCCGAACATGCCCTTGCTCGGCCCGCAGGCGGCCGGAATCGCTCAGCCGGTGGGCATCACGACCGGACTCATCAGCCAGAACGGCAATCCGCCGTACGGCGTGGCGCACCAGGAAGTGCTGGTGCACTGGCTCAAGGATTCGCCGCTGCGCCCATCGAACCTGCGCGCGCCCGGCAAGGTCGCGAACGGTTTCGCGGTCGAGAGCTTCACCGATGAGCTGGCCGCGGCCGCGAAGCGCGACGCGTTCGAGTTTCGGCTCTCCGGCCTGAGTGATCCGCGCGGCATCGAGGTGCTGAAACGCGCGGCGAAGATGCTTGACTGGCAGCCGCGGCCGTCGCCTGGGCCGGGCGGCATCGGCCGCGGCATCGCGTATCTGCATTACAAGAACAACGAGACTTACGTCGCAACCGCGATGGAGGCGGAAGTCGATCGCGGGTCAGGAGCGATCCGCGTGCGGCGAATCGCCTGTGCGCACGATTGCGGGCTTATCATCAATCCGGATGCGCTGCGCCAGCAGATCGAGGGTTGCATCCTGCAGACGCTCTCCCGCGCGTTGCACGAGGAAGTGGCGTTCGACCGCTCGCGCGTCACGAGCGTCGACTGGAAGAGTTACCCGATTCTGACCTTCCCCGAAGTCCCGGAGATCGCGATCGATCTCGTCGATCGCCCGACCGAGCCGCCGCTCGGCGCCGGCGAGGCAGCGACGACGACCGTCGCGGCAGCGCTCGCCAATGCGGTCTTCGACGCGAGCGGCCTGCGCCTGCGCACCGTGCCGTTCACGCCCGAGCGCGTCAAGGCGGCGACGTGAACCCGCGCTCACCGAGCGAGCGTGCGGGCGGCGGATCGAAGTAACTTTCAGCCGGAAGGACGCGCCAGCGCGGTCAGCGCATCGAGGTGCGCGCACCCGGAAATTTCCGCGCACTGCGCGATGAGCGTGTCGGCGCGCTCTTGTCCGAGCACGGGGTCGACCAGTCCGTGGAACTTGCGCTCGAGCCCGGCATCGCTCATCGGGCGCTCGAGGCTGCCGAGCGCGTGCGCGACGAAGACGTTGAGCTGCCTGCCGTCGCGACAGACAATCGTCACATCCGCCGCATCCTCTCCGAGCGCGGGATCGATCTCGGCGGTGACGCGCTGGCGCAGCCCAACGACGTCGGACCGCGCGACGATCGCATCCGAGAACTCGCTCTCCGCTGCCTGTCCGAAGAGGATCGACGCAGCGCAGGCGTGGTAGACGCTGAACTTTCCCTCGAGCCCGCTGCGCGGCGCGGTTTTTCCCGTCAGCTCGATCACCAGTGGATGCACCTTAAGCGTTACGCGTTCGATCTGCTCGGCGCGGAGGTGATGCGCGTCGCGAAGCTGGATGCACCCATCGATCGCGGGGTGAATCACCACGCCGCAGGCGAACGGCTTGTAGGCGTTGAACGAGATTTCGAAGCGCGTCCCGAGCGCGGCGATGATCTCGCTCCAGTCGCTCTTCGTCGAGAACGTCTGCATCAGGCCGCGCTTCGCTTCGAGCGCGCGCTCCGATGCCGTGAAGCCATGGCGGGCGAGTAGCGCCGCCGTGACGCCGTTCCGTGCCGCCGCACCGGCGTGCAGCGACTTGGTCATCGAGCCGAACTGCTCGCGCACGCCGACTGGTTGCGAGGCGGCAATGCCGAGGGCCATCGACGTGTGCGCAGGATCGAGTCCGAGCACGCGTGCGCACGCCGCGGCCGCGCCGAGCATCCCGACCGACCCGGTGATGTGCCAGCCGCGGTCGTAGTGATCCGGATAGACCGCGTTGCCGACGCGGCAGGCGACTTCCACGCCGAGCACCAGCGCGTCGACGAGCAGGCGGCCCGGCGCTCCGGTCTGCTCGGCCAGCGCGAGCGCGGCGGAGGCGATGGGCGCGGCAGGATGGATGATGGTCTTCAGGTGTGTGTCGTCGAAGTCGAATGCATGCGCGCTCACGCCGTTGACGAGCGCCGCGCTCGCCATGTCGACGCGATCGTCGCGTCCGAGCACGGTCGCCTGCTCGCTCGGAGCGAGCTCGCGGATGGCAGCCAGGACGGCCTCGACGCTGGGATGGCGCGACGCTCCGATGGCGCAGCCGAGCCAGTTGGTGAGAGTCCTGCGCGCTTCGCGCTCCACGCGATCGTCCCAGCCGCGGGATGGATGCGTAGCGACGAACTCTCCGAGGAGCCGCGTCACCGGAGGCGTGTCTCGTTCGCTGCTCGTCATTCGAGCTCGATGTGACGTTCGCTGGCGAGCTTCGTCCAATGTGCGATGTCTTTGCGGATGTATTGTTCGAATTGCTCGGGAGACATCGGCATCGGTTCGAGGGCTTCGCCCGACAGGCGCTCGCGCAGCTCGGGCGCCTCGAGCAGGCGGTTGATCTCTTCGTTCAGCCGCTTGACGATCGCGGGAGGCAGATTCGCAGGGCCGACGATGCCATACCACTGCACGCCGTCGAAGCCGGGATAACCTGACTCCTCGAAGGTCGGCACGTCGGGCAGGAGTGGATGGCGCTTGCGCCCGGTCACCGCGAGCGCCCGTACCTTGCCTGCCTTGATGTGCGGCAATGCAGCGGCGAGGCCGGGGAACATCGCCTGCGTCTGGCCGCCGAGAATGTCGGTGAAGGCGGGACCGATGCCGCGGTACGGCACATGCACGATGTCGAGATCGGCCGCGAGCTTGAGCTCCTCCATGGCGAGGTGGGTGAGCGTCCCCGGACCGGAAGAGCCGTATGAGAACTTGCCCGGATTCGCCTTGACGTAGCGCACGAACTCCCCGAGCGTCGCGACCGGAAGCGTCGGCGGAACGACCAGCACGTTCGGCGTCCCGCCCACCATGGCGATCGGCGTGAAGTCCTTGATCGCGTCGTAGGGAAGCTTGCGCACCGCGGGATTCGTGCCGTGCGTACCGACATAGCCGACCATGAGCGTGTAACCATCGGGCGCGGCGCGCGCGGTCGCCATCGAGCCGACGATGCCGCCTCCGCCGCTCTGGTTCTCGACCACGATCGGCTGTCCCAGCACGGGGCCGAGACGATCGCCAATGGTGCGCGCCACGAGGTCCACGCCGCCGCCCGGCTGCACTGGCGCGATGATCTTGATCGGCTTCGAAGGATAAGCTGCCTGCGCGAAGAGGCCTCGCGCGAGACCGATCACGCCGGCCGCGCCCGAGCACAGAAGCAACGCGCGTCGCTTCGCTTGCAGCATGTCCGCTCCAGCGAGCATGAAGAAGTCGCAGCGATTATGCACCAGCAACGGAACCTAGCGCACCGAGCGCCGTCACGCCGCCGCTCGCCACCGACCCGATCGGCGCTCGCGTCGACAAGACTCCGGCGACGAAGCCGGGGAAGAGTACAACCGGCAGTGAATCGTCGCAGCCGATTGCGAGGGAAGCGATGTCCGACACACCGATCATTCCGAACAAGGCCGAGCTGCCCGACGCAGCGTTCAAGAAACTCGACGCTGGCGGCAACGGTTACGTCAGCAAGGAGGACATCAGGGGTATGAGCGGCTTCGAGAAATCCTTCCAGCTCGCCGACGCCAACAAGGACGGCAAGCTCGACGCCCGCGGAGTTCAGGAAAGCCTGGGCGGACTACACGGGACGCGCGAACGGCTGACATCGTTCTCCTTCGCGCCGAGGATGCGGCGGCGCCCGCTTGCATTTGGGGCGCCGCTCATGTCTACTAGGGCTCGCCGGCTTCGCGCCACGGCATCGCCCGGGCCAGCCGGCGCACCTCGAGGGGGACCGATCCATGCCACCGACGCCGCTTTATGCGCGACTGCGCGCGCGCCTTGCCGCCGGTGTCGGCCAGTTTCGCGACACGATCCTTCCGCGCCACGCCACACCCGCCGGCACGACGCGCCGGATGAGCTCGCCGCGGAAACACAAAGGCGACGCTCAGCAGCCGCGCTGAAACCTCTCGCCGGCGTAGACGATCAAATGCAGCACTTTCTGTAGCGAATGCCGCCGGTCACGCTCGCGCTCATCGCGGCGAACGTCGCGGTGTATCTGCTGCAGATGGCGGTGCCCGGCATCGTGGGTCCATTCGCGCTATGGCCGCTCGGGTCGGCGCGCGTCGGTGGCGCCGACGTCGGCTTCGAGCCGTGGCAGCTCGTCACCTACGCCTTCCTGCACGGCAGCTGGGTGCACATTTTCTTCAACATGTTCGCGCTGTACATGTTCGGCGGTCCGATCGAGCAGGTCTTCGGCACGCGGCGCTATCTCGTCTACTACTTCGTCTGCGTGGTCTCCGCCGCCATCGCGCAGCTCGCGGTGTCGGCGCTGACCGGCGCCGTCTATCCGGCGATCGGCGCGTCGGGCGGCGTTTTCGGGCTGCTCCTCGCCTATGCAATCTACTTTCCGCGCAACAGGATCATGCTTCTCTTCCCCCCGATTCCGATGCCGGCACGCGTGTTCGTGATCGTATATGCCGTTCTCGAGCTTTTCTTCGGCGTGACGGGGACCGAGGAGGGTGTCGCGCACTTCGCGCATCTTGGCGGACTGGTCGGCGGCTTTGTGCTGCTTCGCTTGTGGCGCGGCCACGACGCGTTGCGCCGGCGTCTCTGATCCGTCCGAACAGGATGATGTAGGCATCCGTCTGTCATCGTCCTATCTGTTGTCCTCCGACGAGCGCGCTCGCTCGTCATTGCGTTAAACCATCGGCAATCAGCAGCCGTCAAAGCAACAGCCGGCGCCATTGCAGCCGGCATCGATATTGATTGGTTTGTCAGGAGATTGCCTATGAGCAACGGCATGAGACATCTGCATTGGCTCCTCGGCGGAATAGTGGCGCTCGTCGCGACGGCGGCACTGGCCGGGGAGATCACGCTGTACCAGCACCCCGGTTTCCAGGGCCGTAACATCACCACGGGAGACGCCGTACCCAACCTCGCGCGAGCTGGCTTCAACGACATGGCTTCCTCGGTCGTCGTGCGCAGCGGCATATGGGAGGTATGCACCGACGCGTACTTCCACGGCAACTGCGCCACGCTCCGGCCGGGGGAGTATCAGAGAATCGATAGCACGCTCAACGATCGCATCTCGTCGGCGCGTCAGATCGGTCATGAGCCGGTGCCGCCGAACGCTGTCGTGACTTCGCCTCCGGTTGCGGTCGTCACTCCTCCGCCGGAAGACCCGCGCATCGTCCTGCATGAGCACACGCGCTCCGGCGTGAAGTCGGTCGAGTTGACCACGGGCGTTCGCGACCTCGACAGCATTGGCTTCTCCGATCGCGCCGACAGCGCGACCGTCTACGGCGGGGTATGGCGGCTGTGCGACCGGGAGGGCGGAGGCGGCACGACGTGCGTGGAATTCGGGCCGGGATACTATGACCATCTCGGCGCGCTGGACCGCAACGTTCGCTCAGCGCTGGTCGTGGGCGAAGCGCGCGCGGCGGTCGCGGTTCCGGCGGTGGCGCCGCGCGTTTTCCTGTATGAGTTTCCCGACTTCGCGGGACGCTCGCTCTCGATCGAAAGCAGCGAAGCACGCGACCTGATGTGGCAGCGGTTCGCCGCACGCGCGGGATCGATCCGCGTCTTCGGCGGGAGCTGGATGTTCTGCACTGGCCCCAACTTCAGCGGCGAGTGCCTTACGCTGGGCCCCGGAGAATATCCGCGGCTCGGTCCGGATCTCGATCACCGGATCGCCTCCGCGCGCCTGGTTTCGAACGTGTACTTAGGAATGCGTGGACGCTGACGCCGCAGGCGGGCGTTAGACCCGCCGCGCGATGACGGGGCCCCGGTTGGTGATCGACCGGGCCCCGTTTCTTTTCTGTGCCGTTAGAATACTTTGCGCAGGATCGCTGCCGGTGCGACTTCGCCGGTCGAGGAGAACATGCCAATGAACGAAGAAACCTTCAATCTGAGCATTCGCAAGTTCCTGAAGATGGTCGGCGTCAACTCGCAGCGCGAGATCGAGCACGCAGTGGCGAAAGCCATCGCCGAGCACTCGATCGCGGGAACCGAAGCGCTGGCCGCGCGCATAACGCTCGAGGTCGCGGCGCTCAAGCTCAACGTCAAGTTCGACGGGGAAATACGTCTGCAGTGAGTCTCCGCATCGACGCCGCTCGATCCCGGCGGCGATGAGGAGCGCCGTTACAGTCCCAGCCAGGCGATGCTCGCGCTCTCGACCTGCGCTTCCGGCGCGACGAAACCCTTGTACCCGACGATCTCCAGCGCATCGCGGCCGGGCTTGTTCTGCACCATGCCGATGAGCGCTTCGCGGATTTTGGCCTGCTCTTCTGCGGGCATCTTGCTCGAGGCGATGAACTGTTTGATCGGCACCGGTCGCGATTGCACGAGAATCTTGCCGCCCTTGTCGGTCCACGCCTTGATGACGGACTTGGCCGCCGTGGCTCCAACCTGGGCAAAACCGTTCTCGATGTAGAACGGCACCGCGTCCTGATATCGCGTTGCGATCACGCGCACGGTGCCAGGGTCCTGCGGCGTCGTCGCGGCTTTGGGTGGCGCTTCGATCGTAGGAAGCTTTGCGACGCGCAACATTGCCCGCACCATCGCTGCCGTGATCGAGTCGGGGTCGGGCGTGACCAGCGTCCGCCCCTTGAGGTCATCGATCGACTTCAGCGGCTGACTCGGTTCCATCAGGAGCGCAACCGTGTAGTCGGTAAAACCAGCCGTCCAGGCAACGGGCTTGTAGCGGCCCGACTTGATTTCGGCCAGTGACACGTGCGCCGGGTGCACGAACGCGAGATCGAATTCCTGCTTTGCGCAGCCGGCGCGCAAATCATCGTATGCGGGCACGAGCACGACGCGGACGTGCCGTCCCGTCGCCTTGGCGATCACGTCGGCGATCGGCGCAAACTTGTCGCGGATCTCCTTCGGCGTTGCCTGGTAGGTAACGCCTTCGGTTACCGCAAAGACCAGTTCCTGCGCCGACGCCGTGGCCGCGACCGCGGCGAGGACCAGGCACGCGAACAGACTTCGGAACATCGACTCCCCTTGAGGCGCGCAAATGAATGGGCCGAACCGCGAACCCTGTTGTTGCGCGCCCAATGTCGGCGCGGCCGTTATCGAGTTCTCGGCACTACGAATGAATTATAGGCTGAGCGGGCCAGCTTCCGCCAGCACGGGCCGCGAGGCTCGCGCATCCGAGACGCTATTCCCGAGTCAGTCAGCGCGAAAGCGCACGCGCACGACGCGCTTGTCGTATTCGGCTTCGGTGAGTCGTGTGATCTCCGTACTGTTCGATGCGAACACACGCCCGCCGTGGCTGCGGCAGAGTTCGCGTTCGTACTGGCACACGCCCATTTCCGGGTGCTTGCGACACAGCTCGGCTACTCTGGGCGTGAACTCGATCGCGGTCTCGTGCCGCTCGCCCTTGCTGTCGACCACCCAGACGTATAGCGTGCCCGCCGGCACGTTGACCCGGCGCGGTACACCGAGTTCAACGGGACGAACGCCGGGCTTCGTAAGACCTTAGTCGTCGGCGCGAAACGCCACGCTGAACGGCCGCGGCAGCGAGGCTATCTCGGTGACGAGATGCACCACCACGAAGGAGCTCAGCTTGCGCAGCGTGTGACGAATGGCAGAAGCTCCCTCGGATTTGCTCGGGAGCGCCGCCCAGCGCGGGACGCGCACCCGCATGCGCGGACGCACCAGCACCCATAGCGTCAGCTCGGAGAGTTCATGCTGCCGGCTCATGTAATCGCCGGAGACCATGATCGCGTCGATCTCGAGCGGGTTGCGCAGCCATTCTGCGTTGATCTCGGCGGCGAGCCGGCATGCCTGATCGATCAGCGCCTTGGCCCGCACGCGCGGCAGGGGCGAGACAATTCGCGCCGAGGCGAACTCGACGAAGCGATCGGTGATTCGGTACTCACCCGGGCGCCCGGCGTGCGGCTCGAGCAGTCCGCTGGTGACGAACTCTCGCACGAGCTCGTCACCACCCTCGGGATCCAGCCCGAAGTCCTCGCGCAGGCGTTGCGCGCTCACTCGCGCGCGCTCGGGAGGGAGCCCGTGGATGCGCAACAGGACCCGGCCGGCGGCATGGCGCAGCGCCACCGGTTCCATGCCGAAGTAGCGTTGATGCGAGAGGAGCGTGCGAACTCTCATTCTTCGTCGGCGATCCTTGGGGGGCCGCATTGGGGCGGCGTAGTCCTTATGACAACAGCATAACGCGTCCGGAGCCGCCCGGCAAGCCCTCCCGGGCGGGCGCGCGGAGCGTCCTTGGCGTGCGAGATAGAATGGACTTTCGTACGACTCAGGACGCAGGCGCGGGATGAAATACAAGGACTACTACGCAACGCTGGGTGTGGATCGCGGCGCCAGCGCCGAAGAGATCAAGAAGTCGTACCGCAAGCTCGCGCGCAAGTACCATCCCGACGTGTCGAAAGAGCCGGACGCGGAGGAACGCTTCAAGGAAGTCGCCGAGGCGTACGAGACCTTGAAAGATCCCGAGAAGCGCGCCGCGTACGATCAGCTCGGCCGCTACGCGCCGGGGCAGGATTTTCGTCCGCCGCCGGATTGGGGCGATCGGTTCGCCGGAGCAGACACGATCTTCGAGGATCTCGATCTCGCGGACCTTTTCGCGGGGCTCACCGGCCGTCGTCGTGGCGGGCCGCGTGGCGAGCACGGCCCGACGCCTGGGCGCGACTACGAAGCGGCAGTCCGCCTCACCTTCGAGCAGGCGTTCGAGGGTGCGGAGATCGATCTCGATCTGAACGTGGTCGAATACGACGAGCAGGGCGCGCCGCATCGCGTTCCGCGGCGCATCAAGGTCCGCATTCCAAAAGGGGTCACCGACGGTCAGCAGTTGCGTGTGCCTGGAAAAGGCGGCAAGGGCGTGAACGGCGGACGCGACGGCGATCTCTACCTCGACATCCAGGTCGAGCCGCATGCGTTGTATCGCGTCGCCGGGCAGGACCTGTACCTCGACCTTCCACTGGCGCCGTGGGAAGCGGCGCTCGGAGCGACGATCAATCTGCCCACGCCCGGCGGCACGGTTTCCCTCAAGGTGCCGCCCGGCACGCGCGCCGGGCAACAGCTGCGCCTCGCGGGACGCGGTCTCGCGCGGCCCGGCGTGAAGCCCGGCGACTTGTACACCATCGCGCATATCGTCATGCCCGGCGTACTCGACGACCGGCAGCGCGCGCTGTTTCGCGAGCTGGCTCAGGCGTCGAATTTCAACCCGCGAGCTCACTTCGAAGCGGAGGCCGCCCGATGAGAGTCGAAATCTCCGAAGCGATCACGATCGGCGAACGCGGCGAGATCACGTTCGCGCAGCTGATCGAATATTCCGGTCTGCCCGAAGACGAGCTGCGCGAGCTCGTCGCCTACGGCGCGCTCGCGCCCCGAGATCCGGCCGCGTCGGCGTGGAGCTTCGACGCGTCGGCGTTGCGCGCGGCGCGGCTGGCCGAGCGCCTGCGCCACGACTTCGAGCTCGACG
>Ga0335083_10008103_pt1 | contig 12860 bp, 8 predicted proteins | sample Lox_Sample_42_FD_206716 | JGI IMG/M metagenome (GOLD analysis project Ga0335083, IMG submission 206716) | Soil microbial communities from Loxahatchee National Wildlife Refuge, Florida, United States - Lox_Sample_4.2 | ecosystem: Environmental > Terrestrial > Soil > Wetlands | place: USA: Florida...
GAGGGGATCGCCAATCCCTCGCAGCTTGCGATCGTCGGCTGGTCGTACGGTGGCTACGCCGCGCTGCAGTCGGCGGTCACCGATCCGACGCTATTCAAGGCCGTGATCGCCATCGCGCCGGTCACCGACCTCGTTGAGCTCAAGGAGGAGCACCGTCGCTGGTCCGATTTCTACCTGTGGCAGGACTTCATCGGCGAGGGCCCGAAGGCCGACGAGGGATCGCCGGCGCGCAATGCCCACAAGTTCAAGGCGCCGGTGCTGATTTTCCATGGCACCGACGACGTCAACGTCAATTACCGGCACTCCGCGCTGATGGACAAGAGTCTCACGGTCGCCAGCGTCCCGCACGAACTCGTTGCGTTCGAGCACCTCGACCACCATCTGGTTGACTCAGAAGCACGCATCGCGATGCTGAAGAAGAGTGCGGACTTCCTGCGCCAGGCGCTTCACCGCTGAGCGCGTTGCGGTTCACTGGTGATGGAACACGATCGACACGACGCGGGCCGACAGCTGTCCGCTCGCGACCTCGGACTGCGAGATCGGGTCGAGCGCGAAGCTCGTCGCGCCGTCGGCATTGACCTTCTGGATGTCGCGCGTCTTGATCGCGCCGCGCGTGACGGTGCCGCACGCGTTGAGCTTCAGCGCCGGCCCGGCGCTGCTCGTGGAACTCACGTTGACGATGTCACGCGTGCGCGTCAGCAGTTCGGGAGTCGAGCAGCCGGTCAGCACGATCTGCAGCGCCTCGTCGCCGGGCCCGGCGGAGAACTGATACGGCCCGAGCGTCGTCAGCTGACCGGCAGCGAGCGGTGCCGTGTCGATCTTCGTCCGGGTGCCGCTGGCGTTGACGTTGTAGACCTCGAGCTGGCCGGGCAGCGACGGGCGCAGGTGCACCAGGAACTTGTCGCCCGAGTGGAACACGTAGCTCGACGGATCGACGACCGACGACTGTCCGGTCGCCGAGATCGCATGCACCTCGTACGCAAGGCCGGCGTACAGTCCCGTGCCGCTTGCGGCCGGGATGGCCGCGCTCGGATCGGCCGCGCCGACGGTGGACGCGTTCGCCGGCGACGGCACGGCCGGTGCGGCCATGGTCGATGAGATGGTCGCAGGGCTCGTCGGATACGTCGTCGCCGGCGTGCCGTACGGATTCGGCGCGACGCCCGGCGCCGCCGGCGATGCGGACGCCACGCTGCCTGTAGAGGTCGGCACCGTCGCGGCGTAGGTGGGTGTCGAGCCAGTTGTCGCCCCCGGGTACGCGCCCGCGGTCGTGGTCGCGCCGGGATACGTCGTGGCTCCCGGCGTTCCAGCTGCCGCACCCGTCGACGGATATGTCGTCGCACCGTACGTCGGGGTCGTTCCCGATGCCGGATACGAAGTCGTTCCGGTCGCGGCCGTCGTGGCCGCTGACGGGTATGTCGTCGCGCCGTAGGTCGGTGTAGCCCCCGAAGGCGGATACGAGGTCGTTCCAGCCGCGGGTGTCGTCGTCGGCGACGGATACGGACTCGCCCCGTAGGTCCCGGTCGCCGGGTAGGTCGTCGTCGCGGCGGGGTACGCCGGTGTGCCGTACGTCGGAGAAGGGGTGGTCGATGGATAGGTGCTCGTGCCGTAGCTCGCGGTCGACGGGTAAGTCGTGGCTCCGTACGTCGCTGGCGTCGATGCGTACGCCGTCGTCGCGCCGGGGTTGGGTGCGGCGTTGCCCGAAACCGACTGCGCCTTGCGCCCGAACCAGCCGAGGATGCTGCCGCCGATCGCGGCAGTAAGGTTCGCAGCGACGCCCGCGCCGGTCGTCATCAGCACCGCAGCGACGGTATTTGCGAAGAATGACCGAATTGGCGACCCGGTCGGCGGAGCCCCTGTTGTCGGATAGCCCGTCGGCGACGGGTAGGTCGGATAGGTCGTCGTGGGCGATGGGTAGGTCGTCGCCGGCGATGGGTAGGTCGTCGTCGGTACTGGGTAGGTCGTCGTCGGTGCTGGGTAGGTCGTCGTCGCGGGCGGATACGTGGTCGTCGCCGGCGGCGGGTAGGTCGACGTCGCGGGCGGATACGACGTCGTGGCGGGCGGGTAGGTCGTCGCCGGCGGGTAGACCTGCGCGCTGGCGACGCCCGCGAGCGCGATGCAGGCGACGACGGCGATGGCCGAATGGCCTCGATTCGCTTGGCGCGTCGCGCTATTTCGCGCGGCGTCGCGGCGTTGCGCGAGACCGCCGCAGGGCGAGCGGTCGTCAGTACACGGGGAAGTCATAGTCGAGGTTCTCACGTCGGACCGTCGGATTCTGCTTGCCCTGCGTCAACGTCCGGACCTTGTCGATGACGTAGGCTTCGAGCTCGCTGACCGTCACGATGCCGTCGCCGTTGCGATCGGCTTTGCCGTTGCGTAAGCCCTCGAGCAGGGCGTACGTGAAGACTCCGTTTTGCCACTGTTCACCCTCGAGCGCAAATTCGTTGCCGCTCGCGCTCGACACGACCGATGCGCCGGTGCCGCGGCGAAGGTCGGCGAAGAGGTCCTGCTGCACCCGCGCGTAGGCGGGCGCGAGCCCCGAGGTGTCCGCCTGCACGCTGATGCCGCGCATCGCCTTGAATGCTCGCATCGTGACCTTCCCGGCCTCGCCGCCGCCGCTGACTGGAGTCGGGTCGTCGCGGTCGATCTCGCCCGAGAAGCAGGTGTCGACGAGCAGGAGCTTGCGCAGCGGCCTGATGCCGTCAAGCAGCCCCTCGAAGTCATCGAACGGCAAGCCGTGCGCGCCGGGCTCGGCGGGGTCGATGTCGAAGGTGCCGAAGTAGTAGTTCTGGTCAGCATCGGTCATGCCGTGTCCGGCCGCGAACACGACCGCGAGGTCCTGCGGCTGGGCCTGCGCGAGCCAGTTGCGCGCCGCACGGATGCCGTCGCGGGTCGCTTTGTCATCCGTGACGGCCAGCACGTGGACCTCACCGGCGGTCGGCTCGCGTTGGTGGGCGTTATAGAGTGCCGCGACGTCGCCGGCGTCCTTGGCGGCGAAGCGCAGGTCGTAGCGCGAATTCGCGTAGTGGCTGACGCCGATCGCGACCACCCAGATGTCGCTGGTCGGCGGCGGCGCGACCGCCTGCGTGTAGGAAGTCTGGCGCAGTGACTCGACGCCCTCGGCGTTCAGCACGGCGACCTGGATCTTGTTGCGGCCGACGACGAGTGGCACGGTGAGGTCGGTCTCGGCCCTCTTCACGCGCCCTTCGATCGGCACGCCGCGCGTGCCGAACACCGGGACGTCGTTGACGTAAGCGACGAAGCGATCGAGCGGGTACTGGCTGTCGGTGCCGCGGACCTTGAGCGTCAACGTCAGCGCGCGACTCGTCACCGGCACCTCCGGCCCGAGCAACTCGACTTCCGGGAGGTGGAAGTCGCGACCGAGCATCGCCTCGGTGAATCCCACGCGCTTCAGGCGCCGCTCGTAGGCATGACGGTAGGTGGCGATCGTCTCGGGCGGTGCGAGCCCGAGGCGCTCGAGCACGATGTCCGGCCGGTTGTAGCGCAGGTCGAACTGCTCGAACGGGTAGAGCTGGTCGTGGACGCGAAACGCCACCCCGTGCAGGCGGCTCTTGGAAGCCCGGTAGTACTGGTCCTTCGTGACCGCGAAGAAGTCCTGCGCGCCGAGCGCCGTGAACGCCACGAGCTCGGTGTTCTCGGGCAGCTTCCAGAGGCGCACCGACCCGTCGCGGCCGCCGCTGACGAGACGCGTTCCGTCGCCCGTGAACGCGAGCGAGGCGACGTCGCTCGTGTGTCCGTCGAGATCGCCGAGCGGCTGGCCGGTCGTCGCGTTCCACAGCTTGATCAGCCGGCCGGCGCCGCGTGCCGCGACGCGCCCGTCGGGGCTGATTGCAATGCCATGGCCGGTCGCGCCCTCGAGCATGCCCATCACGAAGCCCGGCATCTGCTGCGCGTTGCCCGTGCCCATGGTCGCCGCGGGCTTCAGGTCCTCGCCGGTCGCCACGTTCCAGATGTGGTAGCCCTGCGTGCCGGTCGTGTAGAGCCGCGCCCCGTCGGCGCTGAACGCGGCGCTCGCTGCGCCGACCGCGCTCAGCTGTTGATTGAGGATCGCGAGTGGATTGGTCATGCCGGAGGGGAACCCGCCCGCCTTGGAGCCCCCCGGCAGCGACGGCAGTGAGCGACCGCCGATTGGCATCGCGATGCCCCCGGTGAGCGCTGGCATCGCGAGCCCGTTGCCGACGAATGGCCGCACCAGGGTTCCGGTGGCGCTGTTCCAGAGCGTCAGCGCGCTCGTCTGCCCGACCGCGACGAGCGGGGCGTTTGGCGCCGCCGCGAGCGCGCGGATCCAGCCTTCCTGGGGATAGTGGGAGCGGTTGGGGTCCGCCGCGCTCGGCGGTGGTGGCACGCGAAAGCGCGATGTCTCGCGTGCCTCGGCGTCGAACGCGATCACCTCGTCGCGCCGCGCGGCAATCAGCGACCGGCCATCGCCCGCGAAGCGCACGATCACCGGCACGAACTCGTTCGCCAGCGGCGGCAACGGCAGCGCGCGCCGTTCCCCGCTGCCCGAGTCCCACAAGGAGGCGGATCCGTCGCTGCAGCCGAGCGCGACGAGCGCTGCCACCGGGCTCGCGGCAACCGACTCCGCAGCCCCGCCGCCCGGGCAGCGGAAGCTGCGCACCAGCTGCCCGTTCGCGAGGTCCCACCACCGGGCGGCGCCGTCCTGCATCGCGGCGAGTACCGCGCCGCGTCCCGGGACGACCGCGACCTCGTGCACCTCGGTCGCCCCGGCCTGCATTGCCGTCTCATTGTTGCTCGCCAGGTCACGAAGAATGGGCGCGCCACCATCGGCCTGTCCGAACGCGAGGTGGGCGCCGGCGCTGTCCCAGGCAACCGACGAAGCGTTGAGTTCGCCGCGCAGCTCGCCACCGGGCAGCGTCCAGAGCGTCGCCGCGCCGCTGCTCGTGGCACGCACGAGCGTGTGGCCGTCCGGGCTCACGGCGAGCGTCGTCGTCATGCTGTTGGTCGCCGCCGCGCCGCCGACGAGCGTACGGACGATCGCGCCGCTTGCGGTGTCGACCAGCTCGACGTTGCGTTCGGCGTTCTCGAGCGCGAGCAGGCGTGCATCCGGCGTCAGCGCGGCCGCGGCCTGGCCCGCACGATAGGCGAGCGTCGCAACGCGGATCCCGGTGTGCGAACGGCGCTCGCGCGTTCCGAGGTCCCAGAGCGTAAGCTCGAACGCCGCGCGCGCCTCGTCCCCGAGACCGGCGCGCCCGCTCGGCGTCAGCGTCGCGAGCGTTCGGCCGTCGCGCGTCAGCGCGACGGCCCGCGTTCCGACGGGCGTCGGCAGGTGCCAGCTGCCCGGCGTTGCCGAGATTTCGACGATACCGAGCGCCGGCCGGCCGAGTTCGCGGCTCTCGCAGGCGAGCCGGACGCCGTCGGCTGCGAGTACGCAGCTCTCGCCCGCCCATTGCGCGCGCTCGGTACCGGTTGCCGTGTCGATCAGCCGCGCACCCTCGCCGGTTGCGATCACGAGCCCGCCGTCGGCCGAGAAGGCGAGGCCCGTCGGCCACAGCCAGCCCTGGCGCGAGAAGCTGCGGACTTCCTGGCCGGAGGCCACGTCCCAGAGCTTGACCGCCGCATCCATCGCCCCCGAGGCGAGCAGTCGCCCGTCCGCGCTCATCGCGACCGTCGTCAGCGTCGCCGCATGGCCGGTCTGGACGACGACCTCGATCCCGTCGGTTGGGCGGGGCTTGTCCGGCGCCGACAGGCCGAGCTGGCGCATCAGGTCCTCGCGCATCTTGTCCTCGTCGGCGCTTGGCTTTCGCGGCGGCGCGGCGGTCGCCGCAAGTGCGGCCAGCAGCACGAGCGCACCGGGCGCCGCGCGCCTAGCAACGAGGTGGATCAGGTCCCGCATTCAGGTTGTCTTCAGAGGCGGCCATAAATAAGGTCATCGGCGAGTCAGTCGTCGTGCGGGTCTTGACGGTTCATTATTGATCCTTCATGACCGATCGATCGACTCACTGGCGGCCTGCGGCCACCGGGCGGCGTTCGGGCCCTGGTGCACAGGTGTGGCAGCCAATTGGACAGAAGGATCAGGTGCCGATGACGCTGATCGAGACGACGCCTCCGGCCGGCGTTCACCCGCAGGTCCTGCTGCTGCCGTGGTACCTATCGGGGACGCTCCCGAAGTCGGACCGGGAGTCAGTCACGTCGCACCTCGGCAGCTGCGCCGGTTGTCGCGCGGAGCTTGAGTCCTTGACGATGCTCCGGCGCACGCTGCGGGCGACGCTGGTGGCCGCGAGTCCCGCGACGCGCAGTGCCCGCCGCTGGCGCGGCCTCGCCGCTGCGGCCGCGGTCCTGATCGTGATCGAGAGCGGCGTATTGCTCGCCCAGGGCGTGGCACCGGTCGCGACGGTCGCGAGCCGCGGGCTCGCGCCGGCGCCAGTCCGGCTCGAGGTCACCGCGAACCCGACGACCACCGAGCTTGCGTTCAGGTCGGTGCTGCTCTCGCTCTCGGCGCATGTCGTCGCGGGGCCGACCAGCGATGGCCGTTACCTACTCGAGCTCGGAGACGCCAATCCAGCGCGGGTCGCCGCGGCGCTCGAGCGGGCGCACGCCTCGAGCGCGATCGTCGGTGCCGCGGTGCGTGAGCAGTGACGAGCGCGACGCACCTGAGCGGATCGGTCCGCCGCGCCCCGCGGTGGATCCGTGCATTCCTCATCCTGCTTGCACTTGCCGCGCCGCTCGCAGCGCGCGCGGCTGACGCCGGCGTGCGCCGTGCGCTCCTGATCGGCATCAACCGCTACAGCGCCGTTCCCGGACTGCAGGGGTCGGTCAATGACGTCGAGTCGATGCGCGAGATACTGATCAGCCGCTACGGCTTCGAGCCGCGCAACATCACGATGCTGACCGACGAGGCGGCAACGCGCGCGGCGATGATGGCGGCGCTCGAGAAACTCGTCGACGACACGGGTCCCGCCGACACCGTCTACCTGCATTACTCGGGTCATGGTTCGCAGGTCGAGGACTTAAGCGGCGACGAGGTCGACCATCTCGACGAGACGCTGGTGCCGCAGGACGGCCGCAGCGGCACGGTGCGCGACATCGTCGACGACGAGCTCGCGGCGATCCTGGCGCGGCTGAAGGCCAAGTCGGCGATCATCGTGCTCGACTCCTGCCACTCGGGAACCGCGACGCGCGCGCTCGACATCCGTGCGCGCTCCGTTCCACAGGACTCGCGGATCGATCTATATAAGGAGGCGACGCGCACCCGGGCGATCGTGCCGACGATGAGCTCGCGGTTCGTCGTCCTGAGCGCGACCGCAAAGAGCGAGGAGGCGCTCGACGGCCCGATCGAGGGCCGCTACCAAGGCTTTTTCACGCACGCGCTGGCGCGCAGCCTCAGCAACGCGCCACCAGGCGCGACGCTCAACGAGGTGTTCGCGGGCGTCGGCAGGGAACTCGCGCGGCTGCAGGCGCAGGTCGGGCGTGCCTCGATGCCCGAGCCACAGCTCGAGGCGCCGCCGGCGCTCCTGAACGCGCCGCTGTTCGTGCCGCTGCACCAGGTCGACGCGACGGCGACGGCGGCGATGGAGCCGCGCCTGCCGTGGCTCGCCGTACTGCCGCTGACGCCGGAGGAGGGCATCCTGCAGCGCGCGACGCTCCTGGGGGCGGCGCCCGGCGCGCGCTTCAGCGTCTATCCGCCCGGCGAGACGCAGTTCAGGCCGGGGGAGGCGATCGGCGTCGCGACGGTGGTGCGCCTCGACGGCCGCGATGCGGTTGCGCATTTCGAAACCAACGGCACGCCGTTCAACCCGGGTTCGCGCGCGGTCGCGCTCCTGCCGCCGCCCGCGGCAAGTCGCGTGCCGGTGCGCCTGCTGGCCGCGACGCCCGAGCGGCGCGCGCAGGTCGATGCCATCCTGAGCCGCGACATCGTCAACGTCGTCGGGCCGGGTGAGCCGGCCCAGTACCTCATTGACGCACAAGGGACCTCGATCAAACTGCTGTCGGCGGACGGCACGCACGTCCTCGGCGAGTACGCCGCGGCGAGTTCGACGTCGGCGGCCGATCTCGGCCGCGTGCTGCAGCGCGCCGCCAACGCGGCGGAGATCCTCAGCCTCGACAACGCCGCCGCACGCATCCAGATCGGCGCGCACGTCGTCGGGCGGCCGGCACTCCAGCAGCGGGGCATTGCGGTGGTTGCCGACACGCAGGCGGCGCCGCTGCACATCCGCCGCAGCGGCGAGACCCGAGCCGGGGAGAACAGCCTGCAACTCGAGATCACCGCGAGCCAGGACGCCTACGTGACGATCGTTGATGTCGACTCGGAGGGCAGCGTGAACTTGCTGTTCCCGAACGACTACCAGTCGAGCGCGTTCTATCCGCAGGGACTCGTGCGCGCCGGCGAGCTGCTGCGGGTTCCCGATTCGCTGCAACCGGGCAACCGCGCCGGTTTCTACTGGGACTACACGCCGCCGCGCGGAACCGACACGGTGCGGGTGTTCGCAAGCGCCGACCTCGCCACCGCGAAGCTGATTCGCGACCGGGTCCGCGCGTTGCAGCACGCGCCGGCGGGCGGCGGCTCGGGCCACGGCACGCGCGCGCTCAGCCAAGGCGTCGATGGCCTGCGGGCGGCGCTTGCGAACGTCGCCGCGCGCGGCATTCAAGTGATCGCCGACGACACCGCGTCATCGACGTCGACCGCTTCGCCTGCGGGCGCACCGGCTGCGGCCGGCACTGCGCCACTGTCACTGGCCGGAAGCGGCGACTGGGCGGCGACGACGGTGACGATCGAGCTCTCCGACGCGCCGTCGGGCAAGTGAGCCGTCGAACGTTGCGCGATACGGATTCGAGATAAGACATATAACCAGGTGATTTATCAAGAATAAATTTCATACAATGATTGATTGTGCGCGCCGAGTGCCGGACCTGCGCAGCGCGTGAGCCTTTTTTGCGCGACTTCCCGCATGAGTGGCAGGGGGAAGCGCATATGGACAATGCCGTTACCGACGAGGAACAGGACCGGGCGCTCCTTGCGCACAGCGGCGCGGGCGACCGGGACGCCTTTGGCCGCCTGTACCGGCGTTACGAATCCCGGATCTACGGCTACGTGCGCAACATCGTCGGCGATGCGTCGCTGACCGAGGATCTGGTCGTCGAGACGATGACCGCGGTCTGGCACAGCGCGCGCAGCTTCTCCGGCGGCTCGCGGGTCTCGACCTGGATCCTCGGCATCGCGCGCCACAAGGCGGTCGATGCGGTACGCGCTCGCGCGCGGTTGCCGCCGCTCGTGCCGGTGACCGCGGCCGGGGAGGTCGAGAGCAGCGCCGCCGGCCCCGTCGAAATCGTCGAGGGCGAGCGGCTCGCGGCGCTGACGCAACGCGCCCTCGCGCTCCTCTCGAACGAGCACCGCGAGGCACTGCGCCTCGCCTTCTATGAGGAGCTCCCCTATGAGGAGATCGCCGCGCTGGTCGGCATTCCGGCGAACACCGTCAAGAGCCGCGTGTTCCACGCCAAGTTGGCGCTGAGGCGGCATCTCGACCAGCTGGCGCGAGTCGAGTGCGGCGGCGCGTAGCCGGCGGCGACTTGACGGTGCCGAGACGCGCGGCGGATGCTCCGCGGACGGCCACGAAGCGGGGCGCGTGCAGCGATGAGCGGGTCTGAGGATCTTCCGCCCGGCGTGCATTCGCAGGCCCTGCTGCTGCCCTGGTTCCTTGCGGGCACGTTGACCGAGTTCGAGCGCGAGGCCGTCAGCGCGCACCTGTCGGCGTGCCGAAGCTGCCAGGTCGAGCTCGAGGCGCTGCGCGCAAGCCGCAGCCTCGTGCGCGATGCACTCGCCGCCGAGAGCGTTGCGCGGCCCGAGCTCGAGAAACGCGTGATGCAGGCGATCACGGCGGAGCGCGCGGTCACCGCCGCAGCGCCACGGGCTGCGCCACACGACGCCGCGGGTGCGGTCCGCTGGTGGCGCCTGGCAGCGGGTGTCGCGATCGCGGCGGTCGCGGTCGAGACCGTGATGATCGCGGTGCGCAGCGAACGGCCGGTACCGGTCGTTGCGAGCCGCGCACTCGCTCCCGAGCGCATGCGCATCGAGCTCACGCTCGAGCCCGAGGCCAGCGAGGCGACCGTTCGCGATCTTCTGATCGGGCTGCACGCGCGCATCGTCGACGGGCCGGACGCGGGCGGCCGCTACATCGTCGAGCTCGCGCCCGGCTCGGGCGCGGGTGCCGAGGCTCCGCTCGCGGTTCTGCGGCGTCAGGCCGGCGTCGTGCGCGAGGCGCGCGTCATTCCGTGACGGCGGCGCGCGTGGTGAGCTCGCGCTGGAGCCAGGCGCGCGCCGAGGTCCAGTCGCGCTTGACCGTGGCCGGCGACACCGAAAGCGCCTCGGCGCACTCGTCGATAGTCAGGCCAGCGAAGAACCGGAACTCGACGATCCGGGCCTGCAGCGGGTCGAGCTCGGCAAGGCGCCCGAGCGCGGCGTCGAGCGCCAGCACGTCGATCTCGGGTGCCGCTGTGCTGCTGACGTCGTCCGTGAGCTCGATGCGCTCGGCGCCGGCGCCGCGCTTCAGCGCGACGCGTGCGCGCGCATGGTCGACGAGGATCTGCCGCATCGCATTCGCCGCAATGCCGAAGAAGTGGGCGCGATCCTGCCATTGCTGTTGGGCCGCGCCGACGAGGCGCAGGTAGGCCTCGTGGACGAGCGCCGTGCTTTGCAGCGTGTGTCCGGGCTGCTCGCGGCGCAGGTGAGACTGGGCGATGCGCCGCAATTCGCCGTAGACGAGCGGCAACAGCTCATCGAGCGCCGCCCGATCGCCGTCGCGGCAGCGCACCAATAGCTGTGTGACCGGCCCCTCCCTGTTCTCCGACACCGTTCGTCCGCCGTTGGCTGGCTGCGCAGCACGTCCCGGCATCAGAGCCGGGCCCCGGGCCCTTGTCAATTCGGGAGAGGTGGGTGATGCAGCCTGCCAGTGCCGCAGCAGCATTTCCACCGTTGCGATCGGGCCGGCGAATTCCCCGGCTCGGCAGATGAACCGCGCGCTCGAGGCGCACGACTCACTGCGCGACTTATGGTGCTCGGCGACGGTAGAGGTCGACGAGCGGTCGTCGCTCAGGGAGTACCGTCCCCATGTCGCGTGCAAGTCACACGATCAGGTCCCTCGGTCGCGCAACGCTCGTGCTTGCCGCCCTCGTCGGAGCGGCATTGGCCAGCGCTCAAACGCCGGTACCTCAGGAGCGCCCTTGGCCCCAATCGTTCGCGATCCAGGGAACCGATCGCGCTGAATTCGGGTTTGCCGTGACGCAGCCCGGGCCGATCGCGATCGACGTGCAGGCCGATGGCGCGCCGGTGCGCGTCGAGCTGATCGGACCGAGCCCGAGCGCACAGGCGGGGCAGGGGCACGTCGTTCTCCAGTACATCGCGACGCCCGCCGATGTGCAGCGCGGCGTGATCTGGCACATCGCGATTTCCTCGGCAGTGCAGAACGGTGCGGCGCGCGGGTCGATCGTGGTTCACCACGCATCGGCCGCGGCGTACGGCGCCGCAATGCGCGCCAATGAATCCGCGCGCGCTCAGCGGGCTGCTGCGCTGAGCGCCGCCGGCGCGCGGCTCGAGGGCGAGCGGAACAGCTTCATGCTGTCGCGACTAGCCGGGTTCGCACAGGCCGAGAACGCGCGCCGCGCCGCCGCATACGAGGCGGTGCGTCCGACGATTGAAAAGTTGCGCGGCGCGGGGGCCATCGGAACGCGCGGGCTTGCGTTGCCGGCCCGTTCCGCAACGCCAATTGCGGTCGCGCCGGTGCAGTCGACTCTGAACCCGGTCACGCCAACGATTGTCTCGACGACTTCGCCCTCGGTGACGACCGTCGGGCAGGCGGGCACCGGAATACAGTCGGTCGCGGCGCCCCCACCCGCACCGTCGATCTCGCAGGCACCATCGCCGGCGTCCGGCACGCCCGGAACGCTGGTCATGGTGAGCGGCAGCGGATTCGGGATTGCAGACCCGACGCATCCGATGGGAGCGATCCGCTTCGTGATCGGCGCCGGTCTCGACATCCCGGCCGCCGTTCACGTGTGGACCGACACCCAGATCATCGCCGAGGTGCCGACGAAGCCGGCCGGCATCTGCCCGGGTGGTGTGACGACTTCACCGATCTGCGGGCCGAGCGACAGCATCGGTGCCTATAACGGCACGCTGTACGTGATCCGTTACCTCGACGGCGCCGCGAGCAACGGAGCCGCGTTCCAGTTCCTCCCGACGCTGGCGCACCGCCAGCTGCCGATTACCCCTGACAGGAACATCTCGAGCCCAGCTCCGTCCTCGGCAGCGGACTGGGGTCCGGGCGGCATCCACCACTTCTCCGCGAATCCGTTCTTCTCCGTCGACGGCGACGATCAGCTCTACCTGCAGACGTACCTGCAGAACGGCTGGACCGTCGAAGGTGCGCAAGCATTTTGCGACTACGCGAACAATGCGTGCCATGGCGGCGTGAACAATCCGCCAGCGGCGACGCAAATTGGATCGAACTACGCCTACACCAAAGTTCATTGGTGGGCCAATCCTACCTGCGCAATGTTCTGCGCGAGCGAGGATGGCGACATCAACTACACCTACGCGACCTACATTGTCGGGCCGAAGAACGTGCCGGACGGCGTCGCGTGCAAGGCCGCGCCGTGCAGCGACCCGTGAGCATCCGGCGCATGCCCTGTTGCGCACGGGCGCCGGGTCCGATCGGGCGTCGAAGCGCGCGCCGGCATGGAGACACCCGGTCGCGCGATGAACCGCTCGGCGCGCGCAACGACTCACATGCACGTACCCGATCCAGATCGTGGCTGCGCGGCGAGTTCCGGACGAGCGACCGATTCAGCACAACGCAAAACCTCTGAGGGCGCCATGGACCTAGTCACCT
>Ga0335083_10008105_pt1 | contig 12858 bp, 8 predicted proteins | sample Lox_Sample_42_FD_206716 | JGI IMG/M metagenome (GOLD analysis project Ga0335083, IMG submission 206716) | Soil microbial communities from Loxahatchee National Wildlife Refuge, Florida, United States - Lox_Sample_4.2 | ecosystem: Environmental > Terrestrial > Soil > Wetlands | place: USA: Florida...
ACGGTCAGAATGGGCGTGCCGGGCGTGACCCATTCGCCGATTTCGAGGTTCTTGCTCACCACCGTGCCGGAAATCGGAGCGCGGATGACCGTGTCGTTCAACTGGTCGGTATAGAACTGCACGTTGGCCTGCGCGGCCGTAACTGCGCCGCGGTCGCTGTCGAGCGCCATGCGCGAGTCGTCGCGGTCCTTGGCGGAGATCACGTGCTCCGCAAAAAGCTTGTCGTTGCGCGCCATCGTGATCTCGGCGTTGCGCAGCGCGGCGGCGGCGTTGGCGAGGTCGCCGCGCGCCTTGGCCAGTTGGTTTTTAATGTCGATATCTTCGGTGCGGCACACGACCTGACCGCGCTCGACCGTGTCGCCCTCGAGCAGGTCAAGCTGAACGATGCGGCCGGCGATGCGGCTGGTGATGTTGACCTCCGGCGCTTCAATTATGCCGACGGTCTGAATTGTGTGCGTATCGGGCGCGGGCCAGAGATACCGGCCGCCGAGGTAGTAGCCGCCGCCGAGAACCAGCGCCAGGATTGCGAGCTTGACCAGTCTGCGGATGATGCGCTTCATGTGCGTGCGTCATTTTTGGTGCGCGCCGCGACCGATTTGCGCGCATCGCGGAAAGTTCCGCCCGTTTTGAGGCCGCTGCGCGACCCGATCCGGGCGCGTGAGCCGCCGCGGAGATCGCGCTCCAGCCGGAGCATCAGTTTCGCGAACAGGTCGGCCTTGAGCGCGGCGATCCCATGGCCGATTTCGACCATGCTCGTGCGAAACGGACTCGCGCCATGGGTCTTCATCTCCTCCAGCAGCCGTTCGAGAAAGGACCGCCACGCGCTCGCGAAGCGCCGCTCGCGCTCGACATGATGGAGCGCGGCTTCGGGATCGTGATGGGCGAAATAGATTTTCACCTGCGCTTCGTCGTAAACGAAGATCGGCTGCGCCGGCTCGCGCAGGGTGCGCAGGAAATGCTCGCGCCCCTTGGGTGTGATCGCGTAAACCTTGCGCGCGCGCCGGCCTTGGCGCTCGGTCCGCATCGTGACCATCGCGTCGCGGGCGAGCTTCTTGAGCGCCGGATAGAGCGAGCCGTCGCTGGCGCGGTAGAAGAAGCCGATCGGATCGCGGAACCTGCGTTTGATGTCGTAGCCGGTCATCTCGGACTCCATCAGGAAGCCCAGGATGGGGAACTTTATATCGATGCGCGGCGGCCTTTTGGGCCAGCCGACTTCGGGCGGCGCGACCCAGCGCGAGTACGGATGCCTATCGGCCGAAGGCCTCGGTCGAGCCGCGACTCGCGGTTTCGTGAGGTTTGATTCCATCGCCGCCGTCCTACAGCGTCACAATATATCGACTCGATATATCGAAGCAAGGGTGAGGGGGCGGAGCGCAGATAACCGCGAGGAATACGGCCGAATCCGGCCGCGGGACGGTTCGCCGCTCAGTCCTTGGAGCTGTAGCTCACGCCGAGCCCGGCGCGCGCGTCCGACTGGATCCCGTACTGCGGAATCGGATAGCGCAGGCCATTGCCGGCGAGCCGTTTCATCCCTTCGATCGTCCGCGGCAGGTAGCGCGGCGGAATCGCCATCAGCAGTTCGTCGTCGAGCACGCCGCCGTAGCGGCGCTCGGCGAAGCACGGGATCGAGAGGCTCGGCTCTCCGGTCTTGAGCGCGCGCCCCCACGAATCCGCGCACGCCGACTCGCCGACGCATCCCCACTCGAATTTCTTGTAGCCCGCCCACTGCAGGCCGTTGATGAAGATGATCATCTGGCCCGGGGTGCCGTAGATGAGGCAGACGTCGGGCGGGCTGAGCCGTCCGGAGGTCACCGGCGAGACCGCCATCGCTGCGTAGCGGCCGTGCGGCACGACGTCCATCGCGTGCTGATGGGCCGAAGAGTCCTCGACGGTCGAGTACCACACGCCAGCCATCCGTTTGCCCGAAAGCCAGTCTTCGTCAGCGGACTGCAATCCGATCACCACTGCGCACTGCGCGCCGACCAGGTCCTTGGCGGTGATGCCGACGGTCCATCCGAGACGCGCGGCCTGGGCGACGATCTGGTCGGTCGTATGGATCGATTTCGGCCGGCGCAGCTTGGGAATCCGCTCCATCTCCTCGACCGTGGGGAACAGTTTCATCCCGATCGGCGTGGTGCGCAGCCGCAGCAGCCGGTTCAGATCGTCGACGATCTGGTTCCAGTCATACGCTTCGGGCTCGGGGAAACCTGGCGCCTGCGGACGTTTGCTTTCCATCTGCCGTACCTCCGATGTGCGCGCGATTTACGCGCGATTTATACCACAGCGGGCTGCCTTGGTACTCTGCATGCCCGCATGCTCGCCGGCGCGCGCTATCTGCCGTGATAAGTGAAGAAAGGGGTGACGCTAATCGCCGTCACGCGTCCGCCTTTGTCCATATCGATCCGAATAGCGATATCCTCGCGGGTGAAGCTGAAGCGCGGACCGACATTGTTAATCCCGGCCAGGTAGGAGCGCTCGTCGGGCAGATAGCTGTGGCGCCATCCCTTGGCCGTCAGGTACGCCTCGACCTGGCTCGACGGTGTGCCGAGCGGAAGCTCGCGTCGGAGTTGCTCTTTGAGCTGGCGCGGCTCCGGACCGCGAGCGCATCCGGCAAGCCCGATCGCCAAGGCAAGAATCGCTGTGCCGACGCGTTTCAAGCGAGCCTCAGGGCGAGCGGCACACGACGTTCTCTGCGCCAGGCCCCTCAGGCGGCGGCGCGATGGCCCAGAACCTGGCGCAGGAATTGTCCCGTGGACGAATTCGCCGCCGCCGCGATTTCCTCCGGCGTGCCCTTGGCGACGATCTGGCCGCCGCGATCGCCGCCCTCGGGACCGAGATCGATGACATAGTCCGCGGTCTTGATCACGTCGAGGTTGTGCTCGATCACGATGATGGTGTTGCCGGCGTCGGCCAGCCGTCCGAGCACTTCGAGCAGACGCTTGATGTCGTCGAAGTGAAGGCCGGTGGTGGGCTCGTCGAGGATATAGAGCGTGCGCCCGGTGGCACGGCGCGCGAGTTCCTTGGCGAGCTTGATGCGCTGCGCTTCGCCGCCCGAGAGCGTGGTCGCTGACTGGCCGAGATGGATGTAGTCGAGCCCGACGTCGCGCAGGGTCTCGAGTTTCTGACGGATCGGCGGCACCGAGCCCATGAACTCGACCGCGTCGAGCACGGTCATGTTGAGCACTTCGGCGATGCTCTTGCCTTTGTACTGGATCTCCAGCGTGTCGCGGTTGTAGCGTTTGCCGCTGCACACTTCGCAGGTCACGTAAACGTCGGGCAGAAAGTGCATCTCGATCCGGATGATGCCGTCGCCCTGGCAGGCCTCGCATCGTCCGCCCTTGACGTTGAACGAGAACCGCCCCGGTCCGTAGCCGCGCATCCGCGCCTCGGGCAGTTGCGCGAAAAGCTCGCGGATGTGGGTGAAGAGACCGGTGTAGGTCGCGGGGTTGGAGCGCGGCGTGCGCCCGATCGGGCTCTGGTCGACATGGATCACCTTGTCCAGGTGCTCGACGCCCTCGATGCTCTTGTGCGCGCCGGCGCGCTCGCGCGAACGATTGAGCTTCTGCGCGAGCGCGCGGTAGAGCGTGTCCAGCACCAGCGACGACTTGCCCGATCCGGAAACGCCGGTGACGCAGATGAACACGCCGAGCGGAAAGCTCACGGTGAGATCGCGCAGGTTGTTCTCCCGCGCGCCCTTGATCGTGAGCGAGCGCCCGGAAAGCTGGCGGCGGCGTCGCGGCGTCGCGATCTCCAGTTCACCCTTGAGGTAGCGCCCGGTCAGCGAGGCTGGATTGCGCATCACCTGCTCGGGCGTCCCCTGCGCGACCAGGTAGCCGCCGTGCACGCCGGCGCCGGGCCCCATGTCGATCAGATGATCGGCGTCGAGCATCGTGTCGCGGTCGTGTTCGACCACGAGCACGGTGTTGCCGAGGTCGCGCAGGCGCTTGAGCGTCGAAAGCAGCCGCTGATTGTCGCGCTGATGCAGTCCGATGGACGGCTCGTCGAGAATGTACAGCACGCCGACCAGGCTCGAGCCGATTTGCGTGGCGAGGCGGATGCGCTGGCCTTCGCCGCCCGAGAGGCTTGCCGAAACGCGGTCGAGCGTCAGGTAGTCGAGTCCCACGTCGGCGAGGAAGCCGAGCCGCTCGCGGATCTCCTTGAGAATGAGCCGCGCGATCTCCTCTTCCTGGCGGCTCAGTTTGGGCGCCGCGAAAAAAACGACCGCCTGCTTGACTGACATCGCCGAGACTTCGGCGATCGACTTGCCGTTGAAGCGGACGTAGAGGCTTTCCTTCTTGAGCCGCGCGCCCCCGCACTCCGGGCACGGCCGCATGTTCATGTACGCTTCGAGCATCTCGCGGATGCTTTCGGAGTCGGTCTCCTTGTAGCGCCGGTCGAGCCAGGTCAGCACGCCCTCGAACGCGCGCTCATAGCCGCGGCGATGTTCGCCGCGCTGGTAGGTAAACGCGATCTCCTCGTCGCCGGAGCCCTCGAGGATCGCCCGGCGCACCTTGGCCGGGATGCTCTTCCAGGGCGTGTCGAGGCTGAACTCGTAGTGCGCCGCCAGCGCCTCGAGCACGGGCTGCATGTAGTTCATCGTCGCCCACGGCGCGATCGCGCCGTCGGCGATGCTGAGGTCTTCGTTCTGCACCACCAGCTCGGGATCGAAATACATGATCGAGCCGATGCCGGAGCAGGACGGACAGGCGCCGTGCGGGCTGTTGAACGAAAACATCCGCGGCGTAATCTCGGGATAGGAGATTCCGCACTCCACGCACGCGAAGCGCTGGCTGAAGCAAACCTCGCCGGCGTCCCTGCCCTCGAGGCGCTCGATTTTGAGCAGGTCGTGGCCGTACTTGAAGGCGACCTCGAGCGAATCGCTTAGCCGCTTTTCGATCCCGCGGCGGATCGCGAGGCGGTCGACGATGACGTCGATCGAATGGCGCTGGTTCTTATTGAGCGCTATTTCCTCGCCCAGCTCGCGCACCGCGCCGTCGACCTTGACCCGCACGAATCCGGCGCGCCGGAGATCGCTCAACTCCTTGCGATACTCGCCTTTGCGGTCGCGCACGATCGGTGCGAGCACGTGGATGCGCGTGCCCTCGGGCCACGCCATGATGCGGTCGACGATCTGCTGGACGCTCTGCTGGGTGATTTCGCGCCCGCAGTTGGGACAGAACGCATGTCCGACGCGCGCGAACAGGAGCCGCAGATAGTCGTAAATTTCCGTGATGGTGGCGACGGTCGAGCGCGGATTGCGCGAGGTCGTCTTCTGCTCGATCGAGATTGCCGGCGACAAGCCCTCGATCGAATCGACGTCCGGCTTCTCCATCTGCTCCAGGAACTGGCGCGCGTAGGCCGAGAGCGACTCGACATAGCGGCGCTGACCTTCGGCGTAGATCGTGTCGAAGGCGAGCGAGGACTTGCCCGAACCCGAAAGCCCGGTGATGACGACCAGGCGATCGCGCGGGATCTCAAGGTCGATATTCTTGAGATTGTGCTCGCGCGCGCCCTTGATAACGATTCGATCTGCCATCGCGATTCGCCGCCGCCCCATTTCAGGCGCCGATGGTTTCCCTTTCGGCCCTCGTGCGCCCGGCGTTCGCCGCGCGCCAGGCGTATTCAATGGCCGCAAGCATGCTCGCGGCGTTCGCCGCGCCGCTTCCCGCTATACCATACGCGGTCCCGTGATCAGGCGAGGTGCGCACGAAGGGCAATCCCAGGGTGACGTTCACCGCGCGTTCGAATTCCAGCGTCTTGAGCGCGATCAGGCCCTGATCATGATACATCGCGACCGCCGCGTCGAAGCCGAATTTCCCGGCCTGACGGATGAATGCGGTGTCGGGTGCGAGCGGTCCCTGGGCGTCGATGCCGGCGCGCCGGGCGCGGCGGATCGCCGGGAGGATCGCGCGCGCCTCCTCGTCGCCGAAGAGCCCGTTTTCCCCGGCATGCGGATTGAAGCCGAGCACCCCGACGCGCGGCCGCTCCAGATGCAGGCGCTCTCGAAGATGCCGCGCGAGCAGCCGGATCGTATCGAACACGCCCTGGCTGCTGAGCGCGCGCGAAACGCGCGCGAGTCCGATGTGTACCGTCACCAGCGCCAGCCGCAACCGGTCGCCCACGAACATCATCCGCCAAAGCCGCGCGCGGCTGAGCTCCGCCAGCAGCTCGGAATGGCCGGGGAAGCGATGGCCGGCGCGGTTGAGCCATTCCTTGTTGATCGGCGCGGTCACCAGCGCGGCAACCTCGCCCGCCATCGCCATCCGCGCCCCTTCGACAATGTAGCGGTAGGCGGCGTCTGCGCCCTCGACACTTGGCTTTCCCGGCCTGAGCGCGGCCCGGCCAAGCCGTCCGACTTCGAGCACCGCCAGCCCTTCGGTTGGACGAACGGGCGCGTCGCCCGGATGCCACGGCCGCGGCTCGGGCACGCCGCGCAAGCGGCGCGCGGCGGCGCGCATCGCGCCTGCGTCGCCGATCACGAGCAGCGCCGGGGCGCCGCGCCGCTTGGCGATCGCGCCCGCCGCTTTCAGAATGACTTCGGGGCCGATGCCGGCCGGATCGCCCATGCTTAGCGCCAGCGTTGCGGGCGCCTCCGGCCTCGATGGCATCCGGCGTGTCACGCTAGTTGAAGGTTTCGATGTAGTGCTGCTTGACGAGATCGTTGTCAACCCAGGTCGCGAATTGCGCCTGCGCTTTCTGGCTTATCAGCCTCTCGCGAATCTCGCCGGCGACCTCGGAGAAGGGTTTGGTGCCGGTCTGCTCATGCGCCTCGAGTTTGACGATGTGGAAGCCGTGCTCGGTCCGAATCGGCTGGGAAATATCGCCGACCTTCATCTGATCGATCGCATTCTGGATGGCGTCGATCATGTCGCCGCGCGAGAAGTCGCCCAACTCGCCGCCCTGGCTCTTGGAATCGTCGTCGGAGTACTGGCGCGCGAGCTTGCCGAAGTCGGCGCCGCCGGCCAATTGCTTGCGGATGCTGTCGGCCTTGGTCTGCGCCGCTGCGACCTGCTGCGGTGTGGGGTTGGGCGGCAACGCGATCAGGATTTGCGCGACTTTGAAGCTTTCCTTGCCGACGGCGAATTCGCTGTGATGGGTGTCGTAGTAGGCCTTGACCTCGTCGGGCGAGATGTTGACCTTCTGCCGCACCTCCTTCTGGATCATGATCATCTTTTGCAGTTCCAGCCGGGCGTGTTTGCGGAACTCCTCATAGGTGTGGCCCTCTTTCTGAAGCTGCGCGCGAAGCTGCGCCTCGGTGAGCCCGTTGGCCTGCTCGAAGTCCAGGATGTACGCGTCGATCTGGCGTTCCTCGACCATATCTTTGTATTTCTTGACCTCGTTTGCGAGCAGGCGTTCGGAGATCACCCCTTTCAGAACGGCCTTGGTCTCCGGCGAGTTCACGTCGTCCGGATCGCTCAGCGCTACCTTGTTGACCGCGGCAAAGGCCCTGAGGTCGTGGACCGTGATTGGATCGCCGTCGACGCTGGCTACCACGCGATCGACGTCGTCCTGCGCGCGCGCGGCGCGCGGCGCCGCCGTCAGGCCAACTCCGAGGCAGGCGGCGATCAACGCCGCGGCGCCCAGGCGCATGCGAAAACGATTCTGGCTCATGGTCTAACTGGCGAGCGGCCCGGCGGGGCTACCCGGCACGGCCTCCAATTTTTCACAGGCCATCAGGGCCTGCAAGACGCCGTCGAGTTGCTCGAACAACAGCTCGTAGTTGTTGCCCGTCTCGCCGGCGCCGGTTTCGATTCGCACCGCCACCTGAAACGACGGGCTAAGGCGCATCCGGCGGCGGTTGGCCTCGGTCAGGGCGACCAGGCGGCCCGTATCCACGGGCGCGTCAGGATGGAATTTCACCTCGAGCTGGTCGCCCTTGAGAATCGCGCTCAGGATCATCATCTCGCGCATGCGCCGGCGCAAATCCATCGCGGCGAGAAGGTTGTCAACCAGCGTCGGCGGCGGTCCGAAGCGGTCGCGCATTTCTTCGCGGAGCGCATCGAGGTCCGCCCGTGCTGCAGCCCGCGCCATCCTCCGGTACAGCACCAGGCGCTCGCCCTCGTCGGGCACGAAGCTGTCGGGGATGTATGCGGGAATGCCGAGCCTCAGCTCGGGCTCGAAATCGGGCCGCTGCGGTTCGCCGCGCAGCTCGTGGATCGCCTGCTCCATCATCTCCGTGTACAGCTCGAAGCCGACTGCAGTGATCTGACCCGACTGTTCGCGCCCGAGCAGGTTGCCCGCGCCGCGATGCTCGAGGTCGCGGATCGCGAGCTTGAAGCCGCCGCCGCTTTCGGCCTCGACCAGTTCGCGCAGTGCGTCGATGCGCTTCTTGGCGTCGCGGGTGATGATGTGCTCGCCCGGGATCAGCAGATAGGCGTAAGCCTTCTGGCGCGAGCGTCCGACTCGTCCGCGCAGCTGGTAGAGCTGCGCCAGGCCGAAATGGTCGGCACGGTTGATGATCATGGTGTTGGCGTTGGGAATGTCGAGTCCCGACTCGATGATTGCCGAACACACCAGCAGGTTGACGCGGTTTTCGATGAATTCGCGCATCACGTCCTCGAGCTGACGCTCCTTCATCTGGCCGTGCGCGATCGCCACCTTCGCCTCGGGCACGATCGCGCGCAGGTGGCGCGCGACGTACTCGATATTCTCGACCCGGTTGTGCACGAAGAACACCTGCCCGGAGCGGTTGAGCTCGCGCATGATGACTTCGCGCAGAAGACCGTCGTCGAAGTGGGCGACGAAGGTGCGGATCGCCTGGCGGTCGGGCGGCGGGGTCTGGATCACGCTGAGATCCCGGATCCCGAGCATCGCCATATGCAGCGTGCGCGGAATCGGGGTCGCGGTGAGCGTCAGCACGTCGACCAGTTTGCGCAGCCGCTTTACCCGCTCCTTGTCGGCCACGCCGAAACGATGCTCCTCGTCCACGATCAGCAGGCCGAGCCGCGGGAACTCAACGTCGTCCTGGAGCAGGCGATGGGTTCCGACCACGATATCGACCTTGCCGCTGCGGACGTCGTCGATGACCGCCTTGTTCTCGCGCGCGTTGCGGAAGCGCGAGACCATTTCGATTCGCACCGGGTAGCCGTCGAAGCGCTTGCGCATCGTGTTCCAGTGCTGCTCCGCGAGCACCGTTGTCGGTACCAGCATCGCCACCTGCCGCCCGTCCATCACCGCGATGAACGCGGCGCGCAGCGCGACCTCGGTCTTGCCGAAGCCGGCGTCGCCGCAGATCAGCCGGTCCATCGGCTTGGCCCGGCACATGTCGCGCACGGCCTCGTCGATCGCGGCGAGCTGATCGGGCGTCTCCTCGAACTCGAAGCGCTCGGCGAACTCGGCGTAGTCGGCGCCCGGATGCGGGAAGGCGTGGCCCTCCATCACCTCGCGCGCGGCGTAAACGTCGAGCAGGTCGGAGGCCATCGCGAGCACCGCTTCCTTGGTGCGCCGCTTGACCTTGTCCCACGAGCCGCTGCCGAGCTTGTCGAGCTTGGGCTCCTGGCCGTCGCCGCCGATGTAGCGCTGGACGAGGTTGATGCGCTCGACCGGGACGTACATCGCGTCGCCGGCGGCATACTCGAGCGCTAGAAAATCGCCTTCGGTTCCCGCGACCTTCAGGTGACGGAGCCCCCGGTAGCGTCCGATTCCGTGGTCGATGTGCACCACGACGTCGTCGGGCCTGAGCTCCTCCAGGTTCAGCAGGGCGCCCTTGGCGACCGGCCGCGAGCGTCTTCGCACGCGCGGCTCGCCAAAGACGTCCTCTTCGCTGTAAACGTAGAGCCCGTCGGCCTGCAGGACGGCGCCGGATGAGATCTCGCCCTCCATGATCGCGGGGCGGAAGTCGGGCCACTCCAGCAGCGCGCCGAAGCTCTTGCACTCGGTGTTGACCGCGAGATCGTAAGCCTCCAGATGGCGGCGCAGGCGCGCGGCCTGGCTCGCGCCTTCGACCACCAACAGCGCGCGGCCCTGTCCGCGTTGCACCTCGCGCAATTCGGCGGCGAGCGGCTCGAAGCTCGGCGGCGTGCGCTGTCCCGTGAGCGTGCTCGCGCCGAGCTTGAGGCTCGGCTGACACTTGACCTCGATCGCGGGCGCCCATCCCTCGCGCGGCGCGGCGAGCGTAACCAGCGATCCGACTTCGATCGCGGTCATCGCGCCGAGCGCGTCTTCAAATTGGTCGGCGTCGAGGTAGAGAGATTCCGGCGGCGGATAGAAGGAGGGCTTGCTCTGGGCAGCCTCGGCCGCGGCGGCGGTCTGCTCCGCCAGCCTGATCGCCTCGGCCAGCACGCGGCCCGGCTCGACGATCCATCCGACCGTAGCCGCCGGGAGATAGCTGAAGACGGTGTCGAGCGCCTGACCGAACAGCAGCGGCGTCAGCAGCTCGGCGCCGGGAAACAGGAGTCCGTTTGTCAGCGAGTCGCTGAGCTCTGCCAGTTCCTTGCGCACCAGGCCGATTTCGCTCGCGCGCAGCGCCACGCGCTCGCGCACTTTGTCGTCCTTCAGCGCGAGCGGCGGCACCAGGCGCGTGCGAATCACGATCGCCTCGCGCGTCTCGCCGAGCGACCGCTGGGAGGCCGGATCGAACTGGCGCACCGAGGTCACGATGTCCTCTTCGAGCTCGATCCGCACGGGGTTCTGATAGAGCGGCGAGAAAATGTCGATGATTCCGCCGCGCACGCTGAAATCGCCCGGCTCTTCGGTTTGAGGCACGCGCTGGTAGCCAGCCCCGCTGAGCGCGTCGACGAGCGCTTCGAGGTCGAGCGTGTCGGCGGGCGCAATTCGCATCACCGCGGACTCGAACACCGGCCGCGGCAGCGTGCGCATCAATAGCGCTTCCACCGACGCGACGAGCATCGGGGTTTCGCTGCGCAATGCGGCGTACAGCGCCGCAAGCTGCGCCGCCTGCGTCTGCGGCGGCGGCGAAAGATGCGCGAACGGCTTGAGTTCCCAGGCGGGCAGCAGATGGACCCGGCGCGCGAGCGGGTCGCGGTCGGGCGCCTCATCCAGCAAGAATGCGACCTCGCTCGCGAGCGCTTCGGCCTCGCGCGCGAGCGCGGTGACCACCAGGATCGGACGGCCGAAGCCGAGCGCTGCCTCGCGCAGCATCAGCGCTCCCGCCACGCCCTTGAGGCCCATCAGCGGAAAACGGCTGGCGCCGCCGCCGTCGAGCCGCGCCTTGAGCTCGCTCGCCGCTTCTTTCAGACTCCGTTCCAAATCAACCTTCGCTGTGGCCTTTCGCTCCTAGAGCTTCGTGCGACGCGGTCTTCGAACCAGGGATTGAACCAACGATGAGATTTTGGGGCAACGATCCCGTGATTGTAGCAGAGGCGGGCGGTGCGGTTGCACGGGCCGCCTGCTGCGCGAGCTTACGGGACCGCTTTCGCGCTCTTTCGCAAGCTCAGCGTAATCGGCAGTTTGACCGCTTTGTACGATCCGCCGCGCTGCTGGCGCAGCACGGTCAGATAAATGATGTCGCCGGGATGGAGCCGCGCGAGATGGTCGGGCAGGTCGGAGTCGCTGGTCACGCGATGGTCGTCGATCGCGACAATTAGGTCGCCATCCTGCCCCAGCTGGCCCGATTTGGCGAGCAGCGGTCTGAGCGCCCCGTCCAGCGGTCCGAGCAATTCCCCCACGGTAGCGCCAGTCGCGCCGGTTGTGGTCATCGGCGTGCGTCCCCTGAGCCCCGCGCGCGCGGCCGGGCTATTCTCGTCAACGTCCATTACTTCGAGTCCGCTGACCTTTTGTCCGTCGCGGGTCGTAACCGCGTACAGCACCGTGATCCCGAGATACGGGCGCGGTCCATTATTTTCGGGCGCGGGTAAATCCGCGGGCAGCGGAGCGTTGTCGGAGCCGAGTTCAGGTTCCGGCGCTTCCTGGTCGGCCGGAGCCTGCTCGGCCGGAGTTTTTTCGGAGGGTTGGGGCGGTTCGAATTTCGGCCGCGCTGGCGCCGGACCCGCCGCCGCCGACGACGGCAACACGAGCGTTTGGTCGCCGCCGGCCGGGATGCTCTTGGCGGCGTCTTGAGTCTGCGCAAGCGCCGGCCTCGCGCACAGGAAGAGCGCGGCAAGCGTTGAACAAAGAGCGAGGCGACCAAAGTCCATCGTCATAAGGTCGTGTCGAAGGCCGGATCAGCGCGGCGTCCTTGATGATGATAAGTCGCGCCGAATCTCGCCTCAAGCCGGATCGTGGCGCACTTGATGGGCGCGAACGGTGCGTGCCAAAGTGGCAGCGCGATGAAAATCGTCAGCACAGTGGGACTGCGGCCGCCGCAGCGCGCGCTAGTCGAGCGAACCGCTCCCGGCGCCGAAATCGTCGATCGGCAATGCCGCACGATCGAGGAGATGGCCGAACTGCTGCGCTCGGCCAACGGCTGCGACGTGCTTTTCACCTTCCGCGTCCCGCCCGAAACGATGCGAATCGCGCCCGGCCTCGGATGGATTCAGCTGCTGAGCGCCGGGGCCGATCATGCGCTCAAGGGACAGGTCGGCGCCGGCGTCGCGCTGACCACCTCCAGCGGAATCCATTCGTCCACGATGGCCGAGTACACGATTGCCTCGATGCTCGCGTTTGCGCACAAGCTGCACCTGCTCATCCGCGCGCAGATGAATCGCGAATGGCGCCGCTCGGGCGATTTCATGTCAATGGTCGATGCGATGCGCGGCCACACACTCGGCGTCATCGGCTACGGTTCGATCGGGCGCGAGACGGCGCGTCTGGGGCGGGCGCTGGGGATGCGGGTGATCGCGCTCAAACGCAATCCGGCCGCGCGCCGTGACGAAGGATGGACGCCGCCCGGACTCGGCGATCCCGACGGCGGCATCCCGGAGCGCTTTCACGGCCCGGGCGAAGTCGTCGAGATGCTCG
>Ga0335083_10008106_pt1 | contig 12858 bp, 12 predicted proteins | sample Lox_Sample_42_FD_206716 | JGI IMG/M metagenome (GOLD analysis project Ga0335083, IMG submission 206716) | Soil microbial communities from Loxahatchee National Wildlife Refuge, Florida, United States - Lox_Sample_4.2 | ecosystem: Environmental > Terrestrial > Soil > Wetlands | place: USA...
TCAAGCAACCGAACGGCGACGAGTGGCGGCCACAGAACTACGAACACGACGCCAACGGCGACGTTTACCTGTTCGATGCGCTGCAGCGTTCGCTGAATCTGGCCACCGTCGATCTCGGCCTCAAGCTCGGGGTGGACAAGGTCAAGGACACGTTGACGCGGCTCGGCTACAACGGCGATGCCAAGCCGTATCCGTCGCTGTTGCTCGGTGCCGTCAACATGACGCCGATCGAAGTGGCGCAGATGTACCAGACGCTGGCGAGCTCCGGCTTCCGCTCGCCGCTGCGTGCGGTGGAAGCGGTGACGACGTCCGACGGCAAGCCGCTGGCGTTCTACGGCATCGTCAACAAGCAGGTGGCGGATGCATCCGCGGTGTGGCTGCTCGAGCAGGCGTTGCAAGGCGTGTTCGTGCGCGGTACGGCAAAATATGCCGCGGAAAACCTGGCTGGGCATTTGCCGCTGGCCGGCAAGACCGGCACCACCAACGATCTGCGCGACAGCTGGTTCGCCGGTTACGGCAACGACCTGGTCGGCGTGGTGTGGGTAGGGCATGACGACAACCAGGACACCGGCCTCACCGGCGCCACCGGCGCGTTGCAGGTGTGGACTACCTTGATGCAAGCGCTCGACATCCAGCCGCGGCAAGTGCCGGCTCCGGCGGAAGTCACGTGGGAAAAAGTGCCTGCCACCGCCAGCACCGCGCAGCGCGATTGCAGCACTACCGTCAATCTGCCGTTCCTGCCGGACCAGCAGCCGGACGTGAATTCCAGTTGTGAAGTCAACGAATCGTTCTTCGGTCGCGTGCTCGACCGCTTCAAGAGATTGTGACGATGCTGCAGCGTGCCTTGTTGATGTTCACGTTGACGCTGGTGACGGCCTGTACCGTTACACCGCCGTTGGTGCGCGAGCCGTCGCGGTCTTCGCCGCCACCGGCACAACAACCGGTACCACCACCGGCGCAAAAGCCGGCGCCAGTGGTCGAATCGCAGCCTGTATTGCCGCCTGAGCAACCATCAGCGCCGGAGCCGGTACCACCGCCGGAAGCAAAGCCGGCACCTGCCACGCCGGCGTCGACGTTGCTGGCATCGGTACAGTCGGCGATTGCGGCCGGTCAGCTCGATCGTGCTGCCGCACTGTGCGAACGTGCGCTGCGCATCAGCCCGCGCGATGCGCAGTTGTGGTATCAACTGGCGCTGATCCGTTATCGCCAGCATCGCAACGACGATGCGGCCGGCCATGCGCGCCGTGCCTTGAGCCTGGCCGGCAAGAATCTGGAACTGATCAGCCAGATCAACGCATTGCTGCAGCAGATATCCGCTGCCGACAACTGATCGTCACGTGTTCACTCACGCCACAGGAAAGTCAGCAGGAACAGCACCAGCTTGAAGCCAAGCAGCTTCAGCCCCTTGCGGGCCTCGGCCGGTTTCAGCCGTGCCACCAGCGGCATGGCGCCGAACACCTTGCCTTTCACCACCAGTTCGTTGCCTTTGCGTTCGATACTGCTGATTTCCATCAGCACGCTGTTGTCCTGGGCATAAAGCTTCATCGGGTCGTTCCACGGTAATGTCGAGTCGGCCGCATTATCGGCGTGGCTGCCGCCCGTGGCAATTTCAGCGCCGGCTTGAACCGCGGGCGCCGGCAGCTTAGGCTGCGGCAACTTCCACAGGAGGCAGCCGATGAAAAAGCAGATCATGCAAGTCGCCGCGTTGATGTTGTGCACGCTGCCGGCAATGGCGCAAACGTCAGTGCAGCGCAGCGATCACAAGGTCACGGTGCAGTCGACCGCGCCCGCCACCAGCGGAAAGCCGCTTTCGCTCTACGTGCGCGAAGTCGTCACCGCGTCGGCAAGCGAAAAAATTCCCGTGCTGTTCGTGCATGGCGCCGGCACGCCGGCCGAAGTGGCGTTCGACGTGCCGCTCGAAGGCCACAGTTGGATGGCCTACCTGGCCCAGCGCGGCTTCATCACCTATGCCACCGACATGACCGGCTACGGTCGCTCCACGCGTCCGTCGGCAATGGAGAATCGCTGCAATCTCGGCGAGGAACCGCAGAAGCAGGAGTTTGGCGACAGTTGCCCCGCCACGACAGCGACGGCGTTGACTACGGTGGAATCCGACTGGCATGACATCGACGCCGTGGTCGATTTCATCCGCAAGCGCCATCACGTCGACAAGGTGCATCTGGTCGGTTGGTCGCAGGGCGGTCCGCGCACGCTCGGTTATGCGCATGCGCATCCGGACAAGATCGCCAACGTCGTGGTGCTGGCGCCGGCGTATAACCGGCAGGCGGCGGCGAAAGCCACCGAAGCGTTGCTCGCCGGTGCCGCGGTCACCAAACAATCGCAGCAGGATTTTCTCAAGCAGTGGGACGGTCAGGCGCCGTGCAGCGGCCAATACGAGCCGGTAGTGGCCGATGCGGTTTGGCGCCAGATGCTGGCGTCGGATCCGGTGGGCGCCAAGTGGGGCAGCGGCGTGCGTCGCGCACCGCGCGTGCCGACCTTTGGCTGGACGCCGACCGAAGTTGCCGCCACCCAGACTCCGGTATTGATGGTGACAGGGCAGACCGACGGCCAAGTGAATCCGCAACGTGTGCGCGAGTTGTACGCGGATATTGGCTCCACCAGCAAGGTGCTGGTCGAACTGGCGTGCGCTTCGCACAACGCGATGTGGGAGCACGGTGCCGAACGGTTGTTCGACGCCAGTTACCAATGGCTGCACGGTACTGCCTATCGCGGCAGCGCCAGCGGCAGTTTCGTGCTGGCGTCGGATTTGCCCGCCGGCAAGTAGCAAAAGGCAATATACTTGCCGGCATCATCCAACCTGACAGCGCCATGACTCTCAAACTGTCCGCCTTCTCGGCGGTCGAACATCATGCCGAAATTCCTGACAACTTCGTGCACTTGCGCGAGGTCATGCCTGATGTGGTCGAAGACGTGCGGTATTACGGCAGCGACAATTTCGTCGGCGAACGCATTCCCGGTTACGAGGCGCCGCGATTGATCCTGACGCTGGAAGCGGCACAGGCGCTGGCAAGAGCGCAACGCGAGCTCAGCTACTCCGGCCTGGCGCTGAAAGTATTCGACGCCTACCGGCCGCAACGCGCGGTCGATTTCTTCGGCCGCTGGGCGCTCGACGCTGCCGACGTCCGCATGCAGGGCCGCTTCTATCCCAGCCTGCAGAAGCACGAGTTGTTTCCGCAGGGCTACCTGGTAAAGCAGAGCAGTCATTCGCGCGGCAGCACGGTCGATCTCACGCTGATCGATGCCTTCAGCGGCAACGAACTCGACATGGGCACCGAGTTCGATTTCTTCGACCTGTTGTCGTGGCCGTCATCGACCGGCGTCGGTGCCGAACAACGCGCCAACCGGTTGTTGTTGCGCAGCGTGATGAGCGCGGCCGGTTTCGCCGGTGTCGAAGAGGAGTGGTGGCATTTCACGCTGTTGCAGGAACCCTGGCCGGGACGCTATTTTGATTTCGTCATACGCTGACGTCGTTGGCAGTATCAGCTCGAGGCAAGTGCAGTAATGAGAAAGACCGGCCGGACCGTGTCGCATGCCATCCTGGACGGCCTGAAAAACTCTTCGATCAGAACCAAACTCGTCGTCATCAGTCTGGTCGTCGTCTTCGTCACGCTGTCGCTGGCGACGGCGGCCTTCACGCTCTATCTGCTGAAGAACGTTGCCTTCATCGTGATCGTGCTGGTCGTGCTGGCGCTGTCCGTCATCGCCAGCTGCGTGCTGATCGCGCTGCTGCACCGGGTCATCTCGGATCCGCTCAGCGAATTCAAGCGCGCCGTCGATGAAGTGCGGCTCAACAAGAATTTCAACGTCAAGGTGCCGATCACCGCGCTCGACGAACTGGGCCAGCTGATCGCCGGCTTCAACGACATGCTGAGCGAGATCAAGGTGCGCGACGAGCACCTCGACAAGTACCGTTCGTCGTTGGAGAAGACCGTCCAGATCAGGACGCTCGACATCCAGGACGCCAATCGCGCACTGGAACGCGCGCTGCGCACCAGCACGCAGGAAAAGGACAGGGCGGAGCAGGCCAGTCGTGCCAAGAGCGAATTCCTGGCGATGATGAGCCACGAAATCCGCACGCCGATGAACGGCATCCTCGGCATGACCGAACTGCTGGCCGGCACGTCGCTCAACGAAGAACAACGCTACTACGTGCAGAGCGCGCACGAATCCGGCGAAGTGCTGCTGAGCCTGATCAACGACGTGCTCGATTACTCGCGGCTCGAAGCCGGCAAGATGCCGTTGCATCCGGTTGCGTTCGATCTGGCCGACCTGGTGGCGCGCACGTGCGCGCTGTTCACCGGCCAGATCCGCGCGCGCGGTCTGCGTTTCCTGCTGCAGCCGCAACTGGCCGAACTCAGGCAGCAAGTCGTGTGCGATGCCGACAAGTTCCGCCAGATACTGATCAACCTGCTCGGCAACGCGGTCAAGTTCACCGACAGCGGCCACGTCCGCGTCACGCTGGCCTTGCAAGCGTCGGCGGCTGACGCCGACAGCGAGGTGCAGTTGCTGCTGCAAGTGGAAGACACCGGTGTCGGCATCGAAGCCGACAAGCTGGCCAGTGTGTTCGACAGTTTCACCCAGGAAGACAGTTCCACCACGCGCGAGCGCGGCGGTTCCGGACTCGGCTTGAGCATCAGCCGGCACATGGCCGGGATGCTGGGCGGCAGCATAGTCGCCGACAGCGTCAAGCATCGCGGTTCGACTTTTACCCTGCAATTGCCGCTGCAATTCGGACGGCCGTTGACGGAAGCGCGTTCGGAGTTGACGGCACTGTGTCGTCACGGCGAATTGCTGGTGGTGGCCGATGCCGTCGGCAAGTCGCAACTGGAAAGCCTGTTCGCTGCCCATGGCGTGACGGTGCACGATTACCACTATGGCGAAGGTGCCCAGGCCAACGCGGCGCGACTCGTGGAACAGGTGCCGGCGCCGTGGCTGCTGGTGCTGTGCGTGCATGCCAGCGTGGCGGAACAGGCCGCGCTGGTGGCCGCGGTACGTCCGTTGCTGACCGCGCCCTTGCAGGTGGTATGCGTGGCGGAAGACCGTTTGCTGACGACGCTCGAACGCGAACATCTCGGCGCGGAGTGTGTGTTCACCGGTTACCCGCTGCAGCGCGCCGAATTGCAGCGTGCGCTGCAGGAGTTGCGAGTGGAGCCAGAGCATCATGCCGCTCTGGCAGCCGATGACGGCGACGACGGCGAGCCGCTGGGCCTGCACGTGTTGCTGGCCGAAGACAATCGCGTCAATCAACAAGTGGCGGAGATGATGCTGGCGAAGGCCGGGTGCCGGGTCACTACCGTCGGCAACGGCAAGCTGGCGTTCGAGAGTTGCCGGCAGCAACGGTTCGATCTGGTGTTCATGGATTGCCACATGCCGGTGATGGACGGCTACGAAAGCACGCGACTGATCCGCGCATACGAGCGCGACAGCGGCAGCGAGCCGGTACCCATCGTCGCGCTCACCGCCAACGTCATCGCCAGCGAACGCGATCGTGCGCTGGCAGTGGGCATGGACGACTACCTGACCAAGCCCTACAAATACGAGCAGATTCGCGCCGTGCTGTGGCGTTGCCGCAATGCCGGATTCTTCAACAGGGTGCAGGCAGCTTCGCAGCATCCGGCAGCGGCGGGCGTAGCGCAGCAGGTGCTGGACGATACCGTGCTGCGCGAACTGGCTGAAATTGCCGACTCCGGCGCCGTGCCCGGCCGCATCATCCAGGTATTCCTGCAGGATTCGGCGCGTGCGCTCGACGAAGTAGTACAAATGCAGCGGGAAGGCATGCACGAACAGCTCGGGGCCGCCGCACATGCGCTGAAGTCGATGTGTTTGTCGATGGGCGGTCATCGCTTCGCCGCGTTGTGCCGCGAATTCGAACTGGCCGGCAAGCAGCAGCACAGCGATGCGGTTGCCGGCAAGGTGACATTGCTGCGCGAACAATACGCCGAGCTGTGCAGGGCGCTGACGACCTTTGAACGCAAGCTGGCCGAGAGTTCGCTGAGCTAGGATTTGCCCAGCGCGCCTTCGCAGTAGGCCGCCACGCTCGAGCCCAGCACGTCGAGGTTATAGCCGCCCTCGAGCACCGACAGCAATCTGCCGTGGCAATGCTTGTCGGCAATCGCGCGCAGTTGCATGCCCAGCCAGTGGTAGGTCGCTTCCGTCAGCAACAGTCCGGCCAGCGGATCCTGGCGATGCGCATCGAAGCCGGCCGACACCAGCAGCAACTGCGGCGCGAAGGCGTGCAGTTCCGGCAGCACTTCGCGCGAGAACACACGTTGGTATTGCGTGTCTTCGGTTTCGCGCGCCAGCGGCACGTTGTGAATGTTGCCGCCGAGGTTTTCCTGCTGCGAACCGCTGCCCGGATAGTGCGGATACTGGTGGGTCGACAGGTACAACAAGCCTGGCTTGCCGAGGATGATGTCCTGGGTGCCGTTGCCGTGGTGCACGTCGAAATCGACGATGGCGATGCGTTCGATGTTGTATTGCTTCATTGCATGCAACGCAGCGATCGCCACCTGGTTGAAGATGCAGAACCCCATCGAGCGTTTGCGGGTGGCGTGGTGGCCGGGCGGGCGGGTCAGGCAGAACACGTGGTTGATGTCGCCATGCAGTAGTACGTCGATGCCGGCACATGCCGCGCCAACCCCGCGCAGCGCCGCACCCAGCGAACCCGGCGACATCACGGTGTCGGGATCGAGTGCATGGCGTCCGCTGGCGGGCGCCGCAGCCGTCACTTCGTCCCACAAGGCTTCGTTGTGCGCCAGCAATGCCTGCTGCCGGGTGCCGAGCGGCGCATCGAGCCATTGCAGCTGGTCGCCAAAGGAGGAGGTTCGCAAGGCAGCGAGGATGGCTTGCAAGCGTTCGGCACACTCCGGATGTCCCTGACCTGGGTCGTGAAGCAGGCACTCATCGTGGTAATAAATGAGGGTCGTCATCCATATAGAACCGTGATTCTGGATTGCCGCGACTATAGCTTTCACTGGTGGGAGCGGCAATGCAAAGCGGATCACGACCTTTACGGTGAAATTTGACTCCGACTCCGATTTCCATGCTTTAATGCCGCCCCTCTATAAAGGGCCAAGGACCGTGGCCAACCGGTAGTTAGTTTCAACCTATTGAATTTAAAGGGAAAACCAGAGGCAATGACAAAGAACCTCGTCATAGTCGAATCCCCGGCGAAAGCAAAAACAATCAACAAATACCTGGGGAAAGACTTCATCGTGAAGTCGTCGATCGGCCACATTCGCGACCTGCCGGTGAGCGGCAGCGGCGAAGGGGTGGACGTCAAGGCGCGCGCGCAAGCAGCGGCGGAAACGCGCAAGCTCAGTGCCGCCCAGAAAGTGGTACACAAGGCACGCAAGGCCAAGGAACAACTGATCGCCCGCATGGGCATCGATCCCGGCAAGAAGTGGAAGGCCAACTACCAGATCCTGCCCGGCAAGGAAAAAGTCGTCAGCGAACTGAAGAAGCTGGCGCAGAGTTCCGATCACGTCTATCTGGCGACCGACTTGGACCGCGAAGGCGAGGCCATCGCCTGGCACTTGCAGCAAGCGATAGGCGGCGATCCGTCACGCTACAAACGCGTGGTGTTCAACGAGATCACCAAGAAAGCCATCGAAGCCGCCTTCGCCGAGCCGGGCGACATCGACATGAAACACGTCGAAGCGCAGCAGGCACGCCGTTTTCTCGACCGTGTGGTGGGCTTCATGGTGTCGCCGCTGTTGTGGGCGAAAGTAGCGCGTGGGCTGTCCGCGGGCCGCGTGCAGTCGGTGGCGGTGCGACTGCTGGTCGAACGCGAACAGGAAATCCGCGCCTTCGTGCCGGAAGAATACTGGGAGTTGTACGCGCAGTTGCTGGCAGCCAAGCTGAAAGACGCACTGAAGTTCCAGGTCGTCACCCACAAGGGCAAGGAATTCAAACCGGTCAACGAAGCGCTCACGCGCACGGCGATGGCCGAACTGCAGCCGGCAGCATTTGCCGTCACCGGTCGCGAAGACAAACCGACCACGTCGAAGCCGCGCGCGCCTTTTATTACCTCGACGTTGCAGCAGGCGGCATCGACCCGACTCAGCTTCAGCGTCAAGAAGACGATGATGATGGCGCAGCGTCTGTACGAAGCCGGCTTCATCACCTATATGCGTACCGACTCGACGCATTTGAGCACTGACGCCGTCGCTGCCTGCCGCGACTACATCAAGCAGAGTTTCGGCGACAAGTACCTGCCGTCCAATCCCAATGTTTACAGCAGCCGCGAAGGCGCGCAGGAAGCGCACGAAGCGATCCGCCCGTCCGACGTGCGCGTGCTGGAGAATTCGCCCGCATTGAACGCGCTGGAGCGCGATGCGGTGCGGTTGTACAACCTGATCTGGCAGCAGTTCGTCGCCTGTCAGATGATGCCAGCGCGTTACACCAGCACCACGGTCGATATCACTGCCGGTGACTACGGTCTCAAGATCAAGGGCCGCATCATGGAGTTCGACGGTTACACCCGCGTGTTCCCGTCGCGCGACGAGGAAGACGTCGTGCTGCCGGATTTGAAAGTCGGCGATGCGCTCAAATTGCAGGAGCTCGAGCCGATGCAGCATTTCACCAAGCCGCCGGCGCGCTACACCGAGGCGTCGCTGGTGCGCGAGCTGGAAAAACGCAGCATCGGTCGTCCTTCTACTTATGCTGCCATCATCTCGACCATCCAGGAGCGTGGTTACGTCAAGCTGGAAAACCGCCGTTTCTATGCGCTGAAGATGGGCGACATCGTCACCGAACGGCTGGTGGAAAACTTCAAGGACCTGATGGACTACGACTTCACCGCCAACATGGAGAACAATCTCGACGACATCGCCCAGGGCAACAAGAACTGGCTCAAGGTGCTCGATGCGTTTTACGACGATTTCACGCAACAGCTGGAAAAGGCCGGAGCGGAAACCGGCGGCATGCGTGCCAACGATCCGACCGACACCGACATCAAATGCCCGACCTGCGGCCGCCACATGCAGATCCGCACCGGCGCCACCGGCGTGTTTCTCGGCTGTTCCGGCTATGCGCTGCCGCCGAAAGAGCGCTGCAAAACCACGCTGAACCTGATCAGCGGCGACGAAGCCGTCAGCGTCGATGCCGACGACGAAGCCGAATCGCGACTGTTGATCAAGAAGCATCGCTGCAGGATCTGCGGCTCGGCGATGGATTCGTACCTGCTCGACGAAAACCGCAAGCTGCACGTGTGCGGCGACAATCCGCACTGCCCGGGTTTCGAAGTCGAGCACGGTGCGTTCAAAATCAAGGGCTACGACGGCCCCCGGCTCGAGTGCGACAAATGCGGCAGCGAGATGCAATTGAAGACCGGCCGCTTCGGCAAGTACTTCGGCTGCACCAATGCCGATTGCAAGAACACCCGCAAGCTGCTGCGCAACGGCGAAGCGGCGCCGCCGAAGATGGATGCGGTGCCGATGCCCGAACTCAAGTGCCAGAAGGTCGACGATACCTATGTATTGCGCGACGGCGCGTCAGGCCTGTTCCTGGCCGCCAGCAAGTTCCCGCGCAACCGCGAAACCCGCGCGCCGCTGATCAGCGAACTGGTGCCGCACAAGAGCGAGATCGATCCGAAATACCACTACCTGCTCGATGCGCCGAAGAAGGATCCGGACGGCAATCCATCGGTATTGCGCTTCAGCCGCAAAACCCGCGAGCAGTACGTGCAGAGCGAGATCGACGGCAAGCCGTCAGGCTGGTCGGCGTTCTACGAAAACGGCAAGTGGAAGGCGAAGGCCGGCAAGGACAAGCCGTCAAAATAGCAGACCGGTGCTGGCGGGGAGCAATGCCCGCTTTAAATACACCCGGGTATCTTGGTACCTCCGTTTTCATGTCCGCGCATGGCCTCGCAATCCATGCGCTCGCGCATTAGTTTGTCACTCAGCTCGACACTGTCGTCGACGGTCTGCTTGTTCATGAGCTTCTGCGCCGTGCGCTCGGCACTGGTACGCGGAGGCGGATCGCAGACGACGCCGCGGCGTATCAGCGAACCGGTGGGCGCCGCGTCGCTGCAATACACCGGCCGCTTGGCGGTGGTGGTGAGTTTCTCCAGCTGTTTATCGGTGGGTTCCGGCTTGGCGGCTGTCGCATTCGCCGTCGTGGAGCCGCCAGTCGTTGCCGCTACCGGCTGGGCAGGTGCGGTGGCGGCCTGCGGCTGGGTAGCCAGAGCCGCCGATGGCTGAGCGACAGCACCTGTGTTGTAAGTAGTGCCGCTGTCGCTGGAAGTGGAACTGCAGGCTGCCACTGCGAGGAGAGCGGTCAACGCGATGATCGATTTCATGAGACCTCCGAATCTCTCTTTTGAGTTGTTATTGTTTTACCGGGGATTCCTTGCACCGGCAGCGGGGCTTTGCCGCGAACTTGCCCGCACGAGACTACAACGTGTTACTTGCTACTGAAAGAAAAATAAGCTCACCGGCAAGTTGTCCACGATGGGTACGGACTTGACGGCACCCATGGTATGTACATAATTTAAGTACATATTGGAGGTGTGCCATGAAAGACATCAATGTCACCAATCTGCGGCAGAACCTGCCGGCCTATCTGGCGGAAGTCGAAGCCGGCGAAACTCTGCGAGTGACCGTGCACGGTCGCGCCATTGCGGAAATTTCTCCACCCGGCCAGCATGGCCAGGACTCCGATGCCGTCCGTGCCCGTTTGCGCAACAGCCTGGTGCGTTTCGACGATCCTCTGGCACCGGCACTGCCGGCCGATGAATGGACCATGCATGGGTGATACATGGGTGACGTGCTGGTGCTGGATACTCATGCCTTGATCTGGTGGCTGTGCAAACCGTCGCAGCTTTCCGCCAGGGCACGCAAAGCATTGGCAGTCACGGCGGAGCAACAACGGCTGTTCGTGTCCGCCATCAGCCTGCTGGAAATCGCCACCCTGGTCCGTCGCGGCCACCTGCAATTCAACGTGCCGGTGGATGTATGGCTCGGCGATTTCCGCAAGCTACCGGAGTTCCGTATCACGCCGGTAAACGCCGACATCGCCCAACTGGCTGGTACCTATGCCGATGACATGCCTGGCGATCCCGCCAACCGCCTCATTGCTGCCACCGCGACCACGCTGATGGCGCCGCTGGTCACCGCCGACGAAAAATTGCGTTCCAGCAAGTTGGTGGAAACGCTCTGGTAGTTCAGCGCTTTCGCGTCCTGGAGTATTTCTTTTTTCCTTTCACCGGACATGCCGGTCCAATCTGCTGCATGTGTCATGCGCTGGTGCTGCATCGATCCGTCAAACATGGCGCTGCTTGCCGGAATTTGTGGACTGGACATGCCACAAATTTCAATTTAATGTAGCCCATAGTCCGCGGCCTATAGGCTTCATACCTGCAGGCATGGACGGCGCGCTGGCGGTAACGGATAGCTCCAGACTGCATCTATATATCGAACTTACAAAAAGTTGAGCGTCGTAAGTTGCAGGCTTCGCATGGACATCAAGAAGAAGAACATCACCGTTTGGCCACCGGCCCATCCCCACTTCTCATCAATCCCTTTCGTGCACCACCCGCATTGCGCCGGGCGGTGTGCATAACTTCATTCAAAGGAAGAAAAAATGCTTTCAAAGATCGTCTTGCGCCATGTTGCCGGCATCAAAAAAGGGCAGATCGAAACGCTCGCGTTTGTCGATGACGAAGAAATCACCCTGGGCCGCGAGGTCGGGTCGAAAGTGCAGTTCGATCCGGAACGCGAAATCACCGTCAGCAGAAAGCATGCACTGATCAAGGCATCCAATAACGGCACGACCTTTACGTTATCCGACAGGGGAAGCACGCACGGGACTTTCCTGAACGGGAAAAGAATCCTGCATCCGGTCGAGATCGCGCCGGAACGCGACGCCGGAGCGGGAAAAATTTTCAAGGCCAACTACAGTCAGAGCGTCCGGGAAAATGAGTAGCGGAACCGGATCGGCCGCAGGGAGCAGGGTGAAAGATGCGTTCGAAATGATCATCGTCATCGCTTTTTGGGCATCCGTCATCTATCTCGCATGGACCTACATCAGGCTGGAGCCGGGGTATAAAAGGAATCCCGACTCCTGGTGGCCACTTAGTCATGTCTGGTCGCCGGGAATGCGCCATCCCGAGTTTCCCCACATCAGTGCGGACGCCAAGGAAAATTACTGGCGGGCGGATTACGGTTACAAGTTTCCGCAGGAAGGCGATTTGCATGTGGAGTGGTCCCCCAATCGTGGGCACCCAGTCAGCGACCACATCCGGTCCGATTTTGTCGAAGGTCGTTGGGTGGCCGATCCTGGTTATCGATTCAGCAATGGCGAAAACCGCAGTGACGAGCCAGAAACCGTGCAGTGGATGCCGGGCACACTCCACCCCAGTTGCTCGAAGCTGATGGCCGCGGAGCGACCCGAACACTGGCGGCCTGTCGAAGGATACCGCTTCGTGTCGGAAGACAGTTTCGATGTAACCGCACAACCACCGGTGGAGGTGAAGCAATCAAACGCGGGAGACATATTCGCCGACGTGGCGATCGCACTCATCGCCAACAGCGTTTCGCGCCCAACGGATGACGATGGCTTCTTCACGACTGTCAGTAAGTCGCTGGCACGGGAGATCAGGGATCAAGCGGCAACCGAGGCCGTAAAGGGTGTCATCCAGAACTTCGCGGCACCGTCCACACCCGCGTCGAACGCGGTAATCGCTTGCGATTATTGGGAAGGCATTCCGGGACGATGATCGGAAATGCCATCTGGACACTCTGGCCATTTCCCTTTATCGTAGCCTATAGTCCTCATTGTGACTGATGCCTATCGGTCGATTTCGTTCTTGTGCCATGGACTATTTCACGCTAAAAG
>Ga0335083_10008107_pt1 | contig 12857 bp, 15 predicted proteins | sample Lox_Sample_42_FD_206716 | JGI IMG/M metagenome (GOLD analysis project Ga0335083, IMG submission 206716) | Soil microbial communities from Loxahatchee National Wildlife Refuge, Florida, United States - Lox_Sample_4.2 | ecosystem: Environmental > Terrestrial > Soil > Wetlands | place: USA...
CGCAGGCCCTCGCCCATCCGCTCCCCGCGGACCGCCTGCATACGGACATCTGCTACTGATGGCGACGTGATGGCGACGTGTAGCCACGTGATGGCGACGTGATGGCGGGGCCGCAGGTGCTGAGCCAGCGCGCGGTCAACCGTGCGCTGCTCGCCCGCCAGCTGCTGCTCGACCGGCCGCGCCTGCCCGGCGCCGGGCCCGAGCGGGCCGCCCAGGTCATCGGGACCATCGAGCACCTGGTCGGGCTCCAGGCCCAGGCGCCGTTCCCGCCCTACTTCGGCCTGAACTCGCGGCTGGACGGCTTCCGCCCCGACGACCTCGCCGCCCTGCTCACTGACCGGAGTGTGGTCAGGATCGCGCTGATGCGCGGCACCATCCACCTGGTGTCCGCCCGCGACTGCCTGCCGCTGCGGCGGCTGGTGCAGCCGGTGCTCGAGGGCGGCCTGCGCGGCGTGTTCGGCAAGCAGTTGACCGGGGTCGAACCGGCGGCGCTGGCCGCCGCGGGCCGGAGCCTGGTCGAGGCCGAGCCGATGACGTTCAGCCAGCTCGGCCAGGCGCTGGCGGAACGCTGGCCGGATAACCCGCCTACGGCCCTGGCCCAGGCGGTACGCGCGTTCGTCCCGCTGGTGCAGCTGCCGCCGCGGGCCGTCTGGGGCCGGGCCGGGCAGTCCGTGCACACCTCGGCCGAGCACTGGCTCGGCCAGCCAGGCCCGGCCCGGGCCAGCACGGCCCGGGCCAGCACGGCGGAGCTCGCCCGGCTGGTCACCAGGTACCTGGGCGCGTTCGGCCCGGCGACCGTGCGGGACGTACAGGCCTGGTCCGGGCTGACCGGGCTGAAGGCGGTGCTCGAGCAGCTCAGGCCCGCCGTGGTCACCTTCCGCGACGAACAGGGTGCCGAACTGTTCGACCTCCCCACGGCGCCCCGTCCGGGCGAGGACGCGCCCGCGCCGCCCCGGCTGGTCGCCGAGTTCGACAACCTCATCCTGTCCCACGCCGAACGATCCCGGGTGATCGGCCCCGGCGCCACGAAGAAGATCTACACCGCCAACGGCATCATCCCGGGCACGGTGCTGATTGACGGGTTCGTGGCCGGCATGTGGCGGCTCGACCGCCGCCGCGACGCGGCCGCGGTGACGATCGAGCTGTTCGGCCGGGAAGGCCCACCGGGGTCAGGCGCCGAGCGTGACGCGCTGGCCGCCGAGGCCGGGCGCGTACTCGCGTTCGGCGCGCCAGGCGCGGCTCACCACGTCCGTTTCGCCCCGCTGGGAAGCTGACGATCCCTCATGATCTTCTTAAGGACTGTTTAATAAATCGGCCCGGGGCTTTCTGTTGGCGAGGGACGCCTTATATCTTCATAGACATTGTGCTGTTTCCGTCCCTCTGGCGTGCCGTCCTGGCCGGGGCCGCGACCTGCGCGGCGCTGGCTGCCCTGACTTTGCCGGCCCGGGCCGCGGTCACCCCCGCCGGCCCGGGGCCGTCAGGTAGCCCCTATGGCTTCACGGTCTCCCCGCCGCCCGGCGTCGCCGCGGCCCGGGATTCCGTCCCGTCGTCCCTGAAGGCGCCGGGATCGGCCGGGGCGCTGCCGCGTCAGCTGTTCGTCCCCGACCTGATCGCCGCCGCGCCGGCCGGGATCAGCCCGGCCCAGCTGGCCAGGATCAGCAAGCTGGCCGGGGTGCGGAGCGTGCTGTCCGTCGACGGCGGCAAGGTGACCGTCAACGGGCACAGCGCCAACGTGCTCGGCGTCCCGGCCGCGTTCAGGTCCTGGACGCCGCCGGAGACCGCCGCCGCCAACGCGGTCTGGACCGACCTGGGCCAGGGCAAGCTGATCAGCACCACGAAGGCCGCCGGCCAGCTGGCCCTGTCCGCCGGGAACTCCTACCAGGTCGCGGCCGCGGTCACCGAGCGGCTGCCGTTCGGCGCGCAGACCGCGCTCAGCGTCCCGGGCGCCGACGTCATCGTGAACAAGTCCCGCTCGGCCGAGCTGGGCCTGGCGAAGAACTTCGCGGTGCTCATCAACGCCCCCGGGGTGAGCCTGTCCCCGCTGATGACGAAGATCAAGTCGGTCATCGGGCCGGGCGCGAAGGTGATCAATCTGGTGCCGGTGGTCACCGTGGGCAAGCTCCCGGTGAGCGCCAACGTGCCGACCACCGGCGTGCCGTCCAGCTACCTGGACCTGTACAAGGCGTCGGCCGCGAAGTACTGCCCCGGCATGTCCTGGACGGTGCTGGCCGCGATCGGCGAGATCGAGAGCGGCAACGGCACCAACGACGGCCCGTCAAGCGCGGGCGCGCTCGGCCCGATGCAGTTCATGCCGGCCACCTGGGCCGAGTGGGGCATCGTCGGGTTCGGCCAGAGCGGGCCGCCGGACATCATGAACCCGCTCGACGCGGTGCCCTCGGCCGCGCGCATGCTGTGCGCCGACGGCGCCGGTAACCCCGCCAGCCTGCGCGGGGCGATCTTCGCCTACAACCACGCCACCTGGTACGTCGACGAGGTACTCGCGCTGGCCAGCGAGTACGCCCAGAACTACCCCTGAGGTTCGGTGGCGGCGGCCGGGACGCGGAGCCGGGGCAGGCCGACGATGCAGGTCACGGCGCTGGCCGCACCGCACGCGGCGCCGAACACGTAGCCGATCCGCGGACCGTGCGCGTCGATGACGAAGCCGACCACGGACGCGCCCGCCGCCACGCCGACCGAGATGCCGCTGCTCAGCCAGGACATCGCCTCGGTGCGGCGGCCCGGCTTGGCCTGGGCCTCGAGCAGGCTGAAGCCGGCGATGAGGGTGGGCGCGATGGTCAGCCCGCACAGGTAGATCACGCAGGTCAGCGTGATCAGGTTGGGCTGCGCCCAGAACGTGGCCATGCCGAGGACGGTCAGCGTGAGGGTGAGCGCGAACCGCTTCTCCACCGGTGTCCGCCACTGCCTGGACCCGTACCACAGCCCGCCGGTGCCGCTACCGAGGGCGTAGGTGCCGAGGATGAAGCCGGCCAGCGGCTTGTGCCCGAAGTGCTGGGCGAATGCCACCGTGCTCAGGTCGATCGACACGAACATCGCGCCGAGCAGCACGTACACGGGAGCCAGCACGATCAGCCCGGGCGCGGCCGCGCCGCGCCTGCGCCGGGCACCCTTGGGCCGCTCCGGCGGGACCACCACCGGCTCGGTGCCGCGCTGGGCCGCGAACCACAGCGTTCCCAGCAGGCACAGCACGGCGGCCACGCCCACGCCGGAGGCCGGGGACACCTCGGTCGCGAGCAGCGTCACGGCGGCCGGCCCGATGACAAAGCACAACTCGTCCGCCACTGACTCGAAGGAGAACGCGGCGTGCAGCCGGGGCGAGCCGGCCAGCAGGACGCTCCAGCGGGCCCGTACCATCGCGCCCAGCGACGGCATGGTCGCGCCCGCGATCGCCCCCGGCACGAAGAAGGCCCAGGTCGGCAGGCGCAGTTCCACGGCCGTGATGAGCAGCGCGGTACTCACGGTGAACACGGCCAGCAGCGGTAGCAGGACGCTCCGCTGTCCGTGCGAGTCCACCAGCCTGCCGAGCCGCGGCGAGCTGAACGCGTAGCCGAGGGAGCCGACCGCGGACACCGTGCCGGCCACGCCGTACTTCCCGGTGATGGCCGAGATGAGCAGGACCGTGCCGAGCCCGAACATCGACATCGGCATCCGCCCGATGATCCCGGCCACCGAGAAGCGCCAGGCGCCCGGTATCTCGAAGATCTCCGCGTACGGCCGCAGCGGCCGGGTCAGCAGGCCGACGGGGGAGCGGCTGACGGGCTCCCTCGCGTCGTCCAAATCCGTCATCGGCCGCAATTCCCCACGATCAATAATATATCGGATACCGTCAACGGGATTCCGGGCGGAGCGAGGGCCCCGGTATAGCGGTCCGGCCGCCCTGGTTTGATGGAACCATGCCCGCATACGACGCCTTCCTGCTGGTCTCGTTCGGCGGCCCGGAAGGCCCCGACGAGGTCATGCCGTTCCTGGAAAACGTGACCCGCGGCCGCGGCATCCCGCGCGAGCGGCTGGCCGGCGTGGCCGAGCACTACTACGCGGTCGGCGGCGTCAGCCCGATCAACCAGCAGTGCCGGGACCTGCTGGCGGCGATCCGCGCCGACTTCGGGGCTAGCGGCCTGTCGCTGCCGGCCTACTGGGGGAACAGGAACTGGAAGCCGTACCTGACCGACACGGTGCGGACCATGGCCGCGGACGGCGTGCGGCGGGCGGTCGCCTTCGTGACGTCCGCTTACAGCTCCTACTCGAGCTGCCGCCAGTACCTCGACGACATCGAGCGGGCGCGGGCCGCGGCCGGCCCGGACGCGCCCCGCATCGACAAGATCAGGCGCTTCTACGACCACCCCGGCTTCATCGAGCCGTTCGCCGCGAGCACGCAGGCCGCCCTGGCCGCGCTCCCGGCCGGCCTGCGGGACCAGGCCCACCTGGTGTTCACCGCGCACAGCATCCCGGTTGCGATGGCCGAGGCGAGCGGGCCAGGTCAGAGCCGGGGAAGGTACGTCGCCGAGCTGACCCAGGCCGCCCGTCTTATTACCGAACGGGTGGGCGGCGACCCGCACCCATGGACTCTCGCCTACCAGAGCCGGAGCGGCCCCCCTGCCCAGCCGTGGCTGGAACCTGACGTCGGCGACGTCCTGGCCGAGCTCGCCAGCACCGGCACCAAGGCGGTCGTGGTCGTCCCGGTAGGATTCGTGTCCGATCACATGGAAGTCAGGCACGACCTGGACACCGAGGCGGCGCGGAGCGCCGAGTCGCTGGGCCTGGCCTTCGCGCGGGCCGCCACCCCCGGCAGCCATCCCCGGTTCGTCGCCATGATCACCGACCTGGTGCGGGAACGGCTGGCCCGGCCGGACACGGGACCGGACCCGGATCCAGGCGACGCGGGCGGACCGGACCAGGATTGCCCGGCCGGCTGCTGCCGGTACGCTACCGGAGCGTCGCGGGCATGAGCGATCACCTGGACCCCGAGGAACTGCTGCGGATCGCGGTGGAGGCGGCCAGCGAGGCTGGCCGGCTCCTGGCCTCCTGGCGCGGGGACGAACGGCCCGAGGTCGTGCAGACCAAGTCGAGCCCGACCGACGTGGTGACCGAGATGGACCGCAAGTCCGAGGCGCTGATCACCAGCCGGATCCGGGCCCGTCGGCCGGCCGACGCCGTGCTGGGCGAGGAGGGCGGCCAGACCTCAGGCGGCCCGGTCGGCCATGAGAGCCCCGATGGCCGGGCCCACGTGCGCTGGGTCGTCGACCCGCTGGACGGAACCGTCAACTACCTGTACGGACTGCACGACTGGGCCGTGTCCATCGCGGCCGAGGTGGACGGCAGCGTGGTCGCCGGGGTCGTGGAGGTACCGAGGCGCGGTGAGACGTTCACCGCGGTGGCGGGCCACGGAGCCTGGCTGCGCCGGGGCAAGGCCACCCTGGCCCTGCACTGCTCGGCGGGAGTGCCTCTCGGCCAGGCGCTAGTAGGTACCGGGTTCGGGTACGATGCCGGGCGGCGTCAGGTACAGGGCGAGGTGGTCGCCGCGCTGCTCCCGCAGGTGCGGGACATCAGGCGCGGCGGCTCCGCCGCCGTGGACCTGTGCTCGGTCGCCGCCGGGCGGCTCGACGCGTTCTACGAGCGCGGCCTCAATTACTGGGACTTCGCAGCCGGCGGCCTGATCGCCCGCGAGGCGGGCGCGACGGTCGGCGGGCTGGCGGGAAAGGCGGAAAGCACATCCCTGACGGTGGCCGCGGGACCGGGCCTCTACCAGCAGCTAGAAGCATTTCTCGGTCGGCTGAACCCGGAGCGGGATGCGCCACGTAGTCAGGAGCGGGAAGCGTAACCAGACCGGGTAAGGTATCCGCCGGCGGACTCGGAACGGGATGCGTCAGGAGTTATCGGCGTGGCGCGTGTGCGCTGGCCGCGAACGTGACAGAATTCGCCGCCGGAATCGGGCACAACTACGGCCTGGAAAGCGTTACAACCGCGCAGCGAATGCGCACTACGGATGAAGGGGGATGGAGTATCCAGATGGCTACCGACTACGACAGCCCGCGGAAGACGGACGACGACCTTACCGAGGACAGCCTCCAGGAACTTCAGGCACGCCGGATGGACAAGTCATCGAGCACGATCGACCTTGATCCTGACGACGTGTCCGAGTCCCTGGAACTGCCGGGGGCCGACTTGTCGAACGAGGAACTCGCGATCCGGGTGATACCGCGTCAGGCGGACGAGTTCACGTGTTCCCGGTGCTTCCTTGTGCACCACCGCAGCCAGCTTGCCGAAGACCGCAATGGCCAGCTCGTATGCCGGGAGTGCGCGGCTTAGTCCTGGGTGGTGACGACGGGCTCGCGCTCCGGGCCGCTGTACGTTCTACGTGCCGCAGCCCGGGTGGCGAGCAGCCTCGCCGCCTCCACGCTGACTCCGGTCAGTACCGACCAGCCGAGGGCCTCGGCCAGGGCGACCTGGGGGTCCTCCGGATGCGTGGGCGGCTCCTTGCCCGTGGCCTTGGTCCAGGCATACGTGATCAGCTTGCGCGCGATGAAGGCGGCGGCCATCGCCGCTACCGCGCTCACCACCTTGGTGCTGAGGTCTACTTTCCGCTCGATCTTCTTGTCAGCCATCCCACTGCCTCCTTGTCGCCCCGTCCGCTACCCTCGTTCGCGCAATCATGCCACTGGTTCGTGGCCGGCCTGCACTCGGCACCTTTCGACCGCGGCGGCCAGTTCCGCCGGATGCCTGGTGCCGACCAGCCAGTACGGGGCCGCCTCCGCCGTCCCTGTCCTCGATGGCGATATCGCCAGGTAGACCGACTCCTTGAGGTAGGGGCGCGAGTACAGGCGGGCCGCCGGGTCGGCCCGTGGGCCGCGCAACTGCATCGTCTGCTTCTCGCCGAGGCAGACGACCTCGCTGACGGCCGCCAAGGGGAGCGCGGCGCCAGCGGTCCGCAGCGTCCCGTCGCGGATCTCCACCGTACCCAGGCCCATGGTGACCAGCAGCGCGGCGCAGCCGGCCACCAAGCCGGCCATGATGATCACCGGCCAGGGCCCGGTGAGGCCGGCGTAGAGCGTGGCGCCGAGGATGATGGCACTTGGCATGGCGAGCAGCCACCAGGCGAGCGGTACGCGGAGCCGTTCGCGGTAATCACCCATGCAGTCGAGAGTAGTTGGTCAGCCGGAGTCGTGGCGGTGGCATCCGCCGGGCCGTTCCTGACGGCGCCTGAGCTGCGGCGGGAAGATCCAGGGGCCAGCGGCCCGTAAGATGCGACAGTGCCCGGATGTCGCGCTATCCTCACCGTGCGTGCCAGCAGTAGGGAGTTCTCCGTTGTCGCATCCAGAACCGGATGTGCTGATCAAGCGCCTCGACCCCGACGTGCCGATGCCGTCATACGCTCATCCCGGTGACGCGGGCGCCGACCTGACGATCGCCGAGGACATCGAGCTCGGCCCGGGCGAACGGGCCCTGGTGCGGACCGGCTTGGCCATCGCGCTGCCCGACGGCTACGCGGCGTTCATCCACCCCCGTTCCGGCCTGGCCGCCAGGCACGGGGTGACGCTGGTGAACGCCCCGGGCACCGTCGACGCGGGCTACCGGGGCGAGATCAAGGTGACCCTGCTGAATACCGACCGGGACCGGCCGATCAGCTTCAGCCGCGGCGACAGGATCGCGCAGCTGGTCATCCAGCGGGTGGAACGGGCGGTGTTCCACGAAGTGGCCGTGCTCCCCGGGTCGAGCCGGGGCGACGGCGGCTTCGGCTCGACCGGCGGGCACGCAGGAGCACTCCGGGGAGCCGCCTCCCCAGTCAGTACTGAGATTTAAGGAGCGTGCGGAGTGTTTCGTCGGCGTCGTTCAGCAGACGCGGGCCAGGACTGGCAGGACGAACCCGGCCAGGATGTGCCCGGCGACGAAGACGGTTATGACGAGCCGGAGGAGCCGGTCGGCGACCCGCGGCCCGAGGGCGGCCCGTGGGACGCGGAGGAGTCCTATCCCGCGCTCGAGCGGGTTGACCTGGGCAGCCTCCTGGTGCCGATCGGGCCCGAGCACGAGATCCAGCTCGTCATGGCCGAGCAGCACGGCGCCTGGGTGACGGTCAGGCACCTGGACAGCGAGGTCCAGATCCAGGCGTTCGCCGCCGCGCGCCGCGGCGCGCTGTGGGACGACGTGCGGGCTGAGATCGCCGCCGAGGTCCAGTCAGCCGGCGGGCATAGCCAGGAATCGGAAGGGACATTCGGCACCGAGCTCATCGCCCAGGTGCCGGCCGAGCCGGGGCAGCCCGCCGCGGGCTTCCGGCTGGTCAGGTTCGTCGGCGTGGACGGCCCCCGCTGGTTCGTGCGCGGGCTGTTCACCGGCCTGGCCGCGGAGCGCGGCGAGCAGGCCGGCCTACTCGAGGAGGTGTTCAGGGACGTCGTCGTGGTCCGCGGCGAGCACCCGGTGCCGCCCCGGGATATCCTCGAGCTGCGGCTGCCGCCCGAGGCGCGCCAGGCCCTGGAAGAGCAGGCCGCCGCGGCCGAGGAAGAGAACAAGTTCCGCGGCGACCTGAATCCCTTCGAGCGCGGCCCGGAGTTCACCGAGACCCGCTAGGCCGGGACGCGCGAGGCGGGCCGGCTAGTCGCTGGACCGCAGCAGCCGGCCCAGTTCCTCTTCCACGTCCTCGCTGGTCACGAAGAACAGCTCGTCGCCGGCCAGTAGCGGGTCATCCGGGTGCGGCACCAGCACCCGGCCCTCCCGCAAGATGGCGACCAGCGACGTGTCGGCGGGCCATTCGATCCCGCCCACCCGCTGGCCGACCAGCGGAGCGTCGTCCGGCATGGTCAGCTCGACCAGGCTGGCCTCGCTCTGCCCGAACGTCATCAGCCGCACCAGGTCGCCGACGCTGACCGCCTCTTCGACCAGGGCGGAGAGGAGCCGTGGGGTGGACACGGCGACGTCGACGCCCCAGGACTCGTTGTACAGCCACTCGTTGCCCGGGTGGTTCACCCGCGCCACGACGCGCGGCACCCCGTACTCGGTCTTGGCCAGCAGCGCCACGACCAGGTTCGCCTTGTCGTCGCCGGTCGCGGCGATCACCACCTGGCAGCGCTGAAGCGCGGCGTCGTCCAGCGAGCTGATCTCGCAGGCGTCGGCCAGCAGCCACTCGGCCCTGGGCACGCTGTCCACCTTGATGGCCTTCGGCGAGTTGTCGATGAGCAGCACCTCGTGGCCGTTCTCGAGCAGTTCGCCGGCGATGGAGCGGCCGACCGCCCCGGCTCCCGCGATCGCGATCCGCATCAGTGCTCGCCTCCCCGCGCCGCATAGAGCGCGGCGATCCGGTCCAGATCGCTTTCCCTGGCCACCACGTGCAGCACGTCCCCTTCCTGAAGGACCGTGGCTGGCTCGGGGACGAACGCCTGGCCGAGCCGGTCCACGAAGGCCACCCGCGTCGTCGTGCTGGCCTCCAGCGACTTCACGTGCTCGCCGATCCACCCGGGGGAGAACGCCACCTCGGCCAGGACGATCTTGCCGGTGGGATCCCGCCAGAGCGGCTCGCCGCCCTCGGGGAGCAGCTTGCGCAGCATCTGGTCGGCGGTCCAGCGGACCGTAGCCACCGTCGGGATGCCGAGGCGCTCGTAGACCTCGGCCCGGCGCGGGTCGTAGATCCGCGCGGCTACCCGCTCGATGCCGAACGTCTCCCTGGCGACCCGGGCGGCGATGATGTTGGAGTTGTCGCCGCTGCTGACGGCGGCGAAGGCATCCGCGCGCTCGATGCCCGCCTGGGTGAGCACGGCCCGGTCGAAGCCGATCCCGGTGATGCGATCGCCCTTGAACGCCGAGCGGAGCCGGCGGAAGGCCTCCGGGTCCCTATCGATGACCGAGACGGTATTGTCCCGGTCTTCCAGGATGTGGGCTAGCGTCGAGCCGACCCGCCCGCATCCCATGATTACGATGTGCACGACCGTCCTCCCACGATGAGGGTGCTTCGCCACCACACCAGCACCACAAAGGTATGCCCTCGCCCAGCGTCCTCTCCCTCCTGGAGGCGGGCGATTTCACCTCAGCCACGCAAAGGATTTACTAACCGATGAACTATCAGGCCGGCCAGGTCGTCCAGGTGACCGCCACGGACGTGGCCCACGGCGGCTGGTGCGTCGCCCGGCCAGAGGACGGGCCGGTGGTATTCATCAGGCACGCGCTGCCGGGCGAGACGGTCATGGCCCGGATCACCGAGGTCACGTCGCGGCTCGCCCGGGCCGAGGCGGTGGACATCGTCACCTCGTCCCCGGACCGGGTCGAGCCGCCGTGCCCGCACGCCCGTCCGGGTGGCTGCGGCGGCTGCGACTGGCAGCACGCCACGCTGCCCGCCCAGCGGGCCCTCAAGGCCGCCGTGATCCGCCAGCAGCTCCGGCGGCTGGCGGGCCTGGACTACGAGGTCACGGTCGAGGCCCTGCCCGGCGACGAGGGTCCCAGTGGTGAGGGTGCCGGTGGTGAGGGTGCCGGTGGTGAGGGTGCCGGTGGTGAGGGTGCCGGTGGTGAGGAGCACGGCGGCGAGGAGCCTGGGGACCGGAAGCCGGCCGCCGGCCTGGGCTGGCGCACGCGCGTCCAGTACGCGGTGAGCCCGGACGGCGCGGCCGGGCTGCGGGCGCACCGGTCGCACGAGGTCGTCGGCATCGGCGAGTGCCTGATCGCCCATCCGGGCCTCAACGACCTCGGTATCCCGGCTCGCCGCTGGCCCGGGGCGGCCTCGGTGGAGGCGCTGGTGGCGCCGGGCTCCGGCGAGCGGGCCGTGATCGTCACGACCAAGGGCTCCGTCCCGCAGGACGCCGCCCCGGGTGCGGACGCCGTGCTACGCCGTACCGGACCGGCCGGCCGCGGCCTGACCCCCGTGCGCGGCCGGGCGTACCTGAGCCAGCTTTCCTGTGGCCGGGACTGGCGGGTGAGCGCGGGCGCGTTCTGGCAGGTGCACCCGGAGGCGGCCGGGGTGCTGACCGAGGCGGTGCTGGCGGCGCTCGGACCCCGGCCCGGCGACGCGGCGCTCGACCTGTACTGCGGCGCGGGCCTGTTCGCTGGGGCGCTCGCCCCGCTAGTGGGGCCCACCGGGAGCGTGACCGGCGTGGAGGCCGATCAGGCCGCGGTCAGGGACGCCCGGCATAACCTGCGGCCGTGGCCGTGGGCCCGGGTGCACCGTGGCGACGTAGCCGCGGTCCTGCGCCGCGCCCAGGGCGCCCCGCGTGCCGTCGGCCGGGGCACGCCGCCGGGCGCCGACCGGGGCACGCCGCCGGGCGCCGACCGGGGAGCCCCGCCAGGCTCCGGCCGGGGAGCCCCGCCAGGCACCGGCCGGGGAGCCCCGCCAGGCACCGGCCGAAGTGCACTGCCGCCAGCCCGGCTGGTGGTGGCCGACCCGCCTCGTGCCGGGCTGGTCCGCGAGGTCATCGACTACCTCGGCGCGGGCGGGAACGGGGCCAGCCGGTTCGCGTACGTGTCATGCGACCCGGCCACCCTGGCCCGTGACATCGCGCTGCTCGCAGACCGCGGCTGGACGCTAGCCGGGCTGCGCGCGTTCGACGCGTTCCCGATGACCCATCACGTCGAGTGCGTCGCGACCTTGGTCACCGGCCCGCAGGCGGCCGATCCGGCGAGCGGGGGCATTCAGGCGCAGGAGGCCGGGCCGCGCTAGCCCGGCTCCCCGGCATCGCGCTTCAGCCCCGGGGGACGCCGTTCCGGCCCGGACGGCCGGGGCGCCCTAGCCCGGCTTCGCCGGGGATCCGGCGTCACCCGTCCCGGTGACGTAGTAGCCGAGGCCGGGGATGCGGGTCAGCAGTCCCTCATCCTCCAGCGTGCGCAGCGCCTTGGCGCACGTCTGCCGGGCATGCCCGTACTGCTGGCTCAGCGTGGTGATGGACGGCGTCGGCATGCCGGGGGCCAGTGTTCCCTCGGCGATCTCCCGGCGCAGCCGTGCCGCCAGTCGCACATAGGCTCTTGGGTCCGATTCGTCACCTATCGACACCCTCGTACCATACTCGATTGGCAATATTGCCAATCGCAACGCTTCGACACTAGTCGAGATTAGACGAGCTGCCTACTCGTGCGTTAGCGTCAGAAAGCATCAGGGCCATCACGGCCGCGCGGAGTCAGATCCCTGGGCAGGACATGATCTTTTACTCGTGGGTCGCACTGAACCGGGGCGAGTGGACGCTGCCGGACCAGGCCGGCCCGGCGGCGCCGGGCGAGGAGCCTCCGGTCGCCATGGGCATTACGGACGACCGCGGCCGGGCCATGAGAGAAGGGGAGGAAACCCTCGACGGCGGCGGCGCGACGGTGGTCATCATCGAGGCGGTGCGCCCGGCCATGGTCGCGCGCACGCTGGCGTCCTGTTACGTCCGCACCGGAGTGGGCTGGGTCGGTCGGCGCACCCCCGGCGGCGAGGTCGCCTGGAACCGCTTCTTCGTCTAGAGCTCTCCCCCGCACGCCGCGTGCCCCACTGGTCCTCCTAGCCCTAAACTCTCTCACGGGCCTCAGCGCTCCCAGCCTTGCAGGGTGCCTGTGTGCCACAGCCCACGTTCTAACGCAATTCCAGGAATTTAAGGAAGCCGGTTTTGCCGTTTTCGGGGGGATCGTTGCCGGTCAGGATCGTTCGCAGCGGGCAGGGCGGCACCGGGTGAGCGGCGCGGGAACTCGCTGGCTCCGGTAAGGCGGCCCGCCGCTGCCCCGGCGGACCACCGCAGCCCGTTATATTCCGTTATGCCCGGATCCGAGATTGGGGCATACCGGGCACGGGTCATGATCGTGAACAGTTTTGGACAATATTTGTCCCGAACTGTTCACGATCATGAACAGCAGGGCATGAGGGAGTCTCGCTTAAGTTCCTGGCATTGCCTACTTGGGTA
>Ga0335083_10008108_pt1 | contig 12855 bp, 11 predicted proteins | sample Lox_Sample_42_FD_206716 | JGI IMG/M metagenome (GOLD analysis project Ga0335083, IMG submission 206716) | Soil microbial communities from Loxahatchee National Wildlife Refuge, Florida, United States - Lox_Sample_4.2 | ecosystem: Environmental > Terrestrial > Soil > Wetlands | place: USA...
AACGGCCGGCCGCACGGCGGACGCCGCGGCACGACCACGTGCCAGCTCCACATGCGCTTCTTCAAGGACGGCGACGAGATCTGGATCGAGCCGTGGCGCGCCGCCGCGTTCCCCGTGATCAAGGATCTGTGCGTCGATCGCTCGGCGTTCGATCGCGTGATGATGGCGGGCGGCTTCATCACCGAGAACGTCGGCTCGGCACCCGACGCGAACTCGGTGCCGATCGCGAAGGAGAGCGCCGACGCCGCGTTCGAGGCGGCCGCGTGCATCGGCTGCGGCGCGTGCGTGGCCGCGTGCCCGAACGGCTCGGCGATGCTGTTCGTCGCGGCGAAGCTCGCGCACCTGCATCACCTACCGCAGGGCCAGCCCGAGCGCCTGCACCGCACGCAGGCGATGATCGACGCGATGGACGCCGCCGGGTTCGGCGCGTGCTCGAACCACTTCGAGTGCGAGGCCGCGTGCCCCAAGCAGATCTCGCGCGACGTCATGGCGCTCGCGAACCGCGACTTCGCGAAGGCCACGTTCGTCCACCGCGAGCGCCAGCACAAGCCCGAGGGCGGAGGCTGATGCGATCGGCCGGTTCGCGCGGCCACGCTCAGCGAATGACGACGCGCGCCTCGGGCAGCCGGCGGTGCTCGTCGAGCGCGCGCAGCTGCCGCACGGCGGACCGGCGCGCCATCTCGTTGCCCGCCGAGTACACGCCGCCGGCGACGATCGCGGTCCACGCGTAGAACAGGCCGAGCGTGGCCACGAGCGGCGCGTGGCACGTGCTGCCGACGATCGCGCACACGACCGCCGCGAACGGTCCGCTCACCGCGATCGCGAGCCCGCGCTTCGCGAGTCGCTCGGCGAGCCGGCGCTTGTGCGAGAGCTCGGCGATCTGCTGCGCGCGCGCCCGCTCGTCGCGATCGTCGCGGTCGTCGCCGTCCACTCAGTCCACCCGCGCCACGGTTCCGGGCCCGGAGACTTCATCGATCGAGTGCAAGAGCAGCTGGAGCGAATCGGTCGGGCGCAGGCTCGCGCGCATGCCGCTGCCGGCCGCGACCCAGTACACCCTGCGCCGCCACGGATACACCGGCTCGCGCGCGACGACCGCGATGCGCGCGCACCCCGCGCGATGCGCGTCGACGAGCAACGCGCGCAGCTCGACGAGCGTGATCTCGGGGTGGACGTGGAGCTCGATCGCGTCGCCCGAGCCGCGTAGCTCGCGCAGCACGTCGAGGCGCATCTGGTTCGGTCCGTAGCTGTGGCCGCCGAGCAGGAGATCGCCGTGCGGCGACACCTCGGCTTCGGGCAGCCCGGGATCGTCGTCGGCGGCGTTGCCGGCGGCGGGCCAGTTCTCGGGATCGCCGCGGCGCTCGACGTCGGCGAGGCCGTCGGAGACCGCGCGATCGAGCGCTTCCCAGCCGGCGACGGCCTCGTGCCAGCGCGGATCGGCCTTGTCGCCGTTGCACTCGAGGCATTCGATCACGGCATTGCGCACGCGCTCGGTCGCGCGCCGGATCGCGATCGCCTCGACGACCTGGCTCTGCAGCTCGGGCACGACGTGCTTGCAGTCGGCCGCGAGCGGCCCGCCGCACAGGCGCTCGAGATAGACGGTCGCGTCCTCGCCGGGCTTCGGCCACAACAGCGGCCCGTTCGGATCGCGCACCTCGAGCATCTCGTCGGCTTCGATCGCGGACGCGAGCAGCGCCGGCCACACGGTCACGGCGAGCGCCCCGGCGCGATCGCCCGGCGGCTTGTCGGCGAGCGCCTTCACCGGCGCGAGGCCGAGCACCATCATCTTGAGCTCGGCCTCCTGCGCGACCGACTTGTCCATGCCCGGCCGCAGCGACGTCACGGTCTGCGCGAGCGTCGCGAATGCCGGCGCCGTGCGGCCACCGGCGACGAACGCGTCGACTGCGGCGACGAGCCGGCCCCGGTTGTAGTCGGCTTGCGGGGCGGGCGAGACCTCGATCTTTTCCTGTCCGCACGCGGCGGCGAGCACGAGCAGCTGCGAAATCCACCGGGTCGTCATCGGAGCGAGGCCGTCACGCACTGTAGCAGCGCGGGCGACTCGAGATCGCTGCCGAGTGCGACGAGCCGGCCGGTCGCGTGCGGCCAGGCCGCGCCGCCCGTGAACGGCTCGCTCGACACCCGCAGGCCGACGCGATGGACCGCGAACCAGCCGACCGCGCCGCGCTCGTCGGCCGCGCGCACGATCCCCTTGATGCGCACGTAGTTACCGGGCAGCGCCGCGAGCTGGTCCTCGAGCTCCTCGAGATCGAGCTCGCCGGGCACGTCGATCCAGATCGAGTCGATATCGTGGACGTGATCGTGATCGTGGTCGTGGTCGTGCTCGCCGTGCGCCGGCACGTGCTCGAGATCGGGATCGGCGAGCACCTGCTCGAGCCACGCCGCGTGGTCGTCGCTCGTGCCTTCGCGCACGATCGCGCGAGGCGCGAGCGCCTGCGCGGCTGCGATCGCGGCGCGCGTCTCGTCGCGCCCTGCGAGCTCCGCCTTCGTGACGAGCAGGAAGTCGCCGTACGCGACCTGGGCGGCGACGGCCGCCGACTGCCCGAGCGACGCGCGAAACCCGGTCGCGTCGACGAGCGTCGCGACCGCGGCGAGCCGGACGTGCTGCTGCACCGGATCGCGGCGCATCGCCCACGCGATCGGCAGCGGCTCGGCCACGCCCGACGTCTCGAGCACGATCGCGGCAAGGCCGGGCGTCGCCGCGACGAGGTCGAGCAGCGTGCGGTCGAGGTCGTCGCCGAGCACGCAGCACACGCAGCCGCCGGGCAGCTCGACCTGGCGCGCGGCACCGCCGAGCAGCGCGCCGTCGATGCCGATCTCGCCGGCTTCGTTGACGATCACGCCGAGCTTGGTCGTGGCGCCGGCGCGCGCCCGCCGCGCCAGCAGGCGGTTGACGAGCGTCGTCTTGCCGGCCCCGAGGAAGCCGGTCACCACGACAAGTGGCACGCGCACGCAGGCAGCATAGCGCCTTCGGTTACAATGGGCGCGTGCGGCTAGTGGCGAGCATCGTGCTGGTCTTGGGCTGCAACGACGTGTTCGGTCTGGACACGACGAAGTCGCGGATCTGCTGGTCGCCGCTCCACACCACGCACGACGAGGATGGCGACGGCATCGCGGACGATTGCGACAACTGCCCCGCCGACGCGAACGCCGACCAGGCCGACAGCGATGACGACGGCGTCGGCGACGCGTGCGATCCGCATCCCGGCGTCGCCGACATGATCGTCGCGTTCGACGGCTTCGTGACCGACTCCTCGTGGACGGTCACCGACGGCACGTTCGCGCTCGGCAGCGACGACTACTCGGTCACCGGACTGGGCTCCGACTTTATCGCGACGAGCGCGCTCGACACGAATGCCTACAAGCACGCGACGATCGAGGTCACGCTCACCTACATCAGCCTGAACAACCAGCTCCTGGCCGGTGCGGGAATCTTGCTGTCGTCGGGCGTCGAGGGTATGGACGAGGAGATCGTCTGCATCAACGGCGCCGCGTTCACCTTCACCGGGATCGCGGTGTTTCCGATCGAGTACTCCGGGGGCAAGGGCTCGGGCGGCAGCGGTTCCGCCGCCGCGTTCCCGGCCTCGGCCGATCCCGTCGCGCTCTACCTCGATACCGATGCCCAACCGAACACGTGCACGGCGAGGCGTGGCTCCACGAGCGAGACGGTGGTGCTCGCGACCGATGTCCAGCTACCCGAATTGCTCGAGGTCGGAGCCGTTTCGGCAACCGCGACGTTCCTGTCGGTCACCGTCTACGGGCTCCAGTGATCACCCGCGCTCGACGACGACGACCTTGCGCTTGCCGGCCGCCGCGGTCGGAATGTCGTCGACGATCTGGATCTCGAACGGCGCGCCCGGCAGGTAACGCGCGGCGTGCGCGCGCAGGATCGCCTCCTCGCGCGCGGGCAGCGCGCGGCCTTCGTACGGCACGACCTTGAACACGACGCTGCGGTCGACGCGCTGCACGACCTGGAAGTTGCGCGCGACGTGGCCGATCGACGAGAACAGGATGTTGAACACGAGCCCGCCGACCGGCCGTCCCGCGCCGTCGTGCAAGGTCTCGGTGACTCGCCCTTCGATCGGCCCGATGCGATCGAGGCCGCGACCGCACGGACAACGTTCGTCGCCGCGTGCGACCGCGAGATCGCCGTTGACGTAGCGAATGAGCGGGCACGCGAGGTTGTGGAGGTCGGTGATCACGACCTCGCCGGTCTCGCCCGGCAATGCCTTGCGCACGCGACCGTCCGGATCGCGGACGACGACCTCGACGATCAGGTTCTCCATCGACGCGTGCAGCCCGTCATGGGCCTCGCACTCCGACGCCATCAGCATGACCTCGCGGCAGCCGTAGGTCTCGAACGCCGGTCCGAACGCGCGCTCGATCGCGGCGCGATCGTGCGGCATCAGGCGCTCGGCGCCGGTCAGCACCGGAATCTCGTCCCAGTCGCGCAGCCGGCGGCGCTCGACGAAGCGCGCGAGCGCGCCCGCGCCGGTCGCGTACGCGACGATCACGTCGGGCCGGAACCGCTTCAGCTCGTCGACGACGCGCGCGAGGGCCGCGTCGCCGCGCGGCGTGCAGTCGACGTAGAGATCGCGCTTGAGTAGCCGGTCCGCGGCGACCTTGCCGCGCTGCCACCAGGTCGGCACCGCGGCCGGCACGAAGCCCCAGTAGTGGAGCGCGCGCATGCCGATCTGATAGCCCCCCCAGCCGTAGCCGCGCCAGCGGATCGCGTCGCGCCAGTGCCGCGACTCCGCGTTGTACAGCACCTCGACCGGCTGGCCCGAGCTGCCGCTCGTGGTCTTGCGAATGATCGCCGCCGGCGGTGCGTTCGCGGTGCGTTCGCGCATCGTCGCGCGGACGGTGGCGCGATCCAGCAGCGGGAGCTTGCCGAGATCGTCGGGCGAGACGAAGTCCTCGGCGCGCAGCCCGCGTTCGTCGAGCAAGCGCCGGTAGTACGCGGTGTGTCGGTGCGCGTGGCGGAGCAGCCGGCGCAACAACCCGACCTGGACTTCGCGCAGCACGCTCGCCGACCACCGCTCGGTCTCGCCGAGGTAGCGCAGGAGCGGCACGGTGGGACGCCCGCGCACGGCCTCGAAGGCGGGGAACAGCGTGTTCGCGAGCAGCGCGCCGTACAGATCCATGTGCTACGCGACACGCGTAGCAAGCCTCACGCCGTGCGAGCTGCGCCACGCTACGCGGTGCTTGCGGGTTCCACCACGACCACTCTGCGCTTCCCCGCGGCCGTGAGTGGAATCTCCGCGACGTGCTCGATCGCGAACGGCGCACCCGGCAGGTACTTCGCGGCGAACGCGTGGATCTGGCGTGCGGCAGCGGCGGGGAGCGCGTCGCCGATCAGCGGAATCACGCGCATCACGATGCTGCCATCCGCGCGCTGCACGACCTGGAACTGCTTCGCGACCTGATCGAGCACCGCGAACAGGATGCTGAACACGAGCCCGCCGACGGCGTTGCCGCGGCCGTCGCGCAAGGTCTCGGTCACGCGTCCCTCGACCGGGCCGATGCGTTCCAATCCGCGGCCGCACGCGCACGATTCATCGTGGTCGTGCGCGACCGCGACGTCGCCGTTGACGTAGCGGATCATCGGGCACGCGAGGTTGTGGAGGTCGGTGATCACGACCTCGCCGGTCTCGCCCGCGCGCGCCGGCCGCACCGTGCCGTCGGGCTCGCGCACGATCAACTCGACGACCATCGCCTCCATCGAGACATGCATCGCGTGTGCTTCGCACTCCGACGCGACGAGCATGACCTCGCGGCATCCGTAGGTCTCGAATGCGGGGCCGAACGCGCGCTCGATCTCGGTGCGATCCTGCGGCCACAGCCGCTCGGCGCCGACGATCACCGGCACGGTATCCCAGTCGCGCAGGCCGTGCTCGTTGACGAACCGCGCGAGCGCGGCGGCGCCCGCGGAGTACGCGACCATCACCTGCGGATCGAACCGGCGCATCCGCGCGAGCGCGGCGGTCAGCGCGCCGTCGCCGCGCGGCGTGCTGTCGAGGTAGAGGTCGCGCTTGAGCTTGCGATCGAGCGCGATCTTGCGGCGCGTGAACCAGCTCGCCGGCGCCGGCGCCACGCCCCAGTAGTGGAGCGCGCGCATGCCGATGCGATAGCCGGCCCAGCCGTAGCCGCGCCAGCGGGTCGCGTCGCGCCAGTGCCGCGACTCCGCGTTGTAGCGCACGACGATCGGCTCGCCGGTCGTGCCGCTCGTCGCCTTCTGGATCACCGCGCCGGGTGGCGCGTTCGCGAGGCGCGTCGTCATCGTCGCGCGCACGGTGTCGCGGTCGAGCAGCGGCAGCTCGCGCAGGACGTCGAGCGACCCGAAGTCCTCGGGACGGAGCCGGCGCTCGTCCAGCACGGCGCGAAAATATCCAGTGTGCTGGTACGCGTGGCGGACGAGCCGGCGCAGCAGCCCGACCTGGAGGTCGCGCAGCGCGGCGAGTGACCAGCGCTCCGTGGTTTGCAAGTAGCGCAGGAGCGGCACCGTCGGCCGCCCGCGCGCCGCTTCGAAGGCCGGGAACAATGCCCTGGCCAGCAACGGCCCATATACATCCATCTGCATTGCCTCTGGTCGAATTCCTAGCAACCACTCCAGATGCTGTCCCGGCTCCGTCGCAAGAACCTCCACCGCTGGCTGCCCGATTACGCACGCCACCTCGTGCGCCGAGCGCGCACGACACAGCTCGCGCGGCGTCATGTCCTGTTCGCGCTGTGCGATCACTTCGAGCCGTTGTGGGGTGGCGCTCCGGACGACATCGGGCGCACGCGCGTCGACACCTGGGTCGAGCGCTACGCGCGGCTCGCCGACGAGTTTCGCGACGCGAACGGGCGCCCACCGCGCCATGGTTGGTTCTTCCCCGGTGAAGAATATCGGCCGTACTTTCTCGAGCGGCTGGGCGAGCTCGTGCGCGCCGGCTACGGCGAGGTCGAGTTTCATCTCCACCACGACGGCGACACCGCGCAGACGCTCGCGCCGCGCATTCGCGATCACCTCGCGCGATTCGCCGAGCACGGACACCTGTCGCGGCGCGACGCCGGCTACGCGTGGGCGTTCATCCACGGCAACTGGAGCCTCGCGAACGGCCGCCCGGACGGCCGCTGGTGCGGTGTCGACGACGAGCTGCCGCTCCTGCACGAGCTGGGCTGCTACGTCGACCTGACGTTTCCGTCGGCGCCCGACCCGTGTCAGCCCGACAAGGTCAACCAGATCTACTGGCCGACCGGCGAGCTCGCGCGCCGGCGCAGCTACGAGCGCGGCGAACGCGCGCGCGTCGGCCGGAGCTACGACGATCGCGTGCTGCTCGTCACCGGCCCGCTCGCGCTCGTGCGCGAGGGCCGGCGCGTGCGGCTCGAGAACGGCGCGTTGACCGGCGACGATCCGCCGACCGCCGCGCGCATCGCGAGCTGGCTCGCGCAGGGCATCCACGTCGCGGGCCGCCCCGAATGGGTGTTCGTGAAGGTGCACACGCACGGCGCGGTCGAAACGACCGCGAGCTCGCTGCTCGGTCGAGGCGGTCACGCGCTGCACGCCGCGCTGCGCGACGCGACCCGGCGCGGCTGGACGCTCCACTACGTCACCGCGCGCGAGCTGTACAACGTCGCGCGGGCCGCGATGGACGGTCACCGCGGTGATCCGAGCTCGTACTTCGACTATCTCGTGAAGCCGCCGCCGGTCGCGATTCGCTGATATCGTCGGGAGGTCGATGTCGACGGCGGCGAGCTGGCTACGGGCTGGTGTGATCGCGGGTGCGGGCGTCGCCGCGTGTCACTTCACGCCAGGCAACCCGCTCGGCGGCGGCGGCGACGCGCGACCGATCGAGGATGCCGGCTGCCCCGATGCGGTCGCGACGTGCGACGGCGACGTCCTCGTCACGACCTGCGACGGCGGCAGCGGCTCGCAGCTCGGATCCGAGACGTGCCCGTGGGGATGCACGCTGACCGCGGGCCCGCACTGCGAGCAGCTCGTCCCGTCGGGCGGCGGCCTGCTCCTCGGCGATGTCGCGGCCGGATCGAATCTGACGACGACCTCGCTCGGCTCGGATCTGTTCGTCGATGGGGACACCGGCGCGATCGGTTCGGCCGGAAACCCGACGTCCGTGCGCGGCTCCGGCAGCGGCGTGATGAACGGGATCGACTTCGAGGAGCGCGATCCGATCGCGATGTTCCGGTTCGCGTCGCTCGGCGTGATCGGCACCGTCCACCTCGTCGGCACGCATCCGATCGCGCTGGTCGCCGACGGCGAGATCTCGATCGGCAGCACGCTCGACGTGACCGGCTCGTGCGCCAATTCGGCGCCCGGACCGGGCGGGTTTGCCGGCGGCTCGGCGGCCGGCGCAGACGGGTCGGGATCGGGCGGCGGAACCGGCGCGGCCGCCGCGAGCCTCGCTGGCGGTGGCGGCGGGTTCGGCGGCACCGGCGGTGGTGGCGCCAACGGCGCCAGCGCGGCGCAGCACCAGGCCGGCGGCGTGGTCTACGGCGACCCGACACTCGCGCTGCTCGTCGGCGGTGGCGGCGGCGCCGCGGGCGGCGGCGGCGCGACCTTCGGTCCCGGCGGTGGCGGTGGCGGCGCGGTGCAGCTCGAGTCGAACACGTCCGTCGTGATCGGCAACCAGGGCGTCATCAATGCCGGCGGGTGCGGCGGGGTCAGCGGGACGATGACGAACAATGGCGGCGGCGGCGGCGGCGCGGGCGGCGCGATCTTGATCGAGGCTCCGCTCGTGACGGTCATGGGCACGCTCGCGGTGAACGGCGGCGGCGGTGGTGGCGGCGGCACGACCACGGCTTCCGCGGGCCAGTCCGGTCAGCCGTCGCAAGCCGCCGCGATGGGCACCAGCGGCGGCGCGGGTACCGCCGCCGGTGGCAACGGAGCGTCGAACATGATGGCGGACGGCATGAACGGCGGAAACATGGCCATGCAAGCCGCGGGCGGCGGCGGCGGCGTCGGCCGGATTCGTTTGAACACCAGGAACAACATGGGCCTCAGCCCGACGGGCTCGGTGCTGAGCCCGCCGCTGATGTCCGGCACGACGACAACGGCGGGCTCGGCGGCCGTTCGATGACGCCGCCGCGCACGTGCTCGGGCACGCCGCCGACGTCGCGCACGACGCGCAGCGCCTCGAGCACCTTGAGCGCGTAGTACGAGACATCGAGCTCCCACCAGAAGAAGCCCTGGCGCGCCGCGCGCTGGTAGTGATGGTGATTGTTGTGCCAGCCCTCGCCGAACGTCAGCAGCGCGAGCACCGCGTTGTTGCGCGAGTCGTCGGCGGTCGCGTAGCGACGGCGGCCCCACACGTGCGCGAGCGAGTTGATGCAGAACGTGACGTGCCAGCACGCGACGGTCGCCACGAAGAAGCCCCATACGAGCGCGGTGGTGCCGCCGACGAGAAACGTCGCGATGCCGGTCGCGATCACGGGGATCGTGTCGTGATCGTCGAGCCAGCGCAGCTCGGGATAGCGCGCGAAGTCGCGGATGGCCGCGAGGTCGGTCTCCTTGTGCCGGCTCGACAGGATCCACTGCACGTGCGACCACAGGAAGCCGCGCTGCCGCGGCGAGTGCACGTCCTCGGGCTGATCGGAGTACTTGTGATGACGTCGGTGATGCGCCGCCCACCACAGCGGGCCTTGCTGCGCCGCGGTCGCGCCGAGCACCGCGAGCACGAGCTGGAACGCGCGGCCCGTCTTGTACGAGCGGTGGGCGAAGTAGCGGTGATATCCGGCGGTGATCGCGAACATCCGCACCGCGTAGCCGCCGACGAGCCAGGTCGCGGCCGTCCAGCCGAACCCGACCCAGATCGCGCCGACCACCGCGGCGACATGCACACCCCAGAACGGCAGGTTCTCGCGCCAACGCGGACGATCCACGGCAACGGCGTACGACATGACAGCAGCGTGACCGTCGACCTCACAGCGCGCCGTCACGACTGCAGCAACCTTGCAACATCGATCGTCGTGACCTGACCGATCCGTGACTCTATGCTCCAGGCGAGATGACGCCGTTCTGCTTCGAGCACGTGTTCCGCGCACCTTCGGTGGACGCCGTGTTCGCCGCATACTTCGATGTCGATCAACAGCTCGAGCAGGATCGCGCGATCGCGATCGCCGAACGCGACGTGATCGAGCTCGCAGATCGCGGCGACGAGCTGCGCCGCGTGTGCCGGGTCGTGCCGCGCCGGCAGTTGCCCGCGCTCGTGCGGCCGCTCGTGCCGGGCCAGCTGCACTACATCGAGCACGTGACGTGGAAACGCACCGCAGGTGTGATGGAGATGGACATCCGCCCCTCGCTCTTGCGCGGCCGCGTGCAGATCCTCGGAACCTATCGGCTCGATCAGGTCCGCGCGACCGAGGTCCACCGCACCTACGCTGGCCACGTGTCGGTGGATATCGCATGGCTCGCCGCGCGCATCGAACGCGGGATCGTCGCCGAGCTCGAAGAGACGTTGCCGATCGCCGCCGCGAGCACTCAGGCCTGGCTCGATCGATGCCAGGCGCGGTCTATGGCAGCTCGGGCTTAAATCCGGGAAATTCCTCTGGCATCATAGTGGCGTGACGATTCCGGCGGGGACTCTGGTCCCTCGCGACGCTAGAGATTTCGGCAGCTATCAGCTGCTCGCCAAGCTCGCTACGGGCGGCATGGCCGAGATCTATCTCGCGCGTCCTTCGTCGGGACCGGGCGAGAAAGATCTGATGGTGCTCAAGCGGATCCTCCCGCACCTCGCGGAGGACGAGCACTTCGTGACGATGTTCCGCGACGAGGCCGACCTCGCCGCGAAGCTCGCGCACAAGAACGTGTGCAACGTGCGCTCGTTCGGTCAGTTCGCGGGCACGTGGTTCATCGCGATGGAGTACCTGCACGGGGTGCCGCTGTCGCGCATGATGACGAAGCTGTCGAAGGCCGGGAAGATGCTCGACTATCGCGTCGTCGCGGGCATCATCTGCCAGGCCTGCGAGGGCCTGCACGCGGCGCACGAGGCGCGCGGTCCCGACGGGCAATTGCTCGGCGTCGTGCATCGCGACGTGTCGCCGCCGAACATCATGGTGACCGGCGACGGCACCGTGAAGCTGCTCGACTTCGGCATCGCGAAGGCGCGCGGCGCGAACTCGCGCACGCGCACCGGCACGGTGAAAGGCAAGAACGCGTACATGTCGCCCGAGCAAATTCTCGGCAAGCCGCTCGATCGGCGCAGCGACATCTTCGCGCTCGGCGTCGTGATGTACGAGATGCTGTCGATCCGGCGGCTGTTCCACCGCGACTCCGATTTCCTGACGTTCAAGGCGATCACCGAGGAGCCGATTCCGGAGATTCGCGATCGCCGCCCCGACCTGCCGCCGGGGATGCGCGCGGCGCTCTTGCAGGCGATGGCGCGCGATCCGGCGGGCCGCTTCGATACCGCGCAGGCGTTCGGCAACGCGATCAGGAACTCGGTCGCCACGCTCGGCGGACCGGCGCAGCCACAGGATCTCGCGCGCCTGTTGTTCACGGATTTCGGCGACGAGATGGCCGCGCGCGACGAGATCCTGAAGGCCGCCGACGATCCGAACGCCGCGCCGATCTCGCTGGGGCCCGCGAAGTCGCCGGCGACGCCGGTGCCGCGACCACCGCCGATCCCGCGCTCCGCGAGCGGCGAGATGCTTCCCGCCGGCATCCCTCAGCGCAACACGCCGACCGGCGAGGCCGTGCCATCGGTGATGGTCACGCCCGGATCGAGCAAGATCCAGATGCCGGATTTCGCGAACGTGCTCGACCTCAGCAAGAACGTCGGCGGCGACGCGTGGATGGCCGAGGGCGGCACCGATCTGCTGTCCGCCGACCGCTGGAAGTCGGTGCGCAACATCGGCGTCGGCGTGCTCGTGCTCGGCGTGCTCGTCGGCCTCGCGGTGGTGCTCGCGCACGTGTTCGGCGGCGACAGCGAGCCCGACACCAAGCGCGTCGTGCAAGCGCCGCCGATCGATGCGGCCGTGCGCGTGACGCCGCCGCCCGACTTGATCGATGCCGGTCCCGACATGCGCGACAACATCGTGGCGTGCTCGAAGTACGGCTTCTTCAGCCTGGCCGCGACCGCGAAGACCTCGGTGTACATCGACGACATGAAGATCGGCGAGACGCCGCTGACGCGCCTGCCGCTCAAGCCCGGGTTCCACAACGTCAAGGCCGTGAGCCCGAAGGGCAAAGTGTGGACGAAGAAGATCGACATCCACGGCTGCGCCGATAGCGACGAAGGCACCATCACCTGGTGATCGAGCTTCCGGTCGCGGCGCTCGCGGGCTTCGCGCTCGGCGTCGTGACGGGCATGCCGATCGGAGTGGTGAACGTCGCGGTCGCCGATGCCGCGGCGGCCGGCCGCACGCGCTTCGCGATCGGCATCGGCATCGGTGGCGCGTCCGCCGATGCGATCCATGCCGCGCTCGCGTTCGTCGGCATCGGTCGCGTCGTCACCGAGCGCCCCGAGTGGACGCACGCGCTGGCGATCGTCGCCGCGGTGGCGATCCTGGCTTATGTCGCGCTGGCCGTGCGCCGCCGTCGCCGGCCGACGCCCGACCTCCGACGCCCGACGTCTGCGCTCGTTCTCGGCCTCGCATTCACGCTGCCCAACCCGGGTGCGCTCGCCGCATGGGTCGCGGTCGCGGCCGCGCTGTGGCCGACGATCTCGCTCGCCGGCGCGCTCGTGCTCGCCGCCGGCGTCGGCGCCGGCTCCGCGCTGTGGTTCGCGACGCTCGCCCGCTGGGTCGCGGGCGGGCCGCGCCGCCCCGGCGGGGGGGGCCGCCGGGGGGGGCGACAGCTGGTGGCGGTGGCGGCGGGCGGCCGCCGGGGCGGCGTCGCGCGCG
>Ga0335083_10008109_pt1 | contig 12854 bp, 13 predicted proteins | sample Lox_Sample_42_FD_206716 | JGI IMG/M metagenome (GOLD analysis project Ga0335083, IMG submission 206716) | Soil microbial communities from Loxahatchee National Wildlife Refuge, Florida, United States - Lox_Sample_4.2 | ecosystem: Environmental > Terrestrial > Soil > Wetlands | place: USA...
CCTCGAATACCTCGCGATAGTTCGGCAACCGCGCGCGCAGCGTGCGTTTGGCTTGCCGGATCGCGGCCGGAAGATCGTCGATTTGAAGTGCGGCCATGCTCGTCTCCAGGGGTCAGGTTCGGCGTTGTCGCCGGATGCCGCGGCGCCCGTAGGTGACGCCATGAGTAATTTAGCAGCGCTTGGCAAAGGCTTCCCGCGAGGCGCCGTGCCGTGCCGCCGAACTTGAAAGTTCGACGATTTGTCTTCATGCTTCGCAAGATGCAGCCGCACAAGAAAACCCCGGACGCCCGGCGATGAACGAGATGCGCGAGCACGCCGGCCCCTCCAGCCGGATCGATCCTTCCGTCTGGAAGGTCGCTGTCGTCGTTTCCATCGGTTCATTCATGGCGCAGATGGACTCGACGCTCGTCAACGTCTCCCTCTCCACCATCGGCCACGCGCTCGACTCGCCCATTGCCACGGCGCAGTGGATCGTCAGCGGCTACCTGCTGGCCATGGCGCTGATGCTGCCGCTCAACGGCTGGCTTGTGGACCGAGTGGGCGCGAAGCGGCTTTATCTCTTCGCGTTCACCACGTTCACGCTCGCTTCGATACTGTGCGGCGCGGCGCAGACTATGGGCGAACTGATCGCCGCGCGCATCTTCCAGGGTCTGGTTGCCGGGCTGCTCGCGCCGATGGCGCAGATGATGATCGCTCGCGTGGCGACGAGGAACATGGAGCGCGCGATGGGCTATGCCGCCCTGCCCATCCTGCTCGGACCGATCCTCGGCCCCGTTCTGGCCGGCGCCGTGCTCGCGCGGGCGTCCTGGCCCTGGCTCTTCCTCATCAACGTTCCGGTGGGCATGCTCGGCGTCGTATTGGCCGCCCTGTTGCTTGAGCCGGATACCGGCCTGCTGCAGCGGCGCCGCTTCGATTTCACGGGTTTTGCCTTGATCTCGCCGGGGCTTGTCGCGCTGCTCTACGGACTCCAGAACGCCTTGCACGCCGAAGGCATCATGCCTCTTCTCTCCGGCGTCGCGTTGCTCGCGGCGTTCGTGTGGTATTCGAAACTTCGCGGGAGTTCGGCGCTCATCGATGTGCGAATGTTCGCGGACCGCAAGTTCGCCGTACCAGCCATCACACAATTTCTCGCCAACGGCATGCTGTACGGGCGGCAGCTTGCCGTTCCGCTCTATCTCATAGCGGGCTGCGGTTTATCCACGAGTCAAGCCGGTTGGCTCCTTGCTTCGACAGGCGTGGGCATGATGGTTTCGTTCGCCTGCATCGGCTTTCTGACCAACCGGTTGGGCTGCCGTGCCCTCGTTGCGGGCGGGGCATTGCTGGCGCTGCTCGCAACGATCTCGTTCCTGTGGATGACGGGCCACCGATTTTCTGGCGGCGTGGCATTGGCCAGTCTCTTCCTGGCCGGCTTGGGTCAGGGAACCATCAGCATTCCTTCTATTTCGGCTGCGTATGCGTCGATGCCGAAAGCAAGGCTTCCCGTGGCGAATACCGCATTGAACATCGCGCAGCGCATAGGCGGTCCTGTTGCGACGACACTCATCTCAATCTCTCTTTCCCTGGCAGTGCCAACCAGCTCCGGCGTGCAGCCACGGCACTTTCTGCTGGCCTTCGCGATGCTCTCAGGCATTCACTTCCTGTGCTTCGCGGCGGCCATGCTGCTTCCTGCGAAAGTGCAGCGTGCGAGCACAGGATGAAACCGCGCTCACGCCGGCGATCGCCTCAGCTGACGCTCCATGCTTCGGCGCTGCCGCCGGAAGAATTGCCACAGCATGGCTGTAGCGTTGGGGCCTCGGGCCGAATGAAATGGTTCGCTCGGGTCGCCGCCGCTCCATGCATGCCCCAACCCTCGAACGACACCTACCCTCACGAGCAGCCTGCCCGACCTCAGGTAGTCGGTGTACTCCACCGCTTCGCCGCTATAAGTCCGAATCTCGCCAACACGCAACGCGCCCTGCGCATCGAGCAACTGATTGACGCGCGCGAATTGCACGCCGAGCTGCATGGCGTTGTGCCTGGCCACGACCGTATCGAGTTCGCCTTGCAGGATGATGGCGGGCATGCCCGGATACGTGGCTACGTCGACGCAGGCATCGATTAAACCCACGGGGTCTTCGCGGCTGCCGCGGCGCATGACGTTGACCGCAGTCATCGTGGACCTGGCCGCGCCGAAGACCGGCCCGGAGTGCAGGCCAACGGCGGCAAAGAGCGTGGGGTAGCGCACCGCCAGCGCGGCCGCGAGGCCCGCCCCCGCCGAAATGCCCGCCAGATAGACGCGCTCGCGGTCGAAACCGTATTGGCGCTCGATCGCCTCGACGAGCGAGGCGACGGCTGGCGCCTCGGACTGCGCAAGATCGCCGTGCCAGTGCCAGCAACGTTGCGCGTGCGCGGTCTTCGCCTGCTCGGGCAGCAGCACCGCAAAACCCGAGCGCTCGGCCAGCCGGCAAATCCGCGTGCCCGCGGCAAACGACTCCGCCGTCTGCTTGCAGCCGTGCAGCATGACGACGAGCGGCATGCCCGCATCGGGGGCCGCTGTGGCTGGCAGATACAGCGCGTACGCAAGATGGTTGACGAGGTGCCCGGCCAACGGCGGCGCGGAATGGTAGGAGCGAATCCACCTGCCCGTCGTGCCGGCCGTCTGGACCCATGGCGAGCGCCTCGCGCGCGGCTCATCGGCGCGCGTGGCCGGTCTCGCTGCGCTCACTTTTTTTGGCGGCCCAGCTTTGTGCGTGCCAGCCTTTTTCTTCGGGCGCGTATCGCTCATGCGAGCGAGCAGTTCGAGACCTCTAAACCAGATGCTGGTCTTTTTCCTGGGCATGAGCAATGGCGGCAAGGCGTTTCGTTAGCGTCACGCCCGGAGCCACGCGGCGAACACGGTGAAGACAGCGTTCGAGGCGCTGCGAGCCCAACCATCATAGCCGCCCTGACCGCGCATTGAATTCTGCGTGAACACAAGCAGCCGTTGCGCCGGGCTCGATACGGCCCCTCTTTCCCCCTATCAATACATCGCATGCGATTTAATCTTTTGCGCTTGACATGGCGACTCACTTCGACCATTATTCGACGCATGCGATTGCATCGCATACGATTTAAACAGAACCCATACTGACTCACAGAGGAACCCATCATGACCAAGATCGAAAAAGTCATCTTCTCCGGCAAGACCCACACGACCGTGAACCATGATCCGGCTGCACAACGCGGCGAGTACGGCACCGTCGACATGAAGCTGTCGGGCACAGGCGGCGATAGCCACGAATTCATCGGCGCCCCCGCTCACCCCAGCGCCGAACAGTTCTTCGCGGGCGCCTGGTCGGCCTGTTACTTCGGCGCGCTCAGCATCGCGGCGTCGTTGAAGAAGGTCGAATTGCCGGTCGATGCTTCCGTCGATATTCAGGTCAATATCGGCCAGACCGGTCCGGGCTGGTTCCTCGGCGCGCATTTCGCGGTCCGCCTGCCGGGGGTCGCCCAGGATGTCGCCGAGGCACTCGCGCACACGGCCCATCAAATCTGCCCCTATTCGAAGGCCGTGCACGGAAACATCGAAGTCGCCATGGACGTCTTCACTGCCTGAGCCTGTCACGCATACGCCATTTGCCCAACATTTCAATCCTTTCGCGAGATCCGATCATGAAGACCAAACTCATCGTTGCCCTGTTCGCCGCCCTTTCCGCCTTCGCTGCCGTGCCCGCGTTCGCCAGCGGCTATGGCCCGGCGCCCGCCTACCGGCCCACTGTTGGCGCTCCCGATTCGCAACGGGGTCAGAGCTTGCAAACGCTCGCAGCCGCCGGCGACAGCGCCGCGCAAGCAGGGTATGGTGGCACGCTCGCCAGCCGCTCCGAAATGGGAAGCCGTGTAACCGTCACGCAGCGCGATACGCTCTTCGCCCACCACTAACCTCATGCCCGGTTTCGCCGGACCGGCATGGATCGTCGCTTCCGACGCATGCCGGCCCGGTTGATGAGCGCGGCGGCAACCACGGTTTCATCCGTTACGATATAATCGCATGCGATATAGACGCCACGCACCCTTCGGCGTCTTCCCCAACGAGGACCCCGATGAAATCGACGGAACGCCCCGCGGAGATGCCGCTCTCCGACTTTCTTTGCTTCGCGGTCTATTCCACGAACCTTGCCTTCGGCAAGGCATACAAGCCGATGCTCGAGGAGCTCGGACTCACTTACCCGCAATACATCGCGATCGTGGCCCTCTGGGAAGAAGACGACCAGACCGTGAGTGGCCTGGGCGAGAAGCTCTTCCTCGAATCCAATACGCTCACGCCGATGCTGAAGAAGCTCGAGGCGATGGGTTATCTGGAAAGGCGGCGCGATCCCGAAGACGAGCGCCAGGTGCGCGTGAGTCTCACGAAGAACGGGCGCCGGCTGCGCGAAAAGTGCCTGAAAATGGACCTCACCGACGCGACCGCGCTCGCACCCGAAGACTTCGTAAAACTTCAGAAGCAGATCGTCACGCTACGCAACAATCTCATCAAGCACGTGCAAAGCCGCTAGGGCCTGCACCCGCTCCTCCGGATAAGCTTCCCGGGCGCCGCATATTCATGCCACGCCCGCCCCGTCGTTCAGCGCGCGTTGTTCGCCGTGCGCGCTTACTGCATGCGCACTTCGCTGGCCGCCGCTTTGGGGCCCGCTGTGGGGCCCACTTCCGGGCCCGCTTCTGGCGTCACTGCGCCATCTTGCGCAACGTGCGAGAGATCGCGCCCACGCGTCTCGGGCAGCAGCAACGCAGCGGTCACGACGAGCAGATAGGAAACGCACGCGCAAAGCCCCATTGCCGCCCCCAGATCGAGCTTCGCGCTCAATACGCCCACCATCGTCGGCATGATCGCGCCGATCGCACGGCCCGCGTTGCCGCAAAGCCCCTGTGCCGAGGCGCGGATACGAGTGGGAAACAGCTCCGCGATATAAGCGCCCGTGCCGGCCGCCGTGCCCGACTGCAGCGTGCCGAGCACAAAACCCAGCACCAGCGTGACCGGCAGCGTGATGGGCGCGAGCGTATAGGTGGCCACGGCAATGGCCTGCAGGCACGCAATCACGATGAAGGTGCGGCGGCGGCCGAAGCGGTCCGCCATCCAGCCGTTGAGAAACGCGCCGGCAAAGGAGCCGAGAATGTTGATCGCGAGATAACCGCCGACGTTGGCGATCGACAAATGCAGCGCGAGCTTCAGATATGCGGGCAGCCACGTGATCATGACGTAGTTGCCGCCATAGATGCCGAAGGTCAGCAAGATGGCCTTGAGCGTGGTGGCGCGCGTGGGCGCGGCGAATACGGCCCACACGCTCGGCCGGTCGGCGACGTGTTCGCGGCGAATCTGCTCGAACAACGGCGCTTCCTTGATATGGCGGCGAATCCACAGCACGAGCAGTGTGGGCAGCAGGCCGATGGCGAAAAGCACGCGCCAGGCCAGCGACGGTTCGAGCGTGCTGAAGAGCAGCGTGGAAAGCAGCACCGCCACGCCGTAACCCACCGCCCAGCCTGCCTGCAGCGAGCCGACCGCGCGCCCGCGCACCTCAGGACGAATCGTTTCGCTGATCAGCACGGCGCCCACGGCCCATTCGCCGCCGAAACCGAGGCCCTGCAGCCCGCGCGTGATCATCAGTTGACCGAATGAATTCGTGAAGGCAGAGAGCAGCGTGAACGCGGAGAACCACAGAATGGTGATCTGCAGCACGCGCACACGCCCGTAGCGGTCGGCAAGGATGCCCGCGAGCCAGCCGCCGAGCGACGCCATGATCAACACGGTGGTGCCGAGTATGCCCGCCTGGCCGCGCGTCATGCCCCAAAGCGCGATCAGTGTGGGAATGGCCAGCGCGTACATCTGGGTGTCCATCGCATCGAGCCCCCAGCCGCTGAAGCATGCCCAGTACGTGCGCTTTTCCGGCGAGGTCAACTCGGTGTACCACTTGAACATGCTCTCTCTCCTGCGGCCCTTCTCGATACGAGGTTCGCCGTTGCTGCTGCCTGCCTGCACGGCGTCTGCACGGTTGTGCCCGCCGGAACCCGCCTCGGCAGGGTGGAACCATGCTATTACGCAACGTCCGCACCAGCTATGCCAATCGTCCCGGCAAGCCATCTAATTCATTTATCGATAACGAAAACTGACCACCACTGCTTCGCTGGCGCGTTCACATGGCAAACACCGCGGCGCTATAATTTCGACGCTCCTTGCTGCGACGCGCTACCATCCGGACACCGATGTAAGGTCAACCAAATCAGACTGGAACCGGATAGAAAGGTCGCGAAAGAAAAACTGCCGAGCGATCGGCGTCATTCATCTGCGCCACTTCCGTGACTGCTTCCTCGCCACACACCAGCCCGCGCCCCACGCTGCTCGGGCTCTTTCTGATATTCAGCCGGATTGGCCTCACCAGCTTCGGCGGCGGCTTGAGCGGCTGGCTGCTGCGCGAATTCGTCCAGGATCGCGGCTGGATCAGCGAAGAGGACTTTCTCAATGGGCTCGCCATATCGCAGGCGCTGCCCGGAATCAACGTGAAGAACATGGCCATCTGGATCGGCCACCGGCTGTTCGGCTGGCGCGGCGCTGCACTCGCCGTTGCCGGTGTCCTCGTGCCGCCCGCGTTCGTGATCGTCGTGCTCGGCAGCGTGGTCGGCGCGCTGATCCTGCATCCCCTCACGCAGGTCCTGATTGCGGGCGCTGCGGCAGCGGCCACGGGATTGTCGCTGTCGATGGGTGTCGTCACCGCGAGGCGCGTGCGGCGGCAGGGGCTTCCGCTGCTGTTGATGGCAGCGACTTTTCTTGCGATCGGCATCCTGCGCCTGCCTCTGGTGTGGGTGGTCCTGATCGGCGGCAGCCTCAGTGTGTTCTGCGAATACGTGGCGATCCGCCGGGGTGCGCGATGAACACACGTATTCTCAGCCAACTCGCCGCCATCTTCGCGCCACTCTCGCTCGTGACGATAGGCGGCGGCCAGGCGATCATCGCGGAGATCCAGCGTCAGGTCGTCGAAGTGCACGCCTGGATGACACATTCGCAGTTCGCCGCCGATTTCGCGATCTCGCGTATGGCGCCGGGACCAGGCTCGCTGCTCGTCACGCTGATCGGCTGGCAGGTTGGCGGCTTCTGGGGCGCGGTCGTCGCAACCGCCGCGCTGTTGCTGCCGACCGGTTTTCTCATCTACGGCGTGACTCATATCTGGGGCCGTTATCGCGGCGCGCCGTGGCAACTGGCACTGGAACGCGGCCTGCGCCCGATCGCTGCCGGCATGATGCTGGCCGCAGGCTGGGTGCTGCTCAAGTCGCTAAACGGCGGCCTTCCCGCGAAGGCAATTGCCGTCGTCTCTCTCTGCGTGCTGCTCAAAACGCGGGTCAGTCCGCTCGTGCTGCTGCTGGCCGGCGCGCTCGCGCTGCTGGGCGTCAACCTGATCGGCGCGGATCTGCCGTATTGGCTCCAGGTGCAGCTCACATAGGGTCTGTTCACATAGGCGGCGCGCGACGCCGTCTCCCAGCGTTACAACTCCACGGGAATAGCTGTCTGCCTGCATGGGTATACCCATTGCAGTCTCCGTTGAATCGACCGGACCTCAGCCGGCCGCCGAACCACGCTATTTCTTAAGGAGTTCGAAATGAACATTCGTCGCCCGCTTATCGCTTCTCTGGTTGCGCTGGGTTGCATCGGGGCCCTTTCTACCGCCTCGGCTCAAGGCCTCACGCGCGCCCAGGTGCGCCAGGAGTTGATCGACGCGCAGGCCAACGGCTCGCAATTCGTGACCGACAGCTCGTATCCCGACGTGAGCCCTGTCTTCGCGCAACAGGTCGCGCATGCGAAAGCGAAGCAGCAGCCCGACGCCATGGGCGCGCCCATGCAGGGCACGAGCGATGCCGGCGCGCCCCACACGACGTGCGTGGGGCCGGTGAGCTTCTGCAATATCTATTCGGGCAGTTGAAAGCGATCGTCGCGCTGCGCCGAAGACAAACGCCCCGTTCCTCTCGAGCGGGGCGACTCGCGCCTGCCTGGCGCCGCTTTCCCGCCACCAGGTCTGCACCTCGCGCCCGACCAGGCGCCCTACCACATGCCCCCGCCATAGACCCGACCATACATACCCGACCACACACCCTCGACCACACGCCCGACCCGCCACGCTCGCCCACCGCGCAGCCCACCACCTTCGATGCGCCGCGAATCCTTCGTGACGCCTTCGTGACGCGTTTGGTGCGCTACAGGACAAACCCTGCCCCCCAATTGCCTTGCAGCGTGACTACACTACTATGTGCGTCGGTACCCGATCGCTTACGGCATCCGGGTTCCGCCCGCCAGCACGATGACCACTGGGAGGTGTGCTGTGCTCCGCCAGATCTTCGCCCGCACTTCGCGCCCCGCGGCCGCGCTCACGCTTGCGCTTGCCAGCGCTTTCTGCCTTCAGGCAATCGCGGCAACGCCCCCACCGCCGCCCGCGAGGCCCTCCCCCAACCAGCCCGCCGCTGCCAACCAGGCCGACGACGATCAAGCCGCCGACGATCAGCCCGTCGCCGATAAAGCCGTCGCCGACAAAGCCGCAGCGGACCAGCCCGCCGCCGACAATCCCCCGGCCGCCGCCATGGCCACTCCGGACTTCTTCTCCCTCGCGGAGCGCTATGGTCCTGCCGTCGTGCACGTCATCGCGCGCAGCGCGGACGACCAGGCCGGGCCGCCGGAGCAGGAAGCCATCGATGCCGACGATCCGTTCTTCGCGTTCTTCAAGCGAGCGCCGCGGCCGGCATCCGGGGCCGACGCCAGCGCCAGCGCGCCGCGCGTGATGATGGGCGCGGGCTCCGGCTTCATCGTCAGTCCTGACGGTGTCGTCTTGACCACGGCGCATGTCGTGGACAACGCCGAAGAAGTCACCGTGCGTCTGAGCGACAAGCGCGAATTCAAGGCGCAGGTGGTCGCCGTCGACCCGCAAAGCGACGTCGCCGTGCTGCAGATCGACGGCCACGATCTGCCGTTCGTGAAGGTCGGCGACACTGCATCGAAGGTGCGCGTCGGCGAACCGGTGCTCTCGATCGGCTCGCCGGACAGCTATCAGAACACCGTGACGACCGGCATCATCAGCGCGACCTCGCGCACGCTGCCCGACGGCAAGGCGTTTCCGTTCCTGCAGACCAACGTCGCGGTCAACCCCGACAACTCGGGCGGCCCGCTGTTCAATCGCGCGGGAGAGGTGATCGGCATCGACGTGCAGGTCTACGCCGACGGCGGCCGCTTCGAAGGACTGACCTTCGCGATTCCGATCAGCGCAGCCAACCAGTTCCGCGCGCAGTTGCAGGCAGCGAACAAGGGCGCGCCCGCCAACGCGGCCAACGCCGCCAATACCGGCGGCGCGGGCACGATCCACACCTTCGGCATGCAGATTGAAGACGTGAGCCCCGGGCTCGCGGCGGCGCTCGGTTTGCCGCACGCGGGCGGCGCGCTCGTCGATGCCGTGGATCCCGCCTCGCCCGTGGCCAATGCAGGCATCAAGGCCGGCGACGTGATCGTGCAGGTCGGCAACAAGCCAGTCGATCGCGCCGCAACGCTCGCGGCGGTGTTCGCCGCCATGCCGCCCGCCACGCCGGCTTCGCTGAAGGTGATCCGCAACCGGCAGCCGGCAGTGGCTGGTTTCGAGAACACGGCGTACGGCGCGAAGACGGCGGATCCACCCCAGCCGGCGCATGGCGCACAGCCAGTGCAGGCAGCACAGGCGACAGCAGCGACCGCTGCGCGAGGCGCACCGGTCGCCATGGATGCGGTCAGCACGCCGCCTCCCGCGAATGTGCATGCCGTCAAGACGGTGATGTCCGACACGAGCGGCCAGGCCGCCATCGCACCAGCGATGGCGCCGGCGCCGCATCGTCCCGCGGACCGCCTTGGGCTCGTCATGCACCCGCTGAGCGCGGAGGAAAAGCGCTCGACCGGGTTGCCACTGGGCCTGATGGTGGATGCCTCGACCGGCCCGGCGGCAACCGCCGGGGTCCATCCCGGCGACGTCGTGCTGTCGCTGAACGACACACTGGTCGAATCGCAGGCGGACGCCGCAGCCCTCGAAGCGAAGGCGACGAAGAGCATGTCGCTGCTGATCCAGCGAAACAATGCGCGCAGCTTCGTTGCCGTGAAGCTCAGGTAAGCGCCCACCGCGCGCCGCGCATCGCGTTCGAGCGCGGCTACGCGGCAAGAATGGCGGCGCGTGGCGACGCGCCGCCCGCGTGCTCAGCGCGACGTCAATTGCGCATAGACGTCGTGCGCGAGCTGCAGCAGCACCTTGCGGTCGATGCCGCCCGAAAGCGCGTAGCCGAAGTCGCCGTCCACCCAGTAGAACACGTTCACCGGGCCGTCCTGATACAGCTTGAACGCAGTGGTATTGGCGCTCGTCTTGCGGTGGGAGATGCACAGCGTCACCCGTTCGCCCTGCGCGTTGTGATACATGAACTGGGCGACTTCGCCGTCCTCTCCCGGCAAGAGGCGGCCGCCCGAGAGCTCGAAGCCGCTCTTCGAAAGCATCGGCGCGTGGACGTTGGTGCCGAGCCGGTTGGCTAGCCACTTCACGAAGTCCTGCTCCTGGCTCTCGTCCATCGCGTCGGGCCGCACCACGGTCGGCATGTAGACGACATGCGCGAGCGCCGCCTGCTGCGCAAAACGCTCCGTGCCTTCCGCGCTCACCGCGCGCAGATCACCGCCGCCCGCCATCGTCGTTGCGCCTCCAGATGCGCCCGAGCCGCCCATCCCATCGTGCACACCCCAGCCGATTCCCACGCCCAGCACGAGCGTGGCCGCCAAGCCCGCAAAGCGCGTCCAGTTCGCCGCCGCACGCACGGCCACCCGCTCAGGCGCCGGCGCGGCCACGCGCAGGCGCGCAGGCAGCGGCTCGTTGAGCACGCGGTCGTAACGATCGTGCAGCAGGTTGTTCAGCGCGAAGAAGTCGCTCGCCCGTGCGGCAAGCTCGGGGTTGCGCTCGAGTTCGCGCTCCACGTCGGCGCGGCGCGCCTCGGAGAGCGTGCCGTCCACGTAGGCGTGGATCTCGTCCTGGGTGACTGGATTCTGTTGTTCGCTCATCGCACCACCTTCAGGTTCGCACGCGGGACGGAACCGGCCATGAGCGCACGCAGGCGCTCACGTCCCCTCGACAGACGCGACATGACCGTGCCTATCGGTATGCCGAGCGCCAATGCGACATCGGCGTAACTCATCTCCTCCAGCCCGACCAGTAGCACGACCTGGCGCTGCTCGACGGGCAGACGCTGCAGCGCGTAGTCCAGATCGCGCACCTCCAGCGCACCGGTCTGGGTCGCGGGCACGGCGTAATCGGCTTCGGGTACGTTCTCGTCGTCGACGGAAAGATGCGTGCCGCGCGCCGCCGACTTGCGCACCTGGTTCACGAAGATGTTGTGCATGATCGTGAACAGCCACGCGCGCAGGTCGGTGCCCGAGCGAAACAGCTCCGTGCGGGCAATCGCCCGTTCGAGCGTGTCCTGCACGAGGTCGTCTGCCAGCTCGCGGTTGTTGATCAGCGCGCGCGCGTAGCGTCGCAGGCGCGGCACGTGCTCTATCAGCTCGTCACGGATGTCCATGATTGATCCCGGGTTCCATCCTCGATTGCATTCACGGTGCGCCGCTGTCGCGCGGCGGCATCGTCGCGAGGTCCGCCGCGCGCATGAGCCCGCGCGTTTGCGCATTGCCCGCCAGCACCCAGCGCGTGCCGCCCTGGCGCCACATCAAGAGCCGCAACGCTCCCGCGCGGTGCGCGCTCCACTGCGGCGCGCCGCTCGCGAGCCACGCGCGCGCGCCCAGCAGCACCACGCGCTCGCCTTCGCCATTCTCGTAGACGTAGCGCCGCGCGCTCGCGAACGGGCCGAGCCTCACTTCGCTGCCGCCAAGGTAGCGCAGGCCCGCCGCGCCGAGATCGAACGGCGCGCTCGCCGGCCCCAGTATCGCTTCCGGGGTGGCCGGCGCGCCCGGCTTCGCGTTTTCAGCCTCCATCAGCGCCATCACGGCGGCGTCGTTCAGCACCTGCTGCGACGGCTCCGAAACCGCGACCCACCCCAGCGCCACGCAGGCCAGCGCGAACGCCGCGGCGAAGGCCCTGACGTAGCGCCACGCGCGCCTCGGCCTGGGGGGCGCGTTGAGCGGCGGCGCAGCCTGCTCGGGGTACGCATCGCGAATCTGCGCGTTCAGGCGCCGGTAAAACAGGATCCGCCGCCATTCGCCGGGCTGGCCCGCAAGGTAGCGCCGCACGTGCGCCGCGCGCGCGCCGGCTAGCGTGCCGTCGCTATAGGCCTGGATGTCGGCTTCGGAGACTGGCCGCTCGTCGAGCGGCCCACGGAACTTCATGATCGTAGAGCGGTGCCGGGGTGGAGATGCGGGAACTAACACACGGCGGCCGGCGATTATTCCCATCGGAATTCGAAAAAATCGCTCCGCGCGGCTCGCTCATCCATCAGATCGGCATAAAAGAATTCACATTACCCACTCTGAATATTGTCCGAATTATTTCCTTACATGCGCGTGCGAGCATCACGCCCAACTGCCGCGCACCCTGCGGCAGGCTCATGTTCACGGGAACCCAGGTGAAAACTGCCGCTCGCCTCATTGCCTTGTCGATCGCGCTGCAAGGCCTCGCCTTCGAACCTTGTGTCGCGCAAGGCACGCTCAACTACACCACGTCCTGGATTGGCAACAGCTTCGGCTTCGGCGACGGCAAGTGGATGCAGCTCGACGTCGAAGCCATTGCCGTCGCGCCCGACGGCACCGTCTACGCGAACGCGCCCTGGGACGAGAGCGGCAGCGAGATAGGCGTCTACCGCGGCGGCGACAAGCTCGCCGTGGGCGGCAACGCGCATGGCTGGGGCAACGCGGGCGGCGACGC
>Ga0335083_10008112_pt1 | contig 12852 bp, 11 predicted proteins | sample Lox_Sample_42_FD_206716 | JGI IMG/M metagenome (GOLD analysis project Ga0335083, IMG submission 206716) | Soil microbial communities from Loxahatchee National Wildlife Refuge, Florida, United States - Lox_Sample_4.2 | ecosystem: Environmental > Terrestrial > Soil > Wetlands | place: USA...
GTCTAGGATGAAGGCGTGCTTGATCACCTCGGCGATCCCGGCGCGCAATTCGCGGTCCGGCAAGGAATCCAGAGTGGAAACATCCGCGATCACCGCGAGCGGCTGGTGGAACGCACCCACCAAGTTCTTTCCAAGCGCATGGTTGATTGCCGTCTTGCCGCCGACCGAGGAATCGACCTGCGCAAGCAACGTGGTTGGCGCTTGGATGAACGGAATGCCGCGCTGGTAGACCGCGGCCGCGAAACCCGCTAGGTCGCCGACGACGCCGCCGCCTAGCGCCACGATCAAAGCGTCGCGACCAAGCCGCGCCTTCAACAGTGCATCGATCACGCGGTCCAGTGTTTTCCAGCCCTTAGCCGACTCGCCGTCCTCGATCAGCACGGGCGCCGATTGCGCGCCGGCCTCAGCAAGTGCCTGCTGCACGCGGGCAAGGTAAAGCGGCGCAACCATTTCATTGGTCACGACGGCGACTCGCTTGTTCTCCACGTACGGCGCGTACAGGCGAGCCTCGCCAAGCAATCCGACGCCTATGTGGATCGGATAGGACCGGGCGCCGAGGGTTACGCTGACAGTTTGCACGGGTCGTCGAGGCGCGCGAGCAGCTCCTTGGCCAGAACCTGCACGCTTTGCCTGCCGGTATCCAGCACGATGCCCGCGACTTCACGGTAGAGCGGATCGCGCACGGCGTAGAGTTCTTCCAGCTTCCTTTGCGGGTCCCGCGTCGCGAGTAATGGGCGGTTGCGGTCGTGGCGCACCCGCTGCCAAAGATAGCCCGGGCGGGCGTGCAGGTAGATAACCGTTCCGCCCGCGGCAATCCGGCGCCGGTTCTCCTCCGCGAGAACGGCGCCGCCGCCGGTCGCCAACACGATACCGTCGAGTGCGCAGAGTTCCGCGATGACCTGTTCCTCGCGGGCTCGGAAGCCCATCTCTCCTTCGATGTCGAAAATTACCGGTACGCGCACGCCGCAGCGGCGCTCGATCTCCTGGTCCGAATCGTAGAAGATCCGCTTCAGGTGCCGCGCCAGCAATCGGCCGACCGTGGTCTTCCCTGCGCCCATCATGCCGACGAGAATGAGATTGTCCGCAGTCTTCACGGCGTCATTTTACGCAGGTGGAAAAAGAAACGGCCGGGAAGACCCGGCCGTTCAATCGTCCTAGAAGAATGGCTTCAACGAACGGTCAGCCGCTCATTCACGATACGTGGAGTGAGGAAGACCAGCAGTTCCGTCTTGCTCGTGGTAGTGGTGTTGTTCTTAAACAGGAAGCCGATGTAGGGCAAATCACCGAAGAACGGCACCCGCGTAATATCGGTGCGGTCGGCCTGGGTGTAGATGCCGCCGATGACAACCGTGCCGCCGTTCTCCACCAGCACTTCGGTCTTGACGTGCTTGGTGTCGATCGAAACGCCCGCCGGGGTGACCGCCCCGGGCTGGTCCTTGTTCACGTCGAGGGTCATGATGATGCTGCCCTCCGGCGTGATCTGCGGCTTGACCTTGAGCGACAGGTTCGCCTTGCGGAAGGAAACGCTGGTGGCGCCCGACGACGTCGCCTGCTGGTAGGGAATTTCCGTACCCTGCTCGACAACTGCCTCAACCTGGTCGGCGGTCAGCACGCGCGGGCTGGATATCGTCTTGCCCTTGCCGTCGGCCTCAAGCGCCGAGAGTTCCACGTTGAGAAAGCGTGTCATCGCGGAATTGAACAGTGTGAACGCGAACGAGCCCGCGTTGAACGAGTTCAAGCCGGCTGCGGGCAGACTCGACATCAGGCCACCATCGGAAGTCGCACCGGAAATGCCTTGCACGCCGCTCACAGAGCCCGTGTCCGCATTGCCAAGGTTGCTACCGACCGCGTAACGCGTGCTGTTGCTGACGAAACGATTGCCAGACGTCACGCCGACGGTGTTGTAGCCCAGTTTCGCACCGAGGTTCTTGTTGAAGCTTTCATCGGCCTCAACGATGCGCGCCTCGATCATCACCTGGCGCACCGCCACGTCGATGCGCGCAATCAGCTTGCGCACTTCTTCAAGCCGCGACGGCGTGTCCTGCACGAACAGCGTGTTGGTACGCGCATCCACCACTGCGCTGCCCCGCTTTGAGAGCATTCGCTGCGTCGGATCGGAAAGCAGCTTTTGTACGTCTGCCGCCTTCTGGTAGTTCATCTGGAACGCCTCGGTGCGGGTCTGCTCCAGATCGTTGATCTGCGACTGGGACTCGAGCGCCAGTTTCTCGCGAGTGGCAAGCTCCTCGCGCGGCGCGATCCAGATCACGTTGCCGGACTTGCGCATATCGAGGCCGCGCGTCTGCAGGATGATGTCGAGCGCCTGGTCCCAGGGCACGTCCTTCAAGCGCAGAGTAATGCTGCCCGTCACAGTGTCGCTCGTGATGATATTCAGATCGGTGAAGTCAGCGATCACATTCAGCACCGCCCGCACCTCCACGCTTTGGAAATTGAGCGACAGCTTCTCGCCCGTGTAGCGGCCACGCTGCGATAGCTTGGACGGGTCTTGGCTTGCGGCCTTTACCTCAATTACGAACTGGGTATCCGACTGGTAGGCATTGTGTTCCCACTGTCCCTTGCCCTCGATGACCATGCGCACGTTCTCGCCCTGCTGGTACGTACTTACAGTCTGCACCGGAGTCGCGAAATCGACTACGTCCAAGCGCCGGCGCAGATTCTCGGGCAGCGCGGTCTTGATGAAATCAACGACGATATTCTGACCTTGCTGGCGGATATCGATGCCTGTGGAGGAATCCGTAAGGTCGATGATGATGCGGCCTTCGCCCGCACTACCCCGGCGGAAATCGATTTCGCGGATTCCGTGCTTGGCGTCCGCTTTGCCGTCGGCGAAGTTCGCCGGCTGAGCCCCGCCGGCACTTCCGGTAGCTGCTACCGCGGCGCTCAACGTGACGAGGATATTCTTGCCATCGACCGTGATCTCGTGCGCGACCGAACGGCGCAGATTGAGCACCATGCGCGTGCGATCGGAGCCCTGCACGAGATTCATGCTGCGCAGTTCTCCCTGGCTGACATCCTGCGAGTTGTGGCCGAGCGCATTGGTGGTGTTCGCGAAGTCGAGCACGATGCGAGCAGGATTCGCGACCGTGAAGCTCGGCGGCGCGCTCTTCAACGGCTCCTTGGTGGTGATTCGGATCACGATATTGCCGCCTTGCTGCGCAACGTCGAAGCCTTCGATGCTGTTGGCCTGGGCAAATGCGAGCCCGGTCCCAAGCAGCCAGACCGCGAGCAGTGCGCCCAGGTACTTAAGTTTTTTGAGCATGATCATTTCTTGCCCTCCGACATTTGCACCGTGGTGCTGCGCTCGACCCAGTCGCCGCCGCTATCCTGGACTACTTCCTTGAGGCTGATCTGACCTTCGTCGATGGCGGTGATGACGCCAAAGTTCGGGCCCATGTAGTTGCCCTTCTTGACGCGAAACAGGTTGTTACCGGCGCGCACCAGCGCATACATGTCCTTGTTCTGCGCGAGAGTGCCGACCATCGTCATCGCTTCGAGCGGGAAAGCCTCGAGCGGCTCCTTCGGCCGGTTCAGGTCCGGCTGCACTCCACCACCGCCGCCGCTTCCCGCATTTGCGGCTTGCGTTACGACAATCCTGCTGGGCACGAACGGATCCACCATGCTTTCGCCCTTGTAGGGCACCGGCTCGTAGGAGCGCACCTGCGGTAGTGGTTCGACTTTGCCGCGCAGGTCCTTGGTCATGCCCGCGAGCTCCTGACGCAATTCGCCCTGCTCCTCCCCGCCACACCCAGCGAGCAGCGCAACGCTTGCCAATACGACAAGCGTTTTCATTTTTTAGCCCCGCCTTTCTTCCCCGCAGTGGCTTTGCGCTGCGCGGCGATTTCCTCTTCGTCGAGGTAGCGGAACGTACGCGCAGTCACGTCCATGACCAGGTTGCCGTCCTTACCGGCCGTGATTTGGACATCGTTCAGAGTCACGATGCGCGGCAGTTGGCCGACGTCAGCGGCGAATCCGCCCATGTCGTGATAGTTGCCGGTCACTTTCAGGCTGATCGGCAGCTCGGAGTAGAACTCGCGCGCCGTTTCCGAAGGGGCTGGCTTGAACAATTCGAATTGAAGGCCACGCGATAGGCCTGCCTGGTTGATATCGACCAGCAGGGCATCCATCTGCGACTTGTTGGGCAACTGCTTCAGCAGTGCGCCGAACTGGGTGTCGATCTCCCTCAACTGCTGCTTGTACAGGTCCAGGTTGATCGCCTGCGTTTTCTTCGCAAGATAGTCCTTCTTAAGCGTGTCTTCCTGCGCGACACCTCGGTCGAGATCCTCGATCTGCCCCTGCCATAGCCCGAAATAACCGGCCACCGGAATCGCCACCAGGATCACCACCAGCACCAGCAGCTTGGGTGCGAAGGACCAGGTTCCCGGATCCTTCCAGTTGGTGCGCTTGAAGTCTTCCGCAATCTGATTGAAATTGATCGCCATGATCTAGCCCTTCGCAGCCGGCTTGGCTGCGTCCTTGGCGCCATCCTTTGCGCCGTCACCTGCGGCGGCAGCGGTCGGCCGCTTGACCTGGAGCTTCAGGTTGAATTCCGATATCCGCATCTTGCCTAGGTTGGTCGCCTTGATCTCGACCAGGTTCGGATTGGCAAGCCACGGCGAGGACTCGATATTGCGCATCAGCGTGGAAACGCGAGCGTTCGACTGCGCGTAACCGACCAACTCGACCCCAGAGCCCCGCTGCTTGACCGACTTCAGGAACACGCCCTCGGGCATCTGACGTACGAGTTCGTCGAGCAGGTACACGGTCTGCACGCGGTCCGTCTGCAAGGTCTCGATCACCTGTTTGCGCGCGAGCAGGGCCGCGATCTTGTCCTTCACGTCCTTGATCTCGTCGATCTCCTTGTCGAGCTTGGCGATTTCCCCCTTCAGGAACTTGTTGCGGTCTTCCTGCGCGCTGATGCGCTGCGAGTAAACCAGCCAAACCGCGCCGACGATGACGATGCCGAGCAACGCCGTCATGCCGCCCAGCACGGCGAAATGCACCCGTGCGCGCTTGCGCCGCTCCTCGCGGTGCGGCAGCAGGTTGATCTTGCCGCTCATACCGGGTCGAACCTCCGCATCGCCAGGCCGCAGGCGACGATCAGCGAGGGCGCGTCCTGCATCAGGCGTTTCAACTGAATCCGCGGCGAGGTCTGCATCGCTCCGAACGGGTTGGCGACGACAGTGGGCACCTGAGTGCGCGTATGCACCACCTCGTCTAGGCCCGGAATCACAGCGGAGCCGCCCGCAAGCAGGATATGGTCAACCGTGTTGTACGAGGTCGAAGTAAAGAAGAACTGCAGCGCGCGCTGCACTTCCTGCGACAGGTTTTCCATGAACGGGCGCAGCACTTCGGCCTCGAAATCATCCGGCAGGCCACCGGAACGTTTGGCGTTCTCGGCTTCTTCAGGGCTCATGCCGTAGCGCGCGACGATGTCGGCGGTAAGCTGGTTGCCGCCGAACGCCTGTTCGCGGTTGTAGACCGATTGCTCATTGCGCACCACGCTAACCTGCATAACGTTGGCACCGACGTCGACGATCGCGACGTTCTGTTCCTTGCCGCCGCCCGGGAGCTGCTTGATCACCAGTTGCAGCGCCGACATTTGCGCCATCGATTCGACGTCCATCACCAGGGGCTTCAGTCCCGCGTTTTCAGCCACCGCGAAACGGTCGGAGACTTTTTCCTTGCGCGTCGCTGCGATCAGGACTTCCTGCTCCTCCGGGTTGGTCGGCGAGGGCCCGACGATCTGGAAGTCGAGGTTGACTTCTTCGAGGGCGAACGGGATGTACTGGTTGGCTTCGCTCTCGACCTGGGTCTCGAGTTCTTCCTCCCGCAAGCCCGCCGCGACAATGATCTTTTTGGTGATGACTGCGCCGGAGGGCACTGCCATGGCGACGTGCTTGGTGCGCGTGGCCAGCCGTTTGTAGCCTCGCCCGACCGCATCCGCCACGGCTTCGAGGATGTTGATGTTGCCGTCCACGACCGCGTCCTTGGGGAGCGCCTCGATGACGTAGCGCTCCACCCTGTAGGCGCCCTTGCCGGCGTCGACGATCTCCAGCATCTTCACCGAAGAGGAGCTGATATCGAGCCCGAACAACGGCGGCGCCTTCGGCTTGAAGAAGTCGAGGTTCATCCCTTTTTTCCTTTGCGCATCGGCCTGTTAGGCGCGATACGTAGAATTTGCGTTAGATGCTAGCAACAACTACCCCCAGTGTCTAGTGAATCTTCCACACGGGGATGGTCTTATAATGTGCCGTGTCCCGACTGGCGTGCAACAACCTCCCAGAGTTGGTGTAACTCCCTTGAAATGGCTAAGGTTTTTGGCATTTCCGCTGGTCCTGTTTGGCGGGCTGGCGGCGGCAGGCGCATTTCTGGCCGGTTTAGTGGTCGCCCTCGCGTATCCGAATCTGCCTTCGCTCGAGGTGCTGACGGATTATCAGCCCAAGATTCCGATGCGGGTCTATACCATCGATGGCGCATTGATCGGTGAGTTCGGCGAGGAGCGGCGCACACTGGTTTCGATCCGGGAAGTGCCGGAGCAGCTAAAGCAGGCGATTCTGGCAGCTGAGGACGAACGCTTCTACCAGCACACGGGCATCGACTATCTCGGCGTGGCGCGTGCCGCTTACGCCAACCTTGTACAGGGTGGGCGGCGACAGGGCGCGAGCACCATCACCATGCAAGTGGCCCGCAACTTCTTTCTCTCTTCGGAGAAGACGCTGACGCGCAAGCTCTACGAAGCGCTGCTCTCGTTCAAGATCGAGAACAACCTGAGCAAGGACCAGATCCTCGAGCTCTATGTAAACCAGATCTACCTCGGCCAGCGCGCTTACGGTTTCGCCGCCGCCGCGCAGATCTATTTCGGAAAATCCCTTGATCAATTGAGTCTGGCCGAAGCTGCCATCCTGGCTGGCCTGCCCAAAGCTCCCTCTGCCTACAATCCTGTTGCTAATCCGCAACGGGCTCGCCAGCGCCAGCAGTACGTACTGCGGCGCATGAAGGAACTTGGACACATTACCGAACAACAGTTAGCCGAGGCGATCAAGGAGCCTCTGCCAGTTCGCCGGGAAGTCGATGATTTTGCAGGTGTTCATGGCGAATACCTGGCGGAGATGGTCCGTCAGGCTGTCTACGAACAATACCCTGACGAGGCGTACACCAAGGGATTTCGTGTCTACACCACGATCCGAAAAGCCGACCAAGAGGCGGCCTACGATGCGGTGCGCCGTGGACTGATTGCCTACGACCGCAGCCAGGGTTATCGCGGGCCGGAGGCTTTCGTCGACCTGGCGGCAAACGCCTCGGAGGACGACATCGAGGAAGCGCTCTCCGACTATGCCGACGTTGATGACCTGAAGGCGGCAATGGTGCTCTCCGCCAACCCCAAGGAACTAAAGGCAGCGCTCAAGAGCGGGGAAACGGTCTCGGTCTCGGGTGAGGGCCTGCGCTTTGCGGCACGCGCCCTGGACGAAAAGACGGCGCAGCAGCGCCGCATCCGGCGCGGTGCGCTGATACGCCTGCAAAAGGACGAAAAGAAGGCCTGGCAGGTCGTGCAATTGCCGGATGCCGAAGCGGCATTCGTGTCGCTCGATTCTGGCAGCGGCGCAATCCGCGCATTGATCGGCGGTTTCGACTTTCACCGCAACAAGTTCAATCACATCACGCAGGCTTGGCGGCAGCCAGGTTCGTCCTTCAAGCCGTTTATCTACTCCGCTGCGCTCGAGAAGGGCTTCACGCCCGCCACCGTGATCGCGGACGAGCCGGTCGTAGTCGAGGCCGACGTGACCGGCAGCCAGCGCTGGGAACCGAAGAACTACGACGGCAAGTTCGAGGGTCCGATGAAGATGCGCACTGCGCTCGCCAAATCGAAGAACATGGTTTCGATCCGCATCCTGCAAAGCATCGATCCGAAGTACGCGCAGGACTACATCACCCGCTTCGGCTTCGACGCCGACAAGCATCCGCCCTACCTCACCATGGCGCTAGGCGCCGGCTCTGTGACGCCGATGCAGCTTGCTCGCGGCTACGCCGTGTTCGCCAACGGCGGCTACCTGATCCAGCCGCATTACATCCAGAAAATCGTCGACGACCGGGGCAATGAGCTCGGCGCCGCCCGACCGCCGCAAGCGGGAGACGAGGCGTTGCGCGTGATCGACGCGCGCAACGCATTCATCATGGATTCGATGCTGCAGGACGTCACGCGCTACGGCACTGCGGCGAGCGTCAGCAAGCTGGGCAGGCACGACCTGGCCGGCAAGACCGGCACGACAAATGACTTCGTCGACGGCTGGTTTTGCGGCTACCAGCCCGGGCTGGTCGCCATCGCCTGGGTCGGCTTCGACCAACCCAAGTCGCTCGGCAAAAACCAGACCGGCGGCCGCATCGCATTGCCGATCTGGATCGATTACATGGCCAAGGTGCTCAAAGGCGTGCCCGAGGGGCAGCGCACCATGCCCGAAGGGGTGATCACTGCACGTGCAGATCCCGATCCGGCGGCGCCGGCCGAGGCGCACGGCGGTACGGACTATTTCTACCGTGAATTCGCGCCAACGACTAAGGAGGTCGCACCGCCAGCCCAGGTCCCGGCGCCGGCGGCTCCGACCGAGCGACCGAACTTCTAGCGCGCGCGCAGGAAGACCGGCGCGCCGCTTTGCAGCGATGCAAGCCTGGAAACCGCGGCGAACAGCTCGGCGCCATCCCGCGTGTCGCGCCATGCCGAGCCATCGTGCCTGAAATGAAAACCGCCGGATTTCGCCGCGACCCAGATCTGCTGTGTTGCGCCATGGCGGTTGATCACCAATTTCGAACCGTCTTCGAATTCGATCTCGAGGACGCCCGAACCTTTGGTCTGGACGTCCGCATCGGGTGCTGCGGCCTCGAACGCACGCTCCAAGGCCGCCAGTACGCCGGCTGCCAGGGTCTCGAATTCGCTCTCGGTCATGGCGGGTGGTCCCGGGTGATCCTGCTAACATGAGTATTTTAGTCGCCGTTCTCCTGCCGTCATGCGCACCGCTTTCCTCGTCCTGCTGGTTCTCCTGCTCTGCGCCGCCTGCGGCCAGAAGGGGCCGCTCTACCTGCGGGACAATCCGCCGTCCAACGTGAAGCCGCCCAAGCCGGATCCGTTCAAGCCGCAGCCCTATCCCAATGACGCAGGCGGGGACGACGCCGCGGGCGACGCAAAAAAATAGGGCGTCGCGTGGCATTTGCCTACCAGGCCGGCGTGCTCTGCGCCGAACAGGCGTCGCTCGAAGATATCGCGCGAAGCTTCGGCACGCCCTGCTACGTCTATTCGCGCGCGGTCATCGAAGAAAACTGCGGCCGCTTCGCCCGGGCACTGGCGGGCCGGCCCGCGCTGATCGCCTACTCCGTCAAAGCGAACTCAAACCTGGCAATACTGGCCCTGATGGCACGGCTCGGCACCGGTTTCGACATCGTTTCCGGCGGCGAACTTGCACGCGTACTGGCTGCAGGCGGCGACGCGCGCAAGGTCGTGTTCTCCGGCATCGGCAAAGGTGAAGCGGAGATCGAGCAGGCGCTGCGCGCCGGAATCCTGTGCCTGAATCTCGAGTCGGAGGCCGAGCTCGAACGCGTCGACGCGGTTGCCACGCGCCTGGGCCTGCGTGCGCCGATCGCTTTCCGGGTCAACCCCGACGTAGACGCCAAAACGCACCCATATATCTCGACCGGGCTGAAAGATAGCAAGTTCGGCATCGCCTACGCGGATGCGGAACGCATCTACCGCGAGGCGGCAGGGCGGCGCGGTATCCGCGTTGCCGGGATCGGCTGCCACATCGGCTCGCAGCTGACGAGCGCGGCGCCGTTCATCGACGCGGCGGCCCGCATCCTCGCGCTGACCGAACGCCTGCAGCGCGGCGGCATCACGCTGTCGCACATCGACCTCGGCGGCGGTTTCGGCATCCGTTACAAGGACGAGTCGCCGGCGCCGGTCGCCGAATTCCTGGACGGGGCGTTGGGCGTGCTTGCAGGGCGCAAGGAAACCCTGATCGTCGACCCGGGCCGCTCCATCGTCGGCGACGCCGGGCTGCTGCTGACGCGGATCGAATACGTGAAGCCGGGCGAAACGAAAAATTTCGTGATCGTGGATGCGGCCATGAACGACCTGATTCGCCCCGCACTCTACGACGCATGGCATGAAATCAAGCCGGTGCGAGAGGCGGAATCGGGCGCTGCCGCAGGCGTTTACGATGTCGTCGGGCCGGTCTGCGAAAGCGCGGATTTCCTCGCCCGGGAGCGCAGGCTGGCAGTCCGGCCCGGCGGCCTCCTGGCGGTAATGTCCGCGGGCGCCTACTGCATGGTCATGAGTTCAAACTACAATACGCGCCCGCGCCCGGCCGAAGTCATGGTTTCGGGTGCCAGCGCGTCGCTGATCCGCGAGCGGGAGACCGTGAATCAGCTCTTTGCCGCAGAGCGGATATTGCCGTAGGGTGCTCGCCGTCATGAGCTTCGGAAAGCGTTACGCCATCCTGGCCGGGCTGGTCGTGGTCCTTGCGGCCGGGGGCCTCGTCGCCTACTTCAGCGCTGATTCGCGGGCACGCGAGAGACCGGCCGCGAAAGGGTCTGCCGAGGTTCCGGTCGCGGTTGCTACCGTCGAGCGGCGAGACGTACCTGTACGCCTGCAGGCTATCGGCAATGTCGAGGCCTACGCCTCAGTTGCGGTCAAGTCGCGTGTCGACGGCCAGATTCTCGAGGTGCACTTCCGCGAGGGCCAGGAGGTCAGAAAGGGCGAAGTGCTCTTTCGCATCGACCCGCGTCCATTCGAGGCCGCCCTAAAGCAGGCCGAGGCGCAAGCGTCGCGCGATATCGCCAGCCGCGACCAGGCGGCTTCGCAGGAGCGGCGCTACCAGGAATTGCTCGAGAAAAATTTCGTTTCCAAGGATGCCTATGCGCAGTTCCGCACCAATGCGCAGACGGCGGACGCAACGTCGAAAGGAACCCAGGCCGCGCTCGAGAACGCGAAACTGAATCTCGAATACACAATCATCCGCTCGCCGATCGACGGCTATGTTGGCCGCGCATTGCTGCAAGCGGGCAATATGGTAAAGGCGAACGATACGATTTCGCTGGTTGTGATCAATCAGGTGCGTCCGATCTATGTGAACTTCGCGGTGCTGGAACAACAACTGGCGGACATCCGGCATTACATGTCGATTGGGCCGCTCGAGGTCGTGGTGAGCACCTCAGATGCCCGACATGTTCCTCTTGCTGCGGGACGCCTGGCGTTTGTCGACAATGCGGTGGACCCGACCACTGGCACCATTCGGCTGCGCGCGGCCTTCGACAATCGGGACCTTGCGCTGTGGCCGGGACAATTTGTGACCACGAGTCTCACGTTGCATGACCAAAAGGATGCCATCGTCGTGCCGGCGGCAGCCGTGCAAACCGGGCCCCAGGGGGAATTCGTATTTGTGTTCAAACCCGATGCGACGGCGGAAGCGCGCAATGTCAAGGTTGCGCGCGTCGAGGGGGACAGCGTTGTCATCGCGTCCGGGCTAGCTGAAGGCGAAAAGGTGGTCACGCGCGGCCAGTTGCGAATTGTCCCGGGAGCGAAGCTGGTCCTCCGCCAGGAAGCGTCGTGAACCTGTCGGAACTATTCGTCCGCCGGCCGGTTATGACCGTGCTGGTGATGGCGGGAATACTGATTTTCGGGATCGTCGGCTATCGACTGTTGCCCGTGAGTTCCCTCCCCAACGTCGACTATCCAACCGTCCAGGTAACCGCCGAACTTCCGGGCGCAAGCCCTGACACGATGGCCTCCGCGGTCGCGACGCCGCTCGAGAAGCAATTCTCGACGATCGCGGGGATCGACTCGATGTTCTCGGTGAGCGGACAGGGCACGACGCAGATTACGCTGCAGTTCTCCCTCGACCGCGACATTGACGCCGCGGCACAGGACGTGAATTCAGCGATAGCCGCGACTGCGCGTCAACTCCCGGCATCGATGCCAGCTCCGCCGTCGTTCCGCAAAATTAATCCGGGGGACTTCGCGGTGTTTTACCTCGCTCTGACTTCGGACACGCTTCCGCTATCGACCGTGGACGAATACGCCGAAACCTTCCTAGCACAGCGCATCTCGACCGTCAGCGGAGTCGCGCAGGTGCAGGTCTTCGGCCAGCAAAAATACGCCGTGCGGGTCCAGGTGGATCCAAACAAGCTTGCAGCAAGGAGGGTGGGCATCGACGAGGTCCAGCAGGCGGTCTCGCAGGCCAATGTCAACCTGCCTACCGGCACCCTGTATGGTAAAGACCGCCTGTTTGCGGTGCAGGCGGATGGCCAACTCTACGACGCTGCGGCATTCCGTCCTGTCATCGTCAGCTACCGCAATGGCGCGCCGATCCGGCTAGGCGAATTGGGAAGCGTAATCGACAGCGTACAGAGCGACAAGGTCGCAGCCTGGTTCAAGGATCGGCGCGGCATCGTGCTCGCGATGTTCCGCCAGCCGGGAACCAACACCATCGAGGTGGTCGATGCGGTGAAGAAGCTGATGCCTACATTCCGGGCCGAGGTACCCGCAGGCATCGAGATGCAGGTACTGTTCGATCGTACGGTTGTCATTCGCCAGTCTGTCGAAGAGGTGCAATTCGCGCTGCTGCTGGCGCTTGCATTGGTAGTGATGGTGATCTTCGTATTCCTGCGCAACATTCCCGCCACGGTCATTCCCAGCGTGGCGCTGCCGATGTCGATTATCGGCACCTTCGCAGTGATGTATGTGCTGGGCTACAGCCTGGACAATATCTCGCTGATGGCTCTGACGCTGTGCGTAGGCTTCGTGGTCGACGACGCGATCGTAATGCTGGAAAACATCTCGCGGCATATGGA
>Ga0335083_10008113_pt1 | contig 12852 bp, 8 predicted proteins | sample Lox_Sample_42_FD_206716 | JGI IMG/M metagenome (GOLD analysis project Ga0335083, IMG submission 206716) | Soil microbial communities from Loxahatchee National Wildlife Refuge, Florida, United States - Lox_Sample_4.2 | ecosystem: Environmental > Terrestrial > Soil > Wetlands | place: USA: Florida...
GCGAGGCACATCTGATCGTTGCACGCCTGGTAGCGCACGGTGCCGCGCAACACGTGCGTGCCGTTCACCGCGCCCGCGCTCGCCGAGAGCGGCAGCGCCACGTTGGTCGTGCTGTCGTAGACCGCCATCGGCTGATCGTCGCCCGCCACCTTCTCGAGCCGGCCCCGGGGATAGCCGGGCGCGTCCGCGTGCACGCCGAAGCCGGGAGCGAGCGCGACGACGGTCGGGATGTTGTAGTCGAGCGCGGGCGGGTTCGAGTAGATGTGCCAGCCCCTGAGGACCTCCAGCCGAACGTGCGCCGTGGCCTTCGCCCCGGCGCGCACGCTCACGCGTGCCGCCGTCGCGTGCACCAGCGTGTTCGCGCGCGGCGGCGCCTGTGCGTGCGCGACAGCCGCCGCGAGCAACAGCGCGAGTGCGGGGACTCGTGCTCCTCGAATGCTCATGCCGGCTCCGTGGCGGCGCGCGGCGCGGCGGGGTTGAGTTCCGCTTCGAGCGCCGCGGGCTCCGTCATGGGCAGCCGGCAGGCGCCGTCGACGCACACGTAGGCGCACGCCCGGCCGTTGCGCGGCGGCAGCGACGCGGTGAAGGGCGCCAGCCTCGCGAGCGCCGCGCGCGAGCCGCCGTCCACGACCACCCATTCGTCGAACGGGCGGAAGCCGCGGTTGGCGACGGCGAGGAGCGCCCGCCGATCCTCGCCGTCCTCGCCCGCGACGACGACGTGCCGCCGCGATCGGGCGGCGTGTTCCATCGCGACCAGCATCTGCGGCATCGCCCACGCGGCGCCCGCGATCCGGCGCGCGAAGTAATCGAGCAGGCGCTGCGCTCGCGTGCGCCACTCGTGGCGCTCGAGCAAGGCCGAGAGCCGCACGAGGTTCGAAGCCGCGACCGAGTTCGCGGCGGGCTCGGCCCCGTCGTGGGCGTCTTTCATCCGGACCTTGAGATGCGGATCGGCGGCGGGGCTCTCGAAGAATGCGCCGTGCTCCTCGTCCCAGAACCGCTCGATCTGCGCGCTCGTAAGCGCGGCGGCGCGCTCGAGCCAGAGGGGATCGTGCGTCGCCGCGAAGAGCTCGAGGGTGGCGCGCGCGAGGTTCGCGTGGTCGTCGAGCTGGCCCTCGCCCGCCGCCTCCCCGTCGCGCCACCGGCGCATGAGCGCGCCCGTCGCGGGATCGCGCAGCTCGCGCCACACGAACGTGGCCGCGCGCGACGCCGCCTCGTGCCAGCGCGCCTCGCCGAGCACGCGCGCCCCGCGCGCGAGCGCGGCGATCATGAGCCCGTTCCAGCCCGCGAGCACCTTGTCGTCGCGACCCGGACGCGGCCGCTGCGAGCGGCGGGCGAGCAGGGTGGCGCGAGCGCGCTCGATCCGCGTCGCGGCGTCGGCTTCCGAGAGCCCGAAGACGCGCGCGGTCGCGGCGAGCGGATGCGCCTCGCGCAGCACGCTCGCGCCGTGTTCGAAGTTGCCCTGCGGCGTCACGCCCCAGTGGTGCGCGGCGAGCGCGGCGTCCTCGCCGAGCACGCTCTGCAGCTCCGCCGCCGTCCAGACGTAGAAGCGCCCCTCTTCGCCCTCGCTGTCCGCGTCCTCGGCCGAGCAGAACGCGCCGCCGGGCGCGACCAGGTCGCGCTCGACGTAGGCGAACACGTCGCGTGCGGTGCGGGCGTACGCGTCGTGGCCCGTCGCGAGAAACGCATCCAGATAGACGTCCGCGATCAGCGCCTGGTCGTAGAGCATCTTCTCGAAGTGCGGCACGCGCCATTCGCGATCGGTCGAGTAGCGGTGGAAGCCGCCGCCCAGGTGATCGTGGATGCCGCCCGCGCGCATCGCGTCGAGCTGGCGCAGCGTCATCGTGAGCCCGGCGTTCCGCTCGTTCGGCCCGCCCGACCACCAGCGCAGCAGGAACGCCAGGTTGCCGGGGGACGGAAACTTGGGCGCCGTGCCGAAGCCGCCGACCGCCGAGTCATAGGAGCGTGCGAGCGCCTGGGCACACTCCTGCGCGAGCTTCGCGGGCGTCGGGGCCTCGTCGCCGGGATCGGCGAGCGTGTCGAGCAGCTCGAGCAACCGCGCGCCCTCGACGACGATCTCGTCGTGCTTCTCGCGCCACGCCGCCACGACGCGCGGAAGCAGATCGAGCAGGCCCGGGCGGTCGCCCCGCGTCTCGGGCGGGAAGTAGGTGCCGCCGAAGAACGGCTCAAGCTCCGGCGTGAGGAACAGGTTGAGCGGCCAGCCGCCGCCCACGTGCATCGCCTGCGCCGCGGTCATGTAGAGCCGGTCGACGTCGGGACGCTCCTCGCGGTCGACCTTGACCGGAACGAAGTGCTCGTTGAGCAGCGCCGCGACCTGCGGATGCTCGAACGATTCGCGCTCCATGACGTGGCACCAGTGGCACGTCGAGTAGCCGATCGAGAGGAACACCGGCTTGTCCTCGGCGCGCGCGCGCGCGAACGCCTCGTCTCCCCAGGGATGCCAGTCCACGGGATTGTGGACGTGCTGGAGCAGGTACGGACTCTTCTCGCCCGCGAGGTGGTTGGAGCGCGTCGTGGCGGCATCGGTCATGGCGGGCGAGCCTACGACTTTCGCGTTCGAGGGATGACGCAGGGGTGTCAAGTCCGGCAGGATGTCGACCGTCGATCCGCTCCGAACACCGCGCCGCCCCCGGAGGCCGAATGGCCGTGACCCGCCGCCTGCGCCGCTCCCGCCCCGGTTCCGCGCGCCGGAGCGCGGGGCCGCCCAACGCGTACGCCCGCATTCTGGCCGTCGTACGACGCATCCCGCGCGGGCGCGTGGCGACCTACGGCCAGATCGCCGCGCTCGCCGGCTATCCGGCCGCGCCGCGGCTCGCGGGCTACGCGCTGCACGCGCTGCCCGAGGGCTCGCCGCTGCCGTGGCATCGTGTCGTGGCGGCGGGCGGACGGCTCTCGCTCGCGCGGCTCTCGCCCGATGGCGCGATCACGCAGCGGCTGCGGCTCGAGCGCGAAGGCGTGCGCTTCGATGCGCGCGGTCGTGCGGATCTCAGGAGCGCACAGTGGAGCGTCGGACGTCCGCCGTCGCGGAGCGGAGCCGCGCGACGAGCGCTCCCCCCGGTGCCCGCACGGGTCCGGCCCGGTTCGGCATGAGGCGGTGCCGCTCGCAGCCCGTCGCCCGCCCGGCGTTCAGTGCTGCTCGCGTTGGGCGACCAGCTGGCGGAACTTGGGGTAGGGCAGCCCGGCGGGGTTGTCGTTGACGGGCCAGCCCTGCAGCACCGTCATCGGCACGATCTTGTCCTGCTCGAGCGCCTGCACGAGCCCGACCGCGCGCGATGCGGCGACGATGGTCTTGCCGACCGAGAAGAACCCGAGGTCGCCCTCGAAGAGCAGCTTCTGCCTCGGCAGCCAGAACACGATGTAGTGCAGCGTGTGGTGCGAGAGCGCGCCGATGTCGATCGCGTCGACCTCGTTCGTCGCGTCGGCGTCCTTCCAGCGACCATCGACCAGCGTGTCGATCGGAACGTCCATGCCACCCGGCCAGCGCACAGCGAACCGATCGCGGGTGAGGTGGAAGTACTGGTGCGCGATCTCCCGCACGTAGGCCGCGTTGGCGGCCGCGCACACGACGGTCGCGGAGTCGGCGAGAAAGGCACGAAGGCCGCCGATGTAGTCGGGATGGTGATGCCCGAACGCGACGTAACGGATCGGCTTGGTCGAGATCGAGTCACGGATCGCGCGCCGGATGCGCTCGCCGTGCGCCACGTCGCTCGACGTCTCCATCACCATCAGGTGGTTTCCGAACTCGGCGACGAGCGAGCGCGTGTCCGCGTCGCGCAACTCGACCGTCCAGAGATGGTGGCCGAGCGACACGACGCGCGCGCTCGTATCCGTGACCTGGGGCGGCGACGGCATGATCGAATCCGGCAGCGCGAGCTGGGCGAGCGGCACGGTGTCCTCGAGCGCGGTGCGCCACTCGTGCAGGTGCCAGATGAGCCCCTTGGGATAGCCCTCGGAGTAGAGGCTGTCCGGCCACGCGTCGCCGTCGCGGGTCGTGATCGAGAAGTAGTGGAACGACTGCGAGACGGTGCCGAGCCGCGGATCGTCGCGCACGATCGCGAGCGAGATCGGATCGTCGAGCGGGCCAAGCCGGTAGGTCGCGTGGCCGAGCGCATCGTCCCACTCGTACCGCGACTCGACCTCGGAAACCGGGCCGCCCTGAAGGTGGTCGTCCGCGCGGGCGAGCATCCGCGCGCACGTGAACGCGGGCACGGCGGACCAGACGGGCACGGCCGTGTCGAGCGCGTCCTGCCCGCGGAGCTCGACGAACGGCGCCTTGGGGCCCTCGCGCTGGAGGACACGGTCGCCGTCCAGGATCGTCGTCTCGACCCAGTGCGTCGTGTCGTCGTCGCGCCACGTCGTCCAGTCGAGCCGGGCGCGAAGCGGAGAGGCGGCCACGATCCGCCGCACCGAGTGGTAGCGCAGGATGGCGTGCGGCACCTCGAGGTGGCTCTCGACCTCGAGCAGGCCCTCGTACGTCACCGCAACGGCGTGATCGTCGGGCAGTGCGCCACCGGCGCGAAGCAGGCGCGTCTTCGACATCTCGGTGAGCCCGCTCGCGGACGGCGCGCCGGGCGCCTGCACGGAGGCTTCCGGCGTTGCCGCGAGGCGCACGACGAGGAGCGCGGCGGCGAGCGTTGCGAGGAGGCGAGCCCGCCTCACGTGCGGGCCGCCGACGGTGTGCCCAGGTCGAGCCAGCGCACGCGGTCGCCGAAGAGTTCCGGCGCGTGGCGCTGGAGCTCCAGGTGCCGGCCGCGGTGGCAGGTGAGCAGGATCAGCTGGTGGCCCGCTCCGAAGCTCTCGAGCAGCGCGCGCATCCCGGCCTCGAGCCGCGCGTCGTCGCTCGTCGCGAACGCATCGTCGATCAGCAGCGGCAGCGCTTCGGCGCCGCGCGAGATGAACTCGCTCACCGCCAGCCGCACGGCGAGGTAGAGCTGGTCGCGCGCGCCGGTCGAGAGCTGCAGGTCCGCCTTGCCGCGCGAGACCTGCGGGCCGCCGTCCATCTGCACCGAGAAGTCGAGATCCTCGCCGAAGCGCAGCTGCTCGACGCGCGCGCCGAAGCGCCCGAGCAGCTCGGCCACGCGCGTGTTGAGGAACTCGGCCCAGCGCCGGTGCGTGTCGACGGCCACCTTCTGGATCGTCTCGCGCGCCAGCGTCGCGGCACTGCGGAACGCACGCGCGCGTTCGAGCGCGCGACGCAACCGCTCCAGCTGCGCTTCGAGCTCGGGGCGCTGCTGCGCGTAGCGTCGGCCGATCTCGTCGACCTCGACCCGGAGGTCCGAGCGGTCCTTCTGCACGCTCTCGAGCCGCTCGCGCGCGGCGCGCGCCGCCGCGTCGATCTCGTCGGACGGGCGCGCCTCGCCCAGCCCGCCACGCTCGGCGGCGAGCTGCTCGAGCCGACGTTCGCGCTGCTCGCGCTCGGCCCCGGGCAGGAGCTGGCGCTTCGCGTACGGGATCAGCTCGTCGACGAGCATCGCGTGTCGCGCCCGCTGCGCCGCGCGCGCCGCGAGGTCGGCGATGTGGTCGGTCCACGGGCGTTCGGGATCGTGCGTGAGCCCGGCGGCTTGCAGGATGCGCACCGCGCGCTCGCGGCGTCCCGCGATCTCGACCTCGTGGATCTCCCGCTCGCGCCGCACGTGCTCCCAGCTGCGGTCGAGCTCGGAAAGGCGCGCGCGCGCCTGCGCCATGCGCCGGCCCTCGTAGGCGACGCGCTCGAGCGCTTCCGGGCTCGCCGCGACGTCGCCGAGCGGCTTGAGGTGCGGCTGGGCCTGATCGAGCAGCCGGCGCCGCTGCGCTTCGAGCACGCTGAGCTGTTCCTGCGCGCGCGTGAGCGGCGCGCTGTCCTCGACCATGCGCGAGTACTCCGCCCAGTGACGCATGAGGTCGATCGCGTCGCGGTAACCCATGTGACGCGCGAGGTCGGCGAGCGCGATCTCGTACTTCGCGCGCTCGCTGCGCAGCAGGTTGAGCTGGCGCTGCGCCTCACCCAGCCGGCGCAGCGCGGTGTCGCGCTCCGCGGCCTGCGAGCGCGCTCCGATCAGGAGCAGTGCGACGCCGAGCGCGGCGAGCGCGAGTCCGGAGCCGGCGAGCCCCGCGCCCGCGCCCGCCGGGCCGTGCAGCGCGAGCACGACCACGCCCGCGGACGTCGATCCGAGCCCGAGCGCGAGCGCGAACCAGCCCGGCACGCGCCGCCGGCTGCGCGAGCCGTCGACCGCGCGCAGCGTCTCGCTGGCTTCGGTGCGCTCCTGCTCGAGCCGCGCGACCTCGGTCTGAAACGCGAGGCTGGCCTCGGACTGGCGGCGCAGCAGGCGCTGCGGCTCATCCGGCAGGCCGCTGAAGCGCGCGGTCAGGAACTGGATGTGCTCGGGCTCGTAGCCGCGGCTCGCGAGATGGTCGCGCAGCCCGAACATCTGCTGGCGGAGCTGCGCATCGTCCATCGAGAGCCGGCGCAGCTCGGCCGCAAAGCCCACGCAGCGGTTGGCGTCGTCCTCGGTGAATGCCTCGTAGGCGGACAGGTTCGCCATCTCGGCGCGCAGGTTGTCGCGCTCCGCGGCGATCTCCTCCTGCCGGCGGGACTCGAGCGTCTCGAGGTTGCGCTGCGCCTCCTCGAGCCGCGTCACGGCCTCGCGCAGGTCGGCGTCCGCGCTCGCCGAGAGGCGCGAGACGCCCTCGAGCCCGGCGGCCTCCTGCTCGAGCGCCGCGAGTTCGGCGCGATTCGTGTCGTCCTTCTCGACCTGGCGCTTCACCTCGAGCGCGAGCCCGGCGTGACGTTCGGCCTCGAGCTCCTCGAGCGTGGCGCGCAGCGCGTCCTCCTCGTCCGCGAGCGCGGCGAGCCGCTCGAGCGGCGCGCGCGCGCGTTCGATCTCCTGCTCGAGCTCGTGGAGCTTCGAGCCGTCGAAGGCGAGCTTGGCCTCGAGCCGGTCGATCGCGTTCTCGATCGTGCCCGTGAACTCGAGCTCGGGCGCGTCGTAGCGCCGCAGCGCCTCGTCGAGCACGCGCATCGCCTCGGAGGCGTTCGTGTCGCCGACGTGCGTGTCCGCCGCGTTCTCGAGCCGCGCGCGCAGCGACGAGGCGCGCCGCGCCTTCTCGTCCCCGGGCACGATCCCGTCGAGGTCGCCCTGGCGGACGAACGCGCACTTCTCGAACTCCGCGGCATCGAGGCCGAGGAGCTTGCGCCCGACCGGGAACTCGTCGCGCCCCTCGGCGAACTCCGCGGTCACCTCGCGGCCCTGCCCGTCGAACACCGTGACCGAGTTGCGCTCGAAATCGCGCGCGATGCGCAGCTTGCGATCGCCCACTTCGAGCTCGAGCTCGACGCGATAGGCCCCGCCGGCCCACGGCCGCCAGCGTTCGCGCGGCGTGAGCACGCGATGCGAGCGCCGGTCGTCGTCGAGCCCGTAGAGCCCCGCCGCGATCGCGGCGATGAGCGAGCTCTTGCCGCGTTCGTTGTCGTCGACGACGAGATTCACGAGGCGCGGCGCGAACGACCACTCGCCGCGCAGCGGCCCGAAGCCGTCCGCGCGCAGTCGCAGCAGGTTCACGACGTGACCTCGTCGGGCGCCGGCACGACCTCGCGCAGCCGGAACGCATCGAGTCCATACCGCAGCGCCAGCTCGATCGTCGCGCGCGTCTGCGGGTCGGTCTCGGCATCGAGCCGCGCGAGCAGCTCGCGCGCGAAGCGCTCCTCGGTGGTGCGCGGCTCCGCGGTGCGATAGGCGTCGAGGTCGTAGTCCGAACGAACGGCCGACGCGTCGACGCGCAGGCAGAAGAGCCGCGCGCGCGCGGCCGCGCCGGGCCCGGCCCAGTGCACGCCCGCGCCCAAGCGGCCCGACAGCCGCACCGTGGCCATGTCCTGGTCGGTCGCGCCGGCGGAATCGAGCGCGCGCAGCACCCGCCGCTCGAGCTGGTCGGGGCTCGCCGCGCCCATCACGTCGACCGCGAGATCGAGCACGCGGCGGCGGTCGAGCTCGATCGGCTCCACCTCGACGAACGGCAGGCGGTGGCCAAACTCGATGCGCACCTCGAGCGCGCCGTGCGAGCCGGTCTCGGTCAGGTCGAGCGAGATCGCCGAGCCGGCGTAGGCGAGCCGCGCGCCGGCCGAGCGTGTGCCCTCGGCGTGGGCCGCTTCGAGGCGCGAGGCGGCGTGGTAATGGCCGACCGCGAGGTAGACGAACGGCGAGGCCGCGACCTCCTCGTCGGAGAACGGCGCGGTGATCTTCTGGCCCGGCGGACAGCGCCCTTCGCGTGAGCCGTGGAAGAGCGCGAGATCGAAACCGACGGGATCGCCTCCCGCGACCGCGCGCAACGCCTCGGGCGTGAGCGGCCGTTCGACGCTCTCGCCGCTCGCGGTGAAGCAGCGCCCCCAGATGCGCACGCCCGCCGGCTTCGGAAGCGTGACCGCGCTCCAGTTCGGCGAGTCGAAGACGTGGACGTGCGACGGCCAGCGCGCGCCGCGCGCGCGCAGCAGACGGGGGTCCCAAGCGGGGTTCGAGGCCGAGACGGGATCGTGGTTGCCCGGGGCGATGAATACGGGCGGGCAGCCGTTCACCTCGAAGGCGCGCAGCGCGAACGTGAGCAGGCCCGCTTCGACCGTCACGTCGTCGAACAGATCGCCCGGGATCAGGATGGCGTGGACGCCCCGCTCGATCGCCTGCGCGACGGCCGTCTCGAGTGCGCGCTGCTGGTCACGCCGGCGCTCGTCGCGCCGGGCCGCCGGAAGCCACGAAAAGGGGCGTCCCAGGTGCAGATCGGAAACCTGCAGGAAGCGCGCAAGTGCCATGCGGCGTAGCCTCGGCGAAGGACGATCGGCCGCGCCCGGCGCGGTCGCGTGACCACTCTTCGCGAAGGTATCCGCTTTGCCGGGCCCAGGCAAAAAAACCTGGGCGTGCGAGCCCGGCGCGAGAGCGTGGGATCGCACCGCCGCGGCGGCCGCAATGCGCCGCTGCGCTTCGCCGACGGGCGCAACGCGGCCCGGGTGTCCCGCACCCGGGCCGCGCGCGTCGATCCGTCCGGGGCATCCCGCCCCGGACGCGTCACGTCACATCGCGAGCACGCCGGTCCGCAGCAGCGTCGCGAGTCGCAGCCGCTGCTCGGGCTCGAGCAGTGCGTGCATGCGCGCGAGCGAGTCGGCGACCTTCTTCTGCAGCCGCTCTTCGCTCGAGGCGCGCAGCCTCGCCGCCTCGCCGGCCTTCGCCGCGTCGAAGCTCTCGCCCGCCGCGGCGTCGGCGAACAGCGTCAGCGCGCGGCGATCGTCCACCGCGCTCTGCGCTCGCTCGGTCTTGAGCTCGTTGATGACCGCGGCGAACTCGGTGACCTGCGACTCGCTCAGGCCCAGCTTCCAGGCCAGGAAGCGCAGTGGACGGCGGACGCCGAAGCCGCCCGCAAAGTCCTCGCCCCCGAAGTGATGGTGTCCGGTGCGGTCGAAGCCGCGCGATCCGGGGCCGCAACCGCAGTGGGCGTGGTGTTCGTGCTCCGGGCCGCATCGTCCGCCGTGCCAGCGGACGGGTACGAAGTGGGAATGCATGCTTCCTCCTCGCGCCGGGGCGCGTCGCACCCGGCGGGTTCGATTCGGCGCGGGCACCATGCCTCGCGCCAGGGGTTTGGATGTCACGCCGCGAGCGATGGGTGCGCGCGGTTTGGGGCCGTGCGGCCGCGTTGCGGGCCGCGATCGCCCGCCGGTATCGTCGGCGTCACCATGGCCCAGATTCCGCCGCTTGGCCCTCCTGTCGCCGAGATCGAGCGCCGCCTGAAATGGCGCGTGCTGCCCACGATCGGCTTCGTCGCGATGCTGCTCGCCCTGCTCGCGCTCGCCGAGGTCTCGCTGATGCTGGCGCACCGCCATCCACACGGCCTGCCCGACGACGCCGACGCGCACGCCGTCGCCGCGGCGCTCGCGGGGCGCGTGAGCTCGGCGACGGGCGAGCTGCGCTGGCGCGCGGCCGTTCTCGGCGGCGAGCCCGGGCGCGACGCGCCCGATGCCGCCTCCGTCGCGCTCCTCGCCGCCGCCCGGCCGGCGCTCGAGGCCGCGCGGCGGCGTCACCGCGACGATCCCCGCGCGCTCGCCGCGCTCGCCGCGCTCGATCTCGAGCGGCACGCGTACGATCGCGCCGCCGGGCGCTACCGTCACGCCTGCGAGCTCGCGCCGCACTATGGCGAAGGCCGTCTGGGCGCGGGCGTCGCGCTCGCGCTCGAGGCCGACGTCACATCCGAGCCGTGGCAATCCCGAGCGTTGAGGCTCCAGGCGATCGCGCAGTTCGCGATGGTCGATTCGATCGATGCCGAGTACCCGCTCGCCCTCTACGACCGCGTGCTCTCGCTGCGCGCCGTGGGCCGCCCGGCCGAGGCGTCGTTCTGGGCCGCGCGCTACCTCGCCTGCGACGACTCGAGCCGCTGGGCGAAGGCGATGCGCAGGAGCTGAAGTCCGGCGCAGTCGCTCGCGTCGCCTCTGCGCGGCGCTTCCGGGCGGGAACTAGCGGGGCTTCTCGAACCGCAGCTCGCGCCGCCCGGCCTCGGGCTCGGAGAACGCGAGCAGCGCCGCCCCTTCCGATTCCAGCTCGCGTCGGACAACCGCGGGCAGCGGCCCGAATGGTGCGATGACGAGCGTGGCGGCCTTCGCTGCGCGTTCGATGGTCCACGTTCCGGCCACGCGGCCGTCGACGAGGAGCGTCGCGAGCACCTGCAGGTTCTTCGTGACGATGCGCTTGCGGTGCTCCTCCGTCATCAGGCGCGAGCGATCGGTCCAGGCCAGCACGAGATTGTCGAACTCGGGCACGAACCGCGCGGGCGCGGGGGTCGCCTCGTCGGGGCGTGGCGCGTCGGGCAGATCGAAGAGCTCGCGGCGCTTCTCGTCGCGGAAGGTGCGCAACCCGGGGCGAAGCCGCTCGAAGGTCGGCGCGAGCCCGCCCACGCCCGCCCACGCCTGCGCATCCGCGACGCTCGCCGGCCCGAACGCGGCCAGGTAACCGCGCACGAGCTCGCGCGCGTCCTCGTCCGTCGACGGCGGCTTCCCGAGCCAGCCGTCCGCGAGCGCGAACGCCGCCGCGGCGGGATAGCACCACGCGGAATCGTCCGGGACCTGGACGAGCGGCACGGTCAGGCGCGCCGCGTAGGCGTGCGCGCGAACGTCGTCCGCCGAGCCGCGTGCGGCGAGGTGATCGCGAAACTCATCGAATGGCCGCGGCTGTCGGCCGAAGAAGCTCCGCGCCTCGCGCGCGATCGCGGCGAAGTCGAGCGCGTCCGCCCGTGCGCGCAGGATCGCGCGCAGGCCCTGGGTGAGCCCCGGCTGGAGCGCGCCGCGCAGGCGCAGGTAGTCGCGGGCGCTCGCCAGGTGAAGCGTGCCGCGCTGCATCGTTGCGCGCACGACCTCGCGCGAGGCGATTACTTTCGCGAGCTCCTCGCGCCGGAACTTCTCGAGCCGGCTCCAGAGCGCGACGAACGGCGGCCGCGCCTGCTGGGCCTGCAGTCCGGCGAGCCGCTCGATCGCGCGCACGGCGGAGACGCGTTCGCGCGCGAGCAGCATCTGCCGTGCGAGGCTCGCCCGCCCGAGCGCGCGCCCGGTGATCGGCTCGGCGCCGAGCCGTGCGGGCGGCGAAGCCCTCCGCGCGGGCGTGGCAGCCCTTCCACCCGCGGTCGACGGCTTCGCGCTCCGCGGGCGCGTCGCTTTCTTCTGCCGCGACGGGGCCTTCCCGGGGCTCACTCGACGAGCGGATCGAGCACGTCGGGATCGAGCATCTGCGCGCCGCTCCAATCCGGCAGCTGGGCGTCGCGTGCGAGCGCATCGCTCACCCAGCCGCCGAGCAGCCGCTCGACGAACGACGGCCGCGGCCGCCCGAGCTCGAGTGGGCGGATGCGCTCGTCGAGCCGGATGCCGCCGCGCAGCCGCGCCTCGCGCATCGCGTCGTCGAGCCCGCCGATCTCGTCGACGAGCTTGCGCGCCAGCGCGTCGTCGCCCATCCACACCCGTCCCTGCGCGGACGCCTCGACGCTCGCGAGGTCCAGGTGGCGGCCATCGGCCACCTTGCCCACGAACCCGCGGTAGAGCCGCTGGATCGTCGAGTCGGCCGTGGCCTGCTCGCGCGGTCCCCAGTCGCGCGACCAGGACGTGCCGCGCATGTAGTCGCCGCGGTCGAACTCGACCTCGTGCGCGCCGAGCTTCTCGTAGAGCCCCTCGAACGACGGCCGGATCGTGAGCACGCCGATCGACGCCGTGCGCGTGTTGCGATCGGCCACGATCCAGTCGGCGTGGCAGGCGATGTAGTAGCCGCCGCTGCCCGCGACCGAGCCCATCGAGACGATGAGCGGTTTGCGGGTCTCGCGCTTCAGGCGCTGGACGGCGTGATCGATCAGGTTCGCGGCGAGCGCCGAGCCGCCCGGGCTCTCGATGCGGAGCACGACGGCGCGAACGTCGCGCGCATGGAACGCGCGCTCGAGCTCGGCGATGAGCGTCGCGCTCCCGAGCGTCGGACCGCTCAGGAGATCGTTGCCGCTGCGTCCCACGTCGATGCCGCCGCCCGCGTAGACGATCGCGATGCGGTGCGGGCGGGTCCACTCGCGCCGCGCCGGCGGCGTGCGCGCGAGGTTCACCGCACGCGGCCGCTCGCCCAGCTTCGCGAGCCGGCCGAGGATGCGCATCGCGTCCTCGCGGTAGCCGATCGAGTCCACGACGCCGCCCGCCGCGAGCGCGGCGGGATCCCACTCGCGGCCGTCGAGGTAGGTCGCGAGCCGGGCCGGCGTGATGCCGCGATCGCTGCTCACCGCGTCGACGAACAGCTTCTGCCGCACGTCGAGCTCGTGCTGTGTCGCGACGCTGTCGGCGGTCGGCATCGAATCCGTGCTGAA
>Ga0335083_10008114_pt1 | contig 12851 bp, 6 predicted proteins | sample Lox_Sample_42_FD_206716 | JGI IMG/M metagenome (GOLD analysis project Ga0335083, IMG submission 206716) | Soil microbial communities from Loxahatchee National Wildlife Refuge, Florida, United States - Lox_Sample_4.2 | ecosystem: Environmental > Terrestrial > Soil > Wetlands | place: USA: Florida...
CATTGAAACCAGCCTTTTCGAGTTTGCCGTTACTCAAGCTGGCAAAACGGAAAGGTCCGAAGCAGACCCTATCTTGATTGCCGGCCTCGACGGCGCCGAACACGATCAATGGTCGTTCACGCGACGGGCCGCTTCCCGCCCTAATAGTGACGCGCAATGCAACACGCAACAGGCCATCGGCGATCGCTTCTTACGCCTAAATGCCCTGCCCACATTCCCGCTCGATCGTCTGAGCCGCTACGAGCAAATACTATGGCGGCAAGCGCGGCAGATTACGTTTGCGCTCGATTCATTACGGCGACGAGCGCACCGTAACAGTCGACCCTATTTTCCGTTTTCATTTCACGCAAGCAAAAAGTGACGTCCAAAGAACTAACTACGTTCTCTCACCCTTTACGGTCTCATTGCCGAGACCCCATCGAATCGCCACTCATAGCCCGATGCCAATCCTAATATGCATGGCGCCATATTCCTTACGAACTGCAATTCGTTCAACGGTCGATCGCAACGTCTCGATCTTCACGTGGAAGCGTTATGTCCCAACAGTGATCAAAGGGCGGAGCGACCTGTTGCGCAGACAGACGAGCAAACTGGGCTCGCCGCGCATCTGCAAAGGCATTTCGGATACGAACCTTATCGAGTTGCTCGCGTAGAAAAAGAATCAGGCGCCACGGAACGTAAGGACTGTCAGCAACGTGCAACATGTTTGCCTCCATGCAAGCGGAACGCATTTGCGGACGCTCTGATGGACAAACATAAATGGCGGCGCGCTTCCTTCTTTGTGAGCTACTTCACAGACTCAATTCTCAATTTTTGAAGCCAATAACGGCGCGGACAAACCAAGGCAAACGCATGTGCTCGATATTGCCCCGGCACAGAGGGTGCTATTAATGGGCGACAATTTGTTGATTTTCGCGGTTTAATTTCGCCTACCCAATGAAGCGTTTCCGACTTAAGATAATCCGACAGTCGGCAGCTTGACCAAACGCTATGGGACAAGCCGGGGTCATCCGTTGTGCGAGCCAATTTACAATTGAAATCAAATTCGTTGGATAAGGGGTGGCTGCTTCGATCCCATCCCTTCTTTCGGGGGTTGGATAACGAAATCGTTGAACGCTTGATACCTCACGCCCTCACGCGCAAAGTAAAAGAGGGCACGCTGCTTTTTCGCAAAGGCGATATTGGGACCAATCTTTTTGTCGTCTGCGCCGGTGCGGTGCGTGTAAGTGCGCCGTCCGATCGAGGCAGGGATGCCGTGTTCAACTTGATTGTGCCGGGCGAGATTTTCGGGGAAATCGCTTTCCTCGATGGGGCGCCACGAACAGCAGATGCAGTGATGATTGAAACCGGCGAGCTTATGGTTATCGAACGCCGAGATTTTTTGCCCTTGCTGCGCGATTATCCTGCACTTGCACTGCGTTTGCTTGAGATCCTGTGCGGGCGCTTGCGGCACACCAGTGAGCAAGTTGAAGACATCGTTTTTCTGGGACTCAAGGCCCGACTCGCAAAAACGTTGCTATATCTTTATGATCGTTCCTCGTCCAAAAAATCGCAAAAACTGAAGGTGACGCAACGCGAAATCAGTAAACTGGTCGGCGTCTCCCGTGAGAGCGCGAACAAGCAATTGCGCAGCTGGCAGCGGCAAAAATGGGTAAAATTGGAACGCGGGGGTTTGAGCATTTTGTCGCTCGACGCGCTCAAACAGCTCGTTGCCGAAAGCACTGAGTGACCGTCGAACTGCAACGGCTTACTGCGGCCGATGAGCGGATGACGTTACGATGGCTTTGCTGAACCGTGAGGCAAAATGTACTTTATTCCAATCGTCTGCATTTTCCTTCGGCTAATTACGCGGGACAGGCGCATCGGAGTACAATCGAGTATCGGCGGTAGCGACGCGATCCGCTTCCCGCGTGCAGGCCGACGTCCGCCGAGCATCTGAGGTTCGCTCGTATGCCGAATGACCAAGATAGTGATCGAGATCGTCCTGAACGCGGCGAAGGCCGCGCTTTGAAGAATCTAGCTTTACTGACATTACCTTGGCTGTCTTTCCAACGAGAAATGCTCGCGCTCATGAAAAGGGGCATTGAAGATGCCAGCCACATTCGGCCGGTTGAGAACCTTATTTTGCTTGAGGTCCAAGCTCTGATGATGATTTTTGATCCAACCGGAAAGTGGAGGAGCCACATCGGTCACGATCTCCAAGAGAAGCTGGAAGCGACGTATAAAGGAATTTTCCCAAAATTAGTCTCCAGCTCACTTCTTTCTGTCGAGGCCCAAGACGCAGCCTTGGCCTCCCTAGCCGGACTACTCGATAAGCTGAGGAAGGATAACGAGCCTCGCAGCAGGCCGGGCGGAAAGGCCTCCGACCCAACCTGAGCGAGAATTCCGTTCTCTCCCCCGAGGAGTCATCAAAGGCTGTAAGCTTCCGCTGGAGCTTTTTTCAATCAGATGACTTCCAATATCTTGCTGCAGGCGAGGTATCGAAATGAGTGGTCTACCGCAAAATGATATCGCGATAATTGGCCTGTCCTGCAGATTTCCTGGAGCGACCACAGCTGAAGAATATTGGAGAAATTTGTGTGAGGGCGTTGAGTCTATCACTTTTTTTTCTGATCAAGAGCTCATTGCGGCGAATGTCGAGCCATCTCTACTAACCGACCCCAGTTATGTAAAGGCTGCACCGACGTTGCAGAACGTCGAGATGTTCGATGCATCGTTCTTCGATTACTCCCCAAAAGACGCAATATTGATGGACCCGCAGCATCGCCTGTTTTTGGAGGTGTGCTGGGAGGCGTTCGAAAACGCGGGTTATGATCCTGTCGCTTACCCCGGAAAGGTTGGTGTTCTTTCGAGTGGTGGCGGCGTCGTTTCCAGCTATCTACTGTCAAAACTCAATCGTGCGAATCTTATCGGTCAGACAGCAAGCACTTCACACATTAATAATGACAAGGATTTCTTGAGCACCCGTGTTTCTTTCAAGCTCAACCTCCGGGGCCCGAGCTTCACCATTCAATCGGCATGTTCGTCGTCTCTGATTGCGGTCCACCAGGCGTGCCAGAACCTCAGATTTAACGAGTGTGACATGATGCTGGTGGGGGGTTCGGTGGTGCGAGTTCCCCAAGTCGGTGGCTACTTTGCAGAAAAACGCAACCTTTATTCCTTCGATGGACATTGCCGCCCCTTCGACGCGCTTGGCCAAGGAACCATTTTTGGCAGCGGTGTCGGAGCCGTGTTGCTTAAGCCTTTAGAAAACGCCGTCAACGATCGCGACCACATCTTTGCAGTTATCAGAGGGACTGCGGCCAACAACGATGGCTCAGCCAAAATCAGCTACACCGCTCCGAGCCTGGGCCAGCAGTCCCGAGCAGTAATCGACGCGCTGAAGTTGGCGGGAGTAAGCGCAAGGAGCGTCGGCTATGTCGAATGCCACTCGACCGGCACGATTGTCGGGGATCCCTTGGAAATCGAAGCGCTGACCATGGCCTTTCGAAAGGACACCAGTCGCAAGCAGTACTGTGCAATTGGTTCAGTTAAAGCCAATATCGGCCATCCGGAGCAGGCCGCCGGAATTGCCGGCCTGATCAAAACTGCGCTCGTGCTGTATCACAAACAAATTCCTCCCAGCATCAATTATGAAACGCCAAACCCTCGTATCGACTTCGCATCATCGCCGTTTTACGTACATACAAAACTGCAGGACTTTCCCCTGGCGGATAGCCCGCGGCGTGCCGGTCTCAATAGTTTGGGGATCGGCGGCACGAATTGTTTCGCGGTGCTCGAAGAGGCGCCGCCAACCTTGGCCATCCAGAATCCGCTAACTAACGCCTTCCCGTGCCTGCTTACCCTCTCAGCCAAAAGCGCTGATGCGTTGGTGGCACGTGTTGAGCAATTTCTGAAGTGGTTGAACGACAACCCTCATGCACCGATTGGTGACGTTTGTTACACCACTAATGTTAGCAGAAGCCAATTTGCATTTCGTTTCGCTGCACCCGCCCGATCCGCGGCAGAACTAAAAACGCATCTCGAAGCGTGGCTATCAACGAGACCCAGTCCGCAGCGTACCAGCAATACGTCAATTGCATTCATGTATTCTGGCCAAGGCTCGCAAAGCGCGGGCATGGCCTCGGAGCTATATCGCGTATTCTCCGCGTTCCGGAATGCGTTGGATCGTTGCCATGCTTTGGCGGGCCCATACCTTGAGCGAGGATTGCTCGAAGTAATTTTTGCTCCTGATAGCGATAATGCGTTGGTGAACCGTACTGATTACACTCAGCCTGCGTTGTTCGCGGTTGAGTATGCTCTGACCGAACTCGTAAAATCCTGGGGCATCACGCCGCATGCGGCGATCGGCCATAGCTTAGGAGAAATTGCCGCCGCTTGCACGGCTGGTGTGATGACACTCGAAGATGCGATGCGATTAGTGGCTGCTCGAGGCGCGTTGATGCACCAGCTACCGGGCGGCGGAGCCATGGCCGCGATATTTGCGGAAGACGGTGTGGTGCGTGGACTTGTCGATAAGGTCGCGCCTGCGATCACTGTGGCTGCAATGAACGGACCGCTGAATACGGTCGTATCGGGTGAGCGCGGTGCATTGGAGGTCCTATCGGCGGAGTTAGACCGGCAGGGCATCGGCTATAAGGAATTGCAAATTTCCAATGGCTTTCATTCGCCCCGAACCGAACCGATTCTCGATGAATTCGAAAGCGTTGCAGAACAGATCGAATATAACGCGCCAGGACTGCTCCTGATTTCCAACCTTACTGGCCAGTTGATGTCGGCGGCGCCAAGCAAAACTTACTGGCGCCGACATCTCCGGGAAGCAGTCCGGTTCGGAGACGGGATGCTCGCCCTTGGTGAACTTGGATGTCGAACCTTTCTCGAGATCGGTCCGCACCCGGTGCTGCTGCCGATGGCGCAAATTTGCCTCGGAGCAAGAGGCAAGTCGGCTGCCTGGATTGCCACGCTCGACCGTCAAAAATCAGACGTCGAGTCGGTTACGGAAATGCTTGTCGCGTTGTATCTCGCCGGTCACCACGTTGATTGGACCGCGGTGCATGCTGACACTTCATGGCGACGAATACCGCTGCCCACCTACCCCTTTCAGCGCAAGCGATACTGGATCGAGGACGAGGTTCACACTGAACGAACGCAAAATGCGATCGAACGATCGCACCCATTAGTAGGCACGCGCATAGAATCACCCACCAAACACACGCATTACGAAGCCCGGTATGGCGAGCAGCACGCTGGGTACTTTTCTGATCATAAAGTCGCCGGAATGGTTGTCCTCCCGACCGCAGCAGAGCTCGAGGCCGCCACGATCGTCGGTCGGATCCATTTTGGGACACCACGCATCAGTTTCGAAGACGTGATGCATCACCAAGCGATGTGGTTCACCGGCGGGGAAACCCGGATTGTGCGGATATTCGTAGCGCCGCTGAAGTCCGACAGAGCAAGCTTCAGACTGGTCAGCGCCTCCGGTGAAGACCCGGAGGTTTGGAATACTCATATGACCGGTACTTTGCGCAAGTCTAGCACCCTCTCTTCGTCAATCTTTTCGATAAATCAGGCCCGGGCTCGTTGCCGGCAAAGGCTGCCTGTCGACGAATTATATGACCGACTCTGCGAAGTCGGACTTGAATACGGGCCAAGTTTTCGCGGCATCCATGAATTGTACTTGGGTCGGCATGAAGCGGTTACCAAAGTGCAATTGCTTGGCAGTTTACCAAATACCAAATACGCGATGCACCCCGCATTTCTCGATGCCTGCCTGCATGTCTACCCTCTTGTCCTTGATGGCGCAGAAAAAGCCGGAGGAGATCGCGGCAACTTCTACCTACCTATCTCGCTGGCAGGGTTTCGCTGCTATCAGGATCGAGCCGACGAAGCATGGGTGCACACCACGCTGCGGAGCGTTGAGAGAGACGGCACACAAGTGGTTGATATTCGAGTTTACGACATGACAGAAAGGCCAGTGGCCGAACTGGAAGGATTGGCGGTACGCCGGTTGCCTCTTGATAAGGTGCTGTCCCCTCGAGTCGGCGCAGATAATTTGTTTTACCGACCAGCGTGGCGAAAGAATGTAAGAGTGGCCGCCAAGCCTGAAGAGCGCCGCGCGCCGGCAAGCTGGATAATCTTTGCCGATGCAAAAGGTATCGGTGCGGCGCTCGCTGACAAACTTGAGATTGAGGGCCATGGTTGCCACCTTGTCTACCGAGATGGCGCATTTTCTAAACAAGGTCGCCGGAAATGGACGGTGAATGAATGCCGGCTGCAGGATTTTCGTCGGTTGATTGAGCAAATCGCGGCCAGCGAGGCACTCGCGTGCGCTGGCGTCGTTTATCTGTGGGGAATGGATTCTCCGGACATAAATGGTCTGACCCTGTCAAGATTGAAGAGCGGCAGTGAGATGATATGCCGCGGAGCGCTAGCGATCCTGCACGCGCTTACTGAAACGCGGACGAACAGCGCTGTTGCAAGGCACCTTTGGTTCGTAACGGCAAACACTCAAAAAACGGATGGCCAGCGCCAGCATGTCGATCCCCTCCAGGCGCCACTATGGGGGTTGGGACGAACTATTGCGATCGAGTACCCGAGCATTTGGGGAGGGCTCGTCGATCTGCAACTGAACGACGGCGGAATGCCAAATATAGACTCATTGGCAGAGGAGTTGCTGCGCCCAAGTGAGGAACACCTGGTTGCTATCTCGACAGACGGCCGGCGCCATATTCCAAGACTCGTCAAGCAGCCTCTGGCGGAACTACCGGCACAGGCGCCGCCCGTGCGCGGCGACGCCAGCTATCTTGTCACCGGCGGTCTCGGAATGTTGGGACGCTGCGTTGCCAAATGGCTAATCGGCAAAGGCGCGAAACACGTTGTCCTCACCGGTCGCACTGCGAGTTCCGAAGCGGCGAAAGCATTATTCAGCGCGTCAGAAATTGATAGCGCGGATATTCACATCATCGCAGCTGACGTAAGCCGCGACGAAGACGTCTGCCGCCTTATGGAAACAATTAGGAATGAATTACCATCTCTAAAAGGCGTGGTGCATTCGGCTGGAGTCTTGGACGACGGAATATTGGCCCAGCTCAATTGGGACAGATTCGCGCCACTGTTCGAGCCTAGAGTGTACGGAAGCTGGCTTCTGCATGAGTACACGAAGTCGTTAGAGTTAGATTTTTTTATTTTGGAATCATCCTTATTGAGCTTGTTAGGCTCCGCTGGCCAAGCGAACTACACAGCCAGCAGCGCTTTCCTTGATTCCTTGGCAGCCCATCGCCGCGCCGTGGGGTTGCCAGCCACGGTAATTAACTGGTCTGCGTGGTCAGGTGGCGGGTTGGCGACCATGTCGGGGGCTCGTGGTGAGTCGATGTGGTCGTCGCTTGGCGTAAAATTTATTTCTCCCGATCTTGCAATGCAGGCTTTCGACAAATTGATGCACCACGATTTAGACCAGATCGCGGTAGCAGTTGCTGATTGGTCGACTTACGCCAGCAAGGTCGGCAACCCTCCGTTCCTAGCAGAACTTCTAAATGGGAACCCGGATTTCGGATCGCCCATCGCGAAGCGACGCAGGGACCAGGCATCGCCCCCGGTGCCAATGAATGACGAACCTCGCCATCGGCTTCTGGTCAGATTGCAGCAGCGCGTAATGGAGGAGCTCGGCTTCGTAGACCAGATAGATCCGGATCAACCTCTGAACGAAATTGGCCTGGATTCGCTGCGATCGGTGGCACTCGCAAATAACCTGGAAGACGAATTTGGCGTTCTGGTTTCAATTTCAGAGCTCATCAGCGGACCAACCATCAACCAGCTAGTCGATCATCTGGCCGACTTATCTGCACAAAACAAAAAAGACGAGGCTGCCGAATCCGGTTTGCCGGTGACACCGGCAGTCATTCGAACATTGACTAATGGTTCATCAAAAAGCGCCGCGCATGTCAATTCATGGCCTGCGTTTGCAGCACACCGGATTCCGCCGTCGCTGAAAGTGGAAATGGGCAGTACAGGCGAACAACTCTCAGGCGGGTTAGGAGCGCGACAAGTCGACACTGATTGCGTGCCGGACGAGACAACTATAAACCCTGCTGAAAATGGAAATTGTTTGCAGGATTACCCCGATATTGGCATGAACGAAAGAACATCGCCCCTCGGCAATGGAGACGGGACAGAGCACTTGGGTACGACGATCTTTCGTGCCGCACGTGAGGTCGTGTCGCGCAATGCTGGAAAATGGTTGATCTCACCTCGGCCAAATCCGGATGCCAAAGCTCGTTTGTTCTGTTTTCCCTACGCAGGAGGCGGCCTTGCATCGTTTCGAGCTTGGGCGCAGCTTTTCGATTCTACTGTCGAAGTGGTGGCCGTTGAGGCGCCGGGACGCGGAAGCCGAATCAATGAAGCAGCGGTCGGTGACCTGGATCGCTTCGTCGAACGCCTGATGCCGGAAATGATTGACTGGCTCGACAGGCCATCTGCTTTTTTTGGCCACTGCCTCGGCGGACTCACAATGTTTGCGACACTTTGCGCACTACCAAAAGAGAGCGCCCATTTCGTCAAGCATGCATTTCCGTGCGGAGTAAGACCGCCGCATCTTTTGAAACGCAGGGGAGAGTTCGAGGACGACTTGGTTTACGGCATGATGCTGCATCGAGAGTTTGATTTCAGAGTTCCTCCTTACGCCCAAACAGACGAAATTCTCGCCGATATCATACGGCAATTCGATACACAGGCCGCTAACAAGATGCTGGAGATACCGAAACTGAGGAAGGTATTGTTGCCCGCAATTCGCGCCGAGTTCGGAATGGCCTGCAATTATGAGCACCGACCTGTTGAGCGTTTTTCGTTCCCGATCAGTAGTTTTGTCGGCGATTCGGATCCATGGGTATCTGAAGAAGATTCAGCCGGCTGGGGCGCGCTGACACGCAGCCAGTTCACCAATCATGTGCGCAAAGGCTCACATTTTTTGATGGCCGATGACGGGCAGTACATCGTGGAGGCAATCAATAAGGAGTTCGTAAATTCGGTGATTCAATGAGATCAGACGACCTCGAATTGAACCGGAGGACAAGGCCCGTTAGGGAACGAAATACGTCACACGTGGATCCGTTGACTAGGGCGCGTACTCATCTGTGGACGCCCCGCGAGATGCAAGCGGTTTTTGAAGAAGATCGGCACGTGGTCGGAGCTGCCATCTGTCCGGCCTCTAATGATGCAGCGATGGAGCTGCGGGCCCGTATGGGAGTTCGCAGACCGGAACCAAATCATAAATGCGTGCTCTGGGCACGATGAGTACGTCTGGTTCTTCCGGCCCCGCCTCGCCGACTGTTGCGCCATACCCTCCTTCGACCGACTACACCTCTGACGACCTCAGGCCCGCCAAGATCACGCCTTGGCTGCGACCGGAGCTCTGTAATTCTCCTGCTTTACAAGGAGCGCCCAGACGATCCGCGCCATCTTGTTGGCGAGCGCGACCGTTACCAGCATGCGCGGTTTGCGAGCCAACATCTGTTCGAGCCACGAACCCTTTGGTGCGCCGCGTTTGCTCGCCTGTTGCACGACGGCGCTGCTACCGATGATAAGGAGGCGCCTGAGCGTGCGTTCGCCCATCTTGGATTCGCCCCGAGCTTCCGCTTGCCGCCTGTCGATCTTTGAAGAGGTGTGAGACCTAACCAGGCGGCAAAGTCGCGGCCCTTGGCAAAGGTCTCAGCCGGCGGTGCTAGAGCGGAGATCGCGGTGGCGGAGATTGGGCCGATGCCGGGAATGGTCATCAGCCTGCGCGATACCTCGTCCTCGCGAGCACGTCGCGCGATCTCCTTGTCGAGTTCCGCGATCTTACCATTGAGGCCGGCGAGCAGCTCTAACATTAATCGGAACATGGCGAGAGCCGCTTCGGGAAGCGAGCTGGTCATCTCTTCTTCCTCGATCAGGTCGGCAAGCATCGCCACATGCGACGGCCCCTTGGGCGCGATCCAACCATATTCAGTGAGGTGTCCTCGAATCGCGTTGATGAGCTGGGTTCGCTGCCGCACCAACAGATCACGGGTCCGAAACACCAGGCCCGCCGCCTGCTGTTGTTCGCTCTTCACCGCCACGAACCGCATGCTCGGGCGCTGCGCCGCTTCGCAGATCGCCTCGGCATCGATCGCGTCGTTCTTTTGCCGCTTCACAAACGGCTTTACATAGGCGGGCGGGATCAGCCGAACTTTATGGCCAAGTTGGGTGAGCTGACGGGCCCAGTGATGCGCTCCACCACATGCCTCCAGCGCTACCGTGCAACTCGGCTGGGCTGCGAAGAAATCCAGCAGCTTTCCGCGGCTGATCCGCTTGCTGAATACCCCTCGACCCCGCTCATCCGCTCCGTAAGCGTGAAAAACATGCTTGGCGATATCTAGACCGATTATGCTAACCTCTGACACGGACGCCTCCCTCAAGTGGTGCTCAACACCTCCACTTTGGCACATCGATGCCGTCGGCGGGGCGTCCACCCCATCATAAATTGAGTGTTGTAATCGCCGCTCGCTGAATGTCTGCTTCGCTCCGAAAGCGACAGAATTGCAGCGTCACCACGAAATGTCACGATGTGCCAGCAGCGGACTCGTGCACCGCAGCATTTTTTATTCGATAAGCGCCTAGTGAGACTTATTCATTAGCCGGCACGGCCCGCTGAATCCAGCGTTGCAGAGCGTTTCACACGCCGCGCGGTCCTTGCTCCGGCAACGATAGAGCAAGTCGCCGGCGGAACCACCGCTCGACGCGCTGCGGCTCCCTGAAGCGGGTGCCGACTTGGCGTCGCCCTTCTCGTCCGACTTGCTTTTGATGGCAACGCAATGATCGCCTTCCATACGCGTGCCCTTGCCGCAAACCAGCGGACAGACGCGCCCTTCGTTGCTCTGGAGCGACTTTAGCGAATCCATGCTCGGCAGATCGGTATTGAGACGGGTGCCGGCGTGCTCGTTGAATTGCTCAAGCGCGCGGCGCGCACCTTTGGTCCAGATGCCGCTGTCGTCGCCTGGATCGCAGCCAGCCTGACGGAGATGGTACTTCATCAGGTGAATCAGATCATTCGGATTTAACACGGCTTGCGGCACTTGGCCGGGTGCAAGCGAAGCCTCGTGCGTGACCTGTTTCTCGGCGTTGGCGGTGGCCTCTTTTTTTGCCTTTTCGAGCGCCTCTTGCAACTCGCGCGCGGCCTTTTCGGCGGCAAGCTGCGCTGCCTTGGCGGCTTGCTGGGCTGCGTTAGCCGCTGCAGTCTCGCGTTCGGCCTTTTCCAACGCTGCCTGAGCGGCCTTGGCTTCCGCTTCGCGCTGGGCCTTTTCGGCGTTGGCAGCTTCGTGCGCGGCTTTTAGCGCCGCATCGCGTGCCGCCTTGGCCTCTACTTCGCGGCGTTCTTGCTCGACGGCCGCGGCTTTCGCGCGCGTCTCAACGTCGGCCTTTATGCGTGCATCAGCTTCGGCCTTGGCCTTGGCTTCCCGCGCCATGATAATCTTGGTCCGCTCGGCGCGCGCGAGATCGGCGTAATAGCCGATCTTGTACAAATTCAAGAACGAATCCCAAGCCTCTTTGGTATCGACGCGGGCGGCGGCTTCATAACGCTCCCTTTGCTCGACCATCGGATCGGCCGCGGACTTCGGCAAGCCAGCAAAATAAAAGTCGCCCTTGATCGGTGATAGCGACATCCAGGGCTGTTGCTCGCCGCCGGTCGCCCGCGCCACGACAAGACCGACTTCGTTGAAGGCGCGGAATATATCGAGCCCGGGCTTACGGATCGTTTGCGCTAGCGCTTTGCTGAACGGACTGTCGCCATCGGCGCCGTCCTGCGCGACGCTGCCAGGCTGGGTGGCAAAGGAGATCAGCGTACCCTCCGGCGCCTGCATTTGCGCTAGCCCGGTGCTGACCGCGCGCAGGCTGCGTCCGCCGAAGGGATTGTTGCGGCATGCGTCGAGAATGAGAAGATTGAGGCGTGCGCGGCCGTATTCCATTTGGCGCAGCACCAGATTGACGTCGAGCATTTGAAAATCGACATCGACCTCACGAGTCGGGTTGGCGCTCACCGGCACCAGAAAATTTGCGCCGCGCACCTGGACGCCGTGACCGGCGTAATAGAACAGCGCCACGTCAGCGCCTTGAATCGCGTCGCCGAACTCCTGCACGGCCTGGTCGAACTGCGGCTTATTGAGATCGAGCCGGGCCCCATTGCCGACCAGTTTGAACCCGAGGTCGGAAAGCGTCTTTGCGATCAGTTTGGCATCGTTCGCGGGGTTTGTGAGCGGCGCGACATGGCGGTATTCGGAATTGCCGACGACCAGCGCAATGCGAGTCTCCGCGCGCGCCGCGGGCATGGCGACAGCTGCAAGCGCGCACAATCCGCACGCCAGCACGCCATGTAAAACTCGCGTAAACGCTGCCATGCAGTGCGATTCTTTCGAGGAGCCGCGACCACTTCGGGCTTATCTTATGGTCGGCGGCAAGGCGTGTCTATCGAAGCAAGAATGTCGCCTACGGGTCATATTCGACCGACGCGTGGCCACCATCATATCCCGCCATGTCGGCTATGCCCCGAAGGCGGAAGTGAAATCTGGGTATTGGCATCCGTCACAACGGGCCGTGGCGGGTTGATGATGCCGCCCGGCGCGTGATTCAAGCTCCCAAACTGGAGCCTCGAATCATGCGCTGCGAACTCACCGACTATGAATGGACGGCCATCAAGCCATTCCTGCCGAACAAGCCGCGCGGCGTTCCGCGCGTGAATGACCGGCGCGTGCTCAACGGCATCTTTTGGGTCTTGAGGTTAGGCGCGCCATGGCGCGATCTGCCGGAGACGTTTGGTCCCTATACGACTTGTTACAATCGCT
>Ga0335083_10008115_pt1 | contig 12851 bp, 15 predicted proteins | sample Lox_Sample_42_FD_206716 | JGI IMG/M metagenome (GOLD analysis project Ga0335083, IMG submission 206716) | Soil microbial communities from Loxahatchee National Wildlife Refuge, Florida, United States - Lox_Sample_4.2 | ecosystem: Environmental > Terrestrial > Soil > Wetlands | place: USA...
GCCTCGCGTTTTGCCACCAAGGAAGGGCGGTTCTGGAACTCGGATCTGACCATCACCGGCTTTGATGGGGTGCGCGAAACCGCGTTCCGGCCTTGGGCGAACGACACCATTCCGCGCCGGTTCTGCACGGCAACGGCCTATGTCAGCGACGGCAGCAGGCACCGGGTGAACTACTGGATCGGCGAGGACACCGGCTTGATCGGCGCGACCTGGGGCATCGAATGGTGCGTGGTCGGTCTTGACCGCAATTGGGCCTATAACCCCGCCTGCAAGATGGCGCAGCCCTGAGCGTCGCGCGGCCTTAACCGGCTATTTACTTTTTGTTCTCTTTATGTTCTCATGATGGTGGTACGGTTTTATGGAACCGCCGCCAACAGCCTATTTCCGTTTTGTTCCCAGGGGGCATCCCATGTTGCAGCATCGTGCGTACCGGGCGGCACTCGCCGCCTGCATGACACTCAGTTTCGTCTTCCTCTTCGCCATCGTCGCCTTTGCCCAGGATGGAGCGCCTGCCGGCGTCCAGGACAAGCGGCAGAACGCGCCCGGCGAATTCGATTTCTACGTGCTGGCGCTGTCGTGGTCGCCCACCTATTGCGCGGAGCGGGACGAGCGCGGCTCCAGCCGCAAGCCTGACCCGCAATGCAACGGCAGGCCCTTCGCCTTCGTCGTGCACGGTCTGTGGCCGCAATACGAGCGCGGCTTCCCGTCTTATTGTCAGGTGCCGGCCCCGCGGCTCGACCGCGGCATGATCAGCCGCGCGTTAGAGCTGATGCCAAGCCCGGCGCTCGTCCTGCATGAATGGGATCGCCACGGAACCTGTTCCGGCCTCTCCGCCGGCGCCTATTTCGAGACGATGCGCAAGGCGCGCGCGGTGGTGAAGATCCCCGCCGACTATCTTGACCTCGCCGCGCCGGTGACGGTGGCGCCGGATGAAGTCGCCGAGGCCTTCGTCAGGATCAATCCCGGCCTGAGCCGCGCCGACATGGCGGTGGGCTGCAACAAGACGCGGCTGACCGAAGTGCGGCTCTGCATGGGTAAGGATTTTTCGTTTCACGCCTGCCCGGACGTCGTGCGTCATGCCTGCACGCGCGAGAAAGTCGAAATGCCGGCGATGCGCAGCGCGCACGCGTCGGCTCAATAGTTTGTTCCGGGCGCGCTCGCGAAAAGGCGGTTCCGGATTTCGGGGATAACGCTCGTTGACTCTGCGATTGCGTTAAGCGGCCACTAAGGATCGCAGCGGGTGGCGTGGGGATAACCCCGGTGCGTCGAGAATTCACGCAAGATTCTCGAAAGGGAAATCCGTAACTATCCGGCGCGCAATCAGCGGTGAAATCCGAGCGGACGGTCGCGATAGTCGGCCGGGGGCGGCAGCGGTTTTCCGCGCGCGATTGCCATGTCGGAAAATTCAGGCGGCGGAGGAACGCCGATGAATCGATGCAAGGACTATATCCGCTTTGCGGCCTGGTTCGCGGGCTTGAGCTATTTGGCGCTATGGCCGCTGACCGCGCACGGCATTGGCGGTATTGGACTAGGGGCGGCCTGGACGCTGCCGCCGACGCTGCATGCGGCCGGGCTGTTGGCGGCGGCCTACGTCGTCCTGCGCATGCTGTCGATGCTCGTCAGGCACTGGCGTGAGCGTCGCGCCGCCGCGGCCGTTCCGGCTATTACCCCGGAGTTCGCCGCGGCGCGGCTGCGGCCGCCGCGTTGGCGGGTGCCGGCCGGTGCACGGGCGGTGAAGCCGCGCTCGCATTTCGGCTTGCGCCGCGCGCCACACTGAACGCATTTATGGCATAGACTGGCGTGCCGCGGAGTGTTGCAAATCAGTGAACTATCGCCACGCCTTTCATGCCGGCAGTTTTGCCGATGTGTTCAAGCATGCGGTGTTGTGCCGCATCCTGCATTACCTGCGCGAGAAGCCGGCGGGGTTTCGCGTCATCGACACCCACGCAGGTGCCGGCCTCTACGATCTGACAAGTGACGAAGCAAGCCGCGGCGGCGAATGGCACGACGGCATCGAACGCCTCTTGGCGGCGCCGTTGCCGCCGCCGGCCGCCGAGCTGCTCGCGCCCTATCTCGAGGTCATTGCCGCGCTCAACGAACGCGGCCGCCTCAATGTCTATCCCGGCTCGCCGGCCCTCGCGCGCGCCTGGCTGCGGCCGCAGGACCGGCTGATCGCCTGCGAGCTCGAGCCGAAAGCGGCAAAGGCACTCGCCGGCAATCTGCGCGGCGACCCCCGCATCAAGACGTTGTCGATCGACGGCTGGACCGCGCTTGCCGCCTACGTGCCGCCGCCGGAACGCCGCGGCCTGGTGCTAGTCGATCCGCCGTTCGAGGAAGACAGCGACTTCGCACGGCTGCCGCGCGGGTTGGCCGAGGCGCACCGCAAGTGGGCAACCGGCATCTACGCCCTCTGGTACCCGATCAAGGGGCGTCCCGAGCCGGACGCGCTGGCCAAGCGCCTGCGCCGCTCGGGGGTCGCCAAGATGCTGCGCGCCGAGCTCACGGTCGCCCCGCTCACCGACCCGACCCGGCTCAACGGTTCCGGGCTGGTCCTGATCAACCCGCCCTGGACGCTGGAAAACGAGCTTTCCGTCCTCTTGCCCGCGCTGGCCGACCGCCTTGGGCGGCAGGGGAGAGGTGGATTCCGTGTGGATTGGCTGGCGCCGGAGGCGGCCTCAGGCGGGGCGGCGTAAGCCGAAATCTCCGCCGCCTCTTTCCACAGGCCCCGGCTTGGTGTCTATTTTCACCATTGGCAGTGACGTTCCGCCTCCGGTTGGGGGCCGGCGGAGTGACTGAGGCCGATTCACGGCCGACGCTTTCCCCGAATGCGAATGTCCAGCCGAGCCGTCGAGCGTGGGGCCGGCGGTGGAGCGAGTAGCGGGGAAGGGGAACATCCCGATGGCGCAAACTGGGGTCGTGAAGTTTTTCAACACTGAACGTGGCTATGGTTTCATCAAGCCGGATGACGGCGGCCGTGATGTGTTCGTGCACATCACAGCGGTAGAGCAGGCCGGCATGAAGACGCTCAATGAAGGCCAGCGCATCAGCTTCGATGTCGAACCCGACAAGAAAGGCAAGGGCCCGAAAGCGGTGAACCTCGTCGTCACCGGGTAAGGTCGTATTCTGGAAATGATGATTCTTCGGTCCTCGGGGCCTTCGCCATTCGTGCGCAAGGTGCGTATCGCCGCGAGTCTGCTCGATCTTGCCGACAAGATCGAGTTGCAGCCGGCCGACCTCAACGACACCAGCGATACCGTGCGCCGGCAGAATCCGCTGGGCAAGGTGCCGGTGTTGATCGCCGAGGACGGCAGCGCCTATTACGACTCGCGGGTGATCCTCGACTATCTCGATCATCGCGCCGGCGGCGGCCGCATCGTCCCGCGCGAGGCCAAGGCGCGCTTTGCAGCCTTGACGCTGCAAGCATTGTGCGACGGCATCACCGATGCATCGCTGCTGATCGTCTATGAGGGACGCTATCGCCCCGCCGACAAGCGCGTGGACAGCTGGGTCGAGCGGCAGGCCGAGAAAGCCGCGCGCGGGCTGGCGGCGCTGGAGGCGGCGCCGCCACGGCTCGATCCGCTGCCCGATGTCGGACAGATCTCGCTTGCCTGCATGCTCGGCTATCGCGATCTGCGTTTCGACGGCACCTGGCGCAAGGATCACCCGCGCCTGGTCGCCTGGCTCGACAAATTTGCCGCGCAGGTGCCGGCCTTTGCCGAAACCAAGCACATCGCCTGAACGCAAGAACCCCGGAGCACGCTCCGGGGTTCTACGCTAATGCGCGAGGCTTCGTCAGAAGCGGTAATTCAGGCCGGCGCGCACGATATTGGTGTGGAAGTCCGCGCTCGAGCCGAGCACTGAATCGCTGCTGCCGAGATCGACGTAGAGGTATTCGGCCTTGATGCTCCATGGGCCGCCGAGCCCATATTCGACGCCGCCGCCGACGGTCCATCCGGTCTTGGTGTTGTTGCTGCTGCCGATGCCGGCAATGTCGGTTTTGACGTTGCCGAAGGCGGCGCCGCCGGTGACGTAAGGCAGAAAGCGGTCGAACGCATAACCGAAACGGCCGCGCACTGTGGAGAGCCAGTCGTTGCGGGTTTCGCACGTGGTGCCGGCGCAGCCTGCACTGCCGCGAATATTGCTCCAGTCGATGTCGCCTTCGAGGCCGAAGACGATCTGGTTCACCTGCCAGTTGTAGCCGAGCGTGCCGCCGACGAGCCCGCCCGAGGTGTCGAACGAACCCGAAGCAAACGGCGCGGAAAATTCGGAACCGCCCCAGCCGCCGCCGCCGTTGATGCCGGCGTAGAAGCCGCTCCAGTTATACACGGGAGCGATATAGGCCGGAGCCTTGGCCGGCATAGCCGGCCGTCGCTGCAGATCGGCCGCTGATGCCGGCGCGACGCCGAGCGCAAGAATGGCCACGGTGGCGAGCAGAATGCTTTTCATGACGCAACCTCACTGTCCAAGTCGCTTTTGTGCGGACGGACGCGAATGCGCCGTCCCCCGATTGCCACTACAACGCTTTGGCGGCGCCGACGGTTCCTCGCCGGCAAGGAAGGCGATGGAGGTATGCACGTGCGACCAGGTCCGGAATCCGGCCAAAAAAAGACCCCGGAGCTTTCGCGCCGGGGCCTCTCTTGAAGCCGTCGCTATCTGGCGGCGGGCTAGAAGCGGTAGTTGATGCCGCCGCGCACGATGCTGGTGTGGAAGTCGACATCCGTCGACAGCGCGCAGCTGCCCGCCGGGCAAGTGGTCTTGCCGAGATCGGCGTAGAGATATTCGACTTTCGCCGTCCACGGGCCGGCAATGGCGAACTCGACGCCGCCGCCCAGCGTCCAGCCGGCCTTGGTCTCGCTCTCGCCGCCGAAGCCTGCCGGATTGGCCTTGATGTCGCCGACCGCGAGGCCGCCGGTGACGTAAGGCAGCACGCGGTCGAAGGCATAGCCGACGCGGCCGCGCACGGTGCCCAGCCAGTCGTTGCGGGTTTCGCAGCTTGTAGTGCAGGGCACGGCCGAGCCCGAACCGCGGATATTGCTCCAGTCGATGTCGCCTTCGAGGCCGAACACGATCTGGTTCATCTGCCAGTTATAGCCGAGCGTGCCGCCGACAACGCCGCCCGAGCCATCGAAACTGTTCGAACCGGTGGCGGCGCTCCATTTCGATGTGCCCCAGCCGCCGCCGCCGTTGATACCGGCGTAGAGGCCGGTCCAGTTGTAAGGCGCGACGTAGAGCGGCGCCTTGGTCGGCATTGCATTCCGACGCCCAAGGTCCGCGGCATTGGCTGCGGTCAAGGTGGATACAGCGGCGAGTGCGACAACGCTCGCCAGGACAAAACGCTTCATCTCCAAACCTCCGTAACGGGGCCCGGCCCCAATCGTGGCGCGGACCCTATTCCAATATTCGCGAGCGTCTAGTGCGCAAAGGACACAGTAGTTGATAAGTTTTCAAAGTATTCGACTCAATTGTGCCGGTAAATTGCCGCGGTCCTGCCACGATCTGAACTTGGAACAATTGCGGGTATGGTTAGCGAATACTTACGACGAAAGTCGGCAACGCCGACGGTGGCGGCTTGGCGCAGCAAGCAAAAACCCCGGGCGCCGTGCCCGGGGTCTGCCGTGTGGAGCGGTCGCTGGCTCAGAAGTGGTAATTGACGCCGAAGCGGAAGACGCTCGCCTGCAGGCCGTTATCCTGGCCGGTGATCGAGAACGAGCGATCGCCGAGGTCCACGTAGAGATACTCAACCTTGGCCGACCAGTTCGGCGTCAAGCCGACTTCCATGCCCAGGCCGCCGGTCCAGCCGAGTTCGGTCTTGCTTTCGTCGATCCCGCCGCGCTCGCCCTTGAGGTCGCCATAGGCGAGACCGAGCGTGCCGTAGACCAGGATGTTGTTGAGGGCGAAGCCGGCGCGGCCGCGCAGCGTGCCGAACCAGGGATTGGAGAATTTATAGGGCGCGAAAGTGTCGTCGGCTGCCGAAGCCTGGATATCGGTCTCGCCGCCAAACACGAAGGCGCCGCTCTGCCAATTGTAGCCGATCTGGCCGCCGCCCGCGACACCGTCCGGGTTGGTGTTCGTGTTGGTGGCTTTGCCCCATTCGTAGCCGAGATTGGCGCCGGCGTAGAAGCCGCCCCAGTTGTAAAGGGTCGGCGCCGGTCTCGAATAGTAAGGGCTGCCCGGGAGGTCGGCGGCAAAAGCGGCGCTTGTGGCCGCAAGGCACGCTGCGGTGACTAAACAGATTGATGCTTTCATACGCACCTCCACTCACTTCAAGCGCTACTGGGCGCAGAAACGAGGCCGCGAACGAGGCCTTGGCTCTGCATTTTCGTGGAGGATTTATCGGGCTTTTTAGGTAAAACGATTATGAATCGTTGAGCACGAACGACTCCTTATCCCTAAGGAACCCTGAACTGTTCGCGCCTGCGGCGAATGTTTACCATGTTGGCTCAGCGAGCATTTACTATGATTGCGACACCGAGGCGCCCATGGCCGACGATATGAGCGCGCCGCGATCGGCGCTGATCACTGGCGGCGGCCGCCGCATCGGCCGCGCCATTGCGGCGGCGCTCGCGCGCGCCGGCTACGCGGTGGTGCTGCACGCGAACCGGTCGCGCGGGGACGCCGAGGCGCTTGCCGGCGAGATCGCCGGGCGGGGTGGACACGCCCGCGTGGTGCTTGGCGATCTCGCCGACCCCATCGCGGTGCAGAACATCGTTCCGGCCGCGGCGGCATTCGGGCCGTTGACGCTGCTGGTCAACAATGCCAGCGAGTTCAACGAGGACGAGATAGCGACGCTCGACCGCTCGCGCTTCGAGCGCACGCTGGCCGCTAATCTCACCGCGCCGCTGTTTCTGGCCCAGGCCTTTGCCGCGCAGGCGCCGGACGGCGCCGACGCCTCGATCGTCAATATCCTCGACCAGCGCGTGCTGAAGCCGACGCCGCGCTTTTTCTCCTACACGCTGAGCAAGGCGGCGCTGCATACGGCGACGATAACGCTGGCGCAGGGCCTGGCGCCGAAGCTGCGCGTCAACGCAGTGGCGCCGGGGCCGACGCTGCCCAGCCCGCGGCAGTCGGACGCGCAGTTCGCCACGCAGGCCAAGGCGTTGCCGCTCGAGCGCGGGCCGACGCCGGACGATATCGCCGCGGCGGTCGTCTATCTGGCCGGCGCAAGAAGCGTCACCGGCACGGTCGTCGCCGTCGACGGCGGCCAACATCTGTCCTGGCGCACGGCGGATAGTGATGTTGCCGAGTAGCGCGTGACCCCGAAAAGTGGGCACCGGTTTTCGGATCAGGTCAAAAAACTGTAAAAACTACTATCTTTAGGCGCATGAACGGCAGGAAAGACATCGACCCGGCAAGCGAATTGCGCGAGGAGGACGAGGAATCCTCGCTGCCGGAAATGGAGATGGATGAGGCGCTGCCCGGCACGCTAAAGGCCGGCCGCGCCGCGATCCTGCGCTTTGCCAAGCTCGCCCCATCCTTGCCCGGCGTCTACCGCATGATCGATGCCAAGGGCGACGTGCTCTACGTCGGCAAGGCGAAAAGCATCAAGAAGCGCGTCGCCAATTACGCGCGGCCGACGGCCTACGATGCGCGCATCGCACGCATGATCGCGGCCACGGTGACGCTCGAATTCGTCACCACCAAGACCGAAACCGAAGCGCTGCTGCTCGAAGCCAACCTGATCAAGCGGTTGCGCCCGCGCTTCAACGTGCTGCTGCGCGACGACAAGTCGTTTCCCTACATTCTCATCACGTCGGACCACTGGGCGCCGCAGATACTGAAACACCGCGGCGCGCGCACGCGCAAAGGCCACTATTACGGGCCGTTTGCGTCCGCCGGCGCCGTCAATCGCACCATCAACACGCTCGAGCGCGCCTTCCTCCTGCGATCCTGCACCGACGCCTTCTTCGAGTCGCGGACGCGGCCCTGCCTGCTGCACCAGATCAAGCGCTGTTCGGCGCCGTGTACCGGCGAGATCGACTTCCCCGGCTACAGCGAATTGGTGAAGGAGGCGAACGACTTCCTCTCCGGCCGCTCCAGCGCGGTGCAGAAGCGTCTGGCTTCCGAAATGGACAAGGCCTCCGCCGCGCTCGATTTCGAGCACGCAGCGATGTACCGCGATCGGCTGGCGGCGCTGTCGGCGATCCAGGGCCACCAGGGCATCAACCCGCGCACCATCGAGGAAGCCGATGTCTTCGCCGTGCATCAGCAGGGCGGCTATACCTGCGTCGAGGTGTTCTTCTTCCGCACCGGGCAGAACTGGGGCAACCGCGCCTATTTTCCCAAGGCCGACCGCGCGTTTGGACCGAGCGAAGTGCTCGGCGCCTTCCTCGCGCAGTTCTACGACGACAAGCCGCCGCCGCGGTTGATCCTGGTCTCGCACGAATTCGACGAGCGCGCGCTTCTCGCCGAAGCGCTCGGCACCAAGGTCGAGCGCAAGGTCGAAATCGCCGTACCGCAGCGCGGCGAGCGCAAGGAACTGGTCGCGCATGCGGCGGCCAATGCGCGCGAAGCGCTGGCGCGACGGCTTGCCGACACCTCGTCGCAGCAGCGCCTGCTCCATGCGCTGACCGAGACCTTCGGCCTGGCGAAAGCGCCGCGCCGCATCGAGGTCTATGACAACAGCCACATCGCCGGCACCAACGCGGTGGGCGCCATGGTCGTCGCCGACGCGGAGGGCTTGCGCAAAAATCAATATCGCAAGTTCAACATCCGCTCGGCGGAGCTTACCCCCGGCGATGATTATGGGATGATGCGCGAGGTGTTGCAGCGGCGCTTCAAGCGGCTGCTGGCGGAATCGCCGCGCGTGAGCCTCGATGACGCCCTCGCCGCGGAGCAATCCGGCGTTGTCGAAGAGGCCGACCAACTCGAGGACCAGGCCTGGCCCGACCTCGTGCTCATTGACGGCGGCCAGGGCCAGCTCAACGCGGCGACGCAAACGCTCACCGAACTCGGCGTCACCGATGTGCCGCTGGTGGCCATCGCCAAGGGACCGGACCGTGACGCCGGTCGCGAGACCTTCTTCATGGCGGGCAAGAGCCCATTCAAGCTGCCGCCGCGCGATCCGGTGCTGTATTTCGTCGAGCGGCTACGCGACGAAGCCCACCGCTTCGCCATCGGCTCGCACCGCGCGCGGCGCAAGAAGGACATCCGCGAGGCCGGACTGCAGGAAATTCCCGGCATTGGCCCGACGCGCAAGCGCGCGCTGCTGCGCCATTTTGGCACTGTGAAAGCCATTGAACGCGCCTCGCTGCCGGACCTGTCGCAGGTGCCGGGAATTAATGCGGAGACCGCGCGAAAGATATATGAGTTCTTTCACGAGCAGGCGGCGTCTTGAGCGCTGTCATTGCCGGGCTTGACCCGGCAATCCATGATGTGTCGCGAAACGAGAAACGTATCGTAGGGTTTCCGAGCGGCGGCTCATCGTGGATGCGCGGGTCAAGCCCGCGCATGACACCGGAGAGGCCGAAAGCGGCGAATAGAGGACATGAAATGATCATCCAACGCCAAGAAGACGTCACACCCAAGGTGCTCGACGCCTACCAGACCATCGAGGACGCGCGTCTGCGCGAGATCGTTGCCTCGCTGATCAAGCACCTGCACGCCTTCGCCCGCGAGGTGCATCTGACCGAAGAGGAATTCCAGGCCGGCACGCAACTCATCGCCAGGCTTGGGCAGATGACCAACGCCACGCACAACGAAGTGGTGCTGATGTCTGGCTCGCTCGGCTTCTCGGCGCTGATCTGCCTGCTCAACAACGGCAACAACGGCCAGACCGAGACTACGGCCAACCTGCTCGGGCCGTTCTGGCGCATGAACTCGCCGCGCACCGAGAATGGCGGCACCATCGTGCGCTCGCCGACGCCGGGCCCGCCGATTTTCGTTAACTGCTGGGTCAAGGACCAGAACGGCAAGCCGATCGAAGGCGCCGAGGTCGATGTCTGGCACTCTTCGACCGAAGGCTTCTACGAACAGCAGGACCCCAAGCAGGCGCCGATGAACCTGCGCGGCAAATTCATGACCGACAAGGACGGCCACTTCTGGTTCCGCAGCATCAAGCCGGCCGGCTATCCGATCCCGATCGAGGGACCGGTGGGCGACCTCTTGCGCGCCGCCAAGCGGCACAACTTCCGCCCCGCGCATCTGCACTTCCTCATCCTCAAGGAAGGCTTCAAGACGCTGATCTCGCAGATCTACTCCAACGACGACGACAAACTCGACACCGACGTGCAGTTCGGTGTCACCCGCGCGCTGATCGGGGACTACCGGCGCCACACCGAGGCGGCGCCGGCGCCCGATGTGAAAGGAGAATGGTATTCGCTCGATCAGACCTTCGTGATGGAGCCGGGCAAGAGCCGTTTGCCCAAGCCACCCATCCAGTGATGTTTTTGTCGTCCGTGCGGTCGCCGCGGGCGACCGCGCCGCGGAATGACGGTTGACCTGGCGACCCTCGAGGTGTTCCTTTGCCGGACATGAACACCGCCGCTTCGCCACCGCTGCCGGCGCGCCCGCTCGCGCTGCCGAATATCCTGACCTATGCCCGCATCGCCGCCGTGCCGGTGGTGGTGTCGCTAATGTTCTGGCAGAGCATTCTCAATGGCGGTCTTTGGCTGCGCTGGGTCGCGCTGGCGATTTTCATCGTCGCCGGCGTCACCGACATTCTCGACGGCTATTTCGCCCGCATCTGGGGCCAGATGTCGTCGCTCGGCCGGATGCTCGACCCGATCGCCGACAAGCTCCTCGTCGCCTCCTGCCTGCTGATGCTGGCGGCGGAGAAAAGCATTCACGGCTGGTCGCTGCTCGCCGCGGTGATCATCCTCTGTCGCGAGATCCTGGTGTCGGGCTTGCGCGAATATCTCGCCGAGCTGCGCGTCGGCGTGCCGGTGACGCGGCTCGCCAAATGGAAAACGGTCGGGCAGATGGTGGCGATCGGATTTCTGATCGCGGGCGAAGCCGGCGACCGCGTCATCCCTGGTGTCACCGAGATCGGCATCGGTCTGCTGTGGGCCTCGGCCTTGCTGACGCTGTACACCGGCTGGGATTACATGCGCGCTGGCCTGCGCTACGTGATCGACTAGCGCAGGGACAGAAAATGAAGCTGCGATATTTCGCCTGGGTGCGCGAGCGTATCGGCAAGCCGGAGGAAGACATCGCGATCCCGGCGAGCGTCACAACCGTCGGCCAGTTGATGACCTGGCTTTCGGCGCGCGGCGAGGAATACGCGCATGCCTTCGACAATCCAAAGGTGATCCGCGCCGCCATCGACCGCACCCATGTCAACGCCCAGACGCCGATCGGATCGGCCTCGGAAATCGCCTTTTTCCCGCCGATGACGGGCGGATAGCGCCCCCGGTAGGGCCACGCTACATTATCGATATGAGCGCGAAATCCACCGTCCGTCTCCAGCCTGAGCCGTTCGATGCCGCGGCGGAAGCGGCGGCGATGACGCGCGGCCGCAGCGACATCGGCGCCGTGGTGACCTTTACCGGCATTTGCCGCGGCGAGGAGGACGGCAAGCCGATTGCGGCGCTCACCCTCGAGCACTATCCCGGTATGGCGGAGGCCGAGATCGAGCGCCACGTCGCCGAAGCGAACGAGCGCTGGCCGTTGCTGGGGGTCACCGTCATCCACCGCTACGGCCGCATCGCGCCGGGCGAGGACATTGTCCTCGTCGTCACCGCCTCGTCGCACCGGCAGGCGGCCTTTGCCGCGGCGGAATTCCTGATGGATTATCTCAAGACCAGGGCGCCGTTCTGGAAGCAGGTCGAGCAGGCGGGCGGCAAGACCTGGGTTGAATCCAAGGGCACTGACGATGCTGCGGCCGAACGCTGGAATGGGCCGGGCAAGCAAGCGGCGGAATAACGTGCGCTCAAGCGCGACCATAGTTGCAGTCCTCACCGCGGCATTCGCATTGCCGGCCTTTGGCGCGGCGGCGGCGCAGGTCTCCTATTACGAGGTGCCGCGCGGCGCACATCCGCACGACGTGGCGCCGGCGCCGGACGGCACCGTCTGGTACACCGCGCAATCGCAAGGCGCGATCGGGGTGCTCGATCCCAGGACACGCAAGGCCACGCAATTTTCGCTCGGCGCCAATTCAGCGCCGCACGGCGTGATCGTCGGCCCCGACCGCGCCGCCTGGGTGACCGACGGCGGTCAGAACGCGATCGCCCGCGTCGATTCGGGCACCAAGGCGGTAAAGCTCTATCCGCTGCCGAAGGATTTTGCCGACGCCAATCTCAATACCGCAACCTTCGACCGCAAAGGCATCCTCTGGTTCACCGGCCAGAACGGCGTCTATGGCCGCGTCGATCCGGCGACCGGCAAAGTTGAGGCATGGAAGGCGCCGAAAGGCGTCGGCCCTTACGGCATCACCACTACGCCGAGCGGCGACGTCTGGTATGCCTCGCTCGCCGGCGACCACATCGCCAAGATCGACACGGTGAGCGGCGACGCGCTGGTGGTGCCGCCGCCGAAACCGGGCGTCGGCCCGCGCCGCATCTGGTCGGATTCCAAGGGGCTCTTGTGGGTGAGCTTCTGGAACAGCGGCGAAATCGGCCGCTTCGATCCGGCAGCGAAAGCCTGGAAAGTGTGGAGCCTGCCCAAGAGCAAGGAGGGCTGCTACGCGGTTTTCGTCGACGACAAGGACAAGGTCTGGGTCAGCGACTGGCCGGGCAACGCCATCGTGCGTTTCGATCCGGCGACGGAAAAATTCGACAGCTTCCCCAGCAACCGCGATCGCGCCGACGTGCGGCAGATCCTCGGCCGGCCGGGCGAGGTCTGGGCCGCCGAATCCGGCACCGACCGACTGGTGGCGGTGCGGGAATGATCCTCGCGCGCCGGCGCTTTCTGCAAAT
>Ga0335083_10008118_pt1 | contig 12848 bp, 11 predicted proteins | sample Lox_Sample_42_FD_206716 | JGI IMG/M metagenome (GOLD analysis project Ga0335083, IMG submission 206716) | Soil microbial communities from Loxahatchee National Wildlife Refuge, Florida, United States - Lox_Sample_4.2 | ecosystem: Environmental > Terrestrial > Soil > Wetlands | place: USA...
GGGTTCCCATAAGGCATCCTCCGGCATCGCGGGTAGGACAAATCCTGCATGGGACTGGCGCGGGAAACCGGCGGGAGGTTATCGTCCACGCCTGCCCGTACGCTGAAGACCCGACCGGTGGCGCAACCAACCACTGCCAGAAAGCTGCGGTCCATCCGCCGCGTGCCGCGCCCGAACCTGCGCGGTGCGTTCGACTCGCCGGTTCGCAACCTCATCATCGGCGTGGCCTTCACCATCGCGGTGATGCTGCTGGCGATCGCCGCCTACATGACGCAGGGCTGGAACCTGCGGGATGCCCTCTACATGGTGGTGCTGACGGTGTTCACCGTGGGCTACGGCGAGGTGCGGCCGATCGACACCGCCGCGCTGCATGCCATCACGGTCGCTTTGATCGTGCTGGGCTGCACGGGCATGATCTTCCTGACGAGCGCGCTGGTGCAGTTCTTCACCGCCAGCCAGCTCAGCAGGAGTTCGGGCCAGAAGCGCATGAACAGACAGATCGAACAGCTGGATGGACACGTGGTGGTGTGCGGCTTCGGCCGGCTGGGCGCCGTGCTGGCGCGTGCGCTGGCCGCCAGCAGCGCGGGGTTCGTCATCCTGGAGGACAACGAGGCGCGCGCCGCCGACGCCCGGGCGCAGGGCTACCTGTGCATCCAGGGCGATGCCACCAGCGAGGCATCGCTGCATGCCGCCGGCATCCGCCGCGCGCACGCGCTGGCCTCGGTGCTTTCCAACGATGCGCTGAACGTGTTCATCACCCTCAGCGCCCGCGCGCTCAACCCGGAGCTGCTGATCGTGGCGCGCGGCGAGCTGCCCAGCACCGAAGGCAAGCTGCTGCAGGCCGGCGCCGACAAGGTGGTGCTGCCCACGCACATCGGCGCCGAGCGCATCGCCGAGCTGCTGCTGTACCAGGAGTCGGCGCGCTTCATGGAAAGCCTGGACCGCACGCACGGCTTCCAGCGCGTGCTGCACAATTTCGGCGTGGAGCTGGAAGTGGTCACGGCCGCGCCGCGCAGCCCCGCAGCGGGCATGAACGTGGCGGCCATCGAGCGGCAGGGCAAGGGTGCGTTCTTCATCGTGCAGATCAACCGCCGCGACGGCGACGTGATGACGGCGCCGCCGGCGACCGCGACTGTCGGCGATGGCGACGGCGTGGTGCTCATCGGCCGCCCCAACCGCTCGGCCGTGCTGACGGCGCTGTTCGAGCCGCGGCCGCTGGGCGGCGCGCGCTGATGGCCGCATGACCGGTACATGAGGCTCGCCGCATGGCTGGCAGTGCTGCTGCTGTTGCCATCCTGGCTGGGACTGGCCGGCGGCTGGTCCTGGCTGCTGGACCTGTGCGCGAACTTCCGCTGGCAGTACCTGATCGGCAGCGCAGCCATCGCCGCGTGGGCGCTATGGCGCCGCCGGTGGCCGGTCGCCGCTGCGGCCGCGCTCACCCTGCTGCTGAACGCAGCGCTGATCGGGCGGCTGGCCTGGCATCCCGAGGTCGGCCGCGCGGGCCTGCAGCCGGATTTCATCCTGCGCGTGATCAGCCTCAATGTGCTGACCCCCAACACCCACAAGCGCGCCGTGCTCGACTATCTCACGGCGGCGGATGCGGACGTGATCCTGCTGACCGAAGTGGACCGGCGCTGGCTCAATGCGCTGCAGCCGCTGCAGGCAAAGTATCCGTATCGCGTCGAGCATCCCGGGTTCGGCAACGCGGGCATCGCACTGCTGAGCCGCGTACCCTGGCAGACGGCCGGCATCCTGCGCGCCGGCCCCACGGGCCTGCCTTCCATCGAGGCCGGCATGAGTTACCGGGGCCGCAGCTTCGTGCTGATCGGCACGCACCCGCTGTCGCCATTGAGCCCGCGGCGTGCAGCCCTGCGCAACCGGCAGCTTGCGTGGCTGGCCGGCCACGTGATGCAGCTGGGCCAGCCGGCGCTGCTGACCGGGGATTTCAACGCCACGCCCTGGTCCGCGGGCTTGCGGCTTGCCACCGGCGGCAACCTCGGCTTCCGCTCGCTGCAGGCGCCCTGGCGGCCGACCTGGGAGGCGCGCTCGGTGCTGGCGATTCCCATCGACCAGGTGCTGTGCACCGCGCCCCTGGTCATCGTGCGCCGCTCGGTCGGCCCGGACGTGGGCTCGGATCACCGTCCGCTCGAGTATTCAGTCGGCTGGGGAATGGAAGGGCGACATGACTGATTCTCGTGTCGGATACCGGCGCATTCCGCGACCGGCGGCACTGTCTTGCGATGGCGACAGGACGGCGGCGCGGAAATGCGGCATTGTTCGGCGACGGTTCAGCTGGCATGCGCCAAGCTTTCCGTCAACGCAGCCCGGGACGGCTGTACCAAGGAGACGCATCATGAAAAAACTGCTCATTCCGTTAGCGCTGACGGCCGCGGCCTGCGCGGCGCCAGCCATGGCCGCCGACGTGGGCATCAGCATCAGCCTGGGCGAGCCGGGCTTCTACGGGCAGCTGGATATCGGTGATACCGACCGGCCCGTGCTCGTGGACAAGCGGCCGGTGGAGATCGTCCACCGCTACCGCAACCTCGCGCCGATCTACCTGCGCGTTCCGGCCGAGCAAAGGCTGCACTGGTCCAGATACTGCGACCGCTACAACGCCTGCGCGCGGCCCGTGTACTTCGTGCGCGACGACTGGTACCAGAAGGTGTATGCGCCGCATTACCGTGCCGCCCACGAACGGCGCGACGATCGCCGCGACGACCGGCGCGACGACCGGCGCGACGATCACGACGATCATCATTGACCAAAGGCACTGTTGACCGCAGCTCTCCCTCGACGCGGCGCGAGGGAGAGCGTAATAAGAGCGGATGAAGGATCTCGCGCGCCTGCCGCTGTCGTGGCTGACCCGACTGCGGCTGATCCTGTTTGGACATGAGGACCTCGCCGGCATCGTCTTCTGGGCGGCGCTGGTGGGCGTGTGCGGCGCGCTGGCCAGTGTGGCATTCCGCGAAGCGACGCGGGCGCTGGAGGAGGCTTTCACCGGCAGCAGCGCCGGGCTGGTGCAGGCGGCCGCGGCGTTGCCGTGGTGGCATCGCGCGCTGGTGCCGCTGGCCGGAGGCGTGCTCGCCGGGCTGGTGCTGCATCTGGCCGGCCGCGCGCTGCGATCGCCGCGCCCGGTGGATTACATGGAGGCCGTGCTGGTCGGGGATGGCCGCATCGGCTTCCGCGCCACGCTGTCGAATGCATTCTCCTCGCTGCTGACCATCGCCTCGGGCGGCTCCATCGGCCGCGAGGGTCCGATGGTGCAGCTGTCGGCGATGCTCGGTTCGCGGCTGGGATTGCTGGCGCGCGCGCCGCCGCCGCGGCTGCGCCTGATGGTGGCCTGCGGCGGCGCCGCGGGCATCGCGGCCGCCTACAACGCGCCCATCTCCGGCGCGCTGTTCGTGTCGGAGATCGTGCTCGGTTCCACCGCGATGGAGAGTTTCGGCCCGCTGGTGGTGGCCTCGGTGACCTCCAGTGCCACCATCCACCAGTTCCTGGGTTATGGCCCGGTGTTCACCGTGCCGCACGTGGAGTTCGTGGAGAACTGGGAGCTGCCGCTGTACATCGTGCTGGGCGTGCTGCTCGGGCATCTCTCGCCGCCGTTCCTGGCGCTGCTGGATTTCGCCAAGGCGCGCTTCGTGAGCCTGCGGCTGCCGCTGTACTGGCAGCTGGGGCTCGGCGGGTTGATCGTCGGTGCCGTTTCCATTCTCGTGCCGGATGTCTGGGGCAATGGCTACAGCGTGGTGGGCGCCATCCTGAATGGCGAACTGCTGGGGCTGTGGCTGCTGGCGGTGCTGGCCGCCAAGGTGCTGGCCACTTCCTCGACCGTGGGCTCGGGCGCGCTGGGCGGCGTATTCACGCCCACGCTGTTCATCGGCTGCGCGGTGGGCGCGCTGTTCGGCGGCGTGCTGCACCATGCGCTGCCGGCCTTCACCTCCGTGCCCACGGCCTATGCGCTGGTCGGCATGGGCGGCTTCCTCGCGGCCACCACGCACGCGCCGCTGACCTCCATCCTGATGCTGTTCGAGATGACGCTCGACTATCAGATCGTGCTGCCGCTGATGCTCACCTGCGTGACGGCCCATTACACGGCGCGCGTGTACCGCCACGGCGAGTCGGTGTACCACGCCACGCTGGCACGCGCGCAGCAGGCCGAGGGCGATGACTGGCGGCTGCGCACCGTCGAGGCGCTGGTGAAGCCGGCCGCCGCGGCGGTGCCGCGCGAGATGCTGCTGGAGGAGATGTTCGCGACGCTGCCCAAGCGGCCGCTGGCGCGCGTCTACGTGCTGGACGGCAACGAGCTCATCGCCTGGCTGGATCCGCGCGAGGTGCTGGCGCGCATGAAGAGCGGCCGGCTGCCGGGCGGGGAGACCGTGGAATCCGTGGCACATCCGGTCACCTTCGCGCTGTCGCCGGAGATGCCGCTGTGCAATGCGCTGGATGGCTTCCTGCGCGAGCAGGCCACGGTGCTGCCGGTGACTCCCGGGCAGTGGCGCAACACGCTGGTGGGCGAGGTCACGCGGCACGACGTGCTGCTGGCCATCCAGGACCGGCTGACCTATCCGCGCTGAAGCGGCGGGCTGCCCTGGCGGCCGCGATTGCAGTACCCTGCTGCCACAAGAAGGGGGTGGGCCATGCGGACATTCGGCTTCGGCCAGAAGAGCGGGCAGGTCATGCAGATGGCCTACACGACGAAGAACATCCATGCCGCCATGGACTGGTGGATGAAGAACGCCAACGTGGGGCCGTGGTTCCTGCTGGACAGCTTCACCGGACCGGAGCAGCGCTACCGCGGCGAGCCCACCCAGGCCGATGTGATGCTGGCGATGTCCTTCGCCGGGCACATGAACATCGAGCTGATCCAGCCCAAGGACGAGCGGCCCTCGGTGTACCGCGAGACCATCAGGGTGCGCGGTTACGGCTTCCACCACATGGCCATCGCCGTGGAGGACGTGGAGGCGGCGCGCCGCAAGTATCACCAGCTTGGCTATCACGAGGCTTTCTCCACGCCCGTGCCCAGCGGCGGCAGCGTGTATTTCATGGGCGACGGGCCGGAGGCGCCGGGCTTCATCGAGCTGATTCCGGCCACCGACGCCACGGACGAGATGTTCACGCGCTACTGGAAGGCCTCGGTGGACTGGGATGGGCGCGATCCCATACGCAAGTTCGGCTGACGACGGCGCCGCGCTACGCGGGCAGCCCGTCAACGCGGTATCCTCCGCGCAGCAACCATAAGGTCCGCGGGGAACATCATGCGTCCAGTCGTCCGCTCTTCAGTCCTGCTGCCGGCACTGCTGGCCGCCTCGGCCTGCACACTCTTCACGACTTCGGGCGGCGGTGGAGGCCCCGCCGCGGCGGTCACGCAGCAGCGCATGGTCAATGCCGACGAGGATCCCGGCCAGTGGATGTCCTATGGCCGCACCTGGAGCGAGCAGCGCTTCAGTCCGCTGCACCAGATCAACGACAGGAACGTGCAGCGGCTGGGCCTGGCATGGTTCGCCGACCTTGGCACTTATCGCGGTGTCACCGGCACGCCGCTGGTCATCGATGGCGTGCTGTACAACGTCTCCGCGCTGGACGTGACCACCGCTTACGACGCCACCAACGGCAAGGTGCTGTGGACCTACGATCCGAAGATCACGCCGCAGGCCGCCGCGGTGGCCTGCTGCGGGTCGACGAGCCGGGGCCTTGCGGCATGGAACGGCAAGCTTTTCATCGGCGCGCTCGACGGGCGCGTGATCGCGCTGGATGCGAAGACCGGCACGAAGCTGTGGGACACACAAACCGCCGATCCCGGCCAGCCGCTCTCCATCACCGGCGCGCCGCGTGTCACGAAGGACGGCCTGGTGGTCATCGGCAATGGTGGCGGAGACATCGGCGCGCGCGGCTATATCTCCGCCTACGACTCCGTCACCGGCAAGCAGGTGTGGAAGTTCTACATCGTGCCCGGCGATCCGTCCAAGCCGGATGGCGTGGCCTCCGATTCCATCATGAAGATGGCGGCCAAGACCTGGAATGGTAAGTGGTGGGAGACCGGTGGCGGCGGCAACGACTGGGACACCATCGTCTACGACCCGGACCTGGACTACATCTATTTCGGCACCGGCAACGGCTCGCCGCATCCGCAGGCGTTCCGCTCGCCCAACGGCGGCGACAACCTGTTCATCGCCTCCATCGTCGCGGTGAAGGCGAAGACCGGCGAATACGTGTGGCACTACCAGGAAGTTCCCGGCGAGCAGTGGGATTACGACAGCACCTCGCCGCTGATACTGGCGGACCTCAAGATCGACGGCAAACAGCGCAAGGTCATCATGCATGCGCCCAAGGATGGCTTTTTCTACGTGGTGGATCGCGTCACCGGCGAGCTGCTGTCGGCGAAGAATTTCGTTCCCAACACCTGGGCCTCGCATGTGGACATGAAGACCGGCCGCCCGGTGGTGAATCCGGACGCGATGGTGGAAGTCGAGCCGCACCTCATCACGCCCAACGCCGCGCACAACTGGAACCCGATGTCCTACAGCCCGCTCACCGGACTGGTGTATATCCCGATCCAGGAGCAGTGGATGGTGGTGTCACGCGTACCAGACGGACAATTCGTGTTCCGCCTCGGCAAGACCACCATCGGCGCCGGCTACAGCAACGATCCGGAGCTGCGCCGCCAGTTCAACCAGAAGGTGAACACCAGCGACAAGGGCTACACGCTGGCGTGGGATCCGGTGGCGCAGAAGGAACGCTTCCGCATCAATAATCCCTACAATTTCCAGGGCGGCACGCTGGTCACGGCCGGCAACCTGCTGGTGCAGGGCACGATGAAGAACACGCTGGCCATCTACCGCGCCGACAACGGCCAGAAACTGTGGGAGTCGGCCACGGGATCGGTGCCGGTGGCCGGTCCCATCAGTTATTCGGTGCATGGCAAGCAATACATCGCGGTGAATGCCGGCTGGAACAACGCCATCGTGCATGGCCTGAACGACGGACCCGAACCGTTCTCGACGGGACCGGGAAAACTCGTGGTCTTTGCGCTGGATGCCAAGGGCCTGACCCTGCCGCCCGCTCCGCCGGCCCAGGCACTGCCGCGGCCGCCGTCCACGCCGCAGGCGCCGGAAAAGGTGGCCGCGGGCGCGGCGGTGTTCGCGCAGTACTGCTCCACCTGCCATGGCCAGAACGCCATCGGTTCCGGCCCGAAGGACCTGCGCTTCATCAACGCGCAGGCGCACGCCGATTTCACCGACATCGTGCTCGGCGGCAAGTACAAGGACAAGGGCATGGTGCCGTTCAACGGGCAGCTCACGCCGGAGCAGGTGGATGCGGTGCACGCCTACGTGATCGAGCGCGGTCAGGAGGATCTGCAGCCAGGGTTCGGGCCGCCGCCGCCGCAACCGCAGCAGCGTCGCTGACAGGTCCGGAACTTAAGCTTTGTTAAGGTTTCCCGCCGCCCCACGGGCGGCGGTACCGCCGGTGCTATCGTCCGCCGGATGAGAGTGCTGCTGGTCGAGGACGATCCGGCGCTGGGCGCCAGCATGAAGCATGCACTGCACGGCGCCGGCTACACGGTGGACTGGACCACCGCGGGCAGCCCGGCCGTCGCCGCGGCGCATGCCCAGGACTACGCCGCCATCCTGCTCGATCTTTCGCTGCAGGGCATGAATGGCATGGATGTGCTCGCCGCGATCCGCTGCGCCCGCGACGACACGCCGGTGCTGGTGGTCACCGCGAACGACGCGCGCGAACGCAAGCTCGAGGCGCTGGATGCCGGCGCGGACGACTACATCGTCAAGCCCTTCGACCTGGACGAGCTGCTGGCCCGCGTGCGCGTGCACATCCGCCGTCGCGACGGCCGGGCTTCGAACCTGCTGAGCAGCCGCGACGTGGTGCTGGACCTGGGCGCGAAAGTGGCGCGGCGCGAGGGCGCGCCGGTGTCGGTCACCGCCAAGGAATTCCGGCTGCTGGCGCTGCTGATGCGCAACGCCGGCCGTTTCGTCAGCAGGGCCGAGCTCGACAGCGCGCTCTACGACGAGGACAGCGCCGACGTCGAGAGCAATACCATCGAGGTGACCATCTACGGCCTGCGCCGCAAGCTGGGCGCCGCGTTCATCATCACCGCCCGCGGCCTGGGCTACATGGTCTCCTCCTGAAGGCGCGCATGCGCGGACGCCACTCGCTGCTCGCCGCGCTGTTCGGCCGCGCCATCGTGCTGGTGATGCTGATCGTCGCGGTGATCGGCGCGCTCACCTTCTGGAGCGCGCGCGAGCAGATATGGCGCAGCTACGATTCGACGCTGATCACCGGCGCCAACGTGCTGTATGCACTGATGGGCGAGGAACTGCAGATCACGCCGCGGCCGGCCGGACAGCGCGTGCTGGAGGTGGACGACGGCACGCTGCTCAGCGCCGAGGATCGCGCCGCGTTCAACCAGTACGCCCACGACCGCATGTTCCGCATCTGGCGCAACAACGAGCTGGCGCTGGGCTCGGACATCGGTCCGACGCCCGTGCCGCCGGGCAAGGCACCCGAGGGTTTCTTCAACCAGATGGATGGCGCGGCCACGTGGCGCGTGTACCGCCTGCCGGTACGCGAGCACGGCATCGTCATCGAGGTGGGCGAACAGCTGGCGGCACGCGGCGCGCTGGTGCATCGCATTGCGCTGGAACTGGCCATTCCCCTGCTGCTGCTGATTCCCGCCGCGGCGGGGCTGATGTGGCTCACGCTGGCCGATGGCCTGGGCGCGTTGCGCGCGTTTTCCCGCGAGCTGCGGCGGCGCTCCTACCAGGACCTGTCGGAAATCGACGCGCGTCGCTGGCCCGTGGACCTCATGCCGCTCATCCATTCGACCAACCAGCTCTTCCAGCGCCTGTCGGCGGCCTTCCACCAGCAACGGCGCTTCATCGACCAGGCCGCGCACCAGTTGCGCACGCCGCTTGCGACCATCCAGCTGCAGACCCAGCTCATCGCGCGCGAAACGGATGCCGCGCAATCCCGCCTGCTGGCGGCGCAGCTCGAGGCCAGCGTGCACCGGGCCGCCGAGCTGACCGATCGCCTGCTGACGCTGGCCCGTCTCGAAGCGGCGACCGGCGGCTTGGGCGTGACCGATCTGGCGGCCGAGACCACTGCGGCCATCGCGGATCTGGCGAAGTTCGCCGAGTCGCGCACGGTGGCGCTCGCCTATCGCGGTGTGCGCGTCATGGTCGCCGGTGACGCGACGCTGGTGCGGCTGATAGCCGCCAACCTCATCGAGAACGCCATCGCCCATTCGCCGCCGGATGCGGAAGTGGACGTGTCGGTGGCCGCGGACGACGCCGGCGTCCACCTGCGCATCGAGGATGCCGGACCAGGCATTCCGGAGGCGCAGCGCGAACAGGTATTCAAGCGTTTCTATCGTGGTGGCAATGAGCCGGCGGGCGGCGCCGGTCTCGGCCTTTCCATCGTCGCGGAGGCCGCGCGGGTGCTTGGCGCCACCGTGTCGCTCGGCGAACGCGGCGACGGCGGCACAGGATTGCGGGCCACGGTCACCTTTACGCCGGTTTAACGAATCGCCGCCCGCGGCCGCAGCCCGCATCATCTCCGCATCAGATTCGCCACCTACAGTCCGCGCCGATGCGGATCTACTGCGACTTCGACGGCACCATCACCACCACCGACACCACGGATTTCGTGCTGGAGCGGCTGGCGCGTCCGGCCTGGCGCGACCTGGAGGCCGAGTGGCTCGCCGGACGCATCAGTGCCGCCGAATGCATGCGCCGGCAGGTCGCGCTCATCGAATCCGACGACGCGCGGCTCGACGCCGTGCTCGATGAAGTCACGCTCACCGAGGGATTCGCGCATTTCGCGCAATCGTGCGCCGCGAGCCGCGTGCCGCTGGCAGTGGTCAGTGATGGAGTGGACTACTTCATCCGCAGGATCCTGCGGCGGCACGGGCTCGAGGCACTGCCGGTCATGGCCAACCGCTTTGCGGGCGGCGTGGCCGCGCGCCGCCTCGAACAACCCTGGCTGCGCGCCGATTGCCGCGCCGGCTCCGGCGTCTGCAAGTGCGCGGCGACGGCCGGCGACCAGGCCGGGCAGATCGTGTACATCGGCGACGGGCGTTCGGACTTCTGTGTCGCACGCCGCGCCGACCTGCTGATCGCCAGGTCGGCGCTCGCGCGGCACGCGCGCGAGCATGGCCTGCGGTTCCTGCCGTTCACGGATTTTCACGACGTGCTGCGGCATGTCGACAGACACCATCTGAACCGGGGAGAGCGCCCGCTTGTCACTTCCGCAAACTGAATTTCCATCCCGCGACCGCGATGCACCGGCCACCGAGGCGGCGCTGCGGCAGCTCGAGGAGGCCTACTGCTCCTTCGGCGATACCGTGCACTACCTGCCGCAGCCGAAGTTCTTCGAGGCCTGCGACGGCTCCTTCCTGTTCGATGCCGAAGGGCGCCGCTATCTCGACCTGCAGATGTGGTATTCGGCGGTGAACTTCGGCTACCGCAACCCGCGCCTGAACGATGCGCTGCTGCGGCAGGCCAGCCGGCTGCCGCAGGTGGCCTCGCAGTACCTGCATCGCGAGAAGGTGGAGCTGGCCGCGATGATCGCACGCGACATGCAGCACAAGTTCGGCCGCAAGGGACGCGTGCATTTCAACGTCGGCGGGTCGCAGGCCGTCGAGGATTCCCTGAAGCTGGTGCGCAACGCCAGCGGTGGCAAGAGCCTGATGTTCGCGTTCGAGGGTGGCTACCACGGCCGCACGCTCGGGGCCTCGGCCATCACCTCCTCGTACCGCTATCGCCGCCGTTTCGGCCACTTCGGCGAGCGCGCGCATTTCATCGAATTCCCGTACCACTTCCGCGGGCCGCGCGGCATGAGTCACGAGGAATACGGCCTGCAGTGCGTGCGCCGCTTCGAACGCCTGTTCGAAACCGAATACAACGGCGTGTGGGATCCGAAGGCCGGGCAGGGCGAGTATGCCGCGTTCTACGTGGAGACCATCCAGGGAACCGGCGGTTACGTGATCCCGCCGCGGAACTTTTTCCTCGAACTGAAGAAGGTACTGGACCGCCACGGCATCCTGCTGGTGGTGGACGAGATCCAGATGGGCTTCTACCGCACCGGCAGGCTCTGGTCGATCGAGCATTTCGGCGTGCAGCCCGACGTGCTGGTGTTCGGCAAGGCGCTGACCAATGGCCTGAACCCGCTGTCGGGGCTGTGGGCGCGCGAGGAGCTGATCAATCCGCAGGTGTTCCCGCCGGGCTCGACCCATTCGACCTTCGCCGCCAATCCGCTCGGCACCGCCGTGGGCCTCGAGACGATGAAGATGCTGGCGGAAGGCGACTATGAAACCTCGGTGGTGCGCAAAGGTGCGCGTTTCCTCGATGGCCTGCGCGAGCTGCAGGCGCGCTGGCCGCAGCTCGGCGACGTGGATGGGTTGGGACTGGCCCTGCGCTGCGAGATCTGCCAGGCCGATGGCTTCACGCCGGATCGCGCGCTGCTGGACCGCATGGTGGAGGAGGGCCTGAAGGCAAACCTGAAGATCGGCGGCCGGCGCCACGGGCTCGTGCTCGACGTGGGTGGTTACCACAAGAACGTCATCACGCTGGCCCCGTCGCTGGAAATCTCCGACAGCGAGATCGACCTGGCGTTGCGGCTGCTCGATGCGCTGTTCCGGCGCTGTGTGTAGCCGTGCCCCACGCAGGAATGCGCCCGCTGTTGCTGCATCTGGACGAGGCGCTGCGCCGCCAGCCGCAGCTGCTGCAGGCCGCGCGGGCGCATCGTGCGGCGGAAATCCTCGCGCATGATCTGGGTCCGGCGCTGCGCCTGTGGAGCCGGCCACCGGCGCTCGACGCATTGCGCCGGCGCCTGCGCGCGCGCCTTGGTGCGGGCGGCCCGTTGCTCACCTTCCTCGGGTCGGGGGATTTCCACCACGTGTCGGCGCTGCTCGTGGAACGCGCGATCGAGGTCTGTGACACGCGGCTGACCGTCGTGCACTTCGACAACCATCCCGACTGGGTGCGCTTCGGCGCGGGCATGCACTGTGGATCCTGGGTGGCGCGCGCCGCGCGCCTGCCGGGCGTGGCGCGCGTGATCACCGTGGGCGTGTGCAGCCGCGACATCCTGCGGCCGCGCAGCCGGGGCGCCGACCTGGCGCTGCTGGATGAGGGCCGGGTCGAGGTCTATCCGTACCGCATGCCCGATGGCGCCATCAGCCTGCGGCTGCGCGGCCGCGAGTGGCCCAGCATCGAAAGCATGGGCGAGGCGGCCTTCGCGGAGCTGCTGCTCGGGCGCATCGCCACGCGGGACATCTACGTCACCATCGACAAGGACGTGCTGCGCGGCGAGGACGCGGTCACCAACTGGGACCAGGGCCGCGCGTCGGCGGAATTCGTCGGCGGGCTCGTCCGGCGCCTGCGCGAAAACCATGCGCTGGCCGGCGCGGACGTGACCGGAGACTGGTCGCCACCGGTCTACGCCGACGGGAGCCAGCGCTGGCTGAAGCGTGCCGAGGCGTTCATCGACCAGCCGTGGAGACGGCCCGGGACAGATGCCCTGCTGGTGAACGAGCAGGTCAACCTGCAGCTGCTGCGGCACTTCGGGGCCGCGGCGTGAACGCCGCCGCCACACCTGCCGCGTTCGCGCTGCTGGCCTTCTGCATCGTGACGGAAGTGATCCGCGAGCTGTGCTTCAAGTCGGCCGCGCGCCGCGCCGGCGGGCGGCCGCGGCGCTACGCCGCGGCGCTGCTGCGCGAGCCGCTGGTGGGCGCGGGCATCCTCGCCTGGTTCGTCGAAATGATCGCGTGGGTGATGGTGCTGCAGCGGGTGCCGCTGGGGATCGCCTACCCGGTCATGACGCTGACTTACGCCGCCGTGCCC
>Ga0335083_10008120_pt1 | contig 12846 bp, 11 predicted proteins | sample Lox_Sample_42_FD_206716 | JGI IMG/M metagenome (GOLD analysis project Ga0335083, IMG submission 206716) | Soil microbial communities from Loxahatchee National Wildlife Refuge, Florida, United States - Lox_Sample_4.2 | ecosystem: Environmental > Terrestrial > Soil > Wetlands | place: USA...
TGCCGTGGGGGCGCCCGGCGATGTTGGCCGATCGCGCCTGCATGCGCGACACGAAAGTCGAATTGACCTACTCCGAGGTGGCCCAGCGGGTCGATGCGGTCGCCGAGCAGTTCGCTGCGGCCGGGGTAGGGCGGGGAGACGTGGTGGCGGTGATGCTTGCTAACCAGGTGGAGCTGCTGCTCGGGATCATGGCCGCCTGGCGGCTGGGAGCCGCGGCGACCCCGGTCAACCCGGTGTTCACGGCGAACGAGGCAGGCTACCAGATTGCCGACTCGGCGGCCAAGCTACTGCTCACCGCGGATCCAGGGGCCGGCTACGGGGTGCCGGTCCTGCCTGCGGGCGAGCTAAACACCTCTCCGTCCGGCGCGCTGCCGGCACCGGACACCCGGCCGGACGATCTCGCCCTGCTGATCTACACCAGCGGTTCGACCGGCCGCCCCAAGGGCGTGATGCTCGACCACGCGAATCTGGCGGCGATGGCCACCTCGATCGGTGACGCGATGAAGCTCGGCCCAGACGACAACTGCCTGCTGGTGCTGCCACTGTTCCACGTGAACGCCATTCTGGTGAGCTGCCTGGCCCCGATCATGGCCCAGGGGCAGGTGACGATCCTGCCCCGGTTCGCGCCGGACACCTTCCTCACCGCGCTGTCGCGGTACCGGGCGACGTATTTCTCGGCTGTGCCGACCATCTACGCACGGCTGGCGGAGCTGCCGCAAGGGCGGCTGGGTGACACGTCCTCGGTCCGGTTCGCGGTGTGCGGGGCGGCGCCTGTTCCGGCGGAGCTGCTGCGGCGAAGCGAATCCCGGTTCGGCTTCCCGATCATCGAGGGGTACGGGCTGACCGAGGGCACCTGCGCGTCAACGATCAACCCGCTCGACAGCGAGCGCAAGCCCGGCACAGTGGGCGTCGCGCTGCCGGGCCAGCAGGTGGCCACGATGCGGCCCGACGGTTCCTTCGCGGCGACCGGCGAACGCGGCGAGGTGGTCATCAAGGGTCCGAACGTGATGCGCGGCTACCTCGGCCGGCCGGAGGCCACCGCGGAGTCCATCGTCGACGGCTGGCTGCACACCGGCGACGTCGGCGTGCTGGACGCCGACGGCTACCTGACGATCGTCGACCGCATCAAGGACATGATCATCCGAGGCGGCGAGAACATCTACCCCAAGGAGATCGAGTCGGTGCTCACCAGGCATGACGCGGTCCTGGAAGCGGCCGTGATCGGCGCGCCGCACGAGATGTACGGCGAGGTGCCGACGGCCTACGTGGTCACGTACCCGGACGCCTCAGTGACGGCGGACGAGCTGCTGGAGCTGTGCCGCCGCGACCTCACCAAGATCAAGATCCCGACGGCGATCCACATCGTGCCCGTGTTGCCGAAGAACGCCGTCGGCAAGATCGACAAGCCAGCACTTCGCGCGCCAGCGCGAATAACCCGCTAAAGGAGACCACGATGGGATTCACGAAACCCGACCTGCCGCCGGTCGACCCTGACACCTTCATGCAGCAGCCGCTGATGCAGCGGATGCAGGTGCTGGCGCTGCACTGGGTCGAGCACGGGTTCGGCACGCCGCGAATGGTGCACGCGATGTACATCCTGAAGCTGCTGGTGTTCTACATACTCGGCGGTGTGGTGGTGGCGACCACAACGTCGCGGCTGCCGGCGTTCTGGCACGTCGCGAGCTGGTGGAAGCAGCCGATCGTGTACGAGAAGGCGGTGCTGTGGACGGTGCTGCTCGAGGCGATCGGGGTCGCGGGATCGTGGGGCCCGCTCGCGGGCAAGTTCAAGCCCATGACCGGCGGCATCCGCTTCTGGGCCCGGACCGGCACAATCCGGCTCCGGCCGTGGAAGCGGGTGCCGCTCACGGTGGGTGACCGGCGCACCGTCGTGGACGTCGCGCTCTACATCGCGCTACTCGCGACCGTGACCGCGGCGCTGGTGCTGCCGGGCGTGCACAGCGACTCGCTGTCCGCAGCGGAGCCCGGCGATACCTCCGGGCTGGTCAGCCCGGTGCTGCTCGCTCCGGTGATCGCCGCGCTGGTGCTCAACGGGCTGCGCGACAAGGTGATCTTCCTGGCCGCGCGCGGCGAGCAGTACCTGCCGGCCCTGGTGTTCTTCACGGTCCTGCCGTTCACCGATATGATCATCGCGCTCAAGCTGCTGATCGTCACGGTCTGGGTGGGGGCGGGCTTCTCCAAGCTGGGCAGGCACTTCGCCAACGTTGTGCCGCCCATGGTCAGCAACAGCCCCGGCGTGCCGTTGCGGTGGATCAAGCGCGCGCACTACAGGGACTACCCGCGAGACATCCGCCCGTCCCGGCTCGCCCACCTGATGGCGCACGGCGGCGGCACCTTTGTCGAGATCATCACGCCGCTGGTACTGCTGCTATCGCCGTGGAAGCCGGTGACGCTGGCCGCGGTCGCCGTGATGGTGCTCTTCCACCTGTTCATCATCTCGACGTTCCCGCTGGCGGTGCCGCTGGAGTGGAACGTACTGTTCGGCTACGCCGCGGTGTTCCTGTTCGCCGGCTACCCGAGCTGGCAGGGCTATGGCGTGGCGGACATGTCGTCGCCGTGGCTGACGCTTGGGATCGTGGCGGCGCTGCTGTTCTTTCCCGTGCTGGGCAACCTGCGCCCGGACCTGGTGTCATTCCTGCCTTCGATGCGCCAGTACGCCGGCAACTGGGCCTCCGCCGTCTGGGCGTTCGCGCCGGGCGCCGAGCAAAAGCTCAACGTGGTCACGAGGCCCGCGGCCAACCAGGTCGACCAGCTCGTGGCGTTCGGCTACGACCGCAAGTGGGCGGACATCACCATGCAGCAGACGATCGCCTGGCGGACCATGCACAGCCAGGGCCGCGGCCTGTTCTCGCTGCTCCTGCGGCACCTGCCCGACATCGACACGAGGACCGTGCGCGAGGGCGAGTTCGTCTGCAACTCGCTGCTCGGATTCAACTTCGGCGACGGGCACCTGCACAACGAGGACCTGATCAGGGCGGTGCAGGCCCAGGCCGGCTTCGAGCCGGGCGAGCTGGTCGTGGTCTGGGTGGAATCCCAGCCAGTGCACCGCGACGACCAGGCGTATCAGGTGATTGACGCGGCGCTCGGCGTCGTCGAGCGTGGCACGTGGAAAGTCGCCGACGCGGTCGCCGAGCAGCCGTGGCTGCCCAACGGGCCGATCCCGGTGCAGGTGACCTGGTCCCGCACGGCGGCCGTGCCTTTGCCGCGGACATCCAGCGAGCAAGACCAAGAGTGGGAGGTGCAGGCATGAGCACCGCGACGGTGGTGGGCGGCGGGCCGAACGGGCTCGCCGCCGCGGTGGCCCTCGCCGCCGACGGCGTGCAGGTCACCGTGTTGGAGGCGGCCGACGAGGTCGGCGGCGGCGCTCGCTCCGGCGAGTCGCTGGTGCCCGGCCTGCTGCACGACCACTGCTCGGCATTCCACCCGATGGCGGCTGGCTCGCCGTTCCTGAACAGCCTCGGCCTAGACCGGTACGGGCTGTCCTGGCGGTGGGCGGAGATCGACTGCGCGCACCCGCTCGACGGCGGGGATGCCGCGCTGCTGTACCGCTCTATCGAGGACACCGCAGCCGGGCTCGGCCGCGACGGAGCCCGCTGGCGGCTTATGTTCGGCCGGCCTTCAGCCGACTACGACAAGCTGGCGTCGGATATCATGCGGCCGCTGCTGCGAGCGCCCAGCCACCCGCTGGCGCTGGCCCGGTTCGGGTTGCCGACGCTGCTGTCCGGTTCGGCGTTCGCCCAGATGTTCGGCACCAAGAAGGGGCGCGCGCTGTTCGGCGGGGTGGCCGCGCACGCATTCCGGCCGCTGAATTACCCGCTCACCTCGGCGATCGGTGCTGGCATCGTCACCGCCGGCCACCGCTGGGGCTGGCCGGTCGCGGCCGGCGGGTCCGGGTCGATCACCGCCGCGCTGGCTTCGCTACTGGCCGACCTCGGCGGCAAGATCGAAACCGGCGTTCTGGTCCGGGCGGCCTCGCAGCTCCCGCCGGCCGATGTGACCTTGTTCGACCTCGCGCCGGATGTGGTGGCGGGCGTGCTGGACAATCGGCTGCCCTCGCGGGTGCTGAGCGCATTCCGGCGGTTCCGGCGGGCACCGGGCGCGTTCAAGGTCGACTTCGCGGTCGAGGGCGGCGTGCCGTGGGCCAACCCTGACGTCGGCCGGGCCGGCACCGCGCATCTGGGCGGCGACTTCGCGGAGATCTCCGCCAGCGAGCGGGAGATAAACGCGGGGCGCATGCCGGAACGGCCGTTCGTGCTGGTCGGCCAGCAGTACCTGGCCGACGCGCAGCGATCGGCCGGGAACATCCACCCGGTGTACAGCTACGCCCACGTACCGCATGGCTACGCCGGTGACGCCACTCAGGCGATCATCGCGCAGATCGAGCGGTTCGCCCCCGGGTTCCGGGAGCGGATCATCGGCTGGACGTCCTACGACCCTGCGTCCTTCACCGCCGACAACCCGAACTTCACCGGCGGAGACATTATCACTGGGGCGAAGGACACCCGCCAGCTCGTCTTCGGCCCCCGCATCACGCTGTCGCCTTACCATCTCGGCATCCCCGGCATGTTCCTATGCTCGGCGGCGACGCCGCCAGGGCCTGGCGTGCACGGCATGTGCGGCGCCAACGCCGCCAGGGAAGCGCAGCGCTACCTGCGCCGCCTGGGCAAGGCATAGGCGGTCGCCGCGCGGTCGTTACGCAGCGGGGGAGCGGTGCCGGGCTAGGTGGCTGGCACGGAACTCCCTTGGTCCCACGCTCTTCCACCTGCGGAACGCCTGGGAGAAGCTGGACACCTCGACATACCCTAGCCGCTGGGCTACCTCGGCGACCGGCATCCGGCCAGTGACCAGGAACTCCTCGGCAAGTTGTTCCCTGATTTCGTCCAGCAGCCCGCGGAGTGTCACGCCCTCGCCGGCGAGCCTGCGGCGCAGCGTCCGCTCGCTCATGTGCAGTGCCGCCGCGACCTGCTCCGCATCCGGCGGCGCGGCGGTCCGGGCGAGCAGGTAGTCCCTGACCCGCCCGGCCACGCCCGTCCGCGCGTGTCGGCTGGCCAGCAACTGCCGGCACTGCTCGCGGGCGATCGCGGTGGTGTGCTCGTTGCCCTGCGGCAGCGGCAGGTCGAGGATCTCTGCGGGGATGGCCACCGCGCACTCCGGCGCGCCGAACACCGGCATCACGCCGAAGATCCCGGAGTAGCGCTCCGCGCCTGATGCCGGCGCGGGGAACGGGTAGCTGATCCCCCTGACGTGGATAGGCGTCGCGAAGAGCTCGTGCTGGATGGTCTGGATGGCCGCGCTGTCACGCTCGATCACGAACCGCTGTAGCGCCAGCGGGATATCGGGCGCATCCAGTACCAGGTGGAACTCCTCGCCGCGGTCACGCGCCTTGATATGCGTGAAAGCGAATGTCAAGTCGAGGTATCGCAATCCGATATCGATCGCGCTGCGCCAGGTGGGGCTGCTGATCATCGCGAATCCCCAGATGCCGTAGGTGGTCAGGTGATAACGGATCCCTGCGTCCAGGCCCAGCCCCGGGGGATCGCCTAGGGCCCGCAGCAGGTTCTCGATCACCGTGAGCTCCTGGCGTGCGCTGACGGTCGCGCCGGCGTCGCGCAGGTTCTCCTCCGCCAGCCCGGTCGATTCCAGGCACAGCCGCGCGGTCAGGCCGTAATCGGCGCCCAGCCGGAGCAGCAACTGGACGCTCATCGGCGACCGCTCAACATCCCAGCGAACCATGTCCGGCCTCCGCATCGTCGCGAAAAGGCGAACCCGCCATGCGGCGAATGTAGTAATTTCCATGCCTGACCGCAATCATGCGGACCAGTTCCGCTGGGATTTGCTCACGGGTCATCGCGCGCCCCGGCCGTCGGTGCTCTGTTTTCGCCTCCCGAACGGAAGTTGGCGCCTGTCTCCGGGCCCGGGTTTCCCCTCCGGAACGTCCTCGGCCTCGTCTTCGGGTCGATGCGACCTGGCCGAGTCCAGGCTCTCGCGCCGCAGCAGGGCGGCCCTGGCCGCGTACCCGATCGGGCGGCCGCTGATCCGCAGCCGCCGCCCGATCGGCATGTTCCGGGCGACCGACGAAACTTGGACTTGCTAGATATAGTTAGCGCTTGGTATAGTTAGCAATGTCAGCCCAGTCACCGAGAAAGGCAGAGACAATGCCCGGCTACTCCCAGAAAGATGTCCAGGACGAGCTCCTGAAAGTGATCCGCACGAGCCAGGAGACCGTCGTCGAGGCGGTTAAGGCCTGGGTCGAAACCGTCAAGGCGGTGACGCCGAAGGTCCCCCTGTCCCGGGTGCCGCTCGCCGAGAAGCTGCCCAAGCCGCAGGACATCGTGACCAACGCGTACGACTTCGCCGAGAAACTGCTGTCAAGCCAGCGTCAGTTCGCCGAGGAGCTGGTGAAGGCGACGGCCCCGCTGCGGGCGGGCAGCGGCATGCACGAGGAGCAAAGCGCGGCCGCCGAATAGGGGATGCGCGTCACCGTCAACGAAGCCCGCGCCACGGCCGAAATCCCCGGCAGGCGACGGCATTATAGTATGCGGCAGCACCGGACTCCGGAGCTGCCGCATACTATAATAAGCGCTGCCTAGTGCTACTTGAGGAGGTGGCCGTGACGGACTCGTGGCAGGCGCAGCGGGAGGCGCTCGGTGCGTTTATCCGCACCCAGCGCAAGATGGCCAACCTTTCCCTCCGCCAGCTGGCCGACCTCACTAGCCTGTCGAACCCGTACCTTAGCCAGGTCGAGCGTGGGCTGCACGAGCCGTCGGTCCGCGTACTCAAGGCGATCTCCGATGCGCTGAACGTGTCCGCCGAGACACTCCTCGCGCAGGCCGGCCTAGTCGATGCGGTGGCCGGCGAGAGTGCGGACGGCGCCGCTGAGACAGGCCAGGAAGAGCACACCAAGAACGCGATCGCGGCTGACAGGCGCCTGAGCGACGATCAGAAGGCGGCGCTGCTCGCTGTGTACCAAAGCATGGTCGACCGGCCCTGACGCGGAGCGAGCTCGGCATGAGAGGCCGTCTTTATCCGCGGCGGGCACTCCCCGGACCTCGGCCACGTTTGGCAGCTTCGCCCAGCGCCCGGTAAGCCATGGCCGCGTCGGCTATCCGGACGGCGACGCGTCCGGCGTGCGCGCGGATGGTGTCGGTCAGGTTCTTGGCCAGGTTTGTCAGGTGAATGCCCCGATTCCGGTGATGGAGCGGCCGACGATGAGCGTCTGCATGGTCTCGGTGCCCTCGAAGGTGTGGATCGCCTCCAGGTCGACCATGTGCCGCATCACCTGGTAGTCGAGCAGGATGCCGTTGCCGCCGAGCATGTCGCGCGCCTCGGCTGCTATCGCCCGGGCCTTGCGGGTGTTGTGCATCTTGGCCAGCCCGGCTACGGTCGGGGTCAGCCGGCCCGCCTCGCCCAGGCGGGCGATCTGCACGCAGTACAGCTGCATGGCGGTGAGGTCCGCCAGCATGGACACCAGCCGCTGCTGGATGATCTGGAAGCTGGCCAGCGGCTCGCCGAACTGGCGCCGCTCCTGCGCGTACCGCAAGGCGGCGTCGTAAGCGGCGGTAGCGTGGCCGAGGGCCGCCCAGGCGCAGGTACTCCGGGTGGTGGCCAGGATCGCGCTGGTGTCCTTGAACGATCGCGCCCCCGGCAGCCGGTTCTCGGCCGGCACCCGCACGTTCTCCAGCGTGATCTCGGCCTGCCAGACCGAGCGCAGCGACACCTTGCCCTCGATGACCCGGGCCTGGTAGCCGGGCGTTCCCTTCTCCACGACGAACGCGTTGACCTGGCCGTTGCCGGTATTCCTTGCCCACACGACGATCAGGTCGGCGACGCTGCCCAGGCCTATCCACCGCTTGCGGCCGTTCAGCACCCAGTCGTCGCCGACCTGGCGGGCCGAAGTTTCCAGGGCGACCGAGTCCGAGCCGTGCTCCGGCTCGGTCAGCGCGAAGGCCCCCAGCCTGTCCATCCGGGCCATGTCGGGCAGCCAGCGCGCCTTCTGCTCGTCCGAGCCGCACATCGCGATCGACTCCATGGCCAGGCCCGCGTGCACGCCCAGGAACACGCCGAGGCTGCCGTCGCCGCGATGCAGTTCCATCGTGACCAGCCCGCAGGCCATCGGGCTCATCCCGGCGCACCCGTAGCCCTTGATGTCCTCGCCGACGATGCCGAGCTCGGGCAGCCGCTTGACTAGCGGCCAGCAGATCTCGGCCCGTTCCCAGTACGGGCCGACGACCGGCACGACCTCCTCGTCGACGAACCGCCGGACAGTGATGAAGTGCGACCAGTCCTCGTCGGTGAACTGCTCGCGGACGGAGAAGAAGTCCGTCCCGAGGGATTCCCCGAGGTGCGTCGCGCTGGTCGGCTGCGTCATTGCTGCTTCGCCTCCGCGTCGGTGATGGTGGTGGCGGCGGGTTCGGCGTCGAGGAACGATTCCACGACTGCGCCCAGGCGCCCGGCGTCGGCGGCCAGCTCAAGGTGGCCGCCGCGGTAGATGTGCAGGTCGCTGCGCGGTATTAGGTGGTGCATGATCTTGGCGTTGACCACCGGGATGATCGGGTCGTCGTCGCCGGCCAGGATCAGGGTGGGCGGCCGCAGCCTCGGCAGGAACGGCAGGCTGGTCCAGCCGAAACCGGCCAGCAACTGGTAGTAGTAGCCCCAGGCCGGGCCGAGCCTCGTGGTGGCGTGCAGCAGGTCACGGGCCACGATCGGGTCCTCCCGGGCGCTGCCCCCGTACAGCTCGCCGGCGACGCGGGCCGCGTAGTTCGGGTCCCGGTGCCGTCGCGGCGAGAGCATGCGCAGCAGGACGCTCGGGCTCGCGGGGACCATGAGGGCGCCCGGCGCGGTCGCGACCAGGACCAGGCGCCGGACGCGCTCCGGCTTGCTGAGCGTGAGCTGCTGCGCGAGCGCGCCGCCCCAGGAGATGCCGAGGACGTCGGCCTGCTGGTAGCCAAGCTGGTCAAGCAGGCTGGCCAGCAGGGACGGCAGCGTGACCAGGTGGTATGGCCTGACGGGGGCGGGCGAGCCGCCGACGCCCGGCATATCGAACCGGATAACCGGCCGCCGGGGATCGAGCGCGTCGACGAACGGCTGGAGCAGCTCCAGGCTGACGCCGATCCCGTTGCACAGCAGCAACGGCGGCCAGCCCGGGGTCCCTTCCCGTACCGAGACGCGCAGGGTACGGCCGCCGACCGACAGGATCCTCATCCGCTCGGGCGCCACTGCCTTCCGTGGCCGACCAGGGATCCAGCCCCGGCCCGCTTTCGCGCGGTCTTTCCCCTCCGGCTCGGAACTGGGCTGGTCAGCGGTCATAGACATACGTTCCCGGCGCTTCGCCGATCGGCGACAGCCCGCTGCCGCCCATTTCCGTAGGCGCGGCATTCTCCTCCCCGCAGTGCTCAGACAGCCAGCCCGCGTAATCCGACCACCAGGTCCCCTGGCGGGCTTCCGCCCGGCGTAGCCACTCCTTGGGGTCGTCCGGGCACTCCTGAGCCAGCTGGTATCTTGCTTTCTCGTTGCCCGGCGGATTGACCATCGCGGCGATATGCCCGCTGGTCGACAGCACGAACCGGGGCTGGCCGCCCAGCAGGCGGGCGGAGCGGTAGCAGCTCTGCCAGGGGCAGATGTGGTCGGTGATCCCGGCGACGATGTAGCTGTCCCGGTTGACCGCGGACAGGTCGACCGGCGAGCCCAGCATGGTGGCGGTGCCGGGGCGGACCAGCGTGTTGGCCGCGCCCAGCTCGAGGAAGTCCCGGTGCAGGCCCGCGGTCATCCGGGTGGTGTCCGCGTTCCAGAACAGGATGTCGAACGGCGGCGGCTTCTTGCCGAGCAGGTAGTTGTTGACCCAGTAGTTCCAGATCAGGTCGTTGGGCCGCAGCCAGGCGAATACCTCGGCCAGCGACCGCCCGTCCAGGTAGCCGCGGGCGCGCGACGCCGCAGCGGCCACCCGCACGGTCCGCTCATCGATGACGGCGCTGGCCAGGCCAGCGCGCGCCTGGTCGAGCACGGTAACCAGGAGGGTCAGCGCGGCGATGCGGTCCTGCTGGCCGAGGTGCGCCAGGTGCGCGGCCACCATCGCGGCGATGATGCCACCGGAGCAGGTCCCGGCCAGCGCGGTCCGCTCGCTCCCGGTAATCCTCGCGGTCACGTCCATGGCGTCAAGGACGGCCTGACCGTAGGTGTCCAGATCCCACTTTGCATGCCGGGCGTCCGGGTTGCGCCAGGACATCATGAACACCTGCACACCGGTGCTGACCAGGTACTCCGCCAGGCTCCGACCGGGAGCTAGGTCCAGCACGTAGTACTTGTTGATCACGGGCGGGACGATCAGCAGCGGGACCTGCCGCACGGTCGGCGTGACCGGCCGGTACTGGATCAGCTCGGATACCGCGGTGCGCAGGACCACCGACCCGGGCGTGACCGCCAGGTCCACGCCGACTTCGAACGCGTCCGGCTCGACCATCGACGGTACCCGGGGCGGGACCGCCATGTCGGCCAGGAAATGCCGCAGGCCCGCCACGGCGCTGCCGCCGCCGGTGTCAATGGCGGCCTTGAGCGCCGCCGGGTTCAGCAGCGGGTTGTTGCTCGGTGCGAGCGCGTCGAGGAGGTTGGTCAGCACGAAGTTGACCCGTTCGGCGTCGCGCTCGTCCAGCCCGGCCTCGGCCACCACGCCCGCCGCGCTCTGTGCGGCCGCCAGGTAGGCTTGCATTGCCCGGCGCAGCAGCGGGTTGCCCGCCCACGCGGGGTCGGTGAACCGGCGGTCACGCCGGGAGGGCTGCACCTCGGAGCGTCCGACGCCGATGCGGGCCAGCTCGCCGGCCAGCTGCCGACCCCGCCCGGCGACCAGCCGGGGCCTCACCGCCAGGGCGGCGGCCAGGCGCAGGCCCGAGCCCCCCAGGTTCACCCGGCGGAGCATGCTGGTGGCGGCATCCGCCAGCAGCAGGTCGAGCGGTACCGCAGCGGCGTCCTCGGCGGCTGACCTGTCCGAATCGGTGTTAGCGCTCATTATTAACTGAGCGTAAGCCGCAGCGGGCGTTATTTCCATTGGTCGCTGGTCACGGACCGCCGCCCGGGTGTGGGTCCGCGAGCACAGGCCGGGCCGCAGGAGCGTCGGAGGATGTCTGCAAGCTGGCGCTTAGCTTAGTGCGCGCCGATCCCGGCGAGCCTGCATAGTGCCTGGTAGACGGCGAAAAGCGCCAACATCCTGGGCGAGCGAGCGCGGTGCGGGCACTAGTCCGCAGGGCCCAGCGTCGCCACGCCCCGTGGGGCTCGGTGGACGGTGCGGGAGTCAGCCGCATCCGTTCGGAAAATCGAAGACATCAGCCCGAACGATTGCGTGTTTCACCTGCGACCCCCGCCGTCGCCCTGCGGCGGTCAGCGCGGCGTGTGCCGTGAGCGGTCTGGGGATCGACGAACCAGCCGTCTCGCGGGTGCTTCCGGTCAGCGGGTGACGATGACCGTCGCGTGGTGCCCGGCGGCGTTCTTGAGCTTGACGTCGCCTGTCAGCAGTTCGCAGCCGAGTGCTTCGGCCAGCGCGATGTAGGCGGCGTCGTAGGCGCCGAGGTTGTGCCGCAGTTCCCACATCCGGGGGTGGTACGGCCAGACGGCATGGCGGGCGATCCGCAGCCGCGCGTAGTCGGCCAGCATCTGCTCGCCGCGGCGATCGGTGATCTTCTTCCCGGCGGCCAGTCCCTTGACCGTTGACGCGACCTCGACGTCGAGATGGTGCGGGGCGTGCAGCGTGCGTGGTGCGGACAGGCGCTGCCGCAGCACCTCGTCCTCCTTCCGGGCGGACAGCGCGTCGATGACGAGGGAGCAGTCCACCACGTAGGTGAGGGTCACCGCCGCCCCTCGTCGCGCGCGGCGAGGATGTCGTCCATGGTGAGGTCGACCTGCTCCCTGTCGCGGGCGATCCGGGCGATGACCTCAGCATTGGTCTCGGTGGCCGCGTCGGCGTCCATCAGGTCACGCAGGTACCCAGAAAGCGACTGGCCGAGTGACCTGGCCCGCTCGCGGAGGACCGCGAGCGTTGCCGGGTCGACGTCGCGGACCTGGACGATGCCGGCATCCGTGGACTCGCTCATCGTCATACACTACCACTGATTCATGCGCCGTGCATGAATTATTTTCGGCGCGGCTGCTTCCGGCGGGGGAGGTACGGCCGCCGGGCGAGCAGGATGGCCGGGCGGCGATCGCGATCACGGGCTAGGTCATCGAGGAACTGGGGGCCTTCCGGCACGATGCTGGCGAGGGCGCCGCCAGTGGTGCCTGGCCACCGCCATTCGTGGCGGCCTCGACGATCAGCTCGCCTCCCGCCAGCGCGTCGAGGAACGCGGCCAGGACTTGCGGGCCCGAAGTCGATCTGGAGGAAGTGCTGACGTCGGTGACGATCGGGCCGATGACCGGCTGCGGAACCGCCGGAGCGGCGTGGTGCAAGGCCATACGATGGAGGTCGACATGCTCCAGGCTCATCGTCCTGAACCCAGGATGCCGTCGTCCAGGGAGGCATCGCGAACATGCGTAGCGGTCGGCCCCCTTGGGGCCGGTACCTCATCAGGCGACCGGAAAGGGCAGCGGTACCCTCATCGGCAGAGGCTATCGGAAGCCCTCCGAGTCTACGTTTCCGCCGCTCGAGTTCCCCGGAGTCCCGGAGGGTGCGGCGCCTACGGCGCGAAACCTCGCCCGCAGCACATCTCTGCTGGTCAGCGGCATGTACTTGGGCGGGCAGAGCGAGCGGCCTGTAAAACCGTCGGCTCAGCCTACGATGGTTCGAACCCATCACCTGCCACACGCTGCGAAAACGCCCCGCTAGCTGCGACATCTCGCGCTAGCGGG